>Ga0182008_10000363_pt1 | contig 35337 bp, 34 predicted proteins | sample Sormic07211129_1_FD_120482 | JGI IMG/M metagenome (GOLD analysis project Ga0182008, IMG submission 120482) | Rhizosphere microbial communities from Sorghum bicolor, Mead, Nebraska, USA - 072115-129_1 metaG | ecosystem: Host-associated > Plants > Roots > Rhizosphere | place: USA: Nebraska...
CTGTTTCCTTAACGATTCGATGGCCAGATCGGTGGCTTCTTCAAATGATTTACATTGTTCTTTAGCAAAGAGGGTACCTCCCGGTACAATGAGTTTGATCTCACTGATTTTATTCGCCTCGTCCTCTACGTTCTCTAACTTTAAATACACTTCTCCGCTAATGATCTGATCAAAAAACTGATCAAGCTTATTTGCTTTTTTCTGTATAAAATCTAACAACTTACTATCTGCATTGAAGTGGATTGATTGAACTCCGATTTTCATTTTTCCTCCTTTTTTTATGCCTTTGGATGGGCTTGTTTATAAATTGTTTTTAATCTTTCGATCGAATTATGCGTGTAAACCTGGGTGGCTGCTAAACTGGCATGGCCCAAAAGTTCTTTGATGGCGTTTAGATCTGCACCTGCATTTAACAGGCTAGTGGCATAGCTATGCCGCAACACGTGAGGGCTTTTCTTTTCATTGGTTGATATATGGTTTAGGTATGAGGTTACAATACGGTATATTAATTTCGGATATGCCGCTGCACCTGTATTGGTAACGATTAATATTAGCAAATTGTTATCAAAGTTTTGCAACTTTTTTAACTCAATATAGGTATTTACCTGATTGATAAGCTGTTTATTTATCGGTATAATCCTTTCCTTGTTTCTTTTACCCAACACCCTTATCGTTCCCGAATAAAGATCAACATCAGTATCTTTTAATTGCAATAGTTCAGTTAAACGCATACCTGTTCCAAAAAGCAGTTCGATAACCAGATGATCGCGGACCGAAGGAAAACTTTCATCAAAATAATGCTGCGAATCCAGCAAATGATCCATTTTTTGCGCATCTACAAATACTGGCAGCCTTTTAGGTATTTTGGGTGCCTTGATCAAAACTGTAGGGTTTTGATCAATTTCTCCGGAGCGATGTAAATATTTGTAGAAGCTCCGTAAAGCAGAGATTTTTCTATTAATCGTATTTTCCGATTGGCCCTCTTCCAGCAGTTCAACCAGGTAATCCCGAAGTTGCTGATGTTTAACTTCGGTAAAATCCATTTGCCGTGCCTCGAGAAATACTTCAAACTGATCTAAATCCTTTTGATAAGCGGTAATGGTGTGCTGAGAATAGCGCTTCTCGTGAGTTAAATAGGTGATAAAACTTTTTTGCAACATTCCATAACGTTTTAGGGGCACTGATATGAAGTTACAAATAGTTTTGATATAAAGAAATCATTAACGAATTGTTTATTGTAAGTTTTTGATTCCCCTTAAACAAAAAATCCTCCTGATTTAATATCAGGAGGATTTTAACGTATTTATATCTTAAACAACTATGCAGTTGTATCTTGATTCATATTCTGAATGTAAACAGCATGTTTAATTTCAGTACGGCGAGCAACGGATTTTTTCTCGTATGCTTGGCGACTACGTAGTTCTCTCAATACACCAGTTTTTTCAAACTTTTTCTTGAAACGTTTAAGGGCTTTATCTAATGATTCGCCGTCTTTAATGTTGATAATGATCATAACGCTGAAATACCTCCTCTCGTGGTTTTTAATTTCCCGTGTTATCGGGGCTGCAAATGTAAGCAAAATATTGAAAATGAAAAAGATTTATAAAAAGAAATATTATTTAAATCATTGATTAAACTAAACTGTTATTCACCTACATTTATATATACATTATACTTATGACAACAGGCAAAAAAGTAGGCTCTATTATCGCGGTTGTAGTCGTTATTACACTAATAGTTGTATGCTATTATCGGTATTTCTTTGTTTTTGGCGAAGGCGTTAAGGCAGGCGAATTAAATTATGTAGTAAAAAAAGGCTATGTATTTAAAACCTATGAAGGCAAATTAATTCAGAGCGGCATAAAATCACGACAAACGGGAACGCTGCAGAACAACGAATTCGAATTTTCTATCGCCAATCAGGAAATTGCAGAGAAAATGATGGCCAATAGCGGCAGGTTCTTCGAATTACACTATAAGGAATATAAACACGCTTTACCATGGCGCGGATTTAGCGTTTATGTGGTTGATAGCATTTTAACTTCGAAGGATTTACCTCAGTAGTTTTAGGGTTTAGGGTTTAGGGTTTAGGGTTTAGGGTTTAGGGTTTAGGGTTTAGGGTTTAGGGTTTAGGGTAAACTGTTATTTTGATATTTAGTTTTAAATCCTTTCCCTTTTAGCCTTTCGCCTTTTTTACCCTTTCTCAGGCACCTTCGCTCCTGCTTTTTTGGCTTCCGATAGTCCGATGGCAATTGCCTGCTTTTTGGAGGTTACTTTTTTACCCGATCCGCTCTTAAGCTTACCTTCTTTCATTTCGTGCATGGTTTTTTCTACTTGCTCACCAGCTTTTTTTGAATACTTTGCCATTTTATAGTTCATTAGTTCAATAGTCATTTGTCTATTGGTAACTGCCAACCGCCCAACTTTCTTTAGTCTTTAGTCTTTAGTCTTTAGTCTTTAGTCTTTAGTCTAAAACATGAAATTATAATGAGTGGTTTTAGAAATTTAAGCAAAAAAATCCGGAGGTAATTAAACCATCCGGATTACTCATAATATATTTGGTTTTAATAATTAAAGTTGCAGGGTATAAGGCATAGGATGACCAACATTTGCCTTATACCTGCTACCCTTGCAATATTTCCCTGGCAATTACAATCTTTTGTATTTCTGATGTGCCCTCGCCTATTGTACATAATTTACTATCACGATAAAATTTCTCCACCGGAAAATCTTTCGTATAACCATAGCCACCAAATATCTGAACGGCATCTGTAGCTACCCTCACCGAAACCTCCGATGCAAAATATTTGGCCATCGCAGATTCTTTGGTCATGGGTAAGTGCCTGTTCTTTAAATCAGCGGCCTGGCGAATCAGTAACTCGGCAGCTTCAATCTCTGTAGCCATATCAGCAAGTTTAAAACTAATGGCCTGGAAGCTGGAGATAGGCTGTCCAAACTGCTGCCGCTGTTTAGAATATGCCACCGCAGCATCAAAAGCACCCTTCGCAATTCCCAAAGCCAATGCGGCAATAGAAATCCTTCCACCATCTAACACCTTCATGGCTTGTTTAAAACCTTCGCCAACATTACCCAACAGATTGGCTTTGGGTACACGGCAATTATCAAAAATCATTTCTGTGGTTTCTGATGCCCGCATGCCCAGTTTATTTTCTTTTTTTCCAGCAGTAAAACCGGGTGTACCACGCTCCACTACAATGGCCGAAATTCCTTTCGAACTTCCCTGCTCCCCCGTCCTTACCATCACAACTGCAATATCACCGCTTTTGCCATGGGTAATCCAGTTTTTTGCACCATTTATCACATAATCATCACCATCTTCAACAGCAGTGGTCATCATTCTTAAGGCATCAGAGCCAGTATTGGCCTCGGTTAATCCCCAGGCACCAATCCATTCAGCTGTGGCCAGCTTAGGCAACCACTTTTGCTTCTGTTCTTCGTTGGCAAATGCCAGGATATGGCCGGTACATAAAGAGTTGTGTGCAGCTAATGATAAACCGATTGAACCACAAACCCTTGCTACTTCTACAATGATATCAACGTATTCCTGATACCCTAATCCTGAGCCACCATATTCTTCGGGAACCAAAACGCCCATCAATCCCAATTCTCCGAGCTGCTTAAACAATTCTATAGGAAAATGCTGTGCCTCATCCCAATCCATGATATGTGGACGAATGTTTTTCTCTGCAAAATCGCGGACCATGGCCTTTACACTTTGCTGAGTTTCTGTTTCTGAAAAATTGAAGCTTACGCTCATTGAATATATATTTTTATAGTTAGTTGAGGCAATTATAAACAATTATTTGATAGTTAGTTACCATTAAATATTTGTGCCATTACAGAATGAAATGGTATTCGGTTCAATAAGTTTAACGGTTAATTTTAAACCTAGAAATTGTCGGATAAAGTTTTTTTCTATTTTCTTACAACTCTTGTCCAGACAAACTCATTATAAGGAATTTTTGAAAAAATAAATGAACAGGAACCTGGCAACAGCTATATACATTACGTTTTCGCCCAAACATTTGTTAAACCTATTTTTTTACCTTCAGTAATTGCTATAACCCACCTGAAACTGCACGCGTAATTTCGACCTTGTTATCTTTTTTGGAAATCAGGTACAGAAACGTTTAGCGTAATACAGTCTCACTGTCCGCTTTAATCGTGCCCGCTTCCATTGCCCGCCTGCAATAGTCAAGGTTTCAAGTGGCGCGGCCGCTAAACATATTTGGGTTGCAGGGTACCGAAAAGAAATGACCTTAATGAGGTGCAAGGGCTTGCAGCACAGCCCTAAGTAACTAAACCTGATCGCAGCGAACACGGAGTGCAAAGGAGTAAAGCGAAGAGCAGGGAAAGACTTTGCTATGAAATACGGGTGTTGCTTTCCGAAAAAAGAATTTTAAATACGATCTGCTTTTTTTGGGGGGAAAGCAGTTTGGAAGCCTTTAGGATAATGCAGTCTCACTGTCCGTTTTAATCATGCCCGCTTCCATTGCCCGCCTGCAACGATCAGGGGTTTAGGCGGTGCGGCCGCTAACCATATTTAGGGTTGCAGGTTGCCGAAACCACATGCTTTTTAATGAGGTGCAAGGGCTTGCAGCACAGCCCTAAGTAACTAAACCTGATCGCAGCGAACACGGAGTGCAACAGAGTAAAGCGAAGAGTAGGGAGAAACTTCCCTATGGAATACAGGTTTTGCTTTCCAAAATCAAAAATAAATATTCCTTTAAAAAGAGATGTAAGGCATAATCTTATCGATCACCTCCTGGTTTAGGAGTACAATCTTTTTCAGATCAGCAATACCTGTATAATTGCCATGCTGCCTGCGGTATTGAATAATGGCATTGATCTGTTTAAAAGAAAGATATGGATTACGTTTTAAATCATTAAAAGTTGCAGTATTGATATTGATTGTTTTTAACGGCATATGGCCAATTTTAATCTGATCTTTAATCTCCGCATACTTACTGGAGTCTAAACCATAAACTTCGAGAAGTTGTTCTTTCTTGTAAAAACCACCTAAACGTTCGCGGTATTTGAGAATCCTAAGCGCGAAAGTCCCGCCGATACCATTAATTTGATCCAACTGTGTAGAATCTGCCGTATTAATATCAATCATTACAGGCGTTTTTTTGGCATACTCCTTTTTTTCGGAAGGCGAATCATTTTTCGAGACATGAACTGACTTGGGTATATCGGCATAAGGGAATATCCTGTTATACATTTCCGGCGAAATGGTATACATTTTCTGCAGATCTTCAGGTTTATAAAATCTGCCGCCCTTAGCAGTATAATTCACAATTGATTGTGCCTGTTTTGCCGATAGACCTAAACGCTCCCAGCCCTCCTTATCTAAAGTATTTGGATTAAATCTGAAAAGCCTGACTGTTTTTTTGTGGCTTGAATCTTCAATACGATCGCGAACGGCATGATCATACACCCGATCTGTTATACTAATCCGCTGAATTTGTGCCAGGAGATTCGGATCATCTTGCTGAACCGGCAGACAGTAGCCATATATAACTGGAACAGCCTTAATGACCAGAATAATCGCAACCAGGAAAAGTAACCCGTTGAATTCACTTTTGCTAACACCAAAATTTTTGTTGAACCAAATTCTCATTGATGCGATATGACATGTGGATTATAAATATAAATCTTATTTTTGGGATTGCAAAACCGAATAGGTTTTGGCTATCAACAATCTAAGAATTTATATGAAGATCATAACTACATCTGAGTTTGCGAAAGCAACAAAGATAGATAAGCTAGGTGTACCAGGTTTAGCAGGCTTAATGATGGAGATCATGAAACTGAACGACATTAACGATGTATTTGCTCAAAATCAACACTTTAAAGGCTTAGAATTTGTAGACAAGATATTGGAAACTATTGGTGTTTCTATAGAATTTGACGATGATGATTTAAATAGTATTCCAAAAACAGGCCCTTTCATTGCCATTGCAAACCACCCTTATGGTGGCGTAGAAGGTTTGGCCCTGGTTAAACTATTGTGCACGGTTAGGCCGGATGCCAAAGTAATGGTTAATTTCATTTTGAAAAAAATACCAAACCTGGATGAGTTTTTTGTGGCGGTAAATCCTTTCGAAAATGTGCAGCATTCTTCCAGCATCAGCGGATTAAAAACTACTTTTGACCTGCTTAGAAACGGAATACCAATTGGTATTTTCCCTGCCGGAGAGGTTTCCACTTTTAAATTAGATGCCCAACAGGTAACCGACAGGATGTGGCATCCTGTGGTTGGAAAACTGATTGCCAAAGCCAAAGTACCCGTTGTACCCATTTATTTCCATGGCAATAACGGTGTTTTCTTTAATATTCTGAGCTTTATACACCCTACCCTGCGTACTGCAAAACTACCCTCTGAATTTTTAAACAAACATGGACGAACCATTAAGGTTAGGATTGGTAAGCCGATAGCCGTATCTGAAATTTCGCACATGAACAGCAGCAATAAGCTGATGGACTTTTTAAGAGCCCGTACCTATGCGCTTGGTATTGGTTTAGATACAGAGAAAAAACTCTTTAACCCGTTAAACCTATTTAAGATTAAAAAGAAACCTGCGGAGGTCATTGAAGAAACATCGAGGCTTTTAATTAAAAATGAGGTCGCGGTTCTGGAAGATTTTAAGGTTTGGACAGAGAAAAATTATGAGGTGTATATTGTCCCAACTTTAAAAATCCCAAATATTTTAAGGGAAATCGGCCGTTTGCGTGAAATCACTTTCCGTGAGGTTGGCGAGGGTACCAATAAAAAAATCGACCTCGACAATTACGATATCTACTATAACCATTTGTTTATATGGGATAAAGATTTAGAAAATATTGTAGGCGCTTACCGGATTGGTAAGGGCGATGAGATTTTAGAAAGCATGGGCCGCCGTGGTTTTTACCTCTCAGAACTTTTTAAAATGAAAGATCAATTCTACCCGATGCTAAGACAGGGTATAGAATTGGGCAGATCGTGGATCAGAAAAGAGTACCAGGGTAAACCGCTGCCATTGTTCCTGCTTTGGAAAGGAATTTTAAAATACCTGATCGATAACCCACAGTACCGATACATGTTCGGTCCGGTAAGTATCAGCAACAATTTCTCGAAATTTAGCAAGGCCTTAATTGTAGATTACATTACCAAAAACCATTTCGATTATGAGATGGCCAAATATGTGAAGCCAAGAAACAAATTCAAAGCCGATTTACTACCCATTTCTACCGATACCCTGGTTGACAGCAGCGAGTCTTTTAAGGATTTAGACAGCATTATCGGAGATATTGAAAACTCGCATATTAAAATTCCGGTATTGTTAAGGCAGTACATGAACCTCAATGCAAAGATCATTTCATTCAATATCGACCCTAAGTTTTCTGATTGTCTGGATGGTTTCTTAGTGGTTGATACGCATAGCATTCCACCAGAAATGCTGGAAAAACTTGGCAAAAATCTATAAATCAATTCAATAAAAAAACCCAGACATCCATCTGGGTTTTTTATTATCAACTAACCTAAACTTTATAAATACTAACCAAATATTTATGCCACAAAAGTAGATCAGCCATGTTAAACTGATATTAATGAAATGTTATTTATAGAATTTATTAATGTAACGGGCAGAACTGCTGAAATTAATTTCTATTGCAAAAAACTTCTGGTAACTATAGACGGAATTGCACGTTAACAGGATGTTAATTGGCAGCAAAATTGTTTACATAAATAAATTGTTGCTTTTGCGTTAATAATAAGTAAATTTAATGTAACCAAATATAAGGCGGTTTGAAAAACGGGTGTTACAAATATGTTTTGCGTACTATTATGTTCTTTTGCCTGATGATGAATAGCGTCATCTCGAAGGGACAGCACTACTCTTTCGATTTTTATGACGGAACTTTTAATTTCAGCGTCGATTCCACAATAGTTTTTCCTATACCACAAACGGCAACCGCATCAGCTGTTTCAAATTTTTACGGGCGAATTTCTTCTGCCCAATACGCGTCAGTTGTTTCTTCCTTAGAAAAGTACCAGAAAGAATATCATTTGAACGACTGGATTTATTATCAACTGATCCGTAAAACGGCCGAACAGATTAGTCCGAAAGCAGATAATTATTTTGCCTATACTTTATACAAATGGTTCTTACTAGGTAAATGCGGCTACGATGCAAGATTAGCGGTAGGCAATGATCAGGTCATTTTTTATGTCAGAAATGAAGAGGATATCAGCGATATACCATTTTTTATGATTGACGGACAAAAGTTTATGTGCCTAAATTATCATGATTATGGCAAGCTCTTTAAACAGGCCGATGCTTATAAACCGGTGAAAATAGCAATACCTGAAGCTAAAAATCCATTTTCCTATAAAGTGACAAAAATGCCCGATTTTAAGCCCGAAAGTTACGAGGAAAAGGACATTGAGTTTAGCTACCGACAGAAAATACATCATTTTAAGCTAAAAGTAAATCAGGATGTACAAACCATTTTCAAAAATTACCCGGTAGTAGATTTTGAGAGTTATTTTAACATTCCACTAAGCAGGGAAACTTATAGTTCGCTGATTCCGACACTGAAAGAGAACCTTAAACATATGGATCAGAAAGAAGGGGTTGATTACCTGATGAGATTTACCCGTTATAGTTTTCTTTACGAAGATGACAGTGAAAACTTTGGTAAAGAAAAGCGTTTCTCTCCTGAACAAACCTTATTGAGTACTTATAGCGATTGTGATGACCGGGCTGCATTATTTTTTTATCTGGTAAAAGAAATATATAACCTTCCGATGATTGCATTGTTATATCCCAAACACTTAACCATTGCCGTACAATTTGATAAACCAGTAGGTGAAGCTGTTACTTACAAGGGCAAAAAATATTCTTATTGTGAACCTACACCACAGGCACAAAACTTAAAAATAGGGCAAATTGCCAACAACCTTAAAAACCTGAAGTATGAGGTAGTATATGCTTATGAGCCTGGCAACAAATAAAATATGGGTTAAATTAAAGTTAATTCAACATTAAAATAATATTATCTTATCGATAACAAATGTATTAACACTTTATTTGCCGTATTTTTAACGGCTAAAGCAAAATAACCACATGGCTGCGATCATATACAGTGTTATCAAAGAATTCTTTATCGAAATTCATGGTCATCCGGTTAAGGCCAGGATATTATCGCCGATTAATGACGATAAAACCTTCACATTTCAGTTAAATCTGCACTTTAGAAATACCAGCGAACAGGAAGCCAATATACCCGCTTCAACATTTACATCATATGCCAATGCCGAACGCCACTTGCTCGGCTACCTCGAAGCCTTTCAAAACACGCTGGATTTAGGTGGGGATGTAGCGCCAGGCGTTAATTTTTAAACTTTCAGGGATATCTTTTTGAGCAGTTCTTCAACACTATTTCCTTCATCAAACTTCGTTTAACCTGTTGAACTGCCTGGCAATTACACCATAAACTTAACGCTAATTACGCTAAACTAGTTAGGGTTTGATTGGCTAAAATTTATCCAATCTGATAAATAATAGCAATACTTTTATGTTAACGAGGAAGCTTTTCGTTAACATAATCATAATATTAACTTAACTTTCTGTTTTTCTACCTTTGTAAAAACCCATAAATTTAAATGAAAAAGAATAAATCCAAGTCGAAAAATCATTCGACCAATAAGCAGCTACGTAAAGAATTAGCATCGAAATTGACCTTTGCCTTTAACGAACTGGTTAATCAATATGGCAAAGCAAAAAAAACGGATAAAGTAATCGAGAAATTTGCAAAACAACTTGCTAAAAAAGTAACCATTCCTGCTGTAGATGATTCTATTGCGCCTTTTATCAAGGAGGAAGAACAATCTGCAACAACGGTTACCAAAAGAAAATCGGCTAAAGCAGCATCAAACAAAGTGATAATGAAAGAAGAGGAAGCTGCAGGCTAGAACTTGCATAACTTCAATTTTAGTATAGTAAAAAGTAGTGCAATTTAAATCGTACTGCTTTTTACGCTAATATGCTTTTATTAATTAAAAATAGCAGTTTGATGGGACTATTCCAAAGAACACCCTATTCTACAACAAAGGGGCATCCATCATTACGATGAATGCCCTTTTTATTCCATTATATAGCCAGGATAATACTATAAGTTAGCTAATAAATCTACACCATCAACAGTTGCCCATTTTCCTTTTGTCAAAGAAGCACCTGTTGCAGTAGTTGAAGTGGTCCAGTTGGTACCAAAACTAGCTGCAGTTACATTAACAGTAGATACACCATTAATAAATAAAATCGGAGTGTTAGTAACCTTAACATTTGTTAATTTAATTTTACCAGTTAACACCTGATCGTTATAAGTTACCAGATCACGAATTTGAACGGCACCACCATTAAAAGCAGTTGGTGTAGTTTGGCTGCCATATCCGTCAATTATAATGTTACTATAATCACCGTTTCCTTGTGCTTTAAATTGAAAAGCATCTAACTGGATTTCACTTTGGGCTTCAGTAGTTGTATTAGCCGCTCTTTTTAAGGTGATATTTTTCACTACTGGCCAAAATGAATTATTAACACCTTTAGCTTCTATTTCCATACCATAGTTTCCCACACCTGTTTGATAAGCAAACCAGTTTGTGTTATCTTGACCTCTCCAGCCATCTTGCCAATCGAAAGAGTCATCAGCATTACCATAAGATATTAAGTTTTTAGCACTTACAGTACCACCATAGAACTCAAAACCATCATCATTTCCTTTATAAGAAACCAGATTTTCCAAAACTGTTCCGCTACCTACTGAGTAGAAAGAGAAACCGTTTTGTTCTTTCGAATTAGTCGTAATCACACGACCTGCGTATTCTACCCTTACATATTTTAACGAACCACCATTATGTGCAGCATTAGATCCACCATATGTTAATGATAAACCATCTTCAGATGTTGAAGTCTGAGGAGCAGGAGCGGTAGATGAGTTTACAATTGGAGCGTCACCATACATAATGATACCATTCCACGAACCACCTACCTTTGATTTTTCAGTAAAAACAATTGGATTATCTGCAGTACCGTTAGCGATTAATTTACCACCATTTAATACCACTAAACCATCATCACCATCAGATTTATCTGCTGTAAAGGTAGAACCAGCTTCGATAGTTAAAGTAACACCCGACTGGATTTTAACGATACCTTTTAAAGTATAATTACCAAAAGCCAATGTTCTGTTAGCTGTAATATCTCCTGTAATTTCACCTACTACCGGAACTTTTGTAGGAATTTCATCATCCTCATCTTTTGAACAGCCAGTAAAAATTGTAGCTGATACAGCAATTGCATAAAGTAATTTTTTCATTTTAACTCTTTTTTAATTTTCCTTTGAATTGTAAATTTAGTTTTCCTATGTTTTTAATATATTAACCCAAGTTTAACATTGCATTAACCAGGGAATAAAATCATGGATGCTGATTAGAATGTGTAGCCAAGACCTAACGACACTCCAACGCCTCTTTTGTAGTCTTTAACTGTCAAGTCGTTTTCGTATATTTTAACTAAGCTTTTTTCGCCTAAATTGATTCTGTATGTAGGATTTAAGATATTTTCTACACCAAATTTCAAATCCCATTTGCTAGAGATCTTATTGCTCCAGATCAAGTCTAACTTTCCAAAAGGCTTTTCATAATAGTTATCTAAACCATTGGTACCTACGGCATAAATACGTTCGCCATAAATATTGTATGCCAGAGTGAAAGTACTTTTCCAGTTTTTACTGAAATTACTTTCGTGCTTGATATCGGCATTGATCAACCATGGAGAGGCTCCTTGCAGCTTACGCGTATTTTCGTTACCAATTGCCGCAGTTTCTGCGCTATTTCTAACCTTATCAATAGTCGTTTTCGTATACATTAATGATGTATTGAAACCCAATGAGAAGTTAGATAGTGATTCGCTGAATCTAGAAAGCTGTAATAAAAATTCCAATTCAGCACCATATAAAATAGCTTTCTTAGAGTTATCATAGGTAATGGCCAAACCACCACTTCCTGCCGACTGTACAAATAAGCGCTCAATAGGATTTTTCAAATATTTGGCAAATCCTGTGATAGCAAACATCTCAGTATTTGATGGAAAAAGTTCATATTTCACATCTAAATTATAGTTTTGACTGTTTACTACATTAGGGTTACCATTTTCTATGGTTGCATCTGGATTTACAAACTCCAGAGGGAATGCCTCCATGATAACAGGTTTGGTTAAGGTTTTTGAAAGTGATAACCTTAAGTTTGTTTTTTCGGTAACCGAATATTTAAAATTTAAAGCCGGTAAAATGTCCGTTCTTTTCTTAGTTACCCTTAAAAAAGGATCATCAAAAGTTCCTTGGTTTCTAAACCTGGTTATCCTTTCCGATTGCTCTACCCTTACCCCACCATTGATGTTGATTTTATCGCTCAAAACCAATGATAAATCGGCATAACCTGCATTAACACTTTCCTGCATGCGGGCAATATAGGTCGCACCTGTACCCTCGTAATAGGTAAAGCCGCCATTGGCAATCTGGCCGGCTAGTGTAGCATCGGGCTGATTGGTATTAAAGGTAGCGCTGTTAGAAGCTAGGTTCTGTGAAACTAGAAACCTGAAGTTGGACTCAATCTTATTGAAAGAACCATTATAACCTACAGTAAGTTTATGGGCTTTTGCAAGCTCTTCGTTTCCAAACTTCCAGTTATATTCTAACAAGCCAGATCCGAAAAAGTCGCCGTTAAAATCCATATATTGCCTAGTTATGCTATTGCCGGTATAACTAATTGAAGTCGTATTGTTATCAAGCATTGCACCTTTAAACGATTTTCTATCTGGAAGCTCATAACCTGTTTTTGAGTAAGACGCCCCTGCCCTTACACTATGTCTGTCATCTTCTGTTATTTTATAGTTGGCAAATACCTGCCCAGTAAAGAAATTAGTTTTTTGAAGTTGGTTTAAGCGAATAAATGAATTGTTGGCAGTAGCCTGACTATTGGTATAACCCAACTGATCTTGGATCATGGTTTCTGTTCCCTTTAAATAAAAAGCATTTAAATTCAAATTCAACCTATTGGTACCATAATTAACCGCACCTAATAAAGAGGAGTTGGTAGAAAACCTATATTTAGTGGTATACAAGTTATTATCGTAAATACCTTGTACGGTATTGAAGAAACGATCTACCCCTTCTCTGATTTGAAAATTGTTATCGGTATTAACAGAAACCAGATACTGAAAATAACGATTGTTTTCTAATCTGAATTTTTGTGTATGTAATATCCCGATATTTGTGTTTAAAGGCGCATTTCCTTCCTCTACATCAAAGCCTGATCCGAATTTCGAATTCGCCTCGTTAGCCGTCATGGTATAAGAAGAAGGTTTTTTACCGAAAACTTTTGGTAAATCGCGACCGTTACCAGTAAAACCGAAGTAATCTCCAACTGAAGTCTCTCCTTCAGGTCTTAAGAATTTTTTAAAGGTGCTGTTAGAGAGAAAGCTGGTACCGATATTAACTTTAGTTACGGCTTTTTCGCCTTTAGCCGTCACAATATTGAATGTACCTCCTGCAAAATCGCCATACAAACCTGCGTTGAATGTTTTGTAAGTTTCCAAAACACTTACAATATCTGTCGGGAAAAGGTCTAGTGGGATGATCTTTTTAAAAGGGTTATTCGAGGGAACTGCTAAGCCATTGATCAATAAATTATTATACCGATCTTCCAAACCACGCACAAATAAACCACGTCCATCAACTTTGGTAATACCAGTAATCTTGGTCAATCCCTCTTCCACATCACTAACGCCCTTTCTCGATAATTCCTGAATACCAATACCCTGTTTTATTTCGATGGCATTTTTTTGAAGTGAAAGTAGTGCGGTTTCAGACTCTCTACTTGCCTGACCTTTAACTTGCACATCTGCTAATTTCTGAGAATTTGATTCTTCGAGTGCCAAGTTTAAAGTGGTAGTTGCACCTCCAGTTACCTCTACTGCTGATACCTCTTTAGTGGCATACCCCACGTAAGAAGCTTCGATAACAAATTTACCGTCTTGTAATGATGGGATAGTATATCTACCATCAGCACCTGTTGAAGTACCTTTAGTTGTACCTTTAATTTTAACCGTTACACCAATTAAGGTTTCTCCCGTTTTTTTATCGGTAACCGTTCCAGAAATTTTTCCGGTTTGCGCATACGAAAGTATGCTGATCGTCAAAGCGAACACAGTAAGCGCCGCTCTTTTAAAAGAGTTTAGTAATTCCAATTTGCCTTTATTTGATAAGGGCAAAAGTATTACCGCAATGTTAACTTTAAATTAGGTGTTAATTAAGATTGTTTTACTTTAAAGTTAAGTAAATATTAACAAGGCATCTTTGATCAATAACGGATGCCTACCTTTCTGCAAATGAAGTGTAATAACCAGATCGGGCCAATTAACAAAAACTTAACATCATCTAAAAATGATGGTTTTTTTCCTTCAATTTTATGACCGATAAACTGACCGATCCAGGCGGCTACAAATATTGCCGCATAAATGACATAAGCCGTTCCACTTCCTAAACCTACGGCCTGCTCAATTTTAACAATAACATAACTCATTAGCCCCACTACCCAGATCATCATAAAGAACAATACCGGTGATAAAGTGAAATAATAATACAAGCTAAAGGCTAAAAGAAATGAAGCCCAGTTAAAAAACCCATTATAACTGCCCAGAAAACTTAGATGTGGAAACGGAATTTGCCACACTAAACCCAATAAGCTGAACACAATTAATGGAACACAGATCCAGTGTACCATTTTGTTAGTCTTATTTTGGTGACTCTCTGCGTATTTCTCAAAAAGTAAATCTACAGGTCTTTTGGGTTCAATTTTAATAGTCTGCTTGCTCATTTTATGTAAAAATAAAAAAAAGCGATGGAATATCCATCGCTTTACATTTTGTTTATTAACAGCTCGTCATGCTGACCTGTAGCGCAGCGGAAAGCTACGCAGTAAATTTATTTCAGCATCCTTTCTGCTATATAGATCCTGAAACAAGTTCAGGATGACGATTCCATCTATTTCGCAAAGGCTACAGAACGGGTTTCCCTGATAACGGTCACCTTAATCTGGCCAGGATAAGTCATTTCAGTTTGGATCCGGGTAGAAATATCAGCTGCTAAAAGTTCTGCCTGGGCATCGGTAATGCGCTCGCTTTCTACAATTACACGTAGCTCTCTACCAGCCTGAATGGCAAAAGTTTTTTCTACGCCTGGATAAGATAAAGCCAATTCCTCTAAATCTTTCAAACGTTTGATATAACTTTCCACCACCTCACGACGCGCACCAGGGCGGGCACCAGAAATGGCATCACAAGCCTGCACAATTGGTGAGATCATCGAGGTCATTTCAATTTCATCGTGGTGGGCGCCAATGGCGTTGCAAATTTCAGGATGTTCTTTGTATTTCTCGGCCAGTTGCATCCCTAAAATTGCGTGTGGCAATTCAGGGTTATCATCAGGCACCTTACCTATATCATGTAATAAACCTGCACGTTTAGCCATTTTTGCATTTAAGCCCAGTTCTGCAGCCATGGTAGCACAGAAATTAGCTACTTCACGTGAGTGATGTAACAGATTTTGTCCGTATGATGAACGGTAACGCATACGGCCAACCATCCGGATCAACTCAGGATGTAAGCCGTGAATACCCAGATCAATTACTGTACGTTCGCCAATCTCCACAATCTCATCTTCGATCTGTTTTTTGGTTTTGGCTACAATTTCTTCAATACGCGCCGGATGGATACGGCCATCTGTTACCAAACGGTGTAACGCCAAACGGGCAATTTCTCTTCTTACCGGGTCGAAACCAGATAAAATAATGGCTTCAGGCGTATCATCTACAATAATTTCGATTCCGGTTGCTGCTTCTAACGCACGGATATTTCTACCTTCCCTACCAATAACGCGGCCTTTGATCTCGTCACTTTCGATATGGAAAATAGACACAGAATTTTCAATTGCAGCCTCTGTAGCAGTACGCTGGATAGTTTGGATGACTACTTTTTTGGCTTCTTTGCTTGCTGTTAATTTGGCTTCATCTACAATATCCTTCACCTGCATCATGGCCTGGGTACGGGCTTCCTGCTTCAGGTTTTCTACCAATTGTTCTTTAGCTTCTTCTGCAGAAAGGCCGGCAATGGTTTCCAATTGCTTTAGATGTTGATTTTTAAGCACCTCAACCTCTTCTTGCTTTTTAATGGCAAGTTCAGTTTGTTTTTCGAGGTTGCCTTTGTGCTTATCAAGTTCCTGCTCTTTTTTATTAAAGTTTTCCATACGCTGGTTTACCGATTGCTCTTTCTGCTTAATGGTATTTTCGCGCTGGTTAATGGTATTGTTTCTGGCACTAACTTCTTGTTCGTGCTCGGCTTTTAACTGTAAAAATTTCTCTTTTGCTTCTAAAAGTTTATTCTTTTTTAAAATCTCTGCATTATTTTCTGCGTCTTTTAAAATCTTTTTTACTTTGTTCTGTGCAGCAATTTCCTGCTGTTTAAGCAAGTTCCGCAGCAGAAATCTTCCTATTACTACTCCGATAGCTATACCCGCTATTACGGCAAATACATATCCTAATATTTCAACTATTTCCATTTTGTTTTTTATGTAAAAAAAAACCGCAACTAATTTTTAAAGTCTCATACATTTTAAACCTCAACTAAGCATAATTAGGGTTTAAGCCATTTTCAGGTGCAATAGCAGATGAAATACGCCCTCTTAACCCTATAGATATTGAAGTGTTAAGTTTTATAAAATTTGAAACTCAAAAACTAGCTACGGCTATGTTTTTATGCTAAATATTGGCATCGCCTAAGCGCTGAACGAATTCAACGTTACGAATGCCGAAAGAACGAACCTTATTTCGAAAAGAAATTACTGAGTAAAACATCCAATTCTTCAACTTTATCGGCAACAGCAGTATCCTGGTTTTGTACTTTATTTTCTGTTCTTAATACAGCTGTTGCATAGTGCAACACAGCCATAGAAAGAAGATCTTGCTTATCTCTAACCGCATAATTATCCTGATAATCTTTTATGCGCTCATTGATCATTTTCGCTGCCCGTCTCACAATTTCTTCCTCTTCCATATTCACCTTTAGTGGATAAATACGGTCGGAAATGGTTATTTTAATCGAGATTTCTCCCATTTGTTAGCTTAGTTTCTGATTTAATTGCATCACTATTTTTTCAATAATGCAATACTCTTATCAATCTCCCGCACAAAATCGTTAATTTTTTGTTTAATGTCAAGCGATTTTTCACTTGCTCCCTCTATACGCTTGGCCAGTTTAGTAACCCTTAATTTTTCATCAAGTTCTACATTTTTACCTTTCGCAGTATCGAGCGCTACCTTTAACGATTGATTTTCAAGCTTTAATAAATCATTTTCTTCCTGTAGCGTATTACATAAGGCCAGTACCTGGGCCGTTTTTTGTAATACTTTATCTAATTGATCTGCAACAGAAGCCATGAATTTATTTCTAAAAATACGAATTTATATTTTATTTCCTAATTTCTGCACCAGCTTGTGCCGTTAAATTCGCGATTAATTTCTGCATGGTATGCTCAATCTGCTTATCTGTCAAGGTTTGTTCCTCATCCTGTAAAATAAAATTCAGGGCATAGGATTTTTTCCCCTCGGGCAATTTATCACCAACGTATACATCAAACACACCTACTTCCTTAATCAGCTTTTTATCGGTTTTAAAAGCAATGCCTTTCAAAGTATCGAAAGTTACCTTCTCATCAATCAACAAGGAAAGATCGCGGCGAACCTGCGGATATTTAGCAACATCTTTGTGCACGATTTTATTTTTCCTTACAATATCCAGCAGAACAGCCCAATCAAAATCAGCATAAAATACTTCCGCATTTACATCAGCTACTTTACGGTCTGCTTTTGAAACAGCACCAAAACTAACAAGGGTTTTATCTCCGCGGAAATATTTAATTCCGTAAGCAAAGTTTTCGTCGTTCAGCACATCAGATTGATAACTTGTGATGCCTAAACGCGATACAATAGCATCAACTGCTGATTTTAGATTATAAAAAGTGGCTGATTTAGCCTGGTGGTTCCACTGCTCACTCTGTTTAGCTCCTGAAATTACCAATAATAACCTTGGGCGCTCTACATATTGCCCGTTAATTAAATGATAGGTTTTACCAAATTCGTAAAACTTCACATCCGAGTTCTTCCGGTTTTGATTATATGCAACACTTTCTAAAGCCGGCATCAATAAATTCTGGCGCATTACATTTAAATCGCTGCTTAATGGATTTAAAATAAATACGGCTTCATCTAAATTTTTCGAATAGGCCGATTTGGTTAACGAATTGCACATAATCTCTGCATAACCATTAGCGGTAAGCATATCTGCAATCAAATTATGCGTATTTTCCTTTTCAGGCTTAATGCTGTAAGAAAGCGATGCGTTTACCTTTGACGGGATTTCGATGTTGTTATAACCGTAAATACGCAATACTTCCTCAGTAATATCACATTCGCGGGTTACATCCACTTTAAATGACGGCACCCTTAAAGCTAAAGTATCGTCAGAAGTATTGGTTGCCGAAATGCCTAAAGCGGTAATGATGTGTTTGATCTCGGCAGATGGAATATTTGCACCGATTAATTTATTGATATTGGTACAGCTTACCTCAAACTCAAATGGCTTGATGTGACTTGGATAAATATCAGCAACTGGAGAAGAAATTTCGCCACCAGCCAATTCTTTAATCAACAGGGCAGCATACTTTAATGCGGTTACCGTAATCTCCGGATCGGTACCGCGCTCGTAACGGAAAGAAGCGTCGGTTTTTAAGCCATGCCTTTTTGATGTTTTACGAACGGTAACGGAATTGAAATAAGCACTTTCCAGAAAAACATTTTGGGTATTGGCATCAACACCGGAAGATTTTCCACCAAAAACCCCTGCTATACACATTGGCGACTCAGCATTACAGATCATCAGATCATCTGCGTTTAACTTGCGCTCCACGTCATCAAGCGTTACAAATGGTGTTCCCTCTTCAGCTTTCTTAACAATTACTTTTCCTCCGGTAATTTTATCGGCATCAAAAGCATGCAAAGGCTGCCCCAAACCATGAAGCACATAATTGGTAATATCTACTATATTATTGATCGGACGTAAACCAATTACCTTTAATTTATCTTTCAACCATTCTGGCGATTCTTTTACGGTAACGCCAGAGATGGTAAGGCTACTGTAACGTGGGCAAGCGGCCAAATCTTTTACCTCAACAGGGATAACCAGGTTTTCATTATCTGTTTTGAATGTAGAAATATCAGGCATTTCATATTCACTCCTGAAATAAGCGGCTAAATCTCTCGCCACACCTAAATGCGAAGCTGCATCGGCACGGTTGGGTGTTAACCCGATTTCGAAAACGAAATCATCTTCCATTTTGAAGTGATCTTTCGCCCGGATGCCAACTTCCGTATCCTCAGCAAGGATCATAATCCCATCATGCGATTGGCCTAAACCAATTTCATCTTCAGCACAGATCATTCCCTGCGAAAGTTCTCCCCTGATTTTTGATTCTTTTATTTTAAAAGGTTCTCCCGCTAAAGGATATACCGTTGTACCTACTGTGGCTACCACAACTTTTTGTCCGGCACCTACATTTGGCGCACCGCAAACGATCTGAAGATTTTCTTTTCCACCAACATTTACGGTTGTAATACGCAAACGGTCAGCATTGGGATGTTGAACACAGGTTAATACTTCGCCGATAACCAAGCCCTCTAAACCACCCACAACAGGCTGCACTTGCTCTACACTTTCTACTTCCAGACCAACATTGGTAAGGATTAAAGAAAGCTCCTGAGGTGTTTTATCAATTTGTACGAATTGTTTTAACCAGTTATATGATATTTTCATTTTGGAGTATCAAGTTTGAGTATCAGGCATCAAGACAGATCTCGGCTGATACTCTATTTCTATAAAACGCAAAGATATTATTTAAAGGGCAAAGGAGGAAGTTAAATTATTGAGATTTGAGACCTGGAGACGTGAGATATGAGATGTGAGACTTGAGATGTGGGATATGAGACTTAAAAAAACCTACAAATGGTCTAAACACAGCAATAAGCGACTAATGACCAATATTCAGATTGGATAGAATGACCGCACACGCTCCTGCCCCTATTACCAGCATAATAACGGAGACAATAATCAGTCTAAGTCCGGATTTAACGGGCTGATTGCTAACTGCTTTTATGATGACCTGAATGACGCCAATTACAAACAACAATACAACACTTACCCAATATATGATAAAAATCCCCATGTGTTTTATTTGGAAATTAACTATTGAAAAGCAATACTGCACAGGCGCCAAAACCGATTACCGCCATAATTACCGAAATAATAAGTAGTTTTAACCCTGGTTTTACCGGCTCATTCCTGGATGATTTGATGATAATCTGAATGATGCCCACCACAAAAAGTACAATTGCGGTTAAAACATAAATCACAAATAAGCTAAATAAGCCCCCCATATTAGTTCATATTTAATTTTTCCCTGATCAGATCTATTTTATTATCGCGGTAAAAAATATTCATGGTCTCGAAAGGTACCATTTTATATTTATCGCTCACAATGTGTACACATGATTTTTTAACTGCACGTACATCAAAATCGAGCGGATCCATAAAATTCATAATAATGATCCGAAATAAATTATCGTAACTCAAGCTATCAGATTTTACCCTGGGCAGGCAACACATTAACTCGCCAAAGGTATCTTCTGCACAATCAACCGAAACTCCTGTGCTAAATAAATTGAGCATATGTTCTTTCAATTTTTCATCGTGTTCGAAAACGATTGTATTTTTTGAATTATTGAGCAAATCTTCAGGATTGATCAGATGCGTCATTGGAATCACCTCATCACCTATTTTTAACGCATAAGCCATACACAATGCATCGGGATTGCATGGCACAGGAATTAAATCCTGTGGTGTAAAAGTTGGGTATTGCTCATAAATCTTTCTGCGCACCTCGGTTAAGGTAATTCTTCCCTGCTGATCATTATAATCATCATTTCTTCCGGCAACCTGGGTAGGCTGGAAAGTAACGCCACGAACACATTTCTGTTTAAGCGCATAATCTAAAATGTCGCCAATCTCATGATCGTTTAGTCCCTTTTGCAAAGTAACTACCAAAGTAGTCGATACATTAAACTGATTTAAATGGTCGATAGCTTTTTTTCTTACTTCGGTCAGGTCTTCGCCCCTGAGTTTGGTCAGTACATCAGCGCTGAAACTGTCAAACTGCAGGTAAATTTCGAAATCGGGCATATAACTTGCCAGTTTTTCTACAAAATTAATATCCTTGGCAATCCTGATCCCATTCGTATTCACCATTAAGTGTTTAATGGGTTTGGTTTTAGCAAGATCCAAAATCTTAAAAAATTCGGGGTGGACTGTTGGTTCCCCGCCTGAGAGCTGAACCACATCAGGCTCACCTTCGTTGGCTACTACCACATCCATCATCCGCTCGATTTCTGCCAAAGTTCTGTGCCTGCCATAACTTGGCGACGACATGGCATAACAGGTTGGACAGGCCAGGTTGCAACGATCGGTAACCTCTATCACCGTTAAACAAGAATGCTGTTCGTGATCGGTACACAAGCCACAATCGTAAGGACAGCCATAATGCACTTTGGTATTAAACTTAAGCGGCATTTCGGATTGTTTATTGTAATTACGGATCTGTTTATAGTATTCTACATCATCTGCAATCATTACTTTGCTATCGCCATGCGTTCTGCAATTTTTCAGCATAAATACCTTGGCATCCTGAAAAACAATCTTCGCATCGCAAAGCTGCAAACATTCAGGACAAAGACTTTTGGTGTAATCGTAGTATATATAATCTCTGGTATTGGCCATAATGTTTACTTGTTAGGCAAAATCTGTTTAGAAATTCTGATGATGAATTTATAATAATAAATAAAAATAAACAATGCAGACCAATGAATGCTGCTTAAATTTAAAAACAATGAATGATAAGGTTTTATAAATTCGATCAAAAAACGGAAAAAGAAATACAGCACCATGAATAATTTGAAACGGTCGCCATTAATCAGTTCCCGATGTTTCAGGCTGTTAAAAAGAATAATCAACAACATGAGGTAAATCATTTCATAGAGCATAACGGGATGCCTAAGTACACCATCGCCGAGATCCATCCCCATAAAAAAACGGGTAGGAATGCCATAGGTAGGTTCATCAATCCCCATTGAGAAGCAGCCGATGCGGCCTATGATCAATGCCACCAAAATCGGGATAACATAAACATCGCCGGAGGCAATATTTACACCGATTATCTTTTTAATCAGTTCGACACCGAATAAACCGCCAAGCAAACCACCAATAATGGTTTTACTTTGGTAAAGAACCGAAAAGCTAAGCTGATGAAGCACCTGAGGTGTTTCGAGCACAGCGATTACCCTCGAACCGATCAGGGCACCAAGCATAGCCCCCAACATAATCCACAGCCTGTTTTCGTCGGATATCGGATCTGCAATTCCCTTTTTATAATAGTAGTATAACCTTACACCAATGATAAATGCCAGGGTTTCGAAAATATAATGATAATGGTACTGATGACCAAAAAGCCCGAACTGAAAAGGAAATGGTGATACGGATTTTAACAGCATTTATTAAAACAATAACCGGCAAAAAACAGGTAAATGATCAGAATAATACCTTTTATCTTTGCTATCTGTTAATACGGCAAACTTTTGCACTTTAAATCCTTTGTTTACAAAAACATAATCAATCCGGTCCTTTAGGTCGCTGTCGAAATGAAAACCATTAAAAGTACCAGTGGGCCCGTATGGAGGTTCTATAGAAATATCTTTCGCATCGATAAGGAAAGATTTGATGGTAGCAATGGCCTCCGTTTCTGGCGTCACGTTTAAATCACCGGTAAAAACAACTGGTAAATCAGGCGCAATCTGCTGTATTTTCTGTTTCAACAATTTGGCCGATTCAATCCTGGCTTGAACCCCGATATGATCGTAATGGGTATTAAAAACAATAAATTCTTTTTTATTCAATTTATCATAGAGCTTTATCCAGCTACACACGCGGTTAAGTGCTGCGTCCCATCCTTTTGAAGGCACGTCAGGCGTTTCTGACAACCAGAATGTCCCGCCATCTTTTTTAGTAAAGCGGTCTTTATCAAAATAAACAGCCGAAAATTCTCCTTTTCGTTTTCCATCGTCACGCCCAACGCCTACTACATCAAAATTAGAATTTTGAAGCAAGGCGTCAAATTGTTCTGGTAAAGCTTCCTGTACACAAAGAATATCGGCATCATGAAACTTAACCAAAGCTTTTACATTGTCTTTCCGGTTTGGCCAGGCATTAACGCCGTCTGATGCCACATTTAAGCGGATGTTATAAGTAATGATATTAATTGGAGCAGATTTTTTTTGAGCGAAAGCCGCAATGGTTAATAAAAGAAAAAGAGGGAAGATTTTTAAAGTAGTCATAAATATAATTTCACTATTAAATTCATACTGGTTGGCCAGTAATACCTGATGTTAAGCCGCTATTATACTAATTTAACGTTAATTATACTTTAACAGTTGAATATCTTTTAAATTAAATCTTCATCCCGGTAACTATAATAGCGGTTGTTGGCAAAAATCAGATGGTCTACCACATATAGGCTGAGCAAATTACCTGATGCCACCATATCTCGGGTCAGTTTATCGTCGCTCTCGCTGGGCTTTAAATTTCCCGAAGGGTGGTTATGCGCCAACACAATATTTGCGGCATTGTTTTCTAAAGCTGTTTTAAAAATAATTTTCGGGTCGGCTACCGTACCGGCCTGCCCGCCTTTACTGATCAGAAATTTGCCTATTACCCGGTTAGACCTATTTAACAGTAATATCCAGAACTCTTCGTGATTGAGATTGGCAAAGGTTTGATGTAAGTATTTATAAACATCTTTAGAAGTAGTTACATGCGTAATCACCTCCTCTGTGGTTTCCTTTCGCCGTAAACCAAGTTCCAAAGCCGCAATAATGGTTAATGCTTTGGCCTCCCCGATTCCCTTAAACCTCGAAAGCTCCAGAATGGAAGCCTTTCCCAGTTTTGTTAAATTGTTATCGTAAAAAGATAAAATCCTTTTACTTAAATCTACGGCAGTTTCATTTTTATTGCCCGAGCCAATTAAAATAGCAATCAGTTCGGCATCCGTTAAATGTCTTCTGCCGTGTAATAAAAGTTTTTCACGCGGCCGATCTTCTTCAGCCCATAACTTTATCCCTAGCTTCTGTTCGTAGTTTTCCATTTTTTAAGATAAAAAAAGGCATCCTAACTTATCGTTGGGATGCCTTCCTAATATCGTAAAAAAATGGCTTATTTTAAACCGTTAACGAATTTCGTTAATTTTGATTTGTTATTTGCCGCTTTGTTTTTGTGGATAATGTTCTTTTTAGCTAAACGATCTAACATAGAGATTACTTTAGGCAATAAATCTGATGCAGATTTTTTATCTTCTGCAGCACGTAATCTTTTAATAAAGGTACGGGTAGTTTTTGCCTGATATCTGTTACGTAAACGTTTTGTTGCGTTTGCTCTAATTCTTTTTAATGAAGATTTATGATTTGCCATTTCTATTTAGCCTTTTATTTTTCTTATTCGTTTCCTATAATTCGGGTTGCAAATATAGGATTAATGTTTTTAAATTACAAAACACTTTTAACTTTTTTTTCATTAAAACTTAGCCCTCTTTTTCAACACTAAAAATAAGTTAAAATTATTCATTAATAATACTTTAACATAATTGAATAAAAATTCCTTTCGATAGAGAAAAGAGGTTCAAAAATACTATTTTTGGGCAAAACGATTTTGAGTGAAAAAGAGAATAGCCATCTTTGCATCAGGTTCTGGCTCGAATGCCCAAAAGCTGATGGAGCATTTTAAGCGAAGTAATGAAATAGAAATAGCTTTGGTATTGACCAATAATGCCGATGCATATGTACTACAGAGAGCAGATAATTTCGAAATCCCCACTCATATTTTCGATCGAAATGAGTTCTATCAGACAGATGAGGTGGTAGATCTGCTCAAGAATCTTGAAATTGATTTTATCGTACTGGCTGGCTTTCTCTGGCTGATCCCCAAAAATCTGATCCACGCTTATCCGGGCAGAATTGTAAATATCCACCCGGCAATCCTTCCTAAATTTGGCGGAAAGGGCATGTATGGCGACCATGTACATCAGGCGGTGATGGCTTCGGGCGAAGCAGAAGGCGGAATTACCATTCATTATGTGAATGAAAATTATGATGAAGGCGAATACATTTACCAGGCCCGTTACAGGATAGACAAAAATGATAACCTGGAAATGGTAAAATTTAAGGGACAGCAACTGGAGCACCAGCATTACCCGCGTGTGGTAGAAAGCCTGGTCAAAAAAATCAGTAAATAGTAACTAATAATAAATCATTAAAATAATGCTGGTGCAGACAAGAAAGTCTGTCATGCAGGTTTTAAAGGTATGCCATCATTAAGATATCCAACATGCTTGACTCATTAGGGCAGCTACCTCCTTCCCTACCGTCCGTTTTACTGATAACCGAAACTGCTAATTAAAAAAAGAGACAACCCGCAAAGGTTGTTTTTTTGTTTTAAAATCCGATTACCCGCCATTCGCATTAAAAGCAAATCAATCTTTTCTTTAATGTAAATCCTATTGCACCATTTATATCCGACTGCATGAACGTTGGCCGATTGATCATGTTTTTTCTAAACCAGGAAAACACCTGGTTAATCTCTAAAATAATCTCAAACGGTAACATGATGATTAACCCCCTCTGTCTAACCAAATAAAATCCAACTCAGATGAACCATAGCCATTTTGATGTTAGCGCTTTTATATAAAAAATTAACGAATGTAGACTCAATCATCCCGTATATCAGTTCGCTCTTGTATCGGTATTCTTTTTTACGGAAGTTTAAATATGGTTAAGCAATAACGCGTGCTTGCTTCTCCGTATCGCGAAATGAAATTGGTTACTATAATATATTGTTTGTAGACGTACAAATCATCGTTATAAAAGCCAATTATCAAAAGCCCAAACGCCAGGGTAAGGTGGCGAGTTTACCTAATCAAATTTTCATTATGAAAACAAACAAAAGCTTATTCGAAAAAAGAATTGAATTGAAAAATTGCCAGATCAACGGTGGCAAACTTGGCATTAGCAACCAAACTTCTGTAGCAGAAACAGGAACAAGAGAAAACCCTGATACCTGTACAGACATTGGTTTTGACCAACCTGGATCTGGTGTGCCAGTTGGCTACAACCCTATTTTTACAGGAAAATAATGCTTTCTTACTAAACTTTTAAGAAAAAACTTTAAATGTGAGTGAAGCAAGTGGTGATATCAAAGCCACAGTATGCTGTTTAAAGTTTCAGGATTTTTAAAGTTGTTGATCGAATGAATAATGTAATTCAAAATTTAATCAGAAAAAATATGAAAAACAGCAACAAATTGTTCGAAAAACAAATCGAACTAAAGAATAGTCAAATCAGTGGTGGACGTGCATCGGCTGAGACTTACCAAAATGTAAACCATACCTATACGGATAGTCATGGCTGTACGGTAACCCATTCTGAGGTTGTAACAGATAAGAAGCAATTGGTTGAAGAATGCTTTTTCACAAATTGTCCATAATAGTTCCCCCCTTAAACCATGATTTAATTTACATAATATGAAAAACAGCAAAAAATTATTGGAAAAAAAAATAGCGCTGAACAGCTGCCAGGTTAACGGTGGCCGCGCTATGGGAAGCACAGCACTGTGCACCAAATATACCTATGGCGATCATTGTGCTGATAAAACCACAACAATGTACAATGATCAGGGCGAAACAATCGGTTATCCGGCAACTTCCTCTTGGCAAACATAGTGAATCAGCTTAATCAACCATCGGGCTATCGTAAGCCCGATGGTTGATGCCAAATTTATGACAGGAAACCTATTTAGCCCTACATCTATCTGACTTACAATATTAACATCTGCTTTTTGTTCTTCATTTCAGTGCATAAAAAAACAGGTAACCTCAAGGGCTGAAAAAAAATTAAAACATCGGGTAACGTGATATTAATATTCTCCATTAACAACGATTATTCTACCAGTGCTGTAATCAGCTGGCTTATTAAATTCGATAAGTCCTTTATCAGAATCAATGAAGATACCTTAGTTGAACTTCTTTGGCTAAATGCTTTGGATTTTGCCATTATGATCAACGGTAAAACAGTTTTAGGCAGCCAGATTACCAAGATGTGGTACCGAAGGGGCGGGCTGGATCTTTTTGCAAAATTTAAGAACGATTTAATTAAAAGCTACCTCCGTACGGAGCATACCGCGCTGATTGAATATTTTTATCACCGGCTGGATAAAATACCTTCGATCAATAAATCCAAAAACAGCGACATCAACAAATTATATTTAATGGACCTTTGTGCGCAATTCGGCATTTTAGCGCCCAAATATCTGGTTACTGGTTGCAAAAAAGCACTTACCCATTTTTTCGAGCAGGAAAAGTGCATTATTTCAAAGCCCATTAGCACACCGTTTTCGCTACAGGATGATGGTGGTTTCTCGCACATGGCTTACACCTCAATGGTTAATCGCGAAGATATTGAGGCCCTTCCGGGGCAATTTGTGCCCACTTTTTTTCAGCAGGCCATTCCCAAAGCTTATGAAATCAGGGTTTTTTACCTCAATGGTAAATTTTATGCGATGGCCATATTCTCTCAGAACAATAGCAATACCAATGTAGATTTCAGAAATTATGATAGAGATAAACCAAACAGGGTTGCACCTTATACCTTGGAAAAAACATACGAACAAAAGCTAAAAAAAATGCTTGATGCGTATGGACTCAACTGTGCCTCTTTTGATGTGATTTATTCCAGTGATGATGCTAACTATTATTTTTTAGACTTAAACCCGGTTGGTCAGTTTGGAATGGTATCATCGCCTTGCAATTATAATTTGGAGCGGGAGATTGCAATGGCACTTTAAGTTTAGCCAAGCTAGCTTGAATGGTGGGTTGAACCAAATATCGATTAAAAGGCCATCTGACAACTTTGTTTAAAGCATAAAAAATAAATGCACATAAAAAAAATTAACCCTTCTTGATATAACCGATGAAAAAAATAAAAGACCTGATAGCTACCGGACAAGCACCATTGCATATAAAATCACTGATCAAAAAGCCAAAACCTACATACCTGGTCAAAACAAGGGCATCTAAAATCTATCATACCCACAGTTTACAGCTCGACCTATATTTTAAATCTCCAATATGACTAAATTATACCTCAGAAATCAACTTTGTATACCCGTAGCTGGTTATAACAGGGCTATTATTTACGATTTGGGCCGTAAAGATTATTATTTCATTTCGAATGCACATTACGATATTTTAAATACCAATGGCTTGATTAATTTCGGTAGGGTTTCCGATCCATCTGAACGCAGTGAACTCATAAATTTTCTTTTAAATTTAGAGATCATTTTTGAGGTAGCATCTGTTCGGGAAGAGAAAAGATTTCCAAAAATATCGAAAGCCTTACATCAGGTTAACGCGCTCACTCATGCGGTAATACATGTTAATACGAGCAGCAATTTTATTGATTTTATAAGTCGCATGCCGCTTCAAAATTTAAGCATAATTTCACCCCGGTTAGATGATGACCTTATCAAAATGATGAAGTTATTGACCCATCTGGAAATTGATAGCGTATACCTTTATATCGAAACATTTGATAAGGAAAGCTTTGATCAATACGAACGGCTTTTAGCCGGGCAACCTGCCCTATTCTCAGTTAATTTTTTTGGGGAAGATAGCCCGCAAACAAGGCTGAAGGATAATATTTATTATAATTTTTTTGCTGAAAATTTTGGGGATTACCAGCAGCTGCTCACCGTAGATAAGCTGTTTGTAAATCAGGAGTTTTTTTTAGAGGCTTATAACAAACATACTTATTACAACGGCAAAATCTATATAGACCGAAGCGGCAATATTAAAAATGGGCTGAACAACATCAAAAGTTTTGGCAATATCCATTCCATAAGTTATGAAGAATTTTATCAAACCATCAATAGCAAGGAATTTTTAACGCTTGGCAACATCAGGAAGGAAGAAATCCTGGTTTGCCAAAACTGCGAATTTAGATACATGTGTACTGATACGCGCGTACCGGAAAAAGGAGTAGAATACTGGTTTCATCATTTCGAATGTGTTTACAATCCCTATATCTCCAAATGGAAGAACGAAGAAGATTATCTTACACTACAAGAATCCGGAATAACTGTTTCTGCATCAGGTTGCATAATAGATAAGGATAAATTATCTGAAACCTTTAACAAAATCTGGACAGCATAAAATGAAAAAATTCCCCTTTTATAAACAACCTGATACAAAAGACTGTGGGCCTACCTGTTTACGTATTATAGCCAAACACTATCAGAAAAGTATTCCGCTTCAGCATTTAAGAACACTTACGGAAACAACCAGAGCAGGCAGTGGCTTGCTGGGGCTCAGCAATGCAGCAGAAAGTTTAGGTTTTCGATCTTTAGGGGTTAAAATAGATTTTAAAACCCTGGTTGCAGATGCGCCTCTACCTTGCATTGTACACTGGAACAAAAATCATTATGTGGTGGTTTATAAAATTGATAAAGCCGAAAAAGTATACCTATCAGATCCTAGTTATGGCTTAATCACTTACAAAAAAGAGGAATTTATTAAACATTGGATTGGAGAAAATGCGAATGAAGAAACCGAAGAAGGTATTGCGCTTGTTTTAGAAACCAGCCCGGCATTCTATCAGGATGACTTTGAAGAGGAAGAAAAGAAGACCAGCTTCACTTTCCTGTCCCGCTATTTATTAAAATACAAATCGCTCGTCATTCAGCTTGCCCTAGGCTTACTTGCCGGAAGTTTGCTATCGTTAATTTTTCCCTTTCTTACCCAAAGTGTGGTAGATGTAGGCATACAAAATCAGGATATCAATTTTATTTATCTGGTTTTACTGGCACAGGTAATGCTTTTTATGGGTAAGATGGGCATTGATATTATCCGTAGCTGGATCTTGCTGCACCTTTCTACCAGGATAAACATCTCTATCGTTTCCGATTTTTTTATCAAATTAATGAAACTTCCAATCAGTTTCTTCGATACCAGAATGACGGGAGACATTATGCAGCGCATTAACGATCACCATAGAATAGAACAATTGTTGACGAGCTCTTCGCTAAATACGCTGTTCTCTATGGTTAACCTGGTCATTTTTAGCCTGGTATTACTAATGTATGATTACCGCCTGTTCGCGGTTTACTTAATTGGCGCTATCCTTTACATGGTATGGATTACCTTTTTCCTAAAAAAAAGAAAAGAACTAGACTACAAGATGTTTTCTCAGGTTTCGCAAGAGCAGAGCACGGTAATCGAGCTTATTAATGGCATGCAGGAAATAAAAATGCATAATGCGGAGAAGCAAAAAAGATGGGGTTGGGAATTTCTACAGGTAAAATTATTTAAAATCAGGATAAAAGCACTTTCCCTGGAGCAGTGGCAATCTGTTGGTGGTGGCTTTATCAACCAGATTAAAGATATTTTAGTTAGTTTCCTCTCGGCAAAATTAGTGCTTGATGGGCATCTTACATTAGGTATGATGCTTTCGGTGCAATATATTATTGGTCAGTTAAATAGTCCACTGTTACAATTAATAGATTTTATCAGGCAAACTCAGGATGCCAAAATATCTTTGGAAAGACTTGGCGAAATTCATGATAAAAAGGACGAGGAAAGTATTGATGGGCAATACATAACCGAAATTCCACAAAAAGATATTGCGCTAAACAGTGTATCTTTTAGATATGTTGGCTCAGATACATTCGTTTTTCAGGATTTGAACCTGGTTATCCCCTATCAAAAAACCACTGCAATTGTTGGCGCCAGCGGCAGCGGAAAAACCACGTTATTGAAACTGCTTACCAAATTCTACGAACCAGAAAAAGGTGATGTCCAGATTGGCGGGACTGACCTCAAAAGTATATCACCCAGCCATTGGCGAAAACATTGCGGTGTAGTGATGCAGGAAAGTTATGTGTTTAATGATACTATTGCCAATAATATTGCCATTGGTGAAGATATTATCGACAAACAAAAACTCAGAAAAGCGGTAGAGATTGCCAATATTCAGGATTTCATTGAAGATTTACCTTTAAGCTATAATACTAAAATAGGCAACGAGGGCATTGGCATGAGCGGCGGCCAAAAACAAAGATTGTTTATTGCCAGGGCAGTTTACAAAACTCCTGAATATATCTTCTTTGATGAAGCTACAAGTGCCTTGGATGCAAACAATGAAAAAATCATTATCGAAAATTTAGCGCAGTTTTTTAAGGGTAAAACTGCAGTGGTTATTGCACATCGGTTATCAACGGTGAAACATGCCGATAAGATTATAGTTCTGGATAAAGGAATTGTGGTAGAGGAAGGCAACCATAACCAACTGGTAGCAAAAAAGGGTGAATACTATAGATTAATTAAAAATCAGCTCGAACTTGGAAACTAAAAAAGATAAACTGGACAAGATACAGCTCCGTTCTGAAGCTGTTCAGGATGTATTATCAAATCCTCCACACTGGATGTTCCGCTGGGGCAACGCCCTTATTTTGGGAATATTGTGTATGATTTTGCTCATGAGTTACTTCATCAAGTATCCTGAATTTGTACCTGCTACAATTGTCATAACCTCACAAAACCCGCCAGAAAAGCTCGAAGCCAGAATAGATTCTAAACTGGAAAAAATCCTGATAAAGGATCACGAACAGGTTCATAAAAATCAGGTTCTAATGGTCCTACAGTCCACAGCAAACTATGAAGACATTTTACAACTCATCAATATCATTGACTCTACAACGCCGGCCCGGATGGCCTCTTTTCCCGTAAATAAGGCATCAACATTTAAATTGGGCGAACTCCAAAGCGATTATAATAATTTCGCAAAGGCATTTCAGGATGAAAAATTGTTTGCTTCACTTAAGCCTTATGCACCAGAAAACAAAGCCACCGAACAAAATATCACAGCCAATATAAATAGGGAACTTGCGCTAAAAAACCAAAAAAAACTGGAGTTGGCCAAATTTGAGCTGATTAAGAAAAATTATCAGCGGACCGTGCAGCTCGTGAATCAAAAAGTAATCTCTACGGCCGAATTTGAAAATGAAAAAATTAAATTTATACAAGCCGAACAAAGCTTACAGAATATAGAAATTTCGCTATCGCAAACCCAGGAGGCCATTGCCAACCTTCATAAAACCAAAAGTGGGATAAATATTAATCATGAGAAAGACAAAAGTAATTTTGCATTACAAACCTTGCAATTATTTGAGCAATTAAAAAAATCGTTAAGGCAGTGGCAGCAAAATTATTTAATCACGTCGTCAACAGACGGTATAGCAAGTTTCCAGCAATTTTGGGGCGAAAATCAATTTTTAAAACGGGGTGATGCCATATTAACCGTACTTCCGGATAAAAAAAAGGCGCTGATTGGCAGGTTACTTGTTCCCGCAACCAATTCAGGGAAAATAGCACGTGGTGAAAAAGTGCTGATCAAACTGGATAATTATCGTTTTCAGGAGTACGGCATTTTAGAAGGCCGTGTGCAAAATATTTCCTTCACCCCAGATGAAAAGGGAAACTACTATGTAGATGTTAGTTTACCAAAAGGATTAACCACTTCGTATCATAAAACCCTAACTTTCGATAAAGAATTAAAGGGTAGCGCAGAAATTGTAACTCAGGATTTAAGGTTAATTGAGCGGTTTTTATATCAAATCAGAAAATTATTGGGCTACCAGAGTTAGCGGAAAACTTGTAATCAGATTCAAAAAAGGTAATATAAACGGATCCCAATTTCTGCGGATTGTCGATTAGCTACTCTACTAATATTTGCTCGCTTTGTTTAGCCATTTAATTCCAAAGTGCTTCGTTTTTCCAATCTGCCTTAAAGCCTAATGCATTTGGATCTACTGATGGGTATTTGATTAGTAATTCTTTCATTTTTAGCGCAAATGAATTCTCTGGCGCTATGATATTAAGGATATACCTAATGATACATAAATGAAGGTACAACTTTTGTGTATCTGTTGGCACATCAATCAGCCAACGAAAAGGTGGCTTAGATAATATTTTCGGAGTTCCTGGAAGATTTTTATTCCATAATCGACTGTGATGCGCGCAGTAATTTCTTATTTGTGCGATAGACTGTAACCAACTCGGAAGGTAAGTGTGATTTACGGCGCCCAATTCTTTGGCAATAACATCTTTTGATTTGACTGTATTTTTTAGATTGCCATACAACTTAGAAAGTGAACCAAAACTGGTCATCTCTAAAGATTTCCAGGCAGGAGGAAACCTCAAATTTTCTTTATACTTTTTTTTATGCTCTTTAATGAAAATGTCTTTCGATCGGTCAATTTCCTCTTTCAAACTGGCAAGCGTTTCTACAAGAGCGCCACTATCTTGAAATATAGTTGTGTTTTGGAACCACCAAGGGTCAAATTCATGGGAAAGATGGTAAATTAACTTCGTACGCAAACTAATCTCGATCTTTTCGATCGCATCAAAAATTAAGATCCGTAGTTCCCTGTCAAAATTATAAAGGTGGATAACATCTTCAAATTTACTATTGGGCTTAAATAGATGCTGATCTCTATCTAGCTGCATGGGCCACCAATAGCCAGCTAAACGATAATAACTTACATGCGATAGGTAATGGGCAGCTAGGGCATGATCCGCGATGATCAATCCCCTTTCTTTAAGTTGTGCGATGTTCTCCTCAATCGTAAATGTTTTTTTGTTATAAATCATTGGAGATAGTTTTACAACAAAAATAAAAACCAGCTAAAAAAGTTTTTAATAGAAAATCAGGACGTTCACTTAACATAAGTGAAAAGGCTATAAAAGCAAAAGACCCGCCCTGGGACGCTGTTCTGATGGGTAGCGTGGCGAGTACTGTTAGTGCAAATATAGTATCTTTTTTTGGCATGATAAAAATATACTGAAATATTTTGTGAAGGTAAACACGATTTAATATAGATTATCTTAAAAACCATTGCCAAACATTTAATACACTTTCATCTCAAATCCAATTATCTAGAGCTTAGTTCATCATACTTTATCATTTGGTAGAAATGAGCATTAATAACAAAACGCTAAAATCAATCTATTTTCTCTTCGAAAAATTTCATCCAACCTCGTTAATGCCCGCTATTCAAAAAATCTAATCCAGAATGTTTACCGTAGCCCATTAAACATCTGGTCTATCGCTTTCTTTTTCTGTGGTTTTGGAGTATGTAGTATCAACCCAACCTTAAACAAAAGGGAAATTAGCGGTTGCAAACCTTATTCTTTTTTTGCCCATCTAACATAATAAAAAAGCCATACGATTTTACTACCTTTGCGGCTCAAAATTTTCAGTAGAATGAGTCAATCCATTAAAATCAAAAACGCTTTAATCTCAGTATATTATAAAGATGGTTTGGAGCCATTGGTAAAATTGTTGGCCGCACAAGGGGTACAATTATTTTCTACAGGCGGAACAGAACAATTCATCAAAGATTTAAACCTTCCTGTTACGGCGGTTGAAGATTTAACAGGTTATCCATCTATTTTAGGCGGACGTGTTAAAACCTTACATCCAAAAGTATTTGGCGGAATTTTAAACCGAAGGGCATTAGCTGGCGACCAAGAGCAGATTGGTGAATATGAAATTCCTGAAATCGACCTGGTTATTGTTGACTTATATCCATTTGAAGAAACTGTAAAAGCAGGTGGAACACCAGAAGAAATTATCGAGAAAATAGACATCGGTGGTATTTCATTAATCCGTGCCGCAGCAAAAAACTTTAACGATGTGGTGATTATCGCATCCAAAAATGACTACCCTACTTTAGAAGCCCAATTGGCAGCACAAAACGGCGAAACTACCTTAGCGCAGCGCAAAGCATACGCTAAAAAAGCCTTCCATACTTCTTCTCATTACGATACTGCCATTTTTAATTATTTTAATACTGAAGAGCCACTTGATGTTTTTAAACAGAGTCTAACGGAGGCGAAAACCTTACGTTATGGCGAAAACCCTCATCAAGGTGGTGTGTTTTATGGCGATTTAGATGC
>Ga0182008_10000364_pt1 | contig 35299 bp, 30 predicted proteins | sample Sormic07211129_1_FD_120482 | JGI IMG/M metagenome (GOLD analysis project Ga0182008, IMG submission 120482) | Rhizosphere microbial communities from Sorghum bicolor, Mead, Nebraska, USA - 072115-129_1 metaG | ecosystem: Host-associated > Plants > Roots > Rhizosphere | place: USA: Nebraska...
CTGAGCAAGCAACTGACGGTGAGCGTGGGCGGCAACAACATCCTCGACCGCTATCCGCAGCGCGTGCGGGAAACGAATAACGCCACGTATGGCGGCGCCCTGCCCTACAATTTCATCAACCCCATCGGCGTCAACGGCGCGTACTTCTACGCCAAGCTGAGCTACACATTTTAAATGCCAACAAAACCTACTGCCGCTCGCTACGGTTTTGTTATGCGTTTCCAAGCACTGTTATTTGTACTAAAAACAAAGGATAAATCATGATCATCAAACGAATCTCCAGCATCGTCGCCGGTGCCTGCCTGAGCGCCCTACTGCTGTCCAGCGCCCAGGCTGCCGCGCCGCTGGTGCTAATGACGGACTTCGGCACGGCCGACGGCGCCGTCTCCGCCATGCATGGCGTCGCCTATGGCGTCGATCCCAAGCTCACCATCTCGGACCTGACCCACCAGATTCCCGACTACGACATCTGGCTGGGCGCCTATCGTTTGTACCAGACAGCCAATTACTGGCCGCAAGGCACGGTGTTCGTCTCCGTCATCGATCCGGGCGTGGGCACGGCGCGCAAGTCGGTGGTGCTGAAAACCAAGGGCGGACGCTACTTCGTGGGGCCGGACAACGGCCTGTTTACCCTGATCGCCGAGCGCGACGGCGTGGCCGAACTGCGCGAAATCGATGAAAAGGTCAACCGCCTGGCGGGTTCCGCCGAGTCCTACACCTTCCATGGCCGCGATGTCTACGCCTACGTGGGCGCCCGCCTGGCGTCGGGCGCCATCACGTATGAACAGGTGGGCCCGCCATTGCCCAGCGAATCCGTGGTCAAGATCGCGTACCAAAAGCCTGTGCGCGACGGCAATACCATCCGCGGCATCGTGCCCGTGCTCGATGTGAAATATGGCAATGTGTGGACGAATATCCCGAAATCGCTGCTCGACGAATTGCAGGTGAAACTGCACGATCCGCTGCAAGTGCGCATCTTGCACAAGGGCAAGCAAGTGGCCAAGGTCACGGCACCGTTCGAGCACACGTTTGGCGGCGTCGCCAAGGGCAAGCCGCTGGTCTACCTGAACAGCCTGCTCGACGTGGCCGTGGCCATCAGCCAGGGCGACTTCGCCGCCAAACACCACGTCGAGTCGGGCGTGGATTGGGAAGTGGAAGTGAGCAAGGCCCCTGCCGCCAAATAAGGCCTCGCCCGCGGCCGGGACATCCTGTCCTGGCCCTTTCTTTCTCGTTCACGTGGCGCGTTTGCGCCATATCAAAACGGATCGCCGCTCCTGCTGCCGATAGCAGTTGATTTGTAAATCCGGTGAACCTGTGCGCACCTGCCCACTCTAATTTTTTGCAAGCGATGCCAGCCTTGCTACGACGGCCTGCCCGCACCGTGGCAGGCAGCTGGCAAGGTATGACTACTCACGACAGCTTTCCAACGAGAAAGGAACAATCATGACGGCCCCACTCCTTAGCACCAGCAAGCTTGTCCTCGGCACCGCCATCGTGTGTGCGCTGCTGGGCGGCTGCAACAAGCACAACGAAACCACCACCGCGCCGGCCGCGCCGGCCGCCACGCCCGGCACGGGCGGCAGCGGTACCTCGGGCACCAGCGGCACCACCACGCCGGACACCACCACCACGCCCGCCACCCCATCCGTTGCGCCGGGCACCACCACCAATCCCGACGGCACGACCACGCCGCCGGCCACTCCGCCCAGCACGACGCCGGGTACCGGCACGGGCACCGGTAACGGGACGGGCACAGGGACCGGCACCACGCCGCCGCGCAGCAGCTAAACGCCGCTTCCGTTCCGCGCCGACACCCGGCCAGGCTGCGCGCCTGCGGCAGAATACGCAACAAAGAGCCTTCCGATGAAGGCTCTTTTTATTGCACAGCGCAACAACCTCCCTGCCACGGCGCGTCAGTGGGCCGGCACCGCCTTGCCGGCCGCCCGGGCGCTCAGCGCCTGGTGGTCCGCCGCCAGGAACAGATACATGGCAGGCACCACGAACAGGGTAAACAAGGTGCCGATGGACAGGCCCGTGAAAATCACCAGCCCCATCGCGTGACGCCCGGCAGCGCCCGCGCCCGAGGCGATCACCAGCGGCAGCACGCCAAACACCATGGCGGCCGTCGTCATCAGGATTGGGCGCAGGCGCACGGCGGCCGCCTCCTCGACGGCCTCGCGCTTGCTCTTGCCCGTCTTTTGCAGCTGGTTGGCCACTTCCACGATCAGGATGCCATGCTTGCTGATCAATCCCATCAGGGTCACCAGGCCCACCTCCGTATAGATATTGATCGATGCAAAGCCGAGGAAGATGAACATGGTCGCGCCAAACAGGGCCAGCGGCACGGAAACGAGGATCACGACGGGGTCGCGGAAGCTCTCGAACTGCGCCGCCAGCGCCAGGAAGACGATCACCACGGCAAACAGCATGGTGACGATGAAGCCGCCCGATTCCTGCACGAACTGCCGCGACTGGCCCGCGTAATCGGCCGTGTAGCCGCTGGGCGCCACCTGGGCCAGCGTCTCGCGCATGAAGCCCAGCACCTCGCCCTGCGAGGCGCCGGACACGCCGGAAAGCGTCACGGAATTGAGCTGCTGGAAGCGGTTGATCGACTCGGGCACGACATCGTACTGGATATGCGCGACGGTACTGGCCGGTATCATCGTGCCGTTGGGCGTCTTGATATGGAAATCCAGCACGGCCGACGGATTGAGGCGGTCGACCTGCAGCACCTGCGGGATCACTTTATACGAACGCCCGGCGATGGAAAAGTAATTGACGTAACCGCCGCCCAGGGCCGCGCCCAGCGCCTGCCCCACATCCTGCTGCGTCATGCCCAGCGCGGCGACGCTGTCGCGGTCGACCGCCACGGTGGCTTGCGGCTTGTCGATTTTCAAGTCCGTATCGATGAAATAGAACTTGCCCGATGCGCGCGCCTTCTCCAGTACCTGCTGCGCGATGGCATCGAGGTTTTCAAACGGTTCCGTGGTGGCGATGACGAATTGCACGGGCAAGCCAGAGGAACCGGGCAAGGCGGGAAACTGGAAGGCGGCCACGCGCGCGCCGGCGATCTTGTTCCAGCCCGCCTGCAAGTCTTGCTGCACCTCCTGGGCGCTGCGCGTGCGCTGGTCCCAGGGCGTCATCAGCATGCCGCCAAAACCCGAGTTGACCGTCGGCACGCCCGTGATCTGGAACATCTGGCTGTATTCGGGCATGGCCTTGGCCACCTGGTAGATTTGCTCCGCATACACTTGCATCTGGTCCGACGTGGCCGTCGGGTCGCCCACCACCTGCGACAGCACGACGCCCTGGTCTTCCTCGGGCGCCAGCTCGGACTGCGACATCTTGAACATCAGTCCCAGCACCACCATCAATAGCGCCGCCATGACGATGAGCACCACCCAGGTGTCGAGCAGCGCATGCAGCAGGCGTTGATACGTGTCGTGTACCTTGCCGAAGACGTGGTCGATGGCTTGCACGAAGCGGCCGCTGTCCTGTTCCGGACGGAAAAAGCGCGAACACATCATGGGCGACAGGGTCAGGGCCACCACGCCCGACACGGCCACGGCGCCGGCCAGGGTGAAGGCGAATTCCGTGAACAGCGCCCCCGTCAGGCCGCCCTGGAAACCGATGGGCACGTACACGGCGATGAGCACCACCGTCATGGCCAGAATCGGGCTGCCCAGTTCGCGCGCCGCCAGCAGGCTCGCTTCCATCGGCGGCTGGCCCTGCTTCATGTGGCGATCCACGTTTTCCACCACGATGATGGCGTCGTCAACCACCAGGCCGATGGCCAGCACGATGGCCAGCAAGGTCAGCAAGTTGATGGAATAGCCGAGCGCCAGCATGGCCGTAAACGTGCCGATCAGCGATAGCGGCATGGCGATCACGGGGACTATCACGGCCCGCAGGCTGCCCAGGAACAGATAGATGACGATGGTGACGATCAGCAGCGCCTCGACCAGGGTCTTGATGACCTCCTTGATCGAGGTATTGATGAAGAAAGTCGAGTCGTACACGATTTCGCCCGTCAGCCCGGCCGGCAGCTGGGACTGGATGTCGGGGAAGACGGCGCGCACGCGCTTGGCCACGTCGAGGATATTGGCTTCCGGCGCCACCTTGATGCCGATGAAGACGGAGCGCACGCCGCTGAAGGCCACGTTGAAATCATAGTTTTCCGAACCCAGCACGACGGTGGCCAGGTCTTCCAGCCGCACGATGGAGTCGCCGCTGCGCTTGACGACGAGCTTCCTGAATTCCCCGACCGAATGCAGGTCCGTGCCGGCCGTCAGGGGAACGGTCACCATCTGGCCCTTGCTGGCCCCCAGCGCGGCCAGGTAATTGTTATTGCCCAGGGCGGTGCTGACCTCGGCCGCGGTCACGCCGAACGCGGCCATCTTGTCCGCATCGAGCCAGGCACGCAGGGCGAACTGGCGCGCGCCCAGCAGTTCCGCCGTCTGCACGCCGCTGACGGAGTCGAGCTTGGGCTTGACGACGCGGCTCAGGTAATCCGTGACATTATTCGTCGGCAAGGTATTACTGTAAAAACCCAGGTACATGGCATCCGTCGTCTGTCCCATCTGCACCGTCAGCACGGGCGTCTGCGCCTGGGCGGGCAACTGGTTCTTCACGGAACTGACCTGAGTGTTGATCTCCGTCAAAGCCCGGTTCGCGTCGTAGTTCAGGCGCAAGGTGGCCGTGATGGTCGACACGCCGCTGCTGCTGGACGAGGACAGGTAATCGATGCCCTGCGCCTGGGCGATGGCCGATTCCAGCGGCTGCGTAATGAAACCGGCCACCGTCTGCGCGTCGGCGCCGTAATAGGTAGTGGAGATCGTCACCACGGCATTCTGCGTTTTCGGATACTGGTTGATGGGCAAGCTGAACAGGGAGCGCAAGCCCAGCACCACCAGCAGCAGGCTCACCACCATCGCCAGCACGGGCCGGCGGATAAAGAGATCGGTGAAGTTCATGGCGGCGCCTCAGTGTTCCTGCGGGGTGGGCCGCGGATTGTTGCCCGGCTCGACGACGTTGCTGATCACCACGGGGCTGCCGTTCTTGAGCTTGATCTGCCCGCTGGTGACGACTTGCTGCCCCTCGGTGAGCCCCGTCAGCACGGCCACCTGGTCGCCGCGCGTTTCACCCGTCGTGACAAACACTTGCCGCACCGCCAGCTCGCCCGCCTTCGGCGGCGGGGCGGCGCCGCCAGGCGCGGCGGCCTTGGGCGCCTGCTGCGCCGGCTGCACGACGAAGACGGTGGAACCATACGGGTTGTAGGTGATCGCCGTCTGCGGCAAGGTCAGGTACTGTTTCTTCCCTCCCACTTCCACAGTGACGTTGGCAAACATACCCGGCAGCAACTGCCGCTGGGGATTGGCCACCGTAGCTTCCACCTGCACATTGCGCGTGGCGGGGTCGACCTTGGAACTGATGGCGCTGACCTTGCCCGCAAACACCGTGTTCGCATGCGCATCGCTGGACAGATTCAATACCTGGCCCACCTGCAGGCCGCTCAGCTGCTTTTGCGGAATATAGAAGTCGACATAGATGGGATCGATGGTTTGCAAGGTGACGATCTTGTCGCCGGGATTCAGATACTGGCCCGGATTAACGGTGGTAATGCCGAGCTTGCCCGCAAACGGCGCGCGGATGGTCTTCTTCTCCACCAGCGCCGCCTGCTGGGCCGCCAGCGCCTTGCGGCTTTTCAGGTCGGCCACGTCGTTGTCGATCTGCGCCTGGCTGATCGCCTGCACGGCAAACTGCTGGCGGTCGCGCGCCAGCACGGACGCGGCCAGTTCGGCGGCCGCCTCCAGGGCGCGCAGCTGCGCCAGGTCGGCGTCGGCGTTCAGCTGCAGCAGCACTTGCCCCGCCTTCACTTCCTGGCCGGACTTGAAATGGATGGACCTGACGAGGCCGGCGATTTCGCTCGTCACGTCGACGCCGCGCACGGCCACCAGGGTGCCCACGGACGCCAGGTGCGGCTGCCACTCGACCTTGCGGATGATGGTCGCCGACACCGTCTGCGGCGTGGGCTTGGGGGAACTGGCCATGAGCTGGCGGATGTGCAGAAAAAATCCCAGCGCCAGCAGCGCAATCAACAGCACCACCGCCCCCAGCATGATGAGCATGCGTTTCGTGCGTTTCGTCATGGATACGCTCCTTGTCGTTGCTTCCCGCTGCCATTGCGCGTGTCGTGTTGCAAGACCTTGCCGTGCCGGCCCGTCAATCCGCTGCCGTGGAAACGGCCTGCAGCGCAGGACGGTTCCACCAGCCGCCGCCCAGCGCCTGGAACAGCGCGGCGCTATCGGCATAGCGGGCCGCCTGCGCCTGCACCAGCCCCACCCTGGCCTGCTGGTAGGTGCGCTGGGCGTCCAGCAGGCTCAGGTAGCTGATGGCGCCCAGCTTGAATTGCTGCGTACTCAGCGCCAGCGATTCGCTGGCCAGCGCCTCCACCTCGGCTTGCTGCTGCAAGGCGGCGGCATCGGCTTCGAGGGCGCGCAAGCTGTCCGCCACATTCTGGAAGGCGGCCAGCACGGTGGCGCGGTAATCGGCCGCCGCGCCCTCGTAGGCGGCGATGGCGGCACGCCGCCCGGCGCGCAGCGCGCCGCCATTGAAAATAGGCTGGGCCAGCCCGGCCGCCACGCCCCACACGGAAGAGCTGGCGTGCAACAGCGCGGGAATGCTGGTGGCCAACGCGCCGACGTTGCCCGTCAAGGTAAAGTGGGGATACATGGCTGCCGTGGCGACGCCGATCTGCGCGCTGGCCTGCTGCAGCAGCGCTTCGCTGGCGCGGATGTCGGGGCGCTGGCGCACCAGGGCCGACGGCAGGGAAACGGGCAAGTCCTGCGGCAGGCGCAGCGACGCCAGGTCGAATTCGGGCATGCCGGGCTCGCTGGGCAAGCGGCCCGCATACACGGATAGCTGGTGGCGCGTCAGGGCCAGCGCCTTTTCCAGCGGCGGCACGCTGGCCCGCGTCTGCGCCACCGTGTTGCGCTGGACCAGCACCGTGGCGCGGCCGATGGCGCCGAAGCGCAACTGCTGCTCGATCAGGTCCAGCTGCTTCTGCTGCGCGTCGAGTATTTCGCCGGTGGCCTGCAGCTGGGCGCGCAACGATGCTTCGCGGATGGCCGTCGTCACCAGGTTGGCCGTCAGGGTCAGGTACACGGCTTCCAGCTGATACTGCCGATAGTCGACCAGCGCTTGCAAGCCCTCCAGCTGGCGCTTGTTGCCGCCAAACACATCCAGCGCATACGACACATTCACCGAGGCATTGTACAAATTCAGGACGCCGCCCGCTCCCTCCAGGCTGCTGTTTTTTTCGCGGCTGGCGCCGAGCTGGGCGCCCACCTCGGGATACAGCAGGCGGCCGGACAGGGCGCGGTAGTTTTCATCGGCCTGGCGCAGGGCCGCCTGGGCCGACGCCAGGCCGGGACTGCGCGCGAGGGCGCCGCGCACCAGCTGGTCCAGCGCCGGCGACTGGAACAGCGACCACCATTGCGCGGGAATGTCCTGGCCCGGCACCAAGCGCTGCGCCTCGCCGGCGGGACCAGGGGCGGCCACGGTCTGCGCCGGTAACGGCGCCGGCGTGTAGCGGTCGCCGCCGGGGGCGGTGGGAGGCCGGAAGTCCGGTCCGACGGCGCAAGCGGCCAGCAGGCATGCCATGAGGATGCCGAGTATGGGCTGCCGGATGCTGGAGAACATGGTGCTGGTCCGTTACGTTGCCGTGCCACATTGCCGTTGAAAAATATCGCAAAAGTATTGCGATACCAGGCTGGCGAACTCGCCCACCCGTCTTACGATTGTAGAGCACCAGACGTAAAAAGAGCCTTCCGAAGAAGGCTCTTTGACATGGCACAAGTACCGCGCAGCCGAGGCTGCCTGACTTACTTTTGCAGGCTGACCGGCAGCGCTTTCGGCGTGCGGCGGCCCATCAGGAACAGCACGGCCTTCTTCAGCATGCGGTAGATAAAGCGCACCAGCAGCAGGGTCAGCACGCACTCGATCAGGGTCAGGATCAGGGCGAAAGCCACAGGCATGCGCGCGGCGCGGCGGTGGAACTTGGCCACGGCGCCATCGCGGGCGATTTCGATGCTGTCATAGAAGGTCGGCACGACCAGCAAGGTCAGAATCGTCGACGTGATGGTGCCGCCGATGATGGCGATCGCCAATGGACGGTAGAACTCGCCGCCCTCGCCCAGGCCCAGCGCCACGGGGAACATGCCGGCGATCAGCGCGAACGTCGTCATCAGGATGGGGCGCAGACGCATGCGGCCCGCATACATCAGCGCATCTTCGCGGCCATGGCCTTCTTCCTCGCGCTTGCGCGCCGCGTCGAGCAGCAGGATGGCGTTCTTGGCGACCAGGCCCATCAGCATGATGATGCCGATAAAGCTCATCAGGTTGAGGGTGTTATTCGTGATCACCAGCGCCACCACCACGCCGATCAGGCTGAGCGGCAAGGACATCATCACGGCCACCGGCGCCGTGAAGGAACCGAACTGCATCACCAGGATCAAATACATCAGGCCGATACCCATCACCAGCGCGATCAGCATTTCCGTGAACAGCTCCTGCTGGTCCTGGCCGGCGCCGCCCAGCGCCAGGCCGTAGCCGGGCGGGAAGTCGATGGAGTTGGCCAGCTTCATGGCGTCGCTCGTCACTTCGCCATTCGAGCGGCCCTGCGCATTGGCCGATACGGTGATCGTGCGCTTGCCATTCTTGTGCTCGATACCGGACGGACCCTTGCCCATGGTGATGGTGGCGATCTGGTCGAGCGGCACCATTTGCGAGGTGCCCGTCACGCTGATCGGCAGGCGCTCGATGTTTTCCGATGCCACGCGGTCGTCGGGATGCAGGCGCACGGCCACGTCGCGCGTTTCGCCCGTCGGATCGACCCAGTCGCCCACTTCCACGCCGGCAAAGGCCACGCGCAACGATTGCGCCGCGTCGTTGACGGAAATGCCCATCGAATTGGCCAGGCCGCGGTTGAGCTCAATCTGCAGCTCGTTCTTCGGGTCCTGCTCCGACAAGCCCACGTCGACGGCGCCGGGAATGGCGCGCAGCTTGTCCATGTAGGCGTTGGTAATTTCCATCAGTTTACGCGAATCGGGACCCGTGAACTCCACCTGGATCGGCTTTTGCGAACCGTTGCTCAAGTCATCCTGCACCACGTATTCGGCGCCCACCAGGCGCGACATCTTCTCGCGCAGCTCGACGGCGATTTCCTTGGCCGAACGCTTGCGCGTGTTGCGCTTGCCGATGTCGACATACACGCGGCCGCCGCCCGCATTGATGGAGCTGTTGGTATCCTTGGTTTCAGGCAAGGTGCGCGCCAGCACCGCCGCCGCTTCCAGTTTCAAACGCGAATACTCGATGCTGCTCGACGATGGCGTGCGCACATTGATCATCAGGTTGCCCGAATCGGATGCCGGCAGGAAACTCGTGCCGCCATGCGTTGCGTGCAGAACAATGGCGCCCACCAGGCTGCCGAAGGCGATCACGGCCATCCAGCGGCGGTGATGCAAGGCCCAGGCGATCACGCGGCCATAGCGGTCGGCCTGGTGATCGAACCAGTGGTTGAATTTCTCCAGCACGCGGCCGATGCCCTTTTTCGGCGCCGCATGTTCCTCGACGGGGTCGCCCCAGTAAGCCGACAGCATGGGGTCGAGCGTAAACGAGATGCCCAGGCTGACGAGCACCGAGCACGTCACCGTCAAGGCAAACGGACGGAACCATTCACCCGAGATACCGGGCATGAAGGCCACGGGAATGAAGACGGCGATAATCGAGAAGGTCGTGGCGGCCACGGCCATGCCGATCTCGGCCGTGCCTTCCAGCGCGGCCGTGCGGCGGTCCTTGCCCATCTGCATGTGGCGCACGATGTTTTCGCGCACCACGATGGCGTCATCGATCAGCACGCCGATGGCCAGCGACAGGCCCAGCAGGGTCATGAAGTTCAGGGTAAAGCCGCACAGCCAGACGGCGATGAAGGCGGCAATCACGGACGTGGGCAGGCTCAGCGCCGTGATCAGGGTCGAACGCCACGAGTTCAGGAAGGCGTAGACGACGAAAATCGTCAGCACGGCGCCCAGCACCAGCGATTCGATCACATTGTTCAGGCTATGCTGGGCGTTTTCGCCGCCGTCGCGCGTCACTTGCAGGATCGTGCCTTTAGGCAAGGTCTTGTTGATTTCCGCCACCATGTCGCGGATCTTGTTGGCCACGCTGACGGTGGAAGCGTCGCGCACGCGGGTGATCGAAATGCCCACGTTGGGCTTGCCGCTACGCATGCTCAGGCTGTTGACTTCGGCAAAGCCGTCCTCGATGGTGGCCACTTGCGCCAGGCGCACGATTTCCTCGCCGCGGCGCTTGATCACCACTTTTTCGAAGTCGGCCGGCGACTCGATGCGGCCCACGAGACGGATGCTTTTCTCGTCCAGGGTGCCGCGCACCTTGCCGACGGGCGCATTCGTGTTCTGGTTGCGCAGGGCGGTCACGACGTCGCTGACGGACACATTGTATTCACGCAGTTTTTCCGCCCGCAGCAGCACGGACAGTTCGCGCTTGAGCGAGCCGCCCACGTTGACCAGCGCCACGCCATCGACGGTGCGGAAGCGGTCCGACAGCACGTCCTCGGCCAGGCGCGAAATTTCCGCATGGCTTTGCGAGTTCGACGACAGCGCCAGCTGCATGATCGGCTCGGCAGCCGGGTCGATGCGCTGCAAGATGGGCTCGCGCATTTCCGTCGGCAACTTGTAGCGCACGGCGGCAATCGCATTGCGAATATTGTCGGACGCTTCGATCAAATTCGTATTGAAGGAAAACTTCAGGAAGATGCTGGCGGCACCTTCATTCGAGTCGCTGTTGACTTCGGTCACGCCGGAAATGCTTTGCAGCGACTTTTCCAGGCGGTTCACCACTTCGCGCTCGACCGTGTCGGGCGAGGCGCCAGGGTAAGGAATGCTGACGACGATGAACGGCACTTCGACGTCCGGATTCTGATTGACGCGCAATTTCTTGAGCGCCAGCAAACCGACGCACATCATCGCCAGGATCAGGACGATGGTGGCGGTGGGCCGCTTGATACTGAAATCGGAAAGGAACATGGCTTAGTTTCCTTTACCGGCAACGGCGGCGCTGCTGCTGGCCATGGCGGCTGCCGGTACGGCTTTGCCGGCTGTCAATTCCACTTTCTGACCATCCTTGAAGGTCGAACCGGGCGTACGCAGCACGGTATCGCCGCTGGCCAGGCCGCTTTGCACTTCCCACTGGCCCGTGCGCACGTCGCGCGCGCCGATGCGCAAGTTGACTTTATGCAAGGCCTTGTCCTTGACTTTCCACGTGTACGTGACGTCGCCCGCCTTCACCAGAGCCGAATCGGGGATCATCAGCGCGCTGATGGTTTCCGTCTCGATGCGCCCTTCCGCGTACAGGCCGGCTACGCGCGGCTGCTGCTTGTCATTGAAATCGACGAGCACGGCCACCTGGCGCGTGACGGCATTGGCGGCAGGATCGACGCGGCGCACCTTGCCCGCGAAATCCTGGCCCGGATAGCCATTGATGCGGAACAGCACGGGCTGGCCCACCTTGACGACGCCGATCTTGTCGGCCGATACCAGGCCCTCCAGGCGCATGCTGGTCGGATCGATGACCTTGATCAATTCCTTGCCGATTTGCGCCGTATCGCCATTCGATACCTTGCGCTCGCTCACGATGCCGTCGAACGGCGCGCGCACGAGGGTGCGCTGCAACTGCTGGCGGGCCTGGGCGGCGCGGCTTTTCGCGGCGGACAAATCGCTTTGTGCATTGTTGCGGCGGATTTCGGCGTCTTCCAGCGCCTGCGTCGACGTCATGCCCGAGGCGCGCAGGGTTTTCATGCGCTGGAACATGCGTTCGGACTGTTCCAGCACCTGGCTCGAGGCGCGGCTGGCTTCCTCGGCTGAATTGAGGCTGTCGCGGATGGCCGTTTCGTCCAGGCGCACCAGCACGTCGCCCCGTTTGACGATTTCGCCGTTTTCCTTCATGACCTGGATCACCACGGCTGATACTTCGGCGCGCAAGTCCGCGTTGCGCTCGGGCTGCACGGAGCCGGTGATGACGGGACCCGAGGCCAGCGCATTGCTCTGGATGGTCAGCAAGTCTTCCGGAGATACCAGCAGATTGACGCTGGCGCCCGCCTGTTCCTTGGCATTCTTGCCGCCCTTGCCGGGATCTTTGGACTCTTTGCCACAGGCGGCCAAGGCAGAAGCAATTGCCAGAACAAACAGGGTTTTGCGCAACATGGGTATTTCTCCGGATAGATAGCGCCGCGACCGTCCCGGCGGCCCGGATAGGGCTGCAGGCGATGGCAGGCATATATTTTTATTAAAACCACAAGCGCCAAAGTATCCATGAGCGCATCCGGCCATGTCAATCGGCCGTTTCCTGTAATGCTTTATTCAATGGATGAAACGTAGTTTTTACGCCCTGAAACGCAAAACCCCGCCTTGAAGCGGGGTTTGTACGGGGGGAAACGAGTGCTTAGCGGGCAAACACGTAATTGATCAGGAAACCGATCGCCACGCCCGTGCACAGGCCGCCGGCGATTTCCACCAGGGTATAGCCCATGTGCTCGCGCAAGGTCTTGTGCGCGGCGCTGGCCGCTTCTCCGGCCAGGCGGTTGATGGCGGCCGCCTGCTTGCCTACGTGCTGGCGCAGGCTGTTGGCGTCGATGATGACGATGAAAGCCAGGGTCACGGCCACGCCGAAGGCGGGATGGCCTATGCCTTCGCGCAGGGCGATCAGGGTGGCCATGCTGGACACGACGGCGCTATGGTTGCTGGGAAAGCCGCCATTGCCGACCAGGCCGAACGCCCATTGCCGCGTGCGGACACTGTTGATCAGGAATTTGATCGGTCCGACCAGGATCCAGGTGATCAGGGGCGTGACGAGGTAAGCGATATCCACGGGGTATTCCTTCTTATATATATGTCGAGAGTGTGCAAGAGACTGCGGCAGCCGGATGGGCGCGCCGCAATTATCGCAGATCGTCCGCGCCAGCAGAACTGTCTGTCGCCGGTCTATAAAACGCCGCCCCCGGCGGCAACTAATATAAAATCATGGCATATACAACAATTGACGTATATCAACACTGAGTGCGGCGCGCACAGCGGCGCGGATAATCAAACGTCTTTCATACTTGCAACGGGGTACTCATGCGGCATTTCAGAATTTCCTTTTTAGTCACTTTTGTCTTGATGGCGGTGTCGGGCTGGTGGGGTTACAGCCATGGCGGCATGCCCGGCCTGATCAATGCCCTGTGGATCACGGGCGTGCTGGGCGTCATGGAAGTGTCGCTGTCGTTCGACAATGCCGTGGTGAATGCCTCGGTCTTGCGCCACTGGAATGAATTCTGGCAAAAACTGTTCCTCACGGTAGGTATCCTCGTGGCCGTCTTCGGCATGCGGCTGCTGTTCCCGCTGGTCATCGTTTCCGTCGCCACGGGCCTGGGCCTGGTCGATGTGTGGACCATGGCCACGACCACGCCGGACGTGTATGCCAAGCACCTGACGGACAACCATGCGCAAGTGGCGGCCTTCGGCGGCGCCTTCCTGCTGCTGGTGTTCCTGAACTTCCTGTTCGACGACGAGAAGGAATTGCACTGGCTGGGCTGGGCCGAGGAAAAAGTCAACGCGCTGGGCACCGAAAGCCTGGCCGTGCTGATCACCATGGGCGCCGTGGCCGCCTGCGTGGCGATGGGTCCTGCGGAAGCCAAATACAGCGTGCTCGCGTCGGGCATCGTCGGCATCGCCGTCTACATCGGCGTGAACTGGATCAGCGGCTTGCTGGAAGAAGGCGAGCCGGACTTGCAGGATGATGATGAAGAAGGCGCCGCGCCCGCCAAAAGCGGCAATGGCGACCTGGTAAAAACGGTGGCGCGCGGCAGTATCGGCGGCTTCCTGTACCTGGAAGTGCTGGACGCCTCGTTCAGCTTTGACGGCGTGATCGGCGCGTTCGCCATCACCAACGACGTCGTCATCATCATGCTGGGCCTGGCCATCGGCGCCATGTTCGTGCGCTCGATGACGGTGTACCTGGTGCACAAGGGCACCTTGGACGAGTTCGTCTACCTCGAGCACGGCGCCCATTATGCGATCGGCATCCTCGCCCTGATCATGCTGGCATCCGTCAAGTACCATATTCCGGAGTGGTTCACGGGCCTGTCGGGCGTGGCCTTCATCCTGGTCTCGCTGTGGTCTTCCCTGCGCTATCGCAAACGGCACGCGGCACAAGCTTGAAATCGGGGGTTCCGCCCCCAATTGAGAGAGTAATGGCACGAGCGCCTGGCGCTCATCCCATGAAGGCATGTTTGAGTTATTTACTGAAAAGGAGCACCACATGGCAATCAGTTTGCAAAAAGGCGGCAACGTCAACCTGAGCAAGGAAGCACCGAACCTGAAGAAGATCATCGTCGGCCTCGGCTGGGATCCTCGTTCGACGGATGGCGCCACCTTCGACCTTGACGGCAGTGCATTCCTCCTGAAAAGCGACGGCAAAGTCCGTGGCGACTCTGACTTCATCTTCTACAACAACCTGAAGTCGACCGACGGCTCCGTCGTGCACACGGGCGACAACACGACCGGCGAAGGCGAAGGCGACGATGAGCGCATCGAAATCGACCTGACCCGCGTACCAAACGATATCGACCGCATCAGCATCACCGTCACCATCCACGACGCCGACGCGCGCCGCCAGAACTTCGGCATGGTGTCGAAAGCCTTCATCCGCTGCCTGAACGCGGAAGGCGAAAAAGAAATCGCCCGTTACGACCTGTCCGAAGACAGCTCGACGGAAACGGCGATGATCTTTGGCGAAATCTACCGCTACAACGGCGAATGGAAGTTCAAGGCCATCGGCCAGGGCTTCAACGGCGGCCTGGGCCCCCTCGCCCGTTCGTTCGGCGTGAACGCTTAAATTCACGCTCGTTAAACCTGCTGCGCCGCTCACTTTCGGGCCTGCGTTGCTCGCTGTACCTCCGTACAGCTGCGCGACTTAACCCGAAATCGAGCTTGCTCGCTACGGTTTTCCGAGGTGAATTATCTTAATGTCATATCATTGCTGCCGCCTGCACAGATCAGGCGGCTTTTTTTTGGAGATTTATCATGCCAGTATTTAGTGTCACGGGCGACGTCGATCCCTTCCTCCACGTCAGCATGAAGCAGGGCGAAACCATCTATTGCGAATCGGATGCGATGGTGATGATGGAAACGGCGCTCGATTTGAAGGGCAAGATGACGGGCGGCCTGGGCAGCGCCATCATGCGCCGCTTCGCCAACGGCGAATCGTTCTTCCAGCAGCACATCGAAGCGGTGCGCGGCAGCGGCGATTGCCTGCTCTCGCCCACCCTGCCGGGCGCCATTGAAGTGGTCGACGTGGGCGCGCGCCAGTACCTGCTCAACGACGGCGCCTTTGTCGCCGCCACCTCGGGCACGGAAATGAAGGTGCGCACGCAAAGCATCGGCAACGCGCTGTTCGCCCAGTCGGGCGGCTTCTTCGTCATGGAAACGGCCGGCACAGGACAAGTGGTGGTGTCGGGCTTCGGCTCCATGTTCCAGCTCGACGTCGAGCCGGGCAAGGATGTCGTGATCGATAATTCCCACGTGGTGTGCTGGGACAACAGCCTGAAATACGAAATTTCCGTGACCACGGGCGGCGGCTCGGGCGGCGGCGGCATCGGCGGCTTCCTCGGCAATATCGTCAACAGCGTGACCAGCGGCGAAGGCATCGTGCTGCGCTTTTCTGGCTCGGGCAAGGTGTTCATCTGCTCGCGCAACCGTGACGCCTTTCTCAAGTGGACAGCATCCGGCAAGGCCGGCTGATTTCCTCCTCTCTATAAGGCCAGGTTAAGTTTTTCTGGCTACACTGCCCGCGCGCGCACCTGCGCGCGGCTTCTCCTTTCTTTACCCGGTCCCCCGTACATGCAAAGAGTCTGGTTCAACAAAACATTTTCCTCGGTCGGCACGGCCATGCGCCTGATCCGCGAAGCCGATATGGCCGCGACCAGTGGCGCGCCCCGCTATCACATCGTGTGCAGCAATACGAACGCGCACGCGGCCGCCTTTTTGTCGGCGCATGAATACGCGGTCGAACCGTCGGGCCTGACGGGCCACAACTATGTCGAGTGGTGCCTGGAATTTTGCCGCGACCGCAATATCACGATTTTCTGGCCCGGCAAGGAAGCGGGCCTGATCGGCAGCGCCAGCGCGCGCTTCGCCGCCATCGGCACGCGCGTGCTCAGCGTGGCCAGCGAAGACACCCTGACCCTGATGCATGACAAGGCGCGCTTCTGCGAGGGCCTCGACCTGCCCATGGCGCGCCCGGCCGACTACCGCGCCGTGACGACCATCGCGGAATACGATGCAGCCTACGCCGAACTGCGCCCGCTGCATCGCAAACTGTGCATCAAGCCGTCCGAATCCGTGTATGCCCTGGGCTTTGCCATACTCGATGAAGAGCGCACCAGCGCCCAGCTGCTGCTGGCCGGCGCCGCCTACCAGATCAATGCGCAGGAGCTGCGCGCCGGCCTGGCGCAGATGGCATCGTTCAAGACCCTGCTGCTGATGGAATACCTCGACGGCCACGAATACAGCGCCGACTGCGTGGCCGACCAGGGCAAGCTCATTTGCGCCGTGCCGCGCAAGAAGCTGCATGGGGGCGGCAGCGGCCAGCTGATCGAACTGCGCGCCGACCTGCTGGCGGCCTGCGACAAACTGGCGCGCGACTACCGCCTCAATGGCGTCTTCAACATCCAGTTCCGCGAAGGCGCGAATGGCCTGGCGCTGCTGGAGATCAACCCGCGCATGTCGGGCGGTATCGGCATGGCCTGCGCGGCCGGCCCCAACCTGCCCTACCTGGCGCTGGCCGGCTTCGACCAGGGTTTCGACAAGCTCGCCGTGCCCGCCATACAAGAAGGCATGCGCGTGGGCGAAGCCGCCTACGCCGTGGAGCTGCCATGAACCTCGTCAAGCAGCAAATGCCCACGGGCGAGCTGACCCTGAAAGTGGACGAGGCGCGCTTTCCGCTCGACTGGCTGATCGGCTTTGCCGCGCGCGCCAACGCCAAGCGGGGCTTTTTGTTCCTCTCGAAGGTGCTGGGCAAGCACTGGCCCGTCACGCCGCGCGCCATGCAAGCCATCCACGACGACCTGGCCGCGCAGATTCCCCCCAGCCTGCCCGGCCCCGTCGTCTTCATCGCCATGGCGGAAACGGCCGTCGGCCTGGGCCAGGGCGTGTTCGAAGCGTGGCTGCGCGCCAACCCCGGCTCTTCCTGCAAGGCCCTGTTCCTGCACAGCTCGCGCTACCGCGTGGGCACGGTGCCCTTCTTCGAATTCGAGGAGTCGCACAGCCACGCGCCGCGCCAGTTTTTGCACTTGTCCGACGCGGCCAGCGCCCTGTTTTCCACGGCCCGCAGCCTGGTGCTGATCGACGATGAAGCGTCGACGGGCAACACCTTCGCCAACCTGGTGCAAGTGTGCCGCGCGCGCTATCCGCAACTGGAAAAGCTGCACCTGGGCGTGATCACCAATTTCATGGGCCAGGCCGCCAACGCGGGCTTGAGTGAGCGTTTCGGCCTGCCCACGACCATCGGCGCGGCGCTGTCCGGCCACTACGCCTTCCAGGCCGGCGCCGCGCCCGCTCCCGTGGCGGCCAGCGCGCAGCGCTTCGAGGCCAACGAAGAACGGGGCGCCAGCCCCGCCTTTGGCCGCATCGGCGTGGGCCGTGCCCTGGCGCCGCCGCAAGGCCTGGCCGTGCGGCTGGCGCAGGAAATCGGCGCCGGCGACTCCGTGCTGGTGCTGGGCACGGGCGAATTCATGCACCCGTCGTTTTTGCTGGCGCGCGAACTCGAAGCGCTGGGCAAGAACGTCGTGGTGCAGTCGACCACGCGCTCGCCCATTTTGTCGTGGGGCTCCGTCGGCCATATCGTCCACTGCGACGACAATTACGGCGAAGGCATCGCCAATTACCTGTACAACGTGGCGCCTGGCCAGTACCAGCACGTTTTCATCTGCCATGAAACCCCGGCCAGCCCGGCCCTCATGCAACTCGCCGGCCAGTTGAACGGCCGCCTGTTCCACTTTCAGTCAGAGACCAAAATTGAAGAAATTCCTGTTTGTTGATCTGGACGACACACTGTTCCAGACCCCGAAAAAATGCCCTGGCGAGACCGATTTGCAAGCGGCCGCCTATTTGAAAAATGGCGACGCCTGCTCGTTTACGACGGCGCGCCAGCGCGCCTTCTTTGAATTCGCGCAAAGCGGCATGACATTGATCCCCGCCACGGCGAGAAATGGCGACGCCTTCCGCCGCGTCGACCTGCCGTTTACCAGCTACAGCGTGCTCGATTACGGCGGCATCGTGCTGCAGCCCGGCGGCGCGCTCGACGCGGGCTGGCTGGCCCTGATGCAGGACGACATGCAGACGGCCTTGCCCGGCCTGCGGGACGCCATGCGCATCATCGACGATTTCCAGGCCAAGACGGGCATGCCTTCGCGCGCGCGCCTGATCGAGGACTACAACACGCCGTTCTACATCGTCGTCAAGGACCATGAAGCGCGCGGCGAGCGCCTGGCCGACATCGAGGAGCAAGTGCTGCAGCAGTGGATCGCCGGTGAAGGGTCCGACTACTTCATCCACCGCAACGGCAACAACCTGGCCGTGCTGCCGAAAACCTTGAACAAGGCGCGCGCCGTGGCCTACCTGCGCGCGGAACTGGAAGCCGAACACGGCCCCATCGTCAGCTTCGGCATGGGCGACAGCCGTTCGGACGCGCGCTTCATGGCCGCCTGCGACTACGCCATCATCCCCAACGGCACCCAGCTGGCGGCACTCACGGTGGCGGCGCTATGACGCAAGGCACGCAGCATTTCAGCGGCAGCTACCGCCAGGAAGACGTGGAGTTTCTGCTCACGCCGATGGCGCTCGAACCCATCCTCGACCTGGCCGAAAAGGAGCGCTTGATCCAGTCCGGCCAGCGCCACTACAGCGAAATGCTGTCGCCGGAGTCCTTGCCTTCGCCCGCCTACCTGGCCCTGTTCCAGAGCGCATTTGCCGCCAACCGCCTGCAGATGGCGCGCGACTGCCTGCGCCTGGCCGCCCTGATCGCGGCGCGCCGCACTGGCCCCATCACTTTGGTGTCGCTGGCGCGCGCCGGCACGCCCGTGGGCGTCATCCTCGGGCACTTGCTGCGCCAGGTATTCCAGCGCGAGTGCAGCCATTATTCCGTCTCCATCATCCGCGACCGCGGCATCGATGCGAATGCCCTGAAACATATCCTGGCGCAGGGCCATGCGGCCGAGTCCATCGTCTTCGTCGACGGCTGGACGGGCAAGGGCGTGATCTCGCGCGAACTGCGCCAGACGGTCCATGATTTCAACGCGGCCAATGGCACGGCGATCGACGGCGGCCTGTTCGTGCTGTCCGACTTGGCCGGCACGGCCGCCTGCGCCGCCTCGTCGGGCGACTACCTGATCCCGTCGAGCATCTTGAACGCCACCGTTTCGGGCCTAGTGAGCCGCTCCGTGCTCAATGAAGCCATCGGCCCGGACGACTTCCACGGCTGCGTGTACTACGCGCAGTTCGAGCAGCACGACCAGTCGCGCGCCTTCGCCGACGGCCTGGTGGCCGACGCCATGGCGATTGCCGCCAGCAGCGGCATCCCACTGGCCGAAGCGAGCGATGCGCCAGCCATGGCGGCCCGCTCGCAAGCCTACATGGCCGCCGCGCAGCAGGAATACGGCATCAGCGACATCAACCTGATCAAGCCAGGCATCGGCGAAGCGACGCGCGTGCTGCTGCGCCGCGTGCCCGAGCGCCTGATCGTGCGCGACACGAATGCGCCGGACGTGGCACATTTGCTGCTTCTGGCGCAGGAAAAAGCCATACCCGTCACAGTAGAACCGGCGCTGCCTTACCAGGCGGTCGCCCTTATCAGGAGCGCAGTCGATGGATAACAACTCCCTACACCCGCAAAGCGAGCATAAAGCGGCGCTGGGTGCCTCCATGTATGTGCCGACCACGCACAAGGACTTGCTGGCGATCGCCAATGGCGACAAATTCAGCCATTTGCGCTCGGTCATCCTTTGCACCGAAGACGCCATCGCCGAGCGCGACCTCAGTTACGCGCTGTTCAACCTGTCGCTGGCGCTGCAAAACATGGCCGACGAATCGGATACCTTGCGCTTCGTGCGCGTGCGTAATCTCGAGGTGCTGTCACGCGTGCTGGCCATGCCGGGCGCCGACAAATTGAGCGGCTTCGTGCTGCCGAAATCCACGCGCCACAATTTCGCCGCGTATTTCGAGCTGGTGCGCCACACGCATCACCTCTTGATGCCGACCCTGGAAACGGCGGAAGTGTTCGACGATGAGGAAATGAAGCAGTTCCGCCTCCTCCTGTCGGCACCGGAAGTGCGGCGCCGCATCCTGGCCCTGCGCATCGGCGGCAACGATCTGTTGGCCCTGCTGGGCCTGCGCCGCCCCACCAGCGGCACCATCTATCAAACGCCGCTGGGCCAGGTCATCGGCCGCCTGGTCACCATCTTCAAGCCGCATGGCTTCCAGCTGACGGCGCCCGTCTTCGAGCACCTGTCACAGGGCAGTTGGCTGGACGCCGAAGTGGCGCAGGACATGGCGCACGGCATGATCGCCAAGACGGCCATCCACCCGGACCAGGTGCCGCAGATCGAGCGTCACTACCAGGTGGCGCAGTCGGACATCGAACTGGCGCTGCGCATCATCGACCCGGACAGCCCGGCCGTGTTCCGCATGCAGGAATCGATGTGCGAAGTGGCCACGCACAGCAGCTGGGCCCTGCGCATCATCGAGCAGGCGCGCCTGTTCGGCATCCGCCATGCGGCCGACAACGCCGCCGCGCACCTGCCGAATATCTCATTGACTCAACTCTCAAGCGACGAAGGGATTGCACGACCATGACCAATTTCACACGCGGACAAAAAGGCAAACTGGCTGACCTGGGCTTGAATGGCCCGTTTGCCGTCACGCTCGATATCGTTTCGGGCTCGATGGAAGTGGACGTCAGCTGCTTCGGCGTCAATGCGGCGGGCAAGCTGTCGGACGACCGCTACATGGTGTTCTACAACCAGAAAAGCGCGCCGGACAACGCCGTCACGGTGGAATTGAACGGTCCCCGCTCCACCTTCCAAGTCGACCTGTCCCGCCTGCCCGCCTCGATCGACAAGCTGGTATTCACGGCCGCGACGGAACAGGGCAGCATGCGCGCGCTGGGCAACTCCAGCATGACGCTGGGCCAGGCCGCCACGTTTGCCTTCACGGGCAATGACTTCCAGGACGAAAAAGCCGTCATCATCGGCGAACTGTATCGCCGCGACGGCAGCTGGCGTTTCGGCGCCGTGGGCCAGGGTTTCGCGGGCGGCCTGGCGGCGCTGCTCAAGCACTTCGGCGGCAGCGAGGCGTCGCAATCCTCTCCGGCGCCGGCTCCCGTGCCTACGCCAGCGGCACCGCCGCCGGCGAATAAAATCTCGCTCTCAAAAATTCGCCTGGAAAAACGCGGCGACAAGATTTCGCTCGACAAGCGCGACAGCGGCGGCTATGGCCGCATCCGCGTCAACCTGAACTGGAACCAGAACGCGTCGCAAGGCCAGGCGCCCGCATCAAAACTGGACACGGGCTTCCTCGGTAAGCTTTTCAACAAGCCGGCCGGCCGCGCGGGCGGCATCGACCTCGACATCGGCTGCCTGTTCGAAATGAGCAATGGCAGCAAGAGCGCCGTGCAGGCGCTGGGCAACAGCTGGGGCGCGTATGACCGTCCGCCGTACATCCACCTGGAAGGCGACGACCGCACGGGCAGTGTCAGCAGCGGTGAAAACATCTTCATCAACGGCACCCATTTCGACCAGATCAAGCGCGTGCTCGTGTACGCCTTCATCTACGAGGGTGTGCCGAACTGGGCCGCCACGGATGGCGTCGTGACGATCGAGATTCCCGGCCAGCCGACCGTGGAAGTGCGCCTCGACAGCGACAGCCAGCACGCCATGTGCGCCATCGCCATGCTGGAAAACCACGGCGGCAACCTGCAGGTGACAAAATTGGTGGAATACTTCGGCGGCCAAGGTAAAATCACGGCGCACCAGGCCATGGACGAGAAATATAATTTCGGCCTGAACTGGAAAGCCGGCCGCAAGGACTGATCCTTTTACCTAGACACCCCTACCATGACCCCTACGACCAAAAAAGTCACCTTCGCCTTCGCCATCTTCCTCGTGGCCGGCTTCCTGCTGCTGGCCGCCTACACGTGGATGGCCCTCAGCTTCTCGTACTCGGAAGGCGAACGGGCGGGTTACCTGCAAAAGTTCTCCAAACGGGGCTGGATTTGCAAGACCTGGGAGGGTGAATTGCTGCTGACGGCGCTGCCGGGCACCATCCCGGAAAAATTCCAGTTCAGCGTGCGCGACGAGGAAGTGGCGAAGCAGCTGTCGGCCGCCGCCGGCAAGCGCATCCTCGTCACCTACAGCCAGCACAAGGGCGTGCCTACGCAATGCTTCGGCGAGACGGAATACTATGCCGACAAAGTCGTCCTGAGTCAGTAATAGAGACAGCAATACCACCGCCAGTCCAGCAACTTCTGCAGCATCGCGCCGGCCAGCCAATCTCGCGCCGGCGCCCTTCCCCGCTCTCCAGCCGCATGGCGTGCCTCACCCATTCCCGCTTTCTTATACACTATCGCAATCAGTTCCGACTGGAACTGTTCATTGCTGTAGTAAAAACACACAATGCTTGCGCGAGCGCAGCACGTCCAGCCAGCCCGCCGTTAGCGTGTATCACCACTACCGGAAATACCATGCGCATACGCCCCGTCGCCCTGGCCTTGCTGGCCGCCTCGCTTCCCGCCCAGGCACAGGATCTCTCCGGCATGGCCGGCGTCCTGCAAGTCAACGCGACCAATGAGCGCACCTTTGTCGCCGCCATCAGCTACACGCAGCCCGTGGGCAACTACAGCGCCGTCAGCCTGTCGTACATCAACGAGGGACACCCGCAAGACCATCACCGCGACGGCATGGCGGGCCAGGTCTGGCTGCGCACGAAAAAGGTGGACGAGGGCCTGATGCTGGGCGCCGGCGCGGGCCGCTACTTTTTCTTCGACACGGCCAGGATCGACGACGGCCTGCACAATTTCGACAATGACCACGGCTGGGGTTCCATCGTCAGCCTGCAGGCGCGCTGGCAATTCGACAACCGCTGGTATGCGCAAGCGCAGCTCAACCGCATCAAGCCCGACGGCAAGGACAACACCACGCACCTGCTGATCGGCGCCGGCTACCGCTATGACGGCGTGCCGGGCGCCAAGCTGCACTTGCAGAACTGGGCGCACGACGACACCTTGACCTTATCGACCGGCCACACCATCATCAACAGCTTGCGCTCGGAGTCCTCGCGCCCGTTCACGCTGGAATACCGGCGCGCGGCGGGAAAATACGTGGACTGGACCGTCACCGCACTCGATGAAGGCGACACCGACCTGGCGCACCGGCGCGGCGCGGCCGCCCAGCTGTGGCTGATCCGCTCGCTCAATGAAAAGGTGGAATTCGGCATGGGCGGCGGGCCGTATGTCGCGTGGGATACGCGCGACACCCAGGGCCACGGCATGCGCCTGACCGGCTTGCTGTCGGCAGTTGCCCGCTACCACATCGACCGCCGCTGGGTGACGCACGTGGCGTGGAACCGGGTCATCACCGATTATCACCGCGATGCGGATGTGTTTTTGGTGGGGGTAGGACGGAAGTTTTGATGGAAAAACGTAAAAAATCTTGCTCTTCCGCTAAAGTAACGATACCGAACAAAACCGTAGCGAGCGGCAGTGATTTGTGGCTGAGAAGCGCAACCGTACTTCCAGTACGGTGAGCATCGCCAGCCGCAAAGCGCGCCGCGCAGTAGGTTTGGTTCGGTATCCTGCCTAGCGCGAGCGCCAGACTGCACCGGCCGACTCGTTCGGCTGCGTCAAGCGCTCGATCACTTCGCGCGTCAGACTGGCTGAACTCACCTGTTCGGCTTTCGCGCGGGCGGCGGTCAGGGAGCTGGAAAACGCGCTTTGCGGTTGTTCCAGGCTGGCGCGCAGGGCGGCCAGTTCGCGCTCTTGCTGCTGCGCGCGCGCCGTGTCCCGTTCCAGCAACTGCTGTTTGGCTGCCGCCATCGCGCGCGTGGTCTCGGCGGCCTTGCGCTGCAGCGCGGCATGGGCCTGAGCGCTGGCCAGCAAGGCTTGCTGCGCGTCGAGTTTCTCGCTGGCGGCCTGCTGCGCGGCCAGTTCCAGCTGCTCGCGCTGGCGCATGGCGTCAAGCGCCTGCTGTTCCATGGCGGCGCGCGTTTCGGCTGCCGCCGTCGCCTGCTTTTCCGCTTCCAGGCGGCCGGCGATCGCTTGCGAAGCGCGCTCTTCGGCGCTGCTGGTCTGGCGCTGCTGCACCAGTTTTTGCGCGATCAGGGCCAGCGACTCGCGTTCGGCCGCGACGAAATCGCGCTCGGACGCCAGCAGCGCTTCGGCAGCTTGCGCCTTGTCTTCTTCCAAGCGGGCGCGCTCGCCATGCACTTGCCCCAGTTCCACGGCCAGGCGCGCCTGCGCCTGCACGGCTTGCGCGGCAGCGGCCTTATTTTCGCCCTCGACCAGCGCCTGGTCCATCAGGATGCGGATGGCGTCCGCTTCCTTTTGCGCCGCTTCCCGCAAGGCCTGTTCGGCCGCCTGCTGGCCGCGCAGCAGTTCCGCTTGCGCCGCTTCGGCGGCCGTGCGTTCCTGCGCCGCTTGGCACGCCAGCGCTTCCGCTTCCAGTTTTTCTTTCAAGGCGGCGATGGCGGCCTGTTCGGCGGCCAGGCGTTCCTGCTCCGCCTGCAGCAGCTGCGCTGCCTGGCGGGCTTTTTCCTGCGCCAGCTGCGCTGCCTGCTCCTGCGCAGCCAGTGTCGCCTTGCCGGCATCGACCTCGGCCTGCTCGGCTTCGTTCTGGCTGGCGGCCAGTTCCGCCGCCTGGCGCGCCAGTTCGGCGCGTTCCTGCGCCAGGCTGGCGGCGCGCTGCTGCTCTTCCAGTTCGCGGCCCGCTGCCGCGGCGGCAGCCTGCTCGGCCGCTTCGCGTGCCTTGGTTTCCTCGAGCGCCGCCGTTTCCGCTTCCAGCTTGGCGTGGCCGGCGATTTCCGCATCCTGTTCGGCGGCCACGCGGGCCAGGGCCACGGCGCGCAGCTGGCGGTCCACCTCGATGCGCGCCTCGGTGGCGGCCAGGATGCGCACGTCGGCATCGCGGCGCGCCTGCGCGCTGGCGACGGCGACCATTTCCAGGCGTTCGCGGTGGATGGCCGCGTCGCGCAATTCCTTTTCCGTCTGCAGGCGCAAACGCAGGGACTGCGCCGCATGGCGCTCCGATTCCGCCTGCGCCAGGGCGATGGCTTCGCGTTCCTGTTCCAGGTGCGCCAGCGCGCGCGCTTCTTCCAGGGCGCGCACTTCGGCGGCGGCGCGGTTGAAGGCCGATTCCAGCGCGATCTGGTCGGCGCGCTCGCGCTGCACCGTCAAGTCCAGCGCTTCGCTTTCCGCCTCGGCCAGCATCTGCGCCGTCTGGCGCGCGCCGTGCGCATGGCGCTCGCGTTCACGGGCCAGCACGGCGACACGGGCGTCCGCCGAAGCGATGCCCACCATTTCTTCCTTGGCCGCCTGCACGGCGGCGACGCGCTCGACGGCCTGCAGGCGCGCCTGCTCCGTCTGCACCTGCAATTCTTCGGCGGCGCGGGCGGCCTGCTCGGCCAGTTCCGACTGCACGGCCACCTGCTCGCTGGCGCGCAAACGGCTTTCCTGCTCGGCGCGGGCGCGCTGTTCGGCGGCCAGGCGGATGGCATTATCGGATTCCACGCGGGCGCGCAGTTCGGCCGTCTCCTGCTTGACGGCTTCCAGGCGGGCCACGCTGGCCTGCGCGGCGGCGCGCATGGTGTCGAGACGTTCGCGGTTGGCGGCGATCGCTTCTTCGGCCGCCTGCGCATTTTGCTGCGCGGCGGCGGCGGCGGCCGCGTCGATGGCGGCGCGGTCCTCGGCCAGCGAGCGCACGCGCGCCTCGGCCAAGGCCCGGCTTTCGGCGGCGCAGGTGGCCTTCGCTTCCGCTTCCACGCGGGCAATCGCCTCGTGGATGGCTTTCAATTCCATTTTCTGGCGTTCGGCGGCGGGCGCCTTGGCATCGGCTTCGGTTGCCGGCTCGGCTTGCAATTCGGCTTGCGGTTCGGGCGCGATGGCGACAGCCGGCGCTTCCGCCTTGCGCTCCAGGTCCTTGAAATCATGCAGCGAGACCATGCTGTCCTGGTCGAACTCGTCGTCGGCCGAATAGGCGACGGTGAGGGAGGCGGCCTGGCGCTGATTTTGCTGTGCTTGCATGATTTCTCGCTTATTCGGGTGAATTCCGTTGCTTATGGGAATTTATTACCACCATTATCGAACAGGCATGCACAAATCAGCGCGGCAAGAAGAAGGACGTTTACCGTTCTTTTCGCTACTTAACTCAAATGGGCCACAAAGGCGCCTCGTCCATCAGCGCCACCTGCTCGCGCAGTTCCAGGATGCGGTCCTGCCAGTAGCGCTGCGTGTTAAACCACGGGAAGGCGACGGGGAAGGCGGGGTCGTCCCAGCGGCGCGCCAGCCAGGCCGAATAATGGATCAGGCGCAGGGTGCGCAGCGCTTCGACCAGATACAGCTGGCGCGGGTCGAAATCGCAGAAATCCTCGTAGCCGGCCAGGATGTCGCTCATCTGGCGCACCTGGTCGCCGCGCTCGCCCGACAGCATCATCCACAGGTCCTGGATGGCCGGACCCATGCGGCTGTCGTCGAAATCGACGAAATGGGGGCCGGCGTCCGTCCACAGCACGTTACCGCCATGGCAGTCGCCATGCGTGCGCAGCACGGCCACGTCGCCCGCGCGGTCGTAGCAGCGCTTGACGCCGTCGAGCGCCTGCTGCGCCACGCTGGAATACGCGGCCAGCAGTTCGGGCGGCAGGAAGTTACCCTCCAGCAGAAATTCGCGCGGTTCGACGCCGAACGTCTGGTGATCGAGCGCCGGGCGTTCCTTGTATGTGGACAGCGCGCCGATGGCGTGGATGCGGCCGATGAAGCGCCCTATCCATTCCAGGGTGGCCGGGTCGTCCAGTTCGGGCGCGCGGCCGCCGTGGCGGGGGAAAACGGCAAAGCGAAAGCCCTGGTACTGGTGCAGGGTGCTGCCGTTGATCGCCAGCGCGGGCACCACCTGGATTTCGCGCTCGACCAGCTCGGACACGAACGCATGTTCTTCCAGGATGGCCGCATCGCTCCAGCGCGCAGGACGGTAAAACTTGGCCACCAGGGGCGCGCTGTCTTCGATGCCCACCTGGTAGACGCGGTTTTCATAGCTGTTCAGCGCCAGCAGGCGGCCATCGCCGCGCAAGCCCACGCTGTCGAGGGCGTCGAGCACGCAATCGGGGCTCAGGGCGGAAAAGGGATGGACGGGCCGGTCGTCCTCGTGCGGCTGGTTTTCATTGTGCATAAGCGACATTGTAAGGCGCGCGCGGGCCGCCGGTGCAAACACTTCGGTGATGAAGCGCCGCAAGGCGTATACTGGCGCCTTACATTTCATCAAAGAGCAAGCCATGTCACTCGAACAGCCATTATCAGAAAAAGAATTCGACGAATTAGACCAATTCCTGTTGTCGGAGCGCTGCTCCGAGGACGCGATGACCATGGATATGCTGCACGGCTATCTGACGGCCGTCGCCATCGGCCCGGAACCGATCATGCCGGCCGAGTGGTTGCCGCGCGTGTGGGGCGAAAATGCCGAAGATGCGCCGAAATTCAAGAACAGCAAGGAAGAAGAGCGCATCGTCAACCTGATCATGCGCTTCATGAACGAAGTGCTGGTGACGTTTGAAGTCGCGCCCAAGGAATTCGAAGCCCTGTTCGTCGAACACGACTACGAAGGCCAGACCCTGATCGACGCCGAAGCCTGGTGCTGGGGCTTCTGGGACGGCATGGAACTGCGTCCGGGCTCGTGGAACGAAATCTGGGATTCCGAAGTGGCCGAGCTGATGCAGCCGATCTACCTGCTGGGCGCCGACGAAATCAAGGAAGAAGAACTGAAACTGGTGGAAGACCCGGTCAAGGCGCACAAGCTGGCGCAGGAACTGGAAGCGAACCTGCCGGCCATTCACCGTTTCTGGGTGCCGCGCCGCAAGGCACCGGTGCAAACCATGAAGCGCGAAGAGCCGAAAGTGGGCCGCAACGACGACTGCCCTTGCGGCAGCGGCAAGAAGTTCAAGAAATGCTGCGGCGCCGAGCCGGCAGCCGAGTAATCAGCACATCCGCGCCGGGCACTGTCCCGGCGTTTTCTTATCCCCTCCTGTTACGTCCCTCCGGCGCACATCAGTTGCAGCCGTGCAGCCAGTCCCCCTTTGACACGACCTGCCCCCAGCTAGCCTACCTGCGGCAACTTTTGCGTCTTGAGCGGGTACGACGAAATGACATCGCCCCCCGCGCCGGCGATGCGCTGCGGCGAGTCTGGATTCAGCTGGCCCGCGTCGGCAACGGCGGCCAGCGCCAGCGCACCCGCCCCCATTTTTTTCAGCGCAATGCGGCGCGCCACGCTGGCGGCGATCATGCGGCGCATAGTTCGCCCTCCTGCGCCACCCGGTCGACGATATGGCGCCATTCGCACAATTCATGCATGCCCGGCTTGCGTTCGCCGAAGAACATGACGATGGTGTCGCCCTTGGCGTCGAACAATTCCACCGACGTCACCAGGCCGTCGACCGTGGGCTTTTTCACGACCCAGGCGCTGGCGATATGGTCTTCGCGCAAATGCAGGTTGAAGCGCTGGTCGAGGACATTGATCCATGGCCCCATCACGGCGATCTTGTGCACGGGCCCCGAATGGATCTGGATCATGCCGGCATTGCCGACGAAGGCCATGATGGACACTTTTTCGAGGGCGGCATCATTGAGCAGGTCGAGCACGCAGGATTTGTCGATCTGCTGCACGAAGCGCGCTTCGGCCAGGCGCAGTCCCTGCAGGCGCGAGACCGAATATTTTTTCAGCACGGTGAAAAACTCATGCGTGTCGCGCAAGTCGGCCCAGGCGGCGCGAAAACCGGCCACGTCGATCTGCGCGTCGGCCAGTTCCGCCGGCGGCAGCGCCGGCGCCGTCACGGCGATGCCGGCCGCCTGGTCCGCGTCGGCAAAACGCGTCACCAGCGCGTCATAGGCGGCCAGCTCGCTTTGCGGCTTGAGAAAAATCTTGTGCACGGCATGGCCGGCCGCATCGAAAAATTGCAGGCTGCGCTGCACCTCGTGCTCGCCCATCTCGCGTACGGCAAAGCCATGCGCCCACTGACGGTAAAACACGCGCAGGTCGATGTCGCCGCCCAGCACCAGGCCCACGTGATTGTTGTGGCTGGCTTTTCGATAAACGCCCGTCTTTTCATGCACGCACGAGGCGTTGCGCGTCAGCGCCATGACTTCGCCCAGCGGCTCCAGCGCGGCAATGATGGCGGGCCAGTCGGCCTGCAGGCGCTCGGCGCCCAGCAAGGCGCCGTCGGCCAGCGACAGGCCCGCATGCGCGGCGATCAGCTCGCCTTCGGCTATGCCCAGTTCCTCGGCGATGTCGCGGTGGCGGGCCTTCTTGTCGCGGCGCAGGCGGGCAAATTCGCTGGCGACCAGCTCGGTATTGCAAATGGGGAACGTGCTCGACACGGTGTCTCCTTTCAAGGCGAACACTGGCTGGCATGGGCTGGCTGGTGGTGGGGGAATCTTGAAATCAATTATAAATGAGAATCATTCGCAATCAAGTCTTATTTGTGCGCGCATAAAAAAAGCGCCGCGACAGGAAACCCGTCGCGGCGCCAAAGGAGACCGATCGATACAGCCGATCAGTTCGGGAAAAACAGGGTCAGGCGCTGGCCTGCACGCCCGGCATGGCCGCCGCCTTGGGCGCGGGGCGCTGCGCCAGCAAGACCACGGCGGCCAGCACCATGGCGCCGCCCAGCAATTGCGTGCCGCTCACGGATTCCTTCAGCAAGGTCACGCCGAACGCCATCGTGATGACGGGTTCAAAGGTGGAAATGATGGAAGCCTTGGCCGCGCCGATCTGCGCCACGCCGGCAAAGAAGGCGGCGATTGCGATGGCCGTCGAGAACAGGGCGATGGCGCTGACGGCCAGCCAGCCCGTCGCCGTGCCCGGCAGGGAAACGCCCTGCCACAAGGCAATCGCGCTGTTCGACAGGCCCGCCGTGCCCAGGATCACGACGCAAGCGGCCAATGGGTGAATATTCTCGCGGCTTTTCGACAGGCTGTTGCCAAACAGGATGTACACGGCGTATACGCCGGCCGCCATCAAGGCCAGGGCGATGCCGATGGGCTGGCCCTGCAGCTTGCCGCCCAGGGTGATGGCCATGCCGGCAATGGCCAGCGCCATCAGCACCAGCATGCGCCGGTCCAGCTTTTCCCAGCCCAGCGCCAGCGCGAGGATGGTGACCAGCACGGGATACACGTACAGCAGCATGCCGCACAGGCCGCTGCTGGCATACATGAGGGCATTGAAATAGCCTTGCGACTGGGCCGTGTACATCAGGCCCATCAGCATGTAGCCGGCCAGCAGGCGGCCGCGCGGCAAGCGCCAGCCGCCCAGCCACACGAGCGGCAGCAACAGCATGGCGGCGATAACGAAACGCAAGGCCAGCATGGTCGACGGGTTGACCCCGGACGCATAGGCCGCCTTGGCAAACACTGCGGAACTGCCGAAACCGGCGGCCGACAGCAACACCAGCGCAACGGCGCGGCGATCAGACATGACTAAACCTCTTTGAGTACGCCTGGGCAAACCTGCTGCGTAGCGCGACGGTTTTCCCAGGCGTTGTAACGTTGTAAATATAAATGCCCTGCCAGGCCGGGAGATGTGCATGCGTGAATCCTATTGCGGGTCGTTTCACGCATAAGCGGCATCATATTCGCTTGCGCAAAATGAAACAAACCAATATTCTTCACGGATAGGCCGAATATTACTGAGGCTCAATTCCCTTGAAGACCGCCATGTCACGTCCCTTGCCACCGCTCGCCGCCCTGCACGCCTTCGAGGCGGCCGCCCGCCATGAAGGTTTCCAGCGCGCGGGCGAAGAATTGCACGTCTCTGCCGGCGCCATCGGCCATCACGTGAAACAGCTGGAAGCGTGGCTCGGCATCGTGCTGTTCCAGCGCCTGCCGCGCGGCGTGGTGCTCACCAGCGCCGGCCAGCGCTATGCGGCCTCGCTGGGGCCGATACTCAACCAGCTGGCCGACGTCTCCGAGCAGGCGCGGCGCCAGGGCGACGACAAGGTGGTGACGGTGACGGCCACCAGCTCGCTCGTCTCGCGCTGGCTGATGCCGCGCCTGGGGCGCCTGCGCGACCGCTACCCGCAGATCGAGCTGCGCGTGCTGGCGTCGATGCACCCGGTCGACCTGGCGCGCGATGGCGTGGACGTGGCCATCCGCCTGGGACCGGGCCGCTATCCGGGCCTGAAAGTGGATTTATTGATGGAAGAATGGTTTTCCGCCGTCTGCAGCCCCGGTTTCCGCGCCAATGCGGCCAGCCTGCGCCAACCGGCCGACCTGCTGCGCTATCCGCTGCTGCACGACGAACCGGAAGTGCACCTGCCCGGCGAAATCGACTGGACGCGCTGGCTGCACAGCTGCGGCGTGCATTACAGCGGCAATAGCGGCAACAGCGGCGCGCGCTTTTCGCACACGTATCTGTGCCTGGACGCGGCCGCCAGCGGCCAGGGCGTGGCCATTGCCGCCAGTCCCCTGATCGGCGACGACCTGCGCTCGGGCCGCCTGGTGCGCGTGTTCGAACACGCCGTGCGCGGCCCCCACTGCTATTATCTGCTGCGTTCGCCCCAGGCGGAAACGCGACCCCTCGTGCACGCGTTCTGCGAATGGCTGATCGCCGAGGCGCGCGCCGACCAGGAAACCGTCTGGCCCACCGTGGAGACAGCATGACGACACACGAACTGGCGCGCAGCGCCGACTATATTGTGCAGCACGAATACGAACAGGCCAGGGTGACGGCGGCCGATGGGCGTCACGCCAGTTTGGGCGAATTCTATGGCGACCCGGCCGTGGCCTTGATCGATGTCAATGAGCAATGGTGCGCCGTGGCGGGCGAGGGATTGGTGCTGTGCCGGCTGGGACAGCCGTTCGGCCAGTGCGTGGAATATTTCCGCCAACCGGGCGAGACAGTCTGGATCACGGCTTTGCGGCAAACGGGAGCGTTTGCGCTGGAGTGGCGGGATGAGGATGGGGCTTGGCACAGCCTTGTCTTTTGAGGCGGCGGATGTGTCGGCTTACGCGCCGGGGCGCTAAGCCGACCTACGCGGCGCCGGGAGGTAGGTCGGCTTAGCGCGCAGCGCGTAAGCCGACAACCCCATTACAATTTAATGAAATGCTCGCGGTAGTACTTCAATTCCTCGATCGACTCCAGGATATCGGCCAGCGCCGTGTGCTTCTGATGTTTCTTGAAACCGGTGGCGATTTCCGGCTTCCAGCGCTTGCACAGCTCTTTCAATGTCGATACGTCAACATTGCGATAGTGGAAGAACGCTTCCAGCTTCGGCATGCCGCGCACCATGAAACGGCGGTCCTGGCCGATGGTGTTGCCGCACATGGGCGACTTGCCAGCAGGCACGTATTTCTTCAGGAACGCGATCAGTTCCGCTTCCGCCTGCGCTTCCGTCACGGTCGACGCTTTCACCTTGTCGATCAGGCCCGAACGGCCGTGCGTGCCCTTGTTCCAGGCATCCATCTTGTTCAGGGTTTCATCCGACTGGTGAATCACGAACACGGGGCCTTCGGCCAGCAGGTTCAAGTGCATGTCCGTCACCACCACCGCCACCTCGATGATGCGGTCGGTATCGGGCTCCAGGCCCGTCATTTCCATGTCGACCCAGACCAGGTTCATCTCGTTGGGACGTGCCGGGACGGCAGGTGCGGGGGTGGATGCAGCTAAGTCGGTCGCTTGTGACATAATTCTCTCTTGGCCTAATCAAACTAAATAATCAGCCATTTTCTCACAGGCACAGAATGTATTCACTCGCGTTTTCGATTTTGTTTGTATCCGTCCTCGTTTTGACCCTGGCCGTGCGCTTCTGGCTCGCTTCGCGGCAGATCCGCCACGTGCTGGCGCACCGCGCGGCAGTCCCGCCCGAATTCGCGGAAAAAATCCCCTTGGCCGCGCACCAGAAGGCGGCCGACTACACGGTGGCGAAGACCAAGTTCGGCCTGCTGACCTTGCTGGTCAACTACGCCGTGCTGATCGGCTTTACCCTGCTGGGCGGCTTGCAATGGCTGGCGCTGCACCTGCATGAATGGATGGGAGCGGGTTCGCCCATGCTGTACCAGATCGGCCTGATCGCCGCCTTTGCCGTCATTTCGGGCCTGATCGACCTGCCCTTCGATTACTACCGCCAATTCGTGCTGGAACAACGTTTCGGCTTCAATACCATGGCGCGCAAGCTGTTCTTCACGGACATGCTCAAGGGGGTGGGCCTGGGCGCGGCCATCGGCTTGCCGCTGATCTGGGTCGTGCTGACCCTGATGGCCAAGTCGGGCGGCTTGTGGTGGCTGTACGCCTGGTTCGTCTGGAGCGGCTTCCAGCTGCTGATGATGGTGCTGTTTCCCACAGTCATCGCCCCCCTGTTCAACAAATTCACGCCGCTGGCCGATGAATCCTTGAAAAGCCGCATCGAAGGCTTGATGCAGCGCGTCGGTTTCGCCTCGAAAGGCTTGTTCGTCATGGATGGCTCGAAGCGCAGCGCCCACGGCAATGCGTATTTCTCGGGTTTTGGCGCCAACAAGCGCATCGTCTTCTTCGACACCCTGCTGTCGCGCCTGGCGCCGCAGGAAATCGAGGCCGTGCTGGCGCATGAACTGGGCCACTTCAAGCTCAAGCACATCGTCAAGCGCATCGCCATGATGTTTATCATTTCGCTGGGCTTTCTGGCGCTGCTGGGCTTCCTGAAGACGCAGCCGTGGTTTTACGCGGGCCTGGGCGTCGATCCGGTGGCGCTGGCCTTGACAGGCCAGCCGACGGACGCGCTGGCCCTGCTGCTGTTCATGCTGGTGTTGCCGGTATTCACTTTCCTGCTGGGACCGTTGACCTCGCTCAGCTCGCGCAAGCACGAATTCGAGGCCGACGCCTTTGCCGCCACGCATACGCAGGCGGACGACCTGGTCTCGGCCCTCGTCAAAATGTATGAAGACAATGCGTCGACCCTGACGCCCGACCCGCTGCACTCGGCCTTCTACGACAGCCACCCGCCGGCCAGCGTGCGCATCCGCCACCTGAAAGGGGCTACGACATGAATACGCCATCGACGAATACGCCATCGACCTCGCAAGACCTGGCCCAACTGTCCTGCTCGCCGCGCCAGCAGGCGCTGGGCGACACGGACATCGCCACCCTGCACGCGCTGCTGCCTCAGTGGACGCTGCAAAATGGCAAGCTGTGCCGCGACTTCGGCTTCAAGAATTACTACCAGACCCTGGCGTTCGTGAACGCCCTGGCCTATATGACCCATACGCAAGACCACCATCCGGAGCTCATCATTACTTATAAAACCTGCGCCGTGCGCTACGACACGCACTCGGTCAACCAGAGCGCCGGCGGCCTGTCCGAAAACGACTTCATCTGCGCCGCCAAGGCAGACCTCATCTTCCAGAGCAGCCAGGTGACCCCATGAGCGAAGGCAAGTTGACCGGCGTCATCATCGCCGCCCACGGCCGCCACTACCTGGCCGACGTGGACGGCGCCAAGCTGCAATGCGTGACGCGCGGCAAGAAAACCAATGTGGCCGTGGGCGACATCGTGCACCTGACGCGCACCTCGAACGACCAGGCCGTCATCGACCGCATCGAGGAACGCAAGACCCTGCTGTACCGCTCGGACCAGTACAAATCCAAGCTGCTGGCGGCCAACCTGACGCAGCTGTTCATCGTCGTGGCGACGGAGCCTGGCTTTGCCGACGACCTGATCTCGCGCTCGCTGGTGGCGGCCGACGCGGCCGGCATCGAGGCGCGCATCATCCTGAATAAAACGGACGTGACCGCTTCGCTGGAACGGGCCCGCGAACGCCTGCTGCCGTATTCCTCGATGGGCTACCCCGTCGATGAAGTGTCGGCGCGCGCCGAACCCGAACACGCCGTGGCCACCCTGGCGCCCCTGCTGGCGGGCCAGTCGTCGATCCTGATCGGCCAGTCGGGCATGGGCAAGTCGTCGCTGATC
>Ga0182008_10000365_pt1 | contig 35285 bp, 26 predicted proteins | sample Sormic07211129_1_FD_120482 | JGI IMG/M metagenome (GOLD analysis project Ga0182008, IMG submission 120482) | Rhizosphere microbial communities from Sorghum bicolor, Mead, Nebraska, USA - 072115-129_1 metaG | ecosystem: Host-associated > Plants > Roots > Rhizosphere | place: USA: Nebraska...
CGGCATCCTGCTCGCCGAGACGCAGTCCGATCCCTGGCTGTCCGCCTACGACACCATCATCATCGACGAGGCGCACGAGCGCAGCCTCAACATCGATTTCCTGCTCGGCTACCTCAAGCGCCTCGCCGCTCGCCGGCCCGAGCTGAAGATCATCGTCACCTCGGCGACGATCGACACCGAGCGCTTCGCGGAGCATTTCGGCGGCGCGCCGATCGTGACGGTCGAGGGACGCACGTACCCGGTCGAGGTCCGCTACCGTCCGCCGGGTGAGCGCGGCGAGGGCAACATCTCGCAGCAGATCGCCGATGCGATGGACGAGATCACCCGGGAGGACCCGCGCGGCGACGTGCTCGTGTTCCTTCCCGGTGAACGCGAGATCCGCGACACGCACCTGTTGCTGTCGCGCAAGCCGTATCGCGAGACCGAAGTGCTGGCGCTGTACGCGAGGTTGTCGGCGAACGAGCAGGACCGGGTGTTCCGGCCGGGAACGAAGCGGCGCATCGTGCTGGCCACCAATGTGGCGGAAACCTCGCTCACGGTGCCGCGCATCCGCTATGTCGTCGATTCGGGCACGGCGCGCGTGAAGCGCTACAGCCAGCGCGGGCAACTAGAGCGCCTGCACGTCGAACCGATCTCGCAAGCGGCGGCCAACCAGCGCAAAGGCCGCTGCGGGCGTGTCGGCCCCGGCATCTGCTACCGCCTTTACGACGAGGCGGAGTTCACCCTGCGTCCCGAATACACCGATCCCGAGCTGCTGCGTTCCTCGCTCGCCAACGTCATCCTGCGCATGCTCGCGCTCGACCTGGGCGAGGTGGAAGATTTCCCGTTCCTCGACGCACCCGATCCGCGCATCGTGGCCGACGGCTACCGCCGCCTGGCGGAGATCGGGGCCATCGACGACGGCCGCCACCTGACCGAGGTGGGACGCACCGTGGCGCGCCTGCCGATCGACGTGCAACTGGCGCGGATGCTGGTCGAGGCACGACGCCTGGGCAGCCTCGCCGAGATCACGACCATCGTGGCGTTCCTGAGCATCCAGGACCCGCGCGAACGCCCACCGGAGGCACGCGGCCAGGCCGATGCCGCCCATGCGCAGTTCGCCGATCCGAAATCCGACTTCGTCGGCGTGCTGAACCTCTGGAAGGGCTACCTCGACAGCGCCGAGGAACTCACCTCGTCCAAGCTGCGCGACTGGTGTTCGCGGCACTTCCTGAGTTTCATGCGCATGCGCGAATGGCGGGAACTGCATCGCCAGCTGGTGCTCGTCATCCGCGACCTCGGCTGGTCGACCGCCACGGCGCAAGCCGATTCGCAGGGCCAGGCCCGCTCCCGCCAGAGCACCTCCCGCCAGGCTGGAAAGCCCGAAAAGGGAAAAGTCACACCCGCGCCGTCCCCCCAGGGCGACGTTTTGTTCGAAGCGGTCCACCGCAGCCTGCTCGCCGGCATGCCCACCCAGGTCGGGCACAAGGACGAGAAGGGCGTGTTCCGCGGCACGCGCGAGCGGCGTTTCCAGGTCTTTCCGGGATCGGCACTGGCCAAGGCTCAGCCGGCCTGGGTGTTCGCCGCGCAGATCATCGATATCGGTGGCCGCATCTGGGCCATGATGTGCGCGCGTATCGATCCTTCATGGGTCGAGACGCAGGCAGCCCATCTGGTGAGGGCGACGGCACGCGATGCCCATTGGTCGCGCAAGCGCGGCACGGTGATCGCGTATGAACAGGTCACCCTGTTCGGACTCGTACTGGTCGAGCGCCGGCCGGTGACCTTCCATAAGCAGGACCCCCGGCTGGCCCACGAGATCTTCGTGCGCGAGGCACTCGTGCGCGCGGATATCGACAGCCGTGCCGACTTCGTCCGCGCCAACGCGCGCGTGCTGGAACAGGCCCACGACATCGAGGCGAAGCAGCGCCGCGCCGGCCTGCTGCGCGCGGACGAGGCATTGGCCGCCTTCTTCGACGGCAAATTGCCGGAAGAGATCGCCGATGCGCGAGCGCTGGATGCCTGGTATCGCAAGGCCTCGCCCGGCGAGCAGGCGGCGTTGCGCTGGACTCTTTCCGACGTGATGGACAATGGCGCCGGCCTGGACCCGAAGGCTTTTCCGGCCTCGCTCGACATCGGCCAGCATCGCTATCGTCTCGAATACCGCTTCGTGCCGGGCGATCCCGCCGACGGCGTCACGATCCAGGTGCCCCTGGCCTTCCTCAACGCCTTGCCGGCGGCACGGGGCGAATGGCTGGTGGGTGGATTGCTGGCGGACAAGGTGGCGGAACTGATTCGTTCCTTGCCCAAGGCGCTGCGCCGCAACTTCGTCCCCGCCCCCGATTTCGCGCGTGCCTTCGCCGAGGCGGAGAGTCCCCGCGACGAGCCACTGGCGAAGGCCTTGGCGACCTTCCTCAAGCGCACCACGGGCGTGGAGGTGGACGCCGCCGCGTTCGCCGATGCCGAACTGCCGCCGCACCTGCTCATGCGGTATCGGGTGCACGACGAGGATGGCCGAGCGGTCGCCGAAGGACGCGACCTGGGCGAGATACGGGCCCGGTGGGAAGGCAAGGCGCGCGAAGCCTTTTCGCGAAAGACCGACGTCGAACTGACCCGCGAAGATATCGTCGCCTGGGATTTCGAGGCGATCCCGAGGGAAGTCCGGTCGGAAGCGGGCCTGAAGGCTTACCCCGCGCTCGTCGACCTGGGCGAGGCCGTGGCGTTGCGTGTGTTCGAACGCGCGGACGAGGCCGCCGAGGCGCACCTCGCCGGCGTGGAGCGATTGCTCCGGCAGGCCCTCGCACCCGAGTTCAAGCGTGCACGGAGGCAACTTCCCATCGCCAACGCGTTGTCGTTGAAGTACGCCCCGCTGGGCAGCATCGACGGCCTGCGCGAGGACCTGGTCGAAGGAGGATTCGCGGATCTCGTCGCGGACCGCCGTCTGGACGCGCGAACGCAAGGGGAGTTCGAAGCCTTGCGCGTGGAGCTCGGACGTGAGCTGTTCGGTGCGGCCATGGCGCGACAGAAGCTGGCCGAGCCGATCATAGAGGCACAGGCCGAACTCAAGCCGTGGATGGACCCGCCGCTGATGGGCTTCGCCAAGGCCAGCTACGACGACCTGCGCGAACAACTGGCCGCCTTGTTGCAGCCGGGATTCCTCCGCGAGTTGCCGCTGGCACGGCTGGTCCATTACCCGCGCTACCTCAAGGCCATGCGATTGCGCGGCGAGCGCCTTCGCCAGGACCCGGCACGCGACCAGTCGCGTATGCTGCAGGTGCTGCCGTACTGGCGTGCGCTGCTCAACGCGGGCGGGACCGCATTGAACGACGAGACCTGGGATGAACTGCGCTGGCTGCTGGAGGAATGGCGGGTTTCGTTGTTCGCCCAGGAATTGAAGACGGCCGAGCCGGTGTCGGCCAAGCGACTGGCACGCGCGCTGGAAACCGCACAGGCCGCCACACGATGAGGACCCCTGAGGACAGGCGATGAGCGACACCCGCTCCCCCGAGGCGAAAGCCAGCGCGATGCCGCTGACCGAGCGTGCGCGCGAGGCTTGCGCCGCGCTGCCCGCGTCGGCCCGGGCCGAGGGCGAAACGGTGATCGAGTTGCTCCGCCAGCTGGGATGCGACGACGAGACCTGCGCCTCGGCGTTGTGGTTCTCGCTGCTCAAGGCCAGCCCGGACGCCGCCGGGGAAGCGGCGAAGCATTGGGCGCCGGCGCTGCGCCGTCTTGTCGACGGCCAGGGCGAAGCGGAGAAGGTCTGGGCGTTGCATGCACAACGCGGGCCGGCCAGTGGTGCGGAAGGGCTGCGCCGGCTGCTCCTCGCGATCATCCGCGACCTGCGCGTCGTCTTCGTACTCCTGGCACGCCAACTGGCGGCGATGCGCAGCGCCATGGCCTTGCCCGACCACGAGCGGCGCGAACTGGCCCAGCTCACCTCGGACATCCACGCCCCGCTGGCCAACCGCCTGGGCATCTGGCAGCTGAAATGGGAGTTGGAAGACCTCGCCTTCCGTTATCTCGAACCGGATACCTACCGGCGCATCGCGCGCCTGCTCGACGAGCGCCGCGCCGACCGCGAGCACTTCATCGCGCAGAGCCTGGCGCAGTTGCACGCGGTGTTGGAGGGTGCCGGCATCAAGGCCGACCTGGCCGGGCGTCCGAAGCATATCTTCTCGATCTGGAAGAAGATGAAGAAGAAGGGGCTCGAGTTCTCCGACCTCTACGACATCCGCGCGGTACGCATCCTGGTCGACAGCGTGGCCGATTGCTATGCCGCGCTCGGGCTCGTGCACAGCCTGTGGCCGCACTTGCCCGGCGAGTTCGACGATTACGTCGCGCGCCCGAAGGGCAACGGCTATCGCTCCCTGCATACCGCCGTGCTCGGCCCCGAGGGCAAGACGCTCGAAGTGCAGATCCGTACGCACGAGATGCACCGCGCCAACGAACTCGGCGTGGCCGCCCACTGGCGCTATAAGGAGGGTGGCAGCGCCGATTCCGAATTCGAGGCGAAGATCGCCTGGATGCGCAAGCTGCTGGAGCCGCGCGGGGAGGACGAGGCCGAACTGGCGGCCGGCTTCGAAACCGAGTTGATGGAAGATCGCGTGTACGTGCTTTCGCCCAAGGGCGAAGTCATCGACATGCCGCGCGGCGCGACCGTGCTCGATTTCGCGTACCACATCCATACCGACGTGGGGCACCGTTGCCGCGGCGCGAAGATCAACGGCCGCATCGTGCCCTTGACCACCCAGCCGCGCAGCGGCGACCGCGTGGAGATCCTCACGACGAAGGTATCCGAGCCGAGTCGTGACTGGCTCTCCGTACATCACGGTTACCTCAACACCTCGCGTGCGAAGGAGAAGGTGCGCGCGTGGTTCCGCCGCGAGGCGCACGAGGCGAACATCCTGGCTGGCAAGGCGAACCTCGAAAAGGAGTTGCGCCGCCTCGCCCTGGACGATGTCGACCTGTCGAAGTTGGCGGCGCATTTCCGCCTGAAGAACGTGGAGGAGCTCTACGTGACGGTGGCCCTGGGTGAGGTCACCCTCGGCCAGGTCGCGCGCTCGTTGCAGGAGCCCGTCGAGACGGAGATCACGCAGTCGGGCAACCCGGTCGCTTCCCGTGGCGCGCAGCACGATCGGGGTGCCTTGTCGATCGAGGGCGTGGGCAACCTGCTGACGACGCTGGCGCGCTGCTGCCAGCCGCTTCCGGGCGATCCCGTCCGCGGTTTCATCACGCGCGGCCGTGGCGTGTCGGTCCATCGCTCCGACTGCGCATCGCTGGCGCGGTTGGCGCGGCGCAACCCGGAGCGTGTGATCGACGTGAGCTGGGGCAGGGTCGACGTGCAGAACTACGAAGTCGACGTGGAACTGCGTGGCTACGATCGCAAGGGCCTGCAAAAGGATGTCGCCACGACGATCAACAACGTGGGTCCGCACATCGTGGCGTCTTCCAGCCGCGTGCACGTGCGCACGGGCGAGGTGGAGATGCGCTTCACGCTACGCGTGAAGGATTACGAGCAGCTGTCGACCTTGCTGGGCCGGTTGGGGGCGCTGCCGAATGTGACGGATGCCCGGCGGTTGGGAGGAAGGTGACCCTCAACCCCCCAGCAGCAACCGCGTACCCCAATCCGAAAGAGGCTGGGCGATGAGGATGCGCGCCAGGAACAATCCCAGCAGCACCGCCGTGGGCGAAAAATCCAGCCCGCCGATGGTCAACTTGCCACGCAAGGGGCGCACCAGCGGTTCCGCCAGGCTCGACACCAGGCGAGCCACGGGGTGGTAGCGGTCGGTCGAGAGCATGCTCATCAGCGACCACACGAACACCAGCACGATCCACGTCAGCAGGAAGAAATCGAGGGTTTCGGCCACGCCGGCCACGAGGATGCCCAGCGGCGCCGGTGCGATTCCCGCCAGCGCGACGATCAGCACCACCTTCAGGCATTCCAGCACCAGCACGATGACCAGTGCGGCGGTATTGATCCGGCGCACGGGCGGCAGCACCTTGCGCAGCGGGCGCACCGCGGGATTGGTGAAGCGATAGAGGAACTGGCAGATGGGATTGTGGAAGTCCGCCCGGTGCGCCTCGGCCAGCAGTCGCAGGACGAACAGGGTGACGAGGGCGCCGAAGGCGAACTGGAGGATCAGGGCGCCTGCGTTGGTCAGGTAGTTCACGTCTTCGATTCCATGTCTTCTGAAAGTTCGATGCCACGGCGACGCGCCGCGTCGACCGCGCGCGCCACGATGGCGGGGAAATGGTCGGCCTGGAAACTCTCCAGCGCCGCCTGGGTGGTGCCATGGGGCGAGGTGACGCGCTGGCGGAGGGTGGCGGCGCTTTCGCCGCTTTCGATCAGCATGCGGCCGGCGCCGAGGGCGGTCTGTGCCGCCAGCGCCCGCGCCGTCTCGCGGGAAAGCCCCTGGGAAAACGCGGCGTTTTCCAGTGCTTCCACCAGCAGGAAGAAATACGCCGGGCCGGAGCCCGAAAGGGCGGTGACGATGTCCAGCTGATCCTCGTCGGGCACCCAAACGGTCAGCCCGGCGGCATCGAGCACGTGCTGTGCCTGGGCCCTTTGGGGTGCGCTCACCCGGGCGTTGGCGAACAACGCCGTGGCTCCGGCACCGATCATGGCCGGGGTGTTGGGCATGCAGCGGACGACGGGCAGGGCGGCATCGAGCCAGCGTTCGATCTGCTGGATACGGATGCCGGCGGCGATGGAAATCACCACCGGGCGATACTTCTGCACCGCGGCGCGCAGGTTGCGGCATACCTCGGCCATCATCTGCGGCTTTACCGCCAGCACCAGGATCGAGGCGCCTTCGGCGGCATCGCGGTTGTCGGTGTAGGTGGCCACGCCGTATTCGCGGGACAGCTCGTGAAGGGCCTCGGCACGGGGCTCGGCCACGGCGATTCCGCCGGGCTGGGCGCCGTGGCGGATCATTCCGGCGATCAACGCGGTGGCCATGTTGCCGCCGCCGATGAAGGCGATCCGATTCATGGGGGTATTCGCTCCGTTGGCGACGAGGTTCACATACACCGAAGCATATACGGTGCCGCGCCTTGCCGCCGACCCCCGGGCATGGTTACCTATGCCCACCAAGATAGGGGACCTCAATGGATATCGCCGAACTCCTTGCCTTCTCCGTGAAGAACAAGGCCTCAGACCTGCACCTTTCCGCGGGTCTTCCGCCGATGATCCGTGTCGACGGCGACGTCCGGCGAATCAACATCCCGGCGCTGGAGCACAAGCAGGTCCATTCGCTGATCTACGACATCATGTCGGACAAGCAGCGCCGCGACTATGAGGAATTCCTTGAGGTCGACTTCTCGTTCGAGATTCCGGGGCTGGCGCGCTTCCGCGTCAACGCCTTCAACCACAACCGTGGCGCGGGCGGCGTGTTCCGTACCATTCCTTCCGAGGTGCTCACCCTGGAAGACCTCGGCGCCCCGAAGATCTTCCGGGAGCTGATCGAGCAACCGCAGGGGCTGATCCTGGTCACCGGTCCTACCGGCTCGGGTAAGTCGACGACGCTGGCGGCCATGGTCGACCACGTCAACAAGAACGAATACGGCCATATCCTCACCGTCGAGGACCCGATCGAGTTCGTGCACACCTCGCAGAAGTGCCTGATCAACCAGCGCGAGGTGCACCGCGATACGCACGGATTCAACGAGGCCTTGCGTTCGGCATTGCGCGAGGACCCCGACTACATCCTGGTGGGCGAGTTGCGCGACCTGGAAACCATCCGTCTGGCGCTCACCGCCGCGGAAACCGGCCACCTGGTCTTCGGCACGCTGCACACGTCGTCGGCGGCCAAGACCATCGACCGCATCATCGACGTGTTCCCCGCGGGCGAGAAACCCATGGTCCGCTCGATGTTGTCCGAGTCGCTGCGCGCGGTCATCTCGCAGTCCCTGCTGAAGAAGGTCGGCGGCGGGCGCATCGCCGCCCACGAGATCATGGTGGGCATCCCGGCCATCCGTAACCTCATCCGCGAGGACAAGGTGGCCCAGATGTACTCGTCCATCCAGACCGGCCAGCAGTACGGCATGCAGACCCTCGACCAGAATCTTGCGGACCTGGTCAAGCGCGGCCTCATCACGCGCCAGGAAGCCTCGACCTACGCGAAGAACAAGGAAGGCTTCCGCTAGGCAGCCTTCGTTCCATCTGGCGGGCCGTCTCCCGGGTGGGAAGCGGGCTGGGCCGCGATGGGGGCTTGCGGCAAGCACCCATCGCGCGCCAGCGCGCTTCCCACCCATCAGCTTCCCACCCACCGGCTTCCCACCCGTCAGCTTCCCATCCGTCAGCTTCCCGCCCATCGGCTTTCCGCCAGCCTGCTTTCAGCCGGAGGGATCGAAGATCCCTAGCGTGAGGGGCGTCTCTACAGGCTCCCATCCACGGGTATATGATCGCCCATAGGGGCGCCGGCCCGGTCCGGCAATGGGAATACCAGGCCATGAGCGACTTCGATTTCACCTCCTTCCTCAAGCTGATGGTGCACAAGCAGGCCTCCGACCTGTTCATCACCGCCGGCGTCGCACCGTCCATGAAGGTGCAGGGGCGCATCGTCCCGATCACCCAGAGCCCCCTTTCCGCGCAGCAGTCGCGCGACATGGTGCTCAACGTGATGACCCCGGCCCAGCGCGAGGAGTTCGAGAAGACGCACGAGTGCCAGTTCGCGATCAGCGCGTCGGGCATCGGCCGTTTTCGCGTCTCCTGCTTCTACCAGCGCAACTGCGTGGGCATGGTCCTGCGCCGGATCGAATCGAAGATCCCGACGCCCGAGGAGCTCAACCTGCCGCCGGTCATCAAGCAGCTGGCGATGACCAAGCGCGGCATCATCATCTTCGTCGGCGGCACGGGTACGGGTAAGTCGACCTCGCTCGCATCGATGATCGGCTACCGCAACCAGAATTCGACCGGCCACATCATCACCATCGAAGACCCGATCGAATACGTGCACAAGCACGAGGGTTGCATCATCACGCAGCGCGAACTCGGCATCGACACCGACAGCTGGGAAAACGCCCTGAAGAACACGCTGCGCCAGGCACCGGACGTGATCATGATCGGCGAAGTGCGTACGCGCGAGACGATGGAACACGCGATCAACTTCTCGGAAACGGGCCACCTGTGCCTGTGCACGCTGCATGCGAACAACGCCAACCAGGCGCTCGACCGCATCCTGCACTTCTTCCCCGAGGACCGTCGCCAGCAGCTCTTCATGGACCTCTCGCTGAACCTGAAGGGCATCGTCGCCCAGCAGCTCATCCCCACGCCCGACGGCAAGGCCCGTCGCGTCGCGGTGGAAGTGTTGCTCGGTACGCCGCTGGCGCAGGATTACATCCGCCAGGGCGAGGTGCACAAGCTCAAGGAACTCATGCGCGATTCCAACCAGTTGGGCATGCGCACCTTCGACCAGAGCCTGGTCGAGCTCTACCACGCCGGCGAAATCTCCTACGAGGACGCGCTGCGCCACGCCGACAGTTCCAACGAAGTGCGCCTGCGTATCAAGCTCGCCCAGGGTGGCGATGCCCACACCCTGTCGCAGGGCCTGGAAGGGGTGGAGATCGACAAGAGCAACGATCGCAATACCTTCGGCGGCATGCTGCACCGCTGAACGCGGGGCACCGGAGCCGTTTTCTTCGAGGAAGCTCGCGTCGGGCGGAGACCGGAACACGATGACAAAAAGAGGGAGCCTTGCGGCTCCCTCTTCGTTTTCAGTGATGTCGCGTGGTTACTTCGCCGCGCTGGAGGAAACGGTCAGGCCGCTGGCATCGACGCTCTTCACGCCCTTGATGCCCTTGGCGATCTTCTCGGCGTGGCTCTTTTCCTTCGCCGTGGCGACCGTACCGGTCAGGGTGACGACGCCGTCGCTGGTGCTCACCGAGATATCGGTGGCCTTCACGCTCTTGTTGGCGGCGAACTCGGATTTGACCTTCGTGGTGATCCACGTGTCGTCGGCTTTGCCGGCGACGGTCTGGTTATCGGCCTTCGAGGAAGCCGCGGCGGAGTCCTGGGCATACACCTGCGCGAACGGCACCGTGCCGAGACCGGCAACGAGAGCGGCAGCGAACAGGGCCTTACGGAGGTTGGCATGGTTCATGGGTGACTCCTTCATCTCGCACTGAATGGGGCTGGCGATGGCGCCACGCACTGTGGCTGCCGTTTCGCGGGACCTATGGAAACAGCGCATCCGTGAACGATTCGTGCCGGGGAAATCGGGCCGTTCAGGTTAAGAAAGAGGTGCCGCACCCGGGTGGGAAGCGGGCTGGCCCGCGAGTCCTCAATCTCTCCGCTGGCGAAGGAGGCGTTGCGGTGATCGGGCGAGGCTTGTCACCGCTTGCTTGATGCGATGCATCGCCTCGTTCGCTTGAAACAGGGTGACGGATCGCGGGCCAGCCCGCTTCCCACCGGGGGATTTACCAAAAAAAAGCGCCCCACCAGGGGGCGCTGGTTTTTCTTCGGTGACGATCGCTTACTTGTATTCGACGGCGCCCGAGATCACCAGGCCCTTCTCATCCATGTGCGCTTCGCCGCCGACCTGCACGATGCGTGCTGCCTGCGCTTTCATCGCATCGAACTGGGCCTTGGAGCGCTGGGCGGTCGAGGTCTGCGTGGCCTGATCGTCCGGCGCGCCGTCGGCGCCCGAGGCATCGTTCATCGCATTGGCGTAGGCGGTTGCCTTCTCGGCCATCACATCGACCCATGCGCGATACATGTCGCCATTGAGGTGCAGGCGGTTGAGCCGGCCGGCGTCGCCGATCGGGCCCATCAGCATCTCGTCTAGCTTGGCGTCTTCGCCTTCGCCCAGGCCCACCACGATCGCCTGTCCGTTCATCGCCGCCCAGCCCGGCATGCCGAGCATGGTGCCGATGTTCGGCGGCAGCGGCGCGGGCTTGCCATCGCCGGCGAGCTTGAAGTCGCCGCCGAGCATCGCCTGGCCCATCGCCAGGAGGCCGGCGGGGTTGCGCGTGGCAAGCAGGACACGACCGGTGAAGGTCGGCATCTGCTGACCCGCCGCGGCCGGCTTGAACGAATCCAGCACGATGCGCACGCCACGGATGTCGCCGAACGGGGGAATCGCCGCCTGCTGCATGGTCGAGCCGAGCTTGGCGAAACTGTCGTTCATGTTGACGAAGGCCGGGCATTCGAACGGCTTGGCCGCCACGGCCTCGGACTGCGCCGTGAAGAACGTGCGGATCTGTTCGACCGGCAGCGCGAGGCTGATGTCGAACGGTGCGCTGGCATCCTTGCCCAGACCCGGCAGTTCCACCTTCAGGCCCGAGAAGGCTTTGGCGATGTCGTCGGCCAGCGCCACGTCCACGCGCTGCTCCTGGTGGTGCAGGTCCAGTCGCGTGTAGCCGAAGCTGAGCGACGGCACGCGCGCCGCGATGCGCGAGGCTTCGGCCTGGCAACTCGGGGGCAGTTCGGGCACGGGCTCGCCGGTCTTGGCGGATTGGTGCTTCAGGAACGAGGAGAACAGGGGATCCTTGCCCGCGGCCACCAGCGGCAACAGGCGGACGAGGTCGACCTGGCCGACCGCGTAGTCCTTGTATCCCTTGTCCTTGGCGAGGTCGGCGAGGCGGCCATCGTCCTGCAGGCTCTTTTCCGGGCGATCGACGCCCAGCGCCTGGCGGACCAGCGGCTGCGCGGCGTCGGCGGGGAGCAGGGAGACGACGGCCTGCTTGCCCACGGTCGCGATCACCAGCTGCACGCCGGAATCGGACAGGGTCACGTGGCGATAGGCCTGGCCGCCCGCGTCGGCGGTTTCCAGCTTCTTGCCGTAGGCGGTTTCGAGGCGGCCCACGAAGGCCTCCCAGGCCGACGGATCGGCCAACGCCACGCGAGCCACGGGGCTGAGGCCGAGGCCATAGATGGCCGAGCCGGTCTTCACGTCCAGGCCCATGTTCTTCAGCGCGGCCTCGGCGGTCTTGCCGTCGAACTCGGCGGCGAAGGCCTTGAGCAGGCGGGCGCCTTCGGCGTTGCCCTTGGTTTCGAGGTCCTGCGCGACGGATTTCATCTGCGCGACCTGGGTCGGCAGTTCGCTGTTGGCCTGCGAGATCATGGCCTCGTAGGCATCGTCGTCGAGCTTGTCGAGGTTCGACAGCACGTAGGGCGTATCGGCCGGCACGAAGGCCAGCGGGGCGTCCTTGTCCTTGTGGCCGCAGGCCGCCAGCAGCACGCTGGCGACGCCGAGCGCGATGAGTCGCTTCGTCGGTCGCATTCTGTATCCCGTTGTTTGGTTGGTCCCTTGGTGCGGCCATTATGCCGGAACCGCGGCGCCGTCACGCGCCCCCGCGGCCGCCGCGGCGCAAATTCCTACGAGCCTATCGGCCCATGACTTCGGCCAGCACCGCCATCCGCACGAAGACGCCGTTGCCGACCTGCTCGAGGATGCGCGACTGCGCCCCGTCGGCGACCTCCGGGGCGATCTCGATCCCCCGGTTGATCGGGCCCGGGTGCATGACCAGGCAGCCCTTGGCGGCCAGGGCGAGGCGCCGGGTGTCGAGGCCGAAGCGCTCGAAGTAAGCGGCCTCGTCGGGCAGGTCGGTCGCGGCCATGCGCTCCTTCTGCAGGCGCAGCATGATGATGACGTTCGCCCCTTCGATGGCCTCGTCGAAGTCCTCGTGGTAGGTGACGTTGTCCAGTTCGCCTTCGGTCGGCAGCAGCGAGGACGGTCCGACGAGGCGTATCTCCTTGGCACCCAGGGCGGTGAAGGCATGGACATCCGATCGCGCCACGCGCGAATGGCGCACGTCGCCGCAGATGGCGATGCGCAGCTTGCGGAAGTCCGGGTGATGGTTGCGGATGGTCAGCGCGTCGAGCAGGCCCTGGGTGGGATGGGCCCGGTTGCCGTCGCCGGCATTGACCACCGCGACGCCACTCATCGCGTGGCGGACCAGCGATTCCGGCGTGCCCGACTCCTTGTGCCGGACGATGATCGTGTCCAGGTGCATGGCCTCGAGCGTATGCAGCGTGTCGAACAGTTCCTCGCCCTTGGCGGTCGAGGAGAAGCCGATGTCGAAGTTGATCACGTCGGCACCGAGGCGGCGTGCGGCGAGTTCGAACGACGTGCGCGTACGCGTGGAAGGCTCGAAGAAAAGATTGAGTACCGTGCGGCCGGTGAGCAGGTCGAGCTTTCGCGTTCCGTGCGCGGTGGCTTCGCGCATGCTGTTGGCGCGGTCGAGGATGCGCTCGATGTTTTCGCGCGGCAGGTTCTCGAGGGTGGTCAGGTGGCGCAGGCGTTGTGTCATGACATCCCCAAGGTGGTTATTAGATAGGACTCGAGGATGACCGCCGCCGCCTCGGCATCGATCGACTTCGCGTCCGAACGTTTGCGCGTGCCCGCGGCGCGGCCGGCGGCGAAGCGCCGGGCGGCTTCCTGCGAACTCATGCGCTCGTCGGCGAACGCCACCGGGAGATCGTACCGTTGGCCGATGCGTTCGGCGAAGCGCCGGGCCGTGCGGGTCATCGGTTGCTCCTTGCCGTCGTTGTCGAGCGGCAGCCCGACGACCAGTTCCGCCGGCAACCATTCGCGACGCAAGGTGTCCAGCGCATGCCAGTCGGGTTCGCCATCACGCACGGGCACGGCCGCCAACGCACGGGCGGTGCCGGTGAGGCGATTGCCGACGGCGACACCCACGATCTTCGTTCCGACATCGAAGCCGAACAGGCAGCTCATCGTGCCCTTGGCTCAGGCGTGACCGGCGTAGCCGGCCAACTGGGAGGGATCTTGCACGCCGAGCTTGCGTGCGGCGGCGACCCAGCGTTCGTCGATGGGAGTGTCGAAGACGATGTGTTCGTCCGCGCGCGTGGTGAGCCACGCGTTGTCCATCACTTCCTGCTCCAGCTGGCCGGCGTCCCAGCCGGCGTAGCCCAGCGTGACGACGGCGCGGCGCGGGCCTTCGCCCGCGGCCATGGCCACCAGGATGTCGCGCGAGGTGGTGACCGACCAGTCGTCGTTCACGCGATAGCTGGAGTCCCAGTTGCCGGGTTCGCGATGGAGGACGAAGCCACGTTCCTGCTGGACGGGGCCGCCGATGAGGACGGGGTAGTCGGCGATCTCCGGATCGTCGCAATGGAGTTTCATCTGGGCGAGGACGTCGCCCAGGCGGTATTCGGATATCTGGTTGATCAGCAGGCCGACCGCGCCGTCTTCACCATGCTGGCAGAGGAAGGCGACGCCGCGCGCGAAGGGCGGCTCGGCCAGCGTGGGCATGGCGATGAGGAATTGCCCCGCGAAGGTGTTGGCGATCGTCATGGCCGCATTGTAGCCGCTACGAACATGAGCCGTGTGCGAATGTTCAGTGCGTCTGGCTTACCGTGTGCGCACGATCACAAGGAGATGGCATCGTGCGGAAAGTAATGTTTATCAAGGGTTTCGTGTTGATTTCCGCCGGCTTCGCGGGGGCCGCGGCGGCCTCCGCGCCGGGTGCCTGGAAGGACTACGACCAACGGCTGACCAGCGCCTGCCTCGCGGCCAGCGGCTTGAAGGACGCGAAGCCGGTGGGCGGTCCGATCCGGTACGACGACCGGGTGCCGGTCACGGCGCTGGTGCTGGCCGGGCGTTACCCGCAGAAGCACATGAACAACCGGCCCGGGCGGGAATTGTGCGTGTGGGACCGGAAGGCGGGAAAGGCGTACGTGAGTGAGGCGGACCAGTTGTTGCCGGCGATGGCTCAGTAGTTGCGCAGCACATTCCCCGGCAGGAACTGCCAGGTACGCGTGATGTACAACTCGTCCACCCGGGTCTTGTCCGAAGGCAGGGCGGGGAAGGGCGCGGCGAGGCGGACGATACGCTGGGCGGCGTCGTCGAGCAGCTTCTGCCCGGAACTCTTGATCACGTCCATGCTCTTGATCGATCCATCGCGGTTCAGGCCCACGGTGAGCACCAGTTCGCCATGCAGCCCCTGGCGCCGCGCCTCGTCGGGGTAGTTGAGGTTGCCCACGCGTTCCACGCGGCCGACCCAGCCCTTCATGTAGGCGGCATAGACATACTCGCGCGTGTTCGAGGAGATGAATTTCTTCTTCGGGCGCTTCGCGTACGCCTGCGACTGGTCACGGACCTCGGCCGCCAGCTTGGCCATTTCCAGCTTGCGCTGCACCTCGTCGTCGGAGACGGGCAGGGGCCGTTCCTTTTGCTCGGTCTGCTCGCGCTTGGTATCGACCGCGAAAGCCGTTTCGCCCGAGGTGGTGAGGAGTTGGTCCGGCGTGGCCTCGCGTGGCGTGGGCGCACGGGCCTCGGTGGGCTCGGCCGCATCGCCGGGATTGCGCGTGGGCAGCGGGCCGGACGCGCGTTCCGACGGGCGTGCGGCCTTGTCCCGGTCGCCACCGCCCGAATTGTTGGCCTGGGCGCAAGTCCGCCTTGTCCGGTGCTTCCTGGTTGGCGACGTCCACGAGGGTGACATCGAGCGTGGGAACGCTCGGTTTGGGCTTCTCCGCCTCGAAGGTGATGCCGAGGATGACGACACCGTGCAGCAGCAGCGAGAACAGCAGGGTCGCGCCGAACAGGTCGGCGCCGGTGGTGCGGGTCGTCATCGGGCCTCGATCGCGTCGAACATCAGCCCCGCGATGTTAATGCCGAAGCGGGCGTCCAGCTCGCGCACGCCTGTCGGAGATGTGACGTTGATCTCGGTCAGGTAGTCGCCGATCACGTCCAGGCCCACGAAGCGCAGCCCCCGGCGGACCAGTTCCGGCCCGACCTGGGCGGCGATCCAGCGGTCGCGGTCGGAGAGGGCGATGCCCTCGCCCTTGCCGCCGGCGGCGAGGTTGCCGCGGAACTCGTCGCCTTGCGGGATGCGGGCCAGCGCGTAGGGCACCGGTTCGCCGTCGATCAGCAGGATGCGCTTGTCACCGGCGGTGATCTCGGGGATGTACTTCTGCGCGATGGCGAAATGGCGGGAGCCGTCCAGCAGGGTCTCGAGCATGGAATTGAGGTTGCTGTCACCGGCCTTGACCCGGAATATCCCGCGCCCGCCCATGCCGTCCAAGGGTTTCAGCACGGCCTCGCCATGGCGGGCGACGAACCGCTTCAGTTCGTCCCGGTCGCGCGAGACCAGGGTCGGCACGATGCACTGCGGGAAATCGAGGGCGAACAGCTTCTCGTTGCAGTCGCGCAGCGAGCGCGGGTCGTTCACCACCTTGCAGCCCGCCCGCTGGGCGCGCTCCAGCACCATGGTGTCGTAGATGAACTGGGGGTCGACCGGGGGGTCCTTGCGGGCCAGGACGATGTCGATCTCCCCCAGCGGGCGCCACACCGGTTCGCCGAGGGTGAACCAGCCGGACGGGTCTTCCTTCACGGTGAGCGGGCGCAGGCGTGCCCATGCCTCGCCATCGCGCAGGGCGAGGTCGCCCTGTTCCATGTACAGCAGGGCGTGCCCGCGGCGGGAGGCCTCCAGCAGCATGGCGAAGGTGGTGTCCTTGGCGATCTTGATGGCGCGGATGGGGTCCATCAGGACGGCGACGGAGAGCGGCATGGAGGTGTCCCGGTAGGCAGGAAAGGTGCCAAGTCTAGTCAAGGCGGGCAGAATTGGGGCGAATTCGGCAGGCGGAACTTTTCCTTTAAGAACAATTCATCTTGACGGCGCCCCGGCCAACCATTAAACAGCGGACGGGAGGAACGCCGAAGAGCGGACCGCTGGAGCCATGGGTTCCGGACATCGACCTGGCGCACGGAATAGTCGGCACGAAACCGGCTATCCTGCGACGGGATTTGCGGTTTTTTTGCGTGGCACGGGGGCGCAGTGAACGAAAACGGACGTGGTAACGACCTGACCGGATTGCGGGTCATGGTCATCGACGATTCGAAAACCATCCGACGCACGGCCGAGACCCTGCTGAAGAAGGAAGGCTGCGACGTACTCACCGCAGTCGACGGTTTCGAGGCCCTGGCCAAGATTTCCGACCAGAAGCCGAACATCATCTTCGTCGACATCATGATGCCGCGCCTGGATGGCTACCAGACCTGCGCACTGATCAAGAACAACGCCCAGTTCCGCGGTACGCCGGTGATCATGCTGTCCTCCAAGGACGGCCTGTTCGACAAGGCCCGTGGCCGCATCGTTGGCGCGGAGCAGTACCTCACCAAGCCGTTCACCCGCGACGAGCTACTCGGCGCGATCCATCGGTACGCGAAGGCGAACTGACCGAACACCACCGCTAGACGACGTCCAGGGGGACGTGTGGCAAACATTCTCATCATCGACGACTCGCCCACCGACGTCCGCGTGTTCACCACGCTGCTCGAGAAGGCGGGTTTCTCCGTTTCCAGCGTCGACAACGCCGAGGCCGGCCTCGATCGCATCCGTGCGAACAAGCCCGACCTGGTGATCATGGACGTGATCATGCCGGGCATGAATGGCTTCCAGGCCACACGCACGCTGAGCCGGGACCCGGCGACAGCGGACGTGCCCGTGGTGATGATCACGACCAAGTCGATGGAAACCGACAGGGTGTGGGGCCTGCGCCAGGGCGCCAAGGCGTTCATCACCAAGCCGGTGAACGAAAAGGAGCTGCTCTCGACCATCGCCAGCCTCCTGCCGAACAAGACGCATTGAGGGCGCCATGAGCGAGAACGCCTCCCTTACGCCTTTCGAACTCCTCGCCCGCTACGAGAGGGCATGTCTCGCCCACACGGCGGACGCGCCCGAGCGCGTGGACACCCTGGGCCTGTGGCGAGGCATCGGTTTTCGCGTGGGCCGCCGCGCCTTCGTCAGTGGCATCGAGGAAATCAACGAATTGCTGGCCGTTCCGCCGCTCACCAACGTGCCCGGTACGCAACCGTGGCTGATGGGCGTGGCCAACGTGCGTGGCAACCTGGTGCCGGCGATCGATCTCGGCCGGTTCCTGTTCGACGAACGCACGCCGTCGTCGGAGCGCACACGCTTGCTGCTCGTGCGCCAGCATGGCGGCACGGTGGGTCTGCTGGTGGATGAAGTGTTCGGCCAGCGTACGATGGACGAGGCACAGCGGGGCATGGGCGAGGAAGAGCACGATCCGCGGCTGGCGCGCTTCGTCGCGGAGAACGTGCAACTGGGTGAGCAGAGCTTCGGCTTGTTCAGCATGAGCCGGCTGGTTCGTGCGCCGGATTTCAGGCAAGCGGCGTTGTAAGGCGCCTCATTGGGGGAGGGGGACGGCCGGGTGGCTGGCCCCTGACAGGACAGGCGGAGACGGCATGGCCGGCTTCGCGATGGGAACGGAGGGGCGGTCAGCGCGACCGCTTCGTCTTGCCGGCGGCCTCGTCGAGGCGCCGGTGGCTAGCTTTGCCAGGTTTGGGTGAGGTGGATATGAGTACGACAGCAGGCGGCGCAGGCCGGGAACGCGGGTACACGATCGTCATCGTGTTCCTTCTCCTGGCGATCGGTTTGGCGTCGGTCGACTTCTGGTGGCTGAACAACAAGAACGGCGAGGACCGCGAGGCCATCGCGCTGACGACCCAGGTGCAGGTGCTCTCGCAGCAGACCGCGAAGTACGCACTGGAGGCGTCGGACGGCAATCGCGATTCGTTCCGTGAGTTGTCGGCCACGCGAAACACCATCGATTCGGCCGTGCAGCGCCTGGTCAAGGGCGACGACAAGACCGGCATGCCGGCCTATGCCGACGCCAGCGCCAACGCCGCGCCCGCCGGCCGCGCGATCGGCGCGCTGGCCAACGCCTGGCACCAGCTCGACGCGGACATCGGCAAGATCCTTTCCAACAAGGACCTCGTGCTGTCCTCGGGCGAACGCGCCGACCTGTTCTCCAAGCAGATGCCGCTGTTGAACGCGCGCACCGACGAGGTGCTGAACATTGTCCAGCAGAAGAACGCCTCGGTGGAGCAGACCTTCACCATCGCGCGCTGGATGCTGATGGCCGACCGCATGATCCGCCGCGTGCAGGAGATCCTGCAGGGTGGCGACGGCGCCCAGTCGGCCGCGGATGGCCTGTCCCGCGACGCGCAGCTCTACGGCGCGGTGTTGAAGGGCCTCATCGACGGCAATCCGGACGGCGGCGTGCGTGCCATCAGCGACGCCAACGCGCGCAAGATCCTCGAAGGCATGCAGACCTCCTGGACGGAGCTGGTCGATCCGGTCGGCCAGTTGGTCACCGCCTCGCCGAACCTGCAGGACGTGAAGCGCGCCGGCAACCAGGCTTCCCTCGATTCCCAGACGGTGCTGCTCCGCGCCAACGAGTCGGCCGAGCAGATCGCCAAGCTGCCGCTGACCCGCCTGTTCCCGAACGTGTGGTGGGGCCTGCTCGGCGCCATCGGCGCGGTGCTCTTCGCCCTGCTGCTGGTCTACAACCTCGTGCGCGACCAGCGCCGCCGCTTCGAGACCACCTCCGACCTGAACCAGCGTAACCAGACCGCGATCATGCGCTTGCTGGACGAGATGGGCACGCTCGCCGAAGGCGACCTGACCATCAAGGCCACCGTCACCGAGGACATCACGGGCGCCATCGCGGACGCCATGAACTCCGCCGTCGACGAGATGCGCAACCTCGTCACCACGATCAACGAGACCGCGGTGCGCGTCTCCGCGGCGGCGCAGGAGACCCAGGCCACCGCCATGCACCTCGCCGACGCGGCGGAGCAGCAGGCGCAGCAGATCACCTCGGCCACCTCCGCGATCAACCAGATCGCCACCTCGATGGATACGGTGTCGAAGGACTCCGCCGAATCGGCCGACGTCGCCCAGCGATCGGTGCAGATCGCTTCGCGCGGCGCGGAAGTGGTGCGCGAGACGATCCAGGGCATGGACTCCATTCGCGACCAGATCCAGGAGACCTCGAAGCGAATCAAGCGCCTCGGCGAGTCGTCGCAGGAGATCGGCTCGATCGTGGAACTCATCAACGACATCGCCGAGCAGACCAACATCCTCGCCTTGAACGCGGCCATCCAGGCGGCGTCGGCCGGTGAGGCGGGCCGCGGCTTCGCGGTGGTCGCGGACGAAGTGCAGCGCCTCGCCGAGCGATCGGCGAGCGCGACCAAGCGAATCGAGACCCTGGTCCAGACCATTCAGTCCGATACCAACGAAGCGGTGAGCTCGATGGAACAGACCACCGCCGAGGTGGTCGCGGGCGCACGACTGGCCGAGGACGCGGGTACCGCGCTGGGCGACATCGAACGCGTGTCGAACGACCTGTCGGCGCTGATTCAGAACATCTCCGCGGCGGCACGCCAGCAGTCCGCGGCGGCGACCGACACCTCGGCGACGATGAACGTCATCCAGGAGATCACCTCGCAGACATCGCTGGGTGCCAGCCAGACCGCCGAGTCGATCGGAAACCTGGCCCAGCTCGCGAACGACCTGCGCCTGTCCGTCGCGAACTTCAAGCTGCCGGGCTAATGCAGTGAGACTCCAAGACCATACCGATTTCACCACGCTGCACTGGGTCAAGGCCGAGCTCGACGACGCCTTGTCCAAGGCACGCCAGGCCCTCGAGTCCTACGTCGAGGACTCGCGCGACGCCTATGTCATGCACACCTGCGCGGCGGACCTGCACCAGGTCCACGGCACGTTGCGTATGGTCGAGCTCTATGGCGCCGCGATGGTCGTCGGCGAAATGGAGCAGCTGGTCGCCGCGCTGATCGATGACCGCGTCGCCCATCGCGACGACGCCTATGCCGCCCTGATGCGCGGCATGATGCAGATGCCCGATTACCTGGAGCGTTTGCAGAGCGGTCACCGCGACGTGCCCATCGTGCTGTTGCCGCTGCTCAACGACCTGCGCGAAAGCCGGGGCGAGCAGTCGCTTCACGAGTCCGCCCTGTTCACGCCCAATCTCGACACCATGCTTCCGGCGACGGCGCCCGGCGCGGCCCATCCGGGCGTGGCCGAGGCCCATCGCGCCGAACTGGGCGATCTGCGCGTGAGGTTCCAGCAGCAGTTGCTGGCCTGGTTCCGCGGACAGGGCAACGAACGCCAGCTGCTCGGCATGCGCGCGACGCTCGACAGCCTCGCCGCGCGTTGCTACACGATCGCCGGACGGCGCCTATGGTGGATCGCCGCCGGCGTGCTGGAGGGCCTGGAGCGCGGCGTGTTGCGCGCCCACGAAAAGGACGTGCGCCAGCTCATCGGCCGCGTCGACCGCTCCATCCGCGAGCTCGTCGATGGCGGTGAGGAAGCGCTGCAGAACGGCGATTCCGACGAACTCGCGCGCAAGCTCCTCTATTACGTCGCCCAGGCCAAGCCGGGCAGCGAACGCATCGAGGAACTGCGCCAGACCTATCGTCTCGATGGCTTGTTGCCGCAGGCCGCCGAGCTCGAGCATGCCCGTGGCTCGATGTCCGGGCACAACCGTGCCCTGCTCGACACCGTATCGGCGGCGATCAAGGATGACTTGCTGCGGGTGAAGGAAGCGCTCGACCTGTTCCTGCGCCGTCCCGATGGCGATCCAGCCCAACTGGGTTTGCAGACCGACGTGCTCGACCGCGTGGGCGACACGCTGGGCATGCTCGCCCTGGGCGTGCCGCGCCGTGTCGTGGGCGAGCAGCGCCGCATCCTCGGCGAGATCGCCACGGGCGCGCGTGCGCCGGACGAGGAATCGTTGCTCGACGTCGCCGGCGCGCTTCTTTATGTCGAGGCGTCGCTGGACGACCATATCGAACGCCTCGGCGCGGAGGGCGAACATCCTTCGTCGTCCAGCGACCTCGGCCCGGCGCCGCTGCCGCGCAGCGAGGCGCGGCACATCCTGGCCACGCTCATGCGCGAAGCCACCGCGAATACGTCCCGGGTGAAGGACGCGATCGTCGGTTTCGTCGAATCATCGTGGGACCACGAGCAACTCGCTGGCGCGCCCGAATTGATGGCCGAGATCGGCGGTGCGATGCGCATGCTCGGTGCGGCCCGTCCGGCCGAGCTGGCCGACGGCATCGGCCTGTTCATCCATCGTGAGTTGCTTGGCGACCGCCGTGTGCCGAACGGTACGCAGATGGATCGCCTGGCCGATGCGCTGGCCGCGCTCGAGTACTACCTCGAAGCCGCACGCGAACATCGCGGCGGCCTGGAACACATCCTCGACGTCACCCAGCAAAGCCTGGCCGAACTCGGTTACTGGCCGGTGCCGGCGGACGGCGAGGGCAACGAGGCGCTCGGCGAGGATGCGCTCGAAGGCATCGAGGCAGCCGCGATCGAGCATATCGCCGTGCCGTCGACCAGCGTCGACACGGGCGAGACGGTATCCAGCTTCGCCGACAGCTTCGATCTCGTGGACGAGCCACCCACCGACGAAGAGGTCGCCAACACGTCCCGCGACGTCGACGCCGTGCCCGCGCCTGTCGCGGCCGCTGGCGAGGAAGACTGGATCGAGATCGAGGAAGAAGTCGAGCAGGACGTAGGCGGCCACGGCATGGCCGAGTTCGCCGGCTTCCAGATCACCGTGGACGGGATCGACGACGAGATTCGCGAGATCTTCCTCGAAGAAACCGATGAGGAAATCGCCAATCTCCGCGCCGGCCTGGGTCACTGGTTGACCGACCCCGAGCGCAGCGACGCGCTGGTGCCCATCCGTCGTTCGTTCCACACGCTGAAGGGCTCGGGCCGCCTGGTCGGCGCACGCCTGCTGGGCGAATTCGCCTGGAAGGTCGAGAACATGCTCAACCGCGTGCTCGACGGTTCGATCGGGCCGCATGAAGGCGTGCAGGCGCTCGTGCGTCATGCCGTCGAGGCGTTGCCGCAACTCAAGTCCGCGCTCGAGGGCGACGCCACGCCCGGCGCGCCGATCGCCGCGATCATGGAAACGGCCGACCGCCTGGCCATGGGCGACGTCGCCTTCGTCGAGGACGTCGCGCGCAGTTCCATCCACCGCGTTCGCAGCAAGGTCAAGCGCCGCGTGCCGCGCGACACCATCGCCGCGGTGCCGACGGCCGGTTTCGCCGCCTATGGCCAGACGCCGGCGCCGGTGGAAGACAGCGCGGCATCGGTGGAGGCAGCCTTCAGCGAGCCCGCCTATGTCGCGCCGCCGCTACCCCCGGTGGATTCGGTCCTGCTGGACATCCTGCGTACCGAAGTGGCGCAGTATCTCAACGTGATCCGCGCCAACCTGGCTCGCGCCGGCGATGGCGAGCTTCATGTGGACGATGCCCTGCTGCGGGCCGTGCATACGTTGCACGGCGCGATCGGCATGGTCGACATCCCCGTGCTGATCCAGGTGCTCGCGCCTCTGGAAGGCCTGGTCAAGCGCGTGCGCGCGACGGGCTTGCCGTTGAGCAAGGACGGTGTCGACGCGCTGACCGACACGGCCGACCTGGTCGATCACGTGATGGAACAGTTCGACGCGCCCGATCCACGCGTGCCGGACGTCGCGTCGCTGGCCGCGCGTATCGTCGCCCTGCGCGACGAGCAGCCGGAAGCGACGGTCGCGCACATCCTGTACGAGCCCGATCCGCTGCCGCTCGAGGACGAACTCGCCGAAGGCTCGCAGCCCGACGGCGCGGGTGCGGTCGACGCGTTCACGGAAACGGCGGAATCCTATCTGCCGGAGTCGGCGGAAGCCACGAGCGTTCCCACGCTCGACGAGGCGTTGATCGCGGAAGAGATCGCTGAAGACGAAGGCGAGCTTCCGGGGATCGAGTTGGCACCAGTCGAGCCGGTCGGTGGCGACGACGACTTCACCGCCGAACTGCTGGCTTCGCTCGAGAACTTCGAAAACTTCGAGATCGACAAGCCGGAAGGCGAGGTCAAGCCGATCCTGGCGTTCGACGCCGAGGAAGACGCCGCGTGGCGTGCGCTGGTGGGCGAGGGCTCGGAAGAGCCATCGTTGCCGCAGCCGATGACGCATGACGGTGAGGTGTTGCATACGGACGATGGGTTGGTCGAACCGCTCGTCGTCGAGGAAGAGATCGACGAGACGGTGTCGGAGGAGGAGGGGTTCGTTGCGGACGAGCTGCTCGCTTCGCGGGAATCGCCGACAGGGTCGGCTCTCACCGGGCCTGCCGAAGCCGCGGCTCCCACCAACGAGCCTGTCGTCGAGCCCGAGTCTGTCGTCGAAGCCGAGCTTCCCGTCGAGACCGAGGAGCCCGAGGGTGGGTTCGAACCGGTGGTTATCGAGGACCAGTCGCACGAGCCGTTGGCGGAGCCGGTGCATACGCCGGCCGACGAGCCGGTCGTGGCGTTGGTACCGGAGTTGTCGCCTTACGCCGATATCGATCCCGATTTGCTCGAGGTCTTCATCGAGGAAGGGCGCGAGATCCTGGATCACGCCGATGCCGCGCTGGCGTCGTGGCGCGCCGAGCCGGAACAGGCCGAGCACGTGACCGCGCTGCAACGCGACCTGCATACCTTGAAGGGCAGTGCGCGCATGGCAGGCATGGCCGCGGTCGGCGACCTGTCGCATGCGATGGAAGCGCTGCTCGACGCGGTGGCCGGTGGCCAGCGCGAGAGCGATCGTCCCGCCATCGAGGCGACCGAGGCCGGCTTCGACCGTCTGCACGGCATGATCCAGAGCATCGCCCTGGGCAAGCCGATCTTCTTGACCGACGCCGACATCGAACCGTTCGCCCGCCTCGCCGGTGCGCCGATCGCACCCGACACGGTCACGGCCGAGACCTACCGCGAGGAACGCGAAGCCGCGATCGTCGAGTACGCGCCGATCCCCGAGCCGTCGCACGAGCCCGAGCCGGCGCACGCGATCGAACGCGACCTGCCCGACCTCCTGCCCGAGTTCGAGGAAGAGGAACTCCAGCGTGCCTCGCAGGAACAGATCCGCGTGCGAGCCGACATGCTCGACACGCTGGTCAACCATGCGGGCGAAGTGTCGATCTACCGCTCGCGCCTGGAGCAGCAGACGGCGAGCTTCCGTTCGGCGCTCACCGAGCACGAGCAGACGGTCAGCCGCCTGCGCAGCCAGTTGCGCATGCTCGAAATCGAGACCGAGGCGCAGATCATCGCGCGCTACCACCAGGAGCACCGCGATACGGGCGTGGCGGCTTTCGATCCGCTCGAGCTCGACCGCTTCTCGCAATTGCAGCAGTACTCGCGAGCACTCGCCGAGTCGGTGTCCGACCTCGTGTCGCTGCAGACGATCCTCGACGAATTGACCCGCCAGTCCGAGAACCTCCTGCTCCAGCAGCAGCGGGTGAACGCGGAATTGCAGGAAGGCCTCATGCAGACGCGCATGTTGCCGTTCGACGCGATGGTGCCGAACCTGCGCCGTACCCTGCGCCAGGCTGCCTCGGATGTGGGCAAGCGTGCGCAGCTGGTGGTGGAGGGTGCCAACGGCGAAATGGACCGCAACATGCTCGACCGCATCAAGGCGCCGTTCGAGCACATGCTGCGCAATGCCGTCGCACACGGTATCGAGCCGCCGGAGGCACGCGAGGCCGCGGGCAAGAATCCGGAAGGCACGGTACGCATCCAGGTGGCCCGCGAAGCCACCGAAGTGGTGGTGCGGCTTTCCGACGACGGTGCCGGCATGGATCGCGACGCGATCCGGGCCAAGGCGATCGAGCGTGGCCTGCTGCGTCCGGACGCCCGTGTATCCGACGACCAGATCTTCCAGCTCACCCAGGTTCCCGGTTTCTCCACGGCCGAGAAGGTCACCCAGGTGGCCGGTCGCGGCGTCGGCATGGACGTGGTCGCCAACGAGATCAAGCAGCTTGGCGGCACGCTGGGCATCGAGTCGCAGAAGGGCGCCGGTACCACCTTCGTCATGCGCCTGCCGTTCACCCTCGCGGTGACCCAGGCGTTGATCGTGCGCATCGGCGAGACCAACTTCGCCATCCCGATGACCTCGGTCCATGGCGTGGCCCGCGTGGCGCCCAATGAACTGGCCCACCGCATGGCCGACGACCAGCCCAGCTTCGAGTACGTGGGCGAGGACTACGGTATCCACGACTTGCCGCAATTGCTCGGCGTGCACGTGGTCTCGACCCCGGACGAGGGCGACATTCCGCTGCTGCTCGCACGGTCGGGCGACCTGCGTGCCGCGATCCGTGTCGATGCCGTGCTCGGTTCGCGCGAAATCGTGGTCAAGCCGGTCGGTCCGCAGGTGAGTTCGGTGCCGGGCATCCTCGGCGCGACGATCATGGGCGACGGTTCGGTGCTGATGATTCTCGACCTCGCGCCTCTGGTCCGTCACGGCGTGGCGCGCCGCGCGTTCGAAGCCGAGGCACTGGTGCCGCACGCACCGCGCGCGCAGGACGAAGTGCGCGTGAAGCCACTGGTGATGGTGGTCGACGATTCGATCACCATGCGCAAGGTGACCGGTCGTGTGCTCGAGCGCCACGAGTTCGAGGTGATGACGGCGAAGGATGGCGTGGACGCGCTCGAAAAGCTCAATGAGCGCGTGCCCGACCTGATGCTGCTCGACATCGAGATGCCACGCATGGACGGCTATGAACTGGCGACGCAGATGAAGGCGGACGAACGCCTCGCGGGCGTGCCGATCATCATGATCACCTCGCGTACCGGCGACAAGCACCGCCAGCGTGCCTTCGATATCGGCGTGGACCGCTATATCGGCAAGCCATACCAGGAGAACGACCTCATCGTGCAGATCAACGACGTGCTCGGAGTCCATCATGGGTGATCGCGAGTCGCGGGTGGCGTTGTTGTTCGATGACGGAAACCTCTCCGCCCACCTGCGTGACGCGCTCGTCGAGCAGGGGGCACGGATCGTCTATGAATCGGATCTCGGTTCGTTCGCGCCCGCCGAGCTGGTCGGCTCATCGGCGAACGTCGTGGTCGTCGATCTGGACGATCCCAGCGACGCCGACCTCGATCGTCTCTACGACACGGTGGAAGGGGGACATCCGCGCCTCGTCTTCAACGACGCGGACGTCAGCCGCAAGCTGGAAGGCTGGGACCGCGCCCGCTGGGCCCGTCACCTCGCCGCCAAGCTCGTTGGCGAAATGGCCCAGGACCCGCCGCGTCCTGAAGATGCGCGCGAGATCGAACCTCGCGTGACCGCCATGGCCGGTGTCGCCGCGCCCGTGGAGGTCGTGCTCGACGAACCGCTGGTGGACGACCTGGCGATCACCGGCAGCCATGGCTATCCGGAAACGCCGATGGCCGAGCCCGACGTGGCCACCGCCGTCCCGTCCTACGAGACAGCGGGCATCGCCGATGAATTCACCGACGAACTGACGTTCTCCACGCCTTTGTCCGATGCCGATGTGGAAGACCTGGGCGCCGACCCGGCCGACCTCGCGGCGGAGCTCGAAGCGCTGCTCGCCGATACGGACGGTGCCTCGCTCGATGAGTCCGATGGCCTCGATAGCCTGCCGTCCACGCCGGTCGAGCTGACCGAACTGGCGTCGCTCGACCTGTCCGGTTTCGAAGTGATCGAGGAAGCACCGGCCCCGGCCCCCGCGCCCGAGAACGAATTCGACGCCGGCCGTTTCAGTCTCGAATCCATGGGCGAGACACCGTCGGCGACGGTTGGGGAAGATCCCGCGCCCTTGCAGATCGAAGGGCGCGCGACCGAATACGTGCCGCCACCAGTGCCGGAATGGGACCTCGTCGATCACGACACCATCGTGGCCGAGCCGGTGGCACGCGTTGCGCCGGCCGACTTCGGCATCGAGACCATCAGCGCCGCCGAATACCTCGCACAGGATGTCGTCGACGACGGCACGCACGGGGTCGAAGCGGGCTTCACCCTCGAGCTGGTGTCGATGGAAGAAGCGGTGGCTCCATCCACCGACGGACAGTTCTCGCACGAAATGTTCCTCGAGGCGGCACCACGCGCCGTGCGCCGGGTGATCGCACTGGCCGGTGCGCGGGAAAGCGAAAGTTCGATCGCGGCCTTCCTCGCCGCGCTGCCCGAGCGCCTGCCCGGGGTCTTGCTCGTGGTGGCGCATCACGACGGCGATTCGCGGGCGTTCGCTTCGCGCCTTGGCCGCGCGCATGTCGCCGGCGACCGGCCGTACACCGCGCACGGCGAATGCCTCGTCGTGCCACGCGGTGCACACGTGCAGATCCGCCGCGACGGTAGCGTCACCGTACGCGAAGATGGCAGCGCCGCCAGTGCGACGGGGCCTTCGATCGACGGCATCCTGAGCACCATCGCCGGTGGTTTCGGCGCCGACGCGCTGGCGATCGTGTTCGCCGGGCGCGGCAACGACGCCGTGGCCGGTGCACAGGCGGTCTACGACGCCGGCGGCCGCGTATGGGTCGAGACCGTGCCGCCGGAAGACGAGGCGGGGCACATGGTCGCCGGCATTCGCGAAGAACGCGTGGCGGGCTATGCCGGCGATGTGCACGCGCTGGCGCAGAAACTGATCGAGGAATTCTCATGAGCGAGCCGTTACCGCGTGAAATCCGCTGCGTCCTGATTCCCAGCGGTGGCGTCCGCTTGCTGCTGCCCAATGCGGCGGTGGCCGAAGTGATCACCCTCGCGGGCGTGGAGCCGGTGGCCGATGCGCCGTCATGGCTGCTCGGCCGTATCGCCTGGCGTGGCTGGAGCATCCCGCTGGTGAATTTCGACCACGTCGCGAGCCTTGCCGACGATGCACCGCCCCAGGCGTCACGCGTGGCCGTGCTCAAGGCCGTCGGCCATCGCCCGGACATGCCTTACATCGCGGTGCTCACGCACGGCTTCCCGCGCCTGACCACGCTCAACGCGGAACTGCTCCTGCCCACGCACGACGGCCACGACCTGCCGTTCGGCGTTCGCGCTCGCGTGCTGGTGCGCGACGATACGGCCGTGATTCCGGACCTGGATCAGTTGGAAGAAACCCTGTCGGAAATGCTGGCGGAAGCCTGAGCCGACTCTGCTCGAGCCTACCCTGTGGGAGCCGCTTCAGCGGCGATCCCGCGGTAGCGGGCCAGGTCGAGGCAAGCACCCATCGCCGCTGAAGCGGCTCCCACAACAGCAAGACTCCTTGCCATCAAGGTTGAGTAGACCTGGTGGGGGAACGACTCCCACAAAAGCCGCCATAGGGCTTGACGTGTAAGTGAGAATCATTATCATCAACTCCGCACCCTCAATCGCGGAGTCCCGATCATGCTGCTTCGAACGCTCCCCCTTTCCGATAACGGCGGCCGCGAAAAGGTCGTCCCGCTTCGTGCCGCGCCGGTGGCTACCCGCCGCATCGAGAGCACGAACCTGCTCGACGGCTCGCGCGAGCTCGTCATCGAGCACCAGGGCAGTGAGTACCACCTGCGCCTGACCCGCAACGACAAGCTGATCCTGACCAAGTAAGCGCTGCTTCTCCCCGACGCCAAGCCACGCGGGTTCTCCCCGGACCGCCCAGCCAGGCATCCCTCGACCGCTTTCGTCACCGGGAGACGCCATGTTCGGCTGGCTCGCATCCTTCGGCGTGCAATCGCGCGCCCGATCCACCGCCACCACGCGCTGGTTGGCGCTCGCGCCGCTCACCCTGTTCGAAGGGCTGGGGCAGCTTGGAGGCGTGCTCTTCCTCGCGCCGCGGATGGTGTCCTGTCCTGGTGCCGGCCAGATCGTGCATGGATGCCTCGTCGAGTCGATGGATCTCGCCCCACTCCTGGCGACGAGTCACGTCGGCCTCACCTGCGCCGTCACGGCCGAAGGCCCGCGCGAGTGGATCGACTGCGTCGACGGGCAGGGCGACACGGTAGCCCGCGTGTACCTGCTTCCCGACACCGATTACCTCGCCTGGGACGGTCTGTTCGCGGATGCCTCGCCTGTCGATGAACCCGCGCGCCGGGCTCCGGACCGGGAATGGCTGCGTACTTCCCGTGCCCGCATCCTGTCCTTTACCCGGCGGCGCGTCGCTGGTTTCACGCTGCTGGGCGCCTGCGATGCGCCGATTTCGTCTTTGGGAAGGGGCGTCGCCCGCGACATCGCGGTATCCGAATCGGTGGGCATCGCTGTCTGAACGGCGGTCCCGTCCGGATCTGTCCGCGGGCCCGGGTGTCCGGACATTCTGTCCGCGGACACATGTCGTTCGACAGCGAGACGTTATAAGTCGCTGATCGAACGACGGATTATGGCTTGGCACGCTGTTTGCCTGATATCCCCGCAAGCAGCCCAGGGAAGCCACCATGATCCGCGATACCTCCGCCCAGGACCGTCTCGTCGAAGTCCGTCCGAACCATCGTCGCAAGCTCATCTACGCCGCGGCCGGCCTGGCGGCGGTCGTCGCCATCGTGCTGGCGGTGCCCCGGATGGCCACGATGTTCTCGGCGGACTCTTCGGTCAGCGCGTCGCGCCTGTCCTTCGGCACCGTGACACGCGGTCCTTTCGTCCGTGACATCGCGGCGGAAGGCAAGGTGGTCGCGGCGGTGAGCCCCACGATGTACGCCGCTTCGGCGGGTGCCGTGGTGCTGAAGGTGCACGCGGGCGACGTGGTGAAGAAGGACCAGTTACTGGCCGTCATCACCAGTCCCGAACTGACCAGCAAGCTCGCCCAGGAAAAATCCGCGGCGGATGCCATGGAGGTCGAGTTCCTTCGCGCCCAGATCGATGCGAAGAAGAAGCGCTCCGAGCTGCAGAAGGCCTTCGACAACGCCACCATCGACCAGACCGCCGCCGAGCGCGACCTCAAGCGCTACCAGACGGCGTTCGACAAGGGCGCCGTGCCGGTCGCCGACGTCGACAAGGCGAAGTCCACCCTGGACAAGGCGGCCGTGACGGCCAAGCACGCGAAATCCGACCTCGCGATGGACAACGACAGCCTCACCTTCGACGTGCAGGCGAAGAAGCTCGCGCACGATCGCCAGGTGTTGCTGGTGACGGACCTGGAACGCCAGGTGGAAGACCTCAACGTGAAATCGCCGGTGGATGGCCAGGTAGGCCAGCTGTTCATCGCCGAGCGCGCGACGGTCGCCAAGGACGCGCAGCTACTCAGCGTCATCGACCTCTCCGCGCTGGAAGTGGAGATGAAGGTGCCCGAGAGCTTCGCCCGCGACCTCGCCATCGGCATGCCTGGTGAGATTTCCGGCAACGGCAAGACCTGGAACGGCAAGGTCAGCGCCGTGTCGCCGGAAGTGGTCAACGGCGAAGTCGCCGCACGCCTGCGCTTCGATGGCGAGACGCCGCAGCAGCTGCGCCAGAGCCAGCGCCTTTCGGTGCGCATCCTGCTCGACAAGCGCGACAACGTACTCACCGTGCAGCGCGGTTCCTTCGTCGATGAAAGCGCGGGGCGCTATGCCTACGTGGTCAACGACGGCATGGCCGATCGCCGTGACATCCGCGTCGGTGCGAGCAGCATCGACAAGGTCGAGATACTCGACGGCCTGAAGGAGGGCGACAAGATCGTCATCTCCGGCGCCGACACCTTCGGTGACGCCAAGCACGTCGCCATCAGCCGCTAACAGAGGGAAAACCCATGCTCAAGATGACCCATCTCGCCAAGGTCTACCGCACGGAAGTCGTCGAGACCTACGCCCTGCGCGACTTCAACATCGACGTGAAGGAAGGCGAGTTCGTCGCCGTGACGGGCCCCTCCGGCTCGGGCAAGACCACCTTCCTCACCATCGCGGGCTTGCTGGAGACCTTCACCGGTGGCCAGTACCACCTCGACGGCGTCGAAGTGAGCCAGCTCGACGACAATGCCCGCTCGCGCATCCGCAACGAGAAGATCGGTTTCATCTTCCAGGCCTTCAACCTGATTCCCGACCTGAACGTGTTCGACAACGTGGAAGTGCCTTTGCGCTATCGCGGCATGAAGGCGGCCGAACGCAAGCAGCGGATCATGGACGCGCTCGAACGCGTGGGCCTGGCCTCCCGCGCCAAGCATTACCCGGCGGAACTCTCGGGCGGCCAGCAGCAGCGCGTGGCCATCGCCCGCGCGCTCGCCGGTTCGCCGCGCCTGCTCCTGGCGGACGAACCCACCGGCAACCTGGATACGCAGATGGCCCGAGGCGTAATGGAACTGCTGGAGGAAATCCATCGCGAGGGCGCCACCATCGTGATGGTCACGCACGATCCGGAGCTCGCCGCCCGCGCACAGCGCAACGTGCACGTGATCGACGGCCAGGTGGTGGACCTCGCCGAAGAACCGCGCTTCCACGCCCACGCCCACGTCGCCAATTCCTGATCCAGCGTCCGCCGTTCCGGGGGGAGTCCCATGTTCAGTTACTACCTGCAACTCGGCCTGCGCAGCCTGCGTCGCAACCCGATGCTTACCGCCCTGATGGTGATGGCGATCGGCTTCGGCGTCGCCGCGTCCATGACAACGTATTCGGTGTTCCGCGCCACGGCGCGCGACCCGATCCCGCAGAAGTCCAGCGTGCTCTTCAATACGCAGCTGGATGCCTTCGGCCCGGAGAATATCGAGAAAGGCGAACCGGCGGGAGCGTTGACCTACAAGGACGCCACGGCGTTGTTCCGTGCGCACAAGGCCAAGCGCCAGACCATCATCTACCCGGTGAGCGTATCGGTCATTCCCGATGATCCGGCGCGTTTGCCCAGCCGTGAAGCCGCCTATGCCGCGGGTTCGGACTTCTTCCCCATGTTCGACGTGCCCTTCATCCAGGGTGGCGGCTGGACGACGGACGACGACGAGAAGCACGCCAGCGTCGCCGTGATCACGAAGTCCACGAACGACAAGTTGTTCAATGGCGCCCCGAGCGTGGGCAGGCAGATCAACCTGGATGGCCGCCTGTTCCGCATCACCGGCGTGATCGAGGACTGGGCGCCGCAACCCTTGTTCTTCGACGTATGGAATACGGGCGGTTTCGATGAAGGCGCCTCGGTCTACATTCCGTTCACCCGCGCGGTCGACTTGCAGATGAGCACCAACGGCAATAACAACTGCGTGGCCGAGCCGGCCGAGGGCTGGGCCAATTATCTCCAGTCGGAATGCATCTGGCTGTCGTTGTGGAGCGAGCTGCCCACGAAGGCCGATGTCGATGCGTATCGTGACTATGTGGCGGGCTATGCCGCCGAGCAGCAGCGTGCCGGGCGGTTCCGCTGGGCGCCGAACGTGAGGGTCCGCGACGTCGTGGATTGGCTGGACGCGGAACACGTGGTGCCGCCGGAATCGCAGGTGTCGTTGGTGGTCTCGCTGGGCTTCCTGGTGATCTGCCTGGTCAACACCGTGGGCTTGTTGCTGGCGAAGTTCATGCGCCGCGCCCCGGAGATCGGCGTACGCCGCGCGCTCGGTGCCTCCCGCAGGGACATCTATGCGCAGTTCCTCATCGAGGCGGGCACCATCGGCGTCGCCGGAGGCATCCTCGGGCTGTTGCTGACCGGCCTGGGCGTGCTGGGCGTCGGCCTGGTCTTCCCCGAAGAGATCGCCCGCCTGGCGACGCTGGATCCGGTCCTGATCCTGCTGACGCTCGTCGTCGCGATCGTGGCCTCCGTCGTCGCCGCCTTCTATCCCACATGGCGCGCCGCCCAGGTCCAGCCGGCCTGGCAGCTGAAATCCAACTGAGGACATGATCATGCAGATCAAGCCCATTCTCGCCGCCCTGCGCCGGCACAAGGCAGGCACGATCCTCATCGCCTTGCAGATCGCCCTTACCCTCGCCATCGTATGCAACGCGCTGTTCATCGTGCACGAGCGCATCGACCGCGTGAACCGGCCAACCGGTATGGACGAGTCGAACGTCGTCGTCGTGCAGAACAGGTACGTCGGCTCGCCGCCGAACTTCGTGCCGCTGATCAAGACCGACGTGCAGGCGCTGCGTTCGATCCCCGGCGTCGAGGCAGCCTATACGACCAACTCGTTTCCGCTACGCCGGGGCGGCTGGTCGACAGGCATCCAGACCAAGCCCGATGGAACCAAGGACGGCCTGCCGACCGCCCTCTACTTCGGCGACGAGCAAACCTTGAAAGCCCTCGGGGTGCGCCTCATCGCGGGGCGTAACTTCAATCCTGGCGAGGTCGTCATCGTACAGCCGCAGCAGCGGCCCGCGCCGCCGCAAGTCATCGTGACCAAGGCGATCGTCGACAAGCTGTTCCCGAATGGCGATGGACTCGGCAAGACCATCTACCTGTCGAAGGGCAAGCCGTCCACGATCATCGGCATCGTCGACAAGCTCACCGTGCCGTGGATCGATTTCGACCACATGGACAACGTGACGATCATGCCGCTGATCTTCAACAGCGGTTACCAGCACTTCGTGATTCGTACGCGTCCCGGCGAGCAGGATGCCGTCTTCAAGGCCACGGCGAAGACCTTGTACGGGGTCAACCGCATGCGTGTCCTGTCGGAAAAGACGGGTGTGCGGACGTTCGACATGGTCCGCAGCAGCGCCTACGAGACCGACCGCGGCATGGCGATCCTGATGAGCGTGGTCTGCGGCGTGTTGCTCGCGATCACCGCCGCCGGCATCGTCGGCCTGTCCAGTTTCTGGGTGGGGCAGCGACGCAAGCAGATCGGTGTGCGTCGTGCATTGGGTGCCCGGCGCAGCGATATCCTCAGTTACTTCATGACCGAGAATTTCCTGATCGCGCTGGCCGGCGTGGTATTGGGCGTCATCCTCGCGGTAGGCCTCAGCCAATGGATGTTCACGCACTTCGAAATGAAGAGGCTTTCCTTCACCTACGTGCTGGTCGGTGTCGTCGTGCTGCTTGGCCTCGGCCAGGTCGCGGTGTTCGCACCGGCGCTGCGTGCGTCGAAGGTGTCGCCCGTGGAAGCCACGCGCAGCGTCTGATACTGGGAAATCCGATGTTCGGTTATTACCTGGAGCTCGCCTTGCGCAGTCTCCGGCGGAGCAGGGCGCTCACGGCGCTCATGATCCTCGCCATCGCCCTGGGGATCGGGGCGAGCATGACCACCCTGACCGTACTGCACGTGCTGTCGGGGGATCCGCTGCCGGGACGCAGCGGATCGATCTTCATGCCGCGTCTCGATCCGCGCGGCCTGAGGGGCTTCGATCTCTCGGCGGACTTGCCTGCCCAGGTGACCTGGACGGACGGCGTGAACCTGCTGAATGCCCGCCGCGCGCACCGGCAGGCGTTGATGACGGGAGGCGCCCTGCCGATCCAGCCGGACGACCCGTCGATCGATCCTTTCTTCGTCTCCGCCCGCTACACCAGCGCGGATTTTTTTGGCATGTTCGATACGCCGTTCCGCTACGGGCAGGCATGGAGCGCCACCGAGGACGAACAGCGCGCGCATATCGCGGTGATCGGTTCCGAATTGAACGACCGGCTCTTCCATGGCGAAAACAGCATCGGCAGGACGATCCACGCCAACGGCGCGGACCTGCGTATCGTCGGCGTGCTCAAGCCCTGGAGGCCGGTTCCCCACTTCTATGACCTGAACACCACCAACTACGGGGCGGCGGAACAGGTGTTCGTGCCCTTGACCACCTCGCGGGCGATGCGACTGACCCGCAACGGCGGCGTCGAATGCTGGGGCATGGGGTCCGGCGACGAAGATCACATGGAGTCGGCGAGTTGCGTGTGGTTGCAGCTCTGGGTGGAGCTGGACGATGCGGCTGCCGTCGCTTCCTAC
>Ga0182008_10000368_pt1 | contig 35029 bp, 34 predicted proteins | sample Sormic07211129_1_FD_120482 | JGI IMG/M metagenome (GOLD analysis project Ga0182008, IMG submission 120482) | Rhizosphere microbial communities from Sorghum bicolor, Mead, Nebraska, USA - 072115-129_1 metaG | ecosystem: Host-associated > Plants > Roots > Rhizosphere | place: USA: Nebraska...
CCGGTCGCGCCAGTCGTCGAGCGCGTCGACAGGATCGACGCCTGCGGCGGCGAGGTGGCCGGTGTCGAGCAACAGCGGGACGTCGACGTGCTCGAGCAGATCCTCGATCTGCGCGCGCGTCTCGATGCGCGTGCCCATGTGGTGGTGGACGGTCGGCGAGTAGCCGCGTGCTCGCGCACGCTCGACGACGCGTGCGACGTCGGCGGGATCGAGCGGGTCGTCCCGATCACCGGAGTCGGCGAGGATCGGCCGCGCGTTCGGTGCAGCGGCGTCGAAGACGTCGAGCGTCGCGTCGAGCTGGCCGACGCCGTCGCCGAAGGGGATCGAGACGTACGCGCCCGCGAGCTCGAGCCCGTGGGCCGCGATGCTCGCGGGGTCGACCCAGCCGAGCGGGCCGAGCTCGATGCCGTCGTAGCCGGCGGCCGCGACCTCCGTCAGCACCCGCTCCGGCGGCGGCACGCTCGGGATCCGCGCCGCCTCGAGGTTCCATGCGCCGAAGCTCACGGGGGCGTTGCCGATGCGGTAGCCCAAGGCCCTTTGAATCTACTTGGTACGTTCAGCTGCAGTGCAATCGTTCGCACAGTTCGACGTCGTCGTCGTCGGCGGCGGCATCGTCGGGGCGGGAACGGCCGCCCTCGCGGCGCAGCACGGGCTCCGCGTCGCGCTCCTCGAGCGGGCCGACTTCGGCGCCGAGACGTCGAGCGCGTCGTCGAAGTTGATCCACGGCGGCCTCCGCTATCTGCGGCTCGGCGACGTGCGGCTCGTCCGGGAGGGGCTGCACGAGCGCCGCGTCCTCCAGCGTCGCGTCGCGCGCCACCTCGTCCGGGAGCTGCCGTTCGTCCTTCCCGTCTATCGCGGAGCGCCGTACGGCCCGCTCGCGATCGGCGCCGCGATGGCGGCGTACGGCGCACTCGCGCTGCGACGGCCGGCGCTCGTCTCTGCTGCGCGTGCCCGCCGACTCGTGCCGCAGCTGCGGCTCGACGGGCTGCGTGCCGCCGGCATCTACGTCGATGCGCAGACGAACGACGCGCGGCTCGTCCTCGCGAACGTTCGCGCCGCAGCGGACGGTGGCGCGTTTGTCGCAAACCGGTGCGAAGTCGTCGGCATCGAGCGCGGCGTCGTCCACACGAGCACCGGGCTCGAGCTGCAGACGCGGCACATCGTCAACGCGACGGGAGCCGCGATCGACAGCGTGCGGCGGCTCGAGGATAGGCGTGCCGGTACGTCGATCGCACTGTCGAAGGGCGTGCACCTCGTGCTCGACCTGCCGGACGGCTGGCACGCGGCGCTCGCCGCGCCGGTCGACAAGACGCGCATCGCCTTCGCGGTCCCGTGGGAGGGGATGCTCCTGCTCGGGACGACCGACACGCCGGCCGAGCGCGCAAACGTCACCGCCGACGACGAGGCGCAGATTCTTCGCGAGGCGGCGCGGGCGCTCCCGGTGGAGGTGCTGGCGCAGGACGCGGTGCGCGCACGCTTCGCCGGCCTGCGCGTGCTGCCGCTCACCTCGCGCTCGACCGCGGAGGCGCGCCGCGAGGTGACGCTGACGCGCGGCCCACTCGACATGGTGTCCGTCGCGGGCGGGAAGCTGACGACGTATCGCACGATCGCGCGCGCCGTGCTGCACGAGCTCGGGTATCGCGTTCCCGCAACGGCGGTCGCGCTGCCCGGCGCCGCCGATCCGGCCGCGGTCGCGGCGCAGCTCGACCTCGACCCGTTGCTCGCATTCCACCTCGCGCGGACGTACGGCGCCCTGGCGCACGAGGTGCTCTCCGTCTCGGACGACCTGCGGCCGCTCGCGCCCGGGGCGCCCGAGATCGCGGCGCAGGTCGTGTACGCGCGCGAGCGCGAATGGGCAGTCGACGCGGACGACGTCCTGCGACGGCGGACGACACTCGCGCTCCGCGGGCTCGCCACGCCGGCGGTTCGGTCGGAGGTCGAGGCGCTGCTCCATCGAGCGGCGGTCTGACGTGACGCTCGTCGTTGCGCATCGCGGCGCTTCGGCGATTGCGCCCGAGAACAGCCTCGAGGCTTTTGAGAAGGCGATCCAGCTCGGCGCCGACATGGTCGAGTTCGACGTTCGCCGGAGCGCAGACGGCGTGCTCGTAGTCTCGCACGATCCGCTCCCACCGACGGACGTCCCGACGGTCGAGCAGGTCGTCGACCTCTGCAAAGGCCGGATCGCGCTCGACGTCGAGCTGAAGGAGCCGGGCCTCGAGGACGAGGTGCTGCGCGCGGTGTCCGGCAGCGACTTCGTCGTCACGTCGTTCCTGCCCGACGTCGTCGTCACGACGAAGCAGCTGCGACCGGACGTCCGCGTCGGGCTGCTTCTCAACAGCGAGACGGTGGCGGCGACGCCTGCCGACTTCCTCGCGCCGCGCTACCAGCTGCTCGATCGGGTGCCGGGCGACAACCTCGTCGTCTGGACGGTGAACGACGAGGCGACGCTCGAGCGGCTCTTCGCGGACCCGCGCGTCGCGGGCGTCGTCACCGACGATCCCGGGCTCGCGCTCGCGGTCAGGTCCGGTACCGGACGGTGACGAGGGTTCCCTTCGATCCCTCGTCGACGAGCGTGACCGTTCCGCGTGCGCCGGCGTAGCGGCCGGTGCCGCCCTCGATCGGATAGACAGCCGCCTTCTGCTTCAGGTCGATCGCGCTCTCGACGGAGAGCGTCCCCCCGGCGAGCGACGCGGTCCAGTGGAAGAAGACGTACGGCGGATGGAGGTTCACCCCGTAGCCGTTGACGACTCCGACGACGCGGCCGCTCGGAGTCTCGAGGCGTTGCTGCGACGCGTAGATGTCGTCGGGGCCGGCGTTCTTCGAGCCGATGTCGCCGAATGCGTGCCAGGTCTCGACGGTCAGGTAGCGCTCGGTCGTCCACGTCGACGGCGCGGCTGCGGCGGTCGCGGCGTACACGGCGACTGCAGCAAGCAGGAGGATCGATGTCATCTTCATGCGCGCGACCGTACGCGCCGTCCCGGCCGCCGTCGTCAGGACTACCCCTGAACGTGTGCGCGTTCAGGGCTATCCCCGAAGAAAGGCGAGCACGGCGAGCACTCTGCGGTTGCGATCGGCGTCCGGCGGAAGCGCAAGCTTCGCGAGGATGTGACGCACGTGCGTCTCGACGGTCTTCGGCGTCAGCCAGAGACGCTCGGCAATCGCGCGGTCGCTCAGTCCTTCGGCGACGAGTGCGAGCACCTCGCGCTCACGCTCGCTGAGCTCGGCGAGCCGATGTGCCGACGACGGTCGGCGCAGGAGGAGGTCGACCAGCTCCGGGTCGACCACTGTCTCGCCCCGTGCGACCCGCTCGATCGCGTCGAGCAGCGTCGCGAGCTGCGTGATGCGGTCCTTCAGGAGATAGCCGCTGGCGGCGGGGCTCTCGCGGAGCAGCGCCAGCGCGTACTCGGCCTCCACGTACTGGGAGAGCACGAGCACGCCGACGTCGCCGTGCGCACGGATCCGCGACGCAGCCCGCAGGCCCTCGTCGGTATGCGTGGGCGGCATGCGGATGTCGACGAGCGCGACGTCGGGTCGCAGCTCTTCCACGCAGGCGACGAGCGAATCGGCGTCGACTGCAGTCCCCACGACCTCGTGCCCGTGCGCCTGCAGCGCGTGCAGCAGGCCGTCTCGTACAACGGCCGAGTCGTCCGCGATCACGAGTCGCACGGGATCTCCGCATGGAGCGTCGTGCCGGCTCCGAGCTCGCTCGTGATCGTCAGCGTGCCGCCCACCGCTGCGACGCGGTCGGCCAGACCTTCGAGCCCACCGGCCGCGGCCGCGGTCGCGCCGCCGCGGCCGTCGTCGCGCACGTCGACGATCAACCGACCGTCCCGGCGTTCGAGCGAGACGGTTGCCGCCCTCGCACGGGCGTGCTTCACGACGTTTGCGAGGGCTTCGGCGACGAGGAAGTAGACGGCCGTCTCGACCGAGGATCGGTACCGCCCGTCGCCCGCGCGCACACTCACCGCGATCGGCGCTCGGTCGGCCAGGCTCTGCACCGCGGCGCCGAGACCCTGCTCGGTGAGGATCGTCGGGTGGATCCCGCGCGCGAGGTCGCGCAGCTCGCGGAGCGCGTGCTGGAGCTCCGCCTCCGCCTGCTCGAGCAGCGCCGGGTCGCCCTCGCGCTCGCGCAGAAGTTGGAGCGCGAGGCCCAAGGCGAGCAGCCGCTGCTGCGCGCCGTCGTGGAGGTCGCGCTCGAGCCGCCGCCGCTCGGCGTCGCCGGCGGCGACGATGCGAGAGCGCGACGCACCCAGCTCCGCGAGCTGGGCCCGGAGCTCGGCCTGAAGCCGCGCGTTCTCGAGCGCGAGGTGTGCCGCGGAGCCTGCCGCTTCGAGCAGCGCCCTCTGGCCCAGCAGCCGCTCGTCGTGAATGAGCGCCGCCAGCGGGTCGGCGGCAGGGCCGATCGTCGTCACCGTCCGTCGCTCACCGAGCGCGTGGACGTCGATCGGCGTGCCGTCCTCGCGGACGAACGCATTCCGCTCGGGCAGCCACAGCGCCAGCTCGAGCGAGGGGTCGCCGAGCGTTCGGGCGAGGGCGAGGCGGACCTCGCCGGACCTCGCGGTCCCGAGCTCCATCAGCAGGTCGCCGAGCGGCCCGCGCCGTCGTCGGATCTCGATCAGGCCGACGAAGATCGCGAGGGGGAGCACGAGCGCGTTGGCACGGTCGAGCCAATCGAGCACACCGAACGGCGCGCTCCAGCCGCCGAGCGACACGACCCGCTGCGCGATGAACTCGCCCGCCGCGAACACGACGGCGAAGCCGAGCGGCAGGTACGTGGCGCGCGCACCCGCCGGAGCGGAACGGAGCCGGCGGACGAGAATCGCGATGAACGCGACACCGAGGGCGATGAACGCCGCAGCGAATGCCTTGCCGAGGAAGTCGTAGTCGAACGTCGTGCCCGTGTAGAGCAGGGACGAGACCCGGGGTGCGCACGCCGCACAGCCGTTCGGGCGAAAGAAGAGCAGCGGGACGCCCATCCACGCAAGTCCGAGCGCCGTCGCAGCGGCGACGAGCAGACTGTCACTTCGCTCGCGAATGCGGCCGGATGGATAGGCGAGAACCATGAGTCCGTAGGCGGCCGGCTGCAGGCCATGCGCGAGCATCCACACGGTCGTGGCCGAGCGCGAGGTCGGCCAGTCGACCGAGAGGTCGTCGAGGGAGGAGACGAAGAGCCAACCGAGAATCACGAGCGCCAGTCGCGCCCGTCCCGGACGGCGCGCGACCGCGAACGCAACCGCGACGGAGACGACACTCGCGACCGCGTAGAACGCGAGGCCCGCATCCGCGACTCCGAGCTCGTCCTGCCGCACGACGTCGACGGCCCAGAGCGCAAGCACGCCGGCCGCGAGGAGCACGGCGGCGCTCACGGCCGCTGAACGACGTCCTTCAGCCGCGTGACCGTCAGCTCGTGCTTCGGCAGAAAGCTGCATCCGTCAGGCCATTCGTACGACTCGCCGAAGTCTGACCTGCTGCGGCTGGAGATCAAGACCACGCGAGGACGCTCGGCGGAGGAGATGAGAGCGCGTGCGACGGCGAGGCCGGATCGATCCGGAAGGACGACGTCGAGCAGGACGACGTCCGGTCGCAGCCGTTGCGCCTCGGCCAGCGCAGAGACGGCGTCCGCAGCCTCGCCGACGACTGCGTATCCCGCAGCGGCGACGAGCTGCGCGGCGAGCCGTCGAAAGCTCGGGTGGTCGTCGACGATGAGGACGCGCGTCACTGCCCGCGGATCCTCGCACCGGCACCGTCAGGGGCACCCCTGATTCGCGGTCGGTGTCAGGGGAGGCCCTGACGACGTCCCGTACCGCGCTCGTTAGCGTCGCGCGTCGACCATCGAGCGAAGGAGACTGCAATGAGTTGGGTTCAGATCCAGCATGCGAAGACGGCCACCTGGGACGACTTCGAGAACGTCGGTGCCGCGCTCGGCCACGAGCCGCCGGCCGGTCTGATCGTGAGCGCGGCGGGCGAGGTCGACGGGACGTGGAAGGCGGTCAACATCTGGGAGTCGAAGGAGGCCTACGAGCGGTTCCTCGAGGAGCGCCTGCTGCCGGCGGTCCGCGAGGTCCGCGGCGAGGAGGTCGTGGCTGCCGGGCCGCCGCCGACCGAGTGGTTCGAGGTCAAGCGCACGATCGGGCTGTAGCGCCGGTCAGCTCTCGCCTGACCGCTCGACCCAATACCGCGGCCCGCGCCCCTGATCCGGGCCGAGCATCGAGTACCCGCCGTCCACGGCGAGGTCCGTGCCGGTGATGAACGACGCTGCCGGAGAGCAGAGAAAGACGACCGCCGCGCCGACCTCCTCGGCGTCGCCGGCCCGGCCGAGCGGCTGCGTCGCCGCCGCGGCACGGTCGGCGGCCTCGCGGCTGCCGCCGGTCATCCGCGCGAGCGGATCGGACCACGTCCACCCCGGCGACACCGAGTTGACTCGAATCCCGCGCGGCGCGAGCTCGACGGCCTGGTTCTTCGTCAGCTGCAGGATCGCTGCCTTGGACGCCGGATAGACGCTGCGCCCCGCCGCGCCGAACTTCCCGCCGACGCTGCCGAGGTTGACGATCGCGCTTCCGGGCTCCATGTGGCGCGACGCCTCGCGGACGAAGACGGCCGTGCCGGCGACGTTGACGTTGAGCGCGTATACCCAGTCCTCGCGCGTCGTCTCGAGGCCGCCGTCGATATACGCAACAGCGTTGTTGACGAGAAAGTCCAGTCGTCCGAAGCGCTCGAGCGTCGCCGTGACGCACGCTTCGATCGACGCGTCTTCCGCGAGATCGGTCTGCACGTACGACGCTCCGAGCTCGCGTGCCGCCGCATCGCCCCGCTCGGCGTTGCGCGCGGCGATCACCACCGAGGCGCCGGCGACGACGAAGGCGCGGGCGATCTCCTTGCCGAGATGGGAATTGCCGCCCGTGACGACCGCGACGCGACCGTTCACGGAACTCAGAGGATGATGCTCACGGCGCCGTACGGCGCGAGCGTCCACGCATCCAGCGTCACCCATTTCCCGACGAGCTTCAGCTCGTCCCCTACGCGCCGCACACGCCAATCGTACTTCCCGACGTAGGAGTCGCGATCGTTCATCCGGAAGCGCCACACCATGAAGGCGGCGTCCCCGTGGACGAGGCCGTCGTCGTCCTCGCCGAGCACGCGAACGTTCGAAACGAGGTGGCGCGTCTTCGACCACGGATACTCGCGATGCGCATGCACGCTCATCAGCCGCACGACCAGGCCCTTGAGCAGACGGTAGTCGTGATTGATGTACATGAGGTCGTTCTCGGGGTCGGCATGCGGGTTGTCGTTCGTCGGGACGACGTATTCGGCGTCCTCCTCCCAGAGCTCGAGCCACTCCTCCATCCGCCACTCGTCGAGCAGAAACGCCTCGCGGTACAAAAGGTCTTCGACGTCCGCGCGTCCCACGGCGGTCGGGCGCAGATCTGGGCGGTCGATGACCAGCGGCTCTCGCCGGCTCATGCGGGCACCGGCTCGCCTGCGAGCAGCTGCTGTTGCCAGCGCCGCCAGAAGACGCGCATCTGCAGCTCGCCGGACATCGGCGGCTCCTCGCTGAAGTACCCGCGCGACAGGAGGCTCCACTCCACGCCGGAGCGTGCGCCTTGCTGACACGACTCGAGCGCTTCGACGTCGTCGGGCGTGGCAAGCCCCCCCGGCCCGGCGAACGTGACGTAGCTCTCGAGCCGAACCTTGCGGACGGTCGGATCCTCGATGCGCGGCGCGAGCTCGTGCTGCGCGACATCCATGTAGTCGACCGACGTCGGCTCGATCACCCGCAGCGCCGTCGCGTTGTTGTCCATCACGAAGAGGTTCGGATAGATGAACAGGTTGCGGTTCAGCTCGGCCATCCGGTAGCCCGTGTCGCCGAGCTCGGCGACGATCCGCTCGCGCAGGGCCTCCAGCTGGGCCTTCGACGCGTCGCCGAACTGCGACGCCCACCGCGCGATCGGCCGGCCCCAGGAACCGGTGTACTCGATAACGGCATGCCCGTTGCCGAGCAGCTTCATCGACCCGGTGCTCGGCGAGACCTCGACGTTCTGATCCTTGAGGAACTGGAAGTACGTCGCGTGCGTCGGGCCGAGGTGGTACCCGTCGAAACTGTTCTCGACGAGCAGCTTCCAGTTCGCCTTGATCGCGTACTGGTGCGTGCCGCGCAGCACCTGCAGCGGTGTGGACGCCTCGCCGCTCCCGTCTCCGTTCGACCCGCCGGCGAAGGTCGCGGCAACCTCAGCGGCGTCCATCATCGCGTCGATGTACTCTCGGGCACCCGCGAGGTAGTCGGTGAGCTCCTCGACGTGCGGGTCGTAGCTCACGAAGATCAGCCCGCGATACGACTCCTGCCGCGGCACCTGGACGAGCCCGTGCTTCGACTTGTCGAACACCGGCCCGAAGCATTCCTCGTCGGGAACGCCGATCAGCTTTCCGTCGCTGTCGAACGTCCAGGCGTGGTAGAAGCACTGGAACGTCTTCCCGTTCCCGCGGTCACGCCGGCAGATTGTCGCGCCGCGGTGCGTGCAGCTGTTGTAGAAGACGTTGACCTCGCCGGTCGTCTGGCTGCGGACGAAAAACAGCGGACGGAGGCCGACGGTGCGACGGACGAAGTCGCCGCGGTTCGGGACCTCCGACTCGTGACCGACGTAGAGCCAGCTGCGGTTGAAGATCCGCTCGATCTCGGCGCGGTGGATCTCCGGCGACGTGAGCGCCGACCGGTGGTACGCGAAGTACCCCTCCGTCTCCCGCTCGACGATGATATCCGCGATCTCCATGGCCCTTCCTCTCAGTACGGGAACTGCCGGCGGCCGTGGTTCACGGACACCCACTGGAGCGTCGTGAACGCATCGAGGCTCCAGGCGCCGTTGAGCCGGCCGAGCCCCGACTGCTTCTCGCCGCCGAACGCAACGTTCGGCTCGTCGTGGATGGTGCAGTCGTTGACGTGGATCATCCCCGTCTGGACGCGCCGCGCGAGCGCGACGCCGCGATCGAGGTCGCTCGTGTGGACGGCACCGCTGAGGCCGAGCTGGGTGTTGTTGGCCATCTCGACCGCCTCGTCGTCGTCCTTGAACGGGATCAACGAGACGACGGGGCCGAACAGCTCACGCTGCGCGACCTCCATGTCGGGGTCGACGTCGAGCAGCACGACGGGCTCGAAAAGACCGCCTTCGACCTTCCCCCGGACGATCGGCGTCGCTCCGTCGGCGACCGCCTTGTCGACCGCCGCGTTCAAGTTCTCCGCCTGCTTCGCGGTGATCAGCGGGCCCATGATCGTGTCCTCCGCGCGAGGGTCGCCGACCTTCAACGTCTTCACCTTCTCGACGTACCGCTCCGTGAAGTCCTTGAACACGTCCTGGTGGACGAGCACGCGGTTCGCCGACATGCAGATCTGGCCCTGGTGCGTGAACCGGCTGAACACCGCCGCGTCGACGGCGTACTCGAGGTCTGCGTCGTCGAGGACGATGAACGCGCTGTTGCCGCCCAGCTCGAGCAGCACCTTCTTGAAGTTGCGCGCACCGATCTCGTTCACGTGGCGGCCGACCGCCGTCGAGCCCGTGAACGCGAGCACACGCGGGATCGGATGCTCGATGAACGCGTCGCCGATCTGCTTGATGTCCGTGACGACGACGTTCAGGAGGCCGGAGGGCAGGCCCGCCTCCTCGAAGATCTTCCCGATGATCGTGCCGCCCATGATGGGCGTCTCCTCGTGCGGCTTCAGCACGACGCCGTTCCCGGCTCCGAGCGCCGGAGCGACGCATTTCATGGAGAGGAAGAACGGGAAGTTGAACGGGCTGATCACGCCGACCACGCCCACCGGGACGCGGTAGAGGAAGTTCTCCCGCTCGTCGACGGCCGAGGGGAGGATCTTGCCCTCCATCCGCAGCGGGAACGTTGCGGCCTCCTTCAGCATGTCGAGCACGAGCCCGATCTCGAAGCCGGCCTTCAAGCGTGTCCCGCCGAGCTCGTCGATGATGATCTCGGTGAGCTCGCCGAAGCTCGACTCGACGTACTTCACCGCGTTCTCGAACACCGCGCGCTTCGCGTAGGGATTGACGCGGTCCCACTCCTCCTTCGCCCGCGCCGCCGCGCGATAGGCCGCGTCGATGTCCTCCGCCGTCGCGACCGGGAACTCCGCGATCACCGACCCGTCGTACGGGTTTCGATCGACGAGGATCTCGCCGCTCGAGCCCTCCTGCCAATGCCCGTCGATCAACTGCCGGCTAATCGCTGTGACCATCGGTCCTCCCGGTCGATCGGAACGTATGCGCGAATATTCGCGTAGATACGCAGGCCGCGTCCACTTGGATTTGCAGGGGATGTGCGTCCATCACGTCGCGTTGACCACCCCTCCGCGGCCGGTGTAGGTTCGCGCCAGGGTCACTTTCACTCCCGATCTGGAGGCATCATGGTCAAGCAGGGGGCGAAGTTCGTCGTCCTGGCCGGGGCCGCTGCGCTTGCTGCAGTCTCCGCAGCGGCGGCCGGCACCCATCACGGCACCGCGAAGCTCACGCTCGCGAAGGCGCAGGCAGACGTTGCGGCGGCCCGGAAGCCGATGACGACGTTCACCGGTCCGAAGACGTCGCCGGGCCCCGTGCCGAGCGGGAAGAGCGTCGTCTCGATCTACAGCGTCCCGGCCCCGCTCCCGCAGCGATCGGCCGCAGGTGTCGTCGACGCGGCGAAGCACCTCGGCTGGAGCGGGAAGGTCGTGTTCGGCAACGGCAACCCGCCCGGCTGGCTCGCGGCGATCAACACTGCGGTCACGGGCGGCGCGAGCGCGGTCGTGATGAGTGCGGGGGTGCCGGCCCTGATCGCGCCCGGCATTGCGAAGGCGAAGGCTGCGGGCGCGCCGTTCGTCGACATCTTCAACGGCGTCCCGAAGCCGCCACCCGGGCTCGTCGCGCAGATCGGGCCTCCCGAGTTCACCGAGGGCTACCGGCTCGCGGAGTGGATCGTGGTGAACACGAACGGCAAGGGCGCGCAGATCCTTGCGTACAACTCGCCGCAGTTCTCCGACCTGCAGGTCGCGCTGCGCGGGTTCGAGCAGGGGATCAAGGACGCGGGCCCCTCGTACAAGATCGTCAACGTGACGCAGTCGCCGGCGACCGACATCGGCACGTCGGCGGGGGCCCAGCGGATGGCCGCGCTCTTCGAGAAATACACCGAGGCGAAGTACATCTTCTGCCTCTCGGAGTCGTGGGCCGGGACGTTCTCGCGTGCGGTCCAACAGAGCGGTCGCAAGGACATCACGGGTCTCGGCACGGACGGCGACTTCTTCTTGCCGGCGATCCGCAAGGGAGCGAAGTTCGTCGAGATCGGTCCTGACACGAACGAGTACGGCTGGTTCGCCGTCGACGCCATCCTTCGAGCGATGAACCACAAGCCCGCGGTGAAGTACAACGTCCCGTTCCGGCTCATGGACAGCACGAACGCCCGCTCGACGTCCGGACCGGCGATCGCCAACTCGTACGACTATCGCTCCGCCTGGCTCAAGCTGTGGGGCAAGAAGTAACGGCGCCTTCGACGGCGAGGACATCCGAGGACGACGTCCTCGCCGTCGAGGGGCTCGATTGCCGGTTCGGCGCGACACACGCTCTGCGCGGCGTGTCGCTCAGCGTCCGCGCGGGCGAGGTGCTCGCGCTCCTCGGCGAGAACGGAGCTGGCAAGAGCACGCTGATCAAGATCCTGGCCGGCGTCGAGCGGCCGAGCGCGGGAACGATCCGGCTCGGTGCGGATATCTTTGCTCACGGCCTCACGGCCGACCAGGCGCGTGCGCACGGGCTCGCGTTCGTGCACCAGGACCTCGGCCTGCTGCCGGGCCTCTCCGTCGCGGAGAACATCGCGCACGTTGCCGGATTCGCGCGCCGGGGCGGCCTGGTCTCGTGGCGGCGCCAGACCGCATTCGCGCGCGAGCTCCTCGCCCGCTGGGAGATGGATATCGACCCGTCGACGCCGGTCGACCGGCTCGAAGCCGCGCAGCGGTCGCTGGTTGCGATCGCGCGCGCCGTCGCGGTGGACGCAAGGGTGATCGTCCTCGACGAGCCGACCGCCTCGCTTCCCCGCCATGACGTCGACCTCGTCTACGGAGCCGTCGAACGACTGCGCACAGCCGGTGTCGCAGTCATCTACGTGACCCACCGGCTCGGCGAGGTCGCGCGCCTCGCCGACCGCGCGGCGATCCTGCGGGACGGGTCGCTCGTCGGCCTGGTCACCGTCGGCGAGGCATCAGAGCAGGAGATCGTCGAGCTCATCGTCGGCGCGAAGCTCGATCACGTCGCGGCGGCGCCCGGCGCGCGACAGGACGAGCTCCTGACCTTGCACGAGATCGGCGGCGAAGGAGCGGAGGACGTCTCGCTGACGTTGCACCGCGGCGAGATTCTCGCGCTCGTCGGGCTCGTCGGTGCCGGCCATCGCCCGGTGGGCCGGATGGTGGTCGGCGCGGAGCGGACGACGCAGGGCGAGATGCGCCTCGCCGGCGAGCGCTTCGAGCCGCGCACGCCGCGAGACGCACAGCGTCGCGGCGTCGTCTACATCCCCGGTGACCGGCTGCGCGAGGGCGCGTTCCCGACGCTCGACACCGGCAACAACTTTGCGCTTCGCGACCGCGCGACGGCAGCGCTCACCTCGCAGCGCAGGGAGCGCGCGGACGCGGCGAAGGTCTTCGACGAGTGGCGCGTCGTGCCGCGCTCGCCCGTCGCGCCCTTCGCGGCGCTCTCCGGGGGCAACCAGCAGAAGGTCGTCCTCGCGAAGTGGATGACGCCGGCGCCCACGGTTCTCGTCGCCGAGGAGCCGACCGCCGGCATCGACGTCGGCACGAAGAGCGCGATCTACGAGCGGCTCGCGGACGCTGCCCGCGCCGGCACCGGTGTCCTGCTTCTGTCGTCCGACGCCGACGAGGTCGCGGCGATCGCCGACCGCGCGATCGTCTTCGGGCACGGAACGCCGCGGATCGAGCTCGCGCGTCACGAGTTGTCACCCACCCGCATCGCGCACGAGTGCTACGTCGGATGAGCATGTCGCGCCTCCTCTCGCGCTGGGGCCTCGTGCTCGTCTTCGCCGCAGTTTTCGGTGCGTTCTCGGCCTGGCTGCCGAACAAGTTTCCGACGAGCGGCAACCTCCAGGACATCCTCACGTCCCAGCCGCCCGGCATCTTCATCGCCTACGCGGCCATGCTCGTCCTCGTCGTCGGAGAGTTCGACCTCTCGGTCGGGGCGACGCTGGGCCTCTGCCAGTACATCGTGCTGAAGCTGATCACCCACTACGGCCTGTCCTGGCAAGCGGCGATTGTCACGGCGATAGGCGTCGGCGCCTTCATCGGCGCCGCGAACGCTGTGGCGGTCGTCGGCCTCGGGATCAACTCGTTCATCGCGACGATCGGGATCGCGACGATCCTCGAGGGCCTGCTGCAATGGATCTCGAGCGGCAACGAGCCGATCTTCGGCGGCGCGCCGCACGGGCTCACCTCGCTCGCGCAGACGAAGCACCTCGTCGTGCTGCCCGTGTACTACGCGCTCGTCGCCTCGATCTTGCTCTGGATCGTTCTCGAATACACCGTCATCGGACGCCAGATGCGCGCGACGGGAGCGAACCGGGCAGCTGCGAAGCTCTCGGGCATCCACACGGCGAGGGCGCGCGTGATCGCCTTCGTCGCCGCGGGCGTGCTCGCCGCGATCGGCGGGATCCTCGTCACGGCACAGGTCGGTGCGGCCGACGCCAGCTCCGGTCCCGCCTACCTCCTCCCCGCCTACGCGGCCGCGTTCCTCGGCGCGACGGCGATCCGGCCGGGCTTCTTCAACGTCTGGGGGACGCTGATCGCGATCTTCCTCGTCGCAATCGGGATCACCGGCCTCCAGCTCAAGGGCGCGCAGCCCTGGGTGACGCCGGTCTTCAACGGCGGCGTGCTCTTGCTCGCCGTCGCGGTGTCGAACTTCGCAGCCACGCAGCGCGTCCTCGTCCGCGCCCGCAGCGCGGTCCCGCGTCGCAGGCGTACACCGTCCCCCGCCCCACCACCACCGGAGAGCGCATGAGCACGAGTCGTACCGTCGTCGACGAGTTCGTCGTCCCGGCGTCCTACGGCCGCGGATTCGTCGTGCCGAAAGGCCACACGCTGCGGATCGAGGAGATCGAAGGCAAGCAGGTCGTGGATGCGACCTTTCAGAACGCGGACAACCTGCGCGAGACGTTCCATGCCGGCCAGAGCATGGCCCTCAACATGCTCGGCGGGACCGGCAACCTCAAGCGGGTGAAGTACCTCTACTCCCGGCCGCCGTACGAGAACGTCCTCATGGAGGTGACCGACGATCCCGTCGGGGTCAACTTCGCGTGGATGGGCGGACGCTGCACGCGCAAGATCTACGAGTTCCGGAATGCGCGCGGAATCGGGCGCGCGGTCGAGGTCGCGGGCCATCGGACCTGCCAGCAGAACCTCGAAGAGGCGCTCGCACCGTTCGGCGTCGATCCCGACCTCGTTCCCGACGTGTTCAACATCTGGATGAACAACGACGACGAAGCGACCGTCCGGGAACAGCACATGGTGTTCCTCCCGCCGATCGCCGACGTCGGCGACTACATCGAGCTGCGTGCCGAGATGAACGTGCTCGTCGGAATCTCGGCATGCCCCAACGACCAGGACGGCGTCAACGACGGCCGCCCGAAGCCGCTCGGCATCAAGATCCTCGGACGTTAGTCCGTTCCGAGCACCTCGCCCGTGTCCTCCGGGAACCAGAGGAGCTTGCAGATCACGCTCGCCCGGTCGACGCCGAGCGTCTCGAGCACCGCGTCGGCGTACTCGTCCCGCCCGAGACCGCTGTCGAACGGCAGCGCCGCCTGCCACACGAACGACGAAAGGTCGGGGTCGACGAGGTTGGCGTCGAGATGGGCGTTCGAGACGACGAGCCCGACGGGGCGCGCGGTGTCCCCGCGCAGCAGCGTCTCGTCGTCGTCGGCTCCGACGGCGGTCGCGAACGCGTCACCTGCGGGTGCGGCGCCGCGCAGCCCCACGAAGAGCCGGCAGATGCCGAGCCCGTGCCGCTTCGTCGCCGACGGGTCGGCGGCGCCGACTCCCTCGAGCACACGGGAACCGCCTGCCACGAGCTCGTCGATCAGACATGCAACGGCGAGCCCGTTACCGCCGGACACGACCACGAGGTCGTCGGTCTCGCCGCCGGACAGGAACGCGCGCACGGCGGGCGATCCCTCGCCGACGACGTCGCCGACGCGGACGAGCGGGTCGGGGACGACGACGTGCAGCGACGGCAGCGGCGGCCGCCGGACGAGCGGAGGCCCCAGGTTGAAACGGAACGGCGTCATGAACGACTCGGTGACCAGCGCGCCGCCCGCGCGCAGCGCAGGCTCGACGTACTCGACCCGGCGGCCGCGGCGCGCCTCCTCGACCGCGCGCACGAGACCCGGGAAGCCGCCGCCGACGATCTCCGTCGTGACGCTCACACCGCCGCCCGCGCCGGAACGTTCCCTGCGAACCAGTCGAGCGGCTCGTGCCGCCACCACTGCCGGTCGCGGATCCCGAGGTCCTCGGCGACCACCGTCGCCGCGTTGTAGCCCGCGGCAAGCCAGGACAGGGCCGGCGGCCAGACGCCGTTCGACAGGTAGAGGCGGTCGACCGGCGCGCGATACGGGAGGCGTTCCTCGATCCACTGCCCGCCGACGAAGTCGCCGCCGATCGGATTCCCGTGCGTCGCCGCCGGATTGCTGCGCCAGAAGTCGAGCGGCGTCGCGACGTGCTCGAGCTCGACGACGTCGCCGAGCTCGGGATCGAGCAGCTCGAGCCGCGCGCGCATCCGCTGCACGAACTCGGCGCGCCGCCCATCCCACTCGCCGTCGGCGAACGGTCCCGTCCCGTAGCGGACGCGCAACGCGACACGATCCGGTCGGCCGGGATAGAGGCGATGGAACTGCGTGAGCTCGATGTCGCCGAAATACGTCTCGAGGTCGTCGGTCCTGCTCTGCCGCAGCCATTCGACGCACTCGGTCCAGCTGTCCCAGACGATGTAGACGCGCGGTGCCTCGGCGACGTCGCCCGGCAGCTTCAACGGCCGGCGCAGAACCAGGTCCTGCACCGTGAGGACACGGTTCTCGGAGCGCCATTCCCCGAGCCGCGGCCACGCGTGGGGACCGAGCAGCTTCGCAGTTTGCGCCGCACCGAGGTTCGAGACGACGCCGCCGTTCGCCCACAGCGTCTGCGTCTTCGTCGAGCCGAACGGCGCGACGACGGCGCCGACGCAGTGCCCGGCCTCGACGATGAGCTCGTGCGCGACTGTGTTGCGCATGAAGGTGCCGCCTGCCGCGACGAAGGCGCGTTCGAGCGCCTTCACGAGCGATTGGTTCGCAGCGGGCGCGACCGCCGCGCGCAGCGCGAGGCTCCACAGCCACGTGAGCGCGCCCTGCCCTGGCTCGAGGAGGTCGCCGAAGAGGTTGAGCGCCGGCAACGCTGTGAGGAAGCGGCGGACAGCGTCGCTCTCGAACAGCGACTCGAGCAACTCGGTCCCGGTCGTGCGCAGGAGCGTCGCTCGGTCGACCTCGAGGATCGAGGCGGACAGCTCGAGCGCCTCGTCGTACGCCCCGCGATTCGGGTGCGGCGTGTAGATCGCGCACTTCAAGAGGCGTGACGCGCGCGGGCCGAGCCGGGCGAAGAGCGCCGCGAGCTGGTCGGCGTCGGCCTGGGAATGCCGGGCGAGCTGCGCGTGCGTCCGCGCCGGATCGCCGTAGAAGACCGCGCTCGCGCCGGACGCGTCGAGCGCGGCGAACGTCACCTCGGGCAGCCGGAGCGAGTAACCGAACGACTCGAGCTCGAGATCGCCGATCGCCGGCGAGAGGCCGGAGAAGTTGACGGGCGAGTGGTCGAAGCGCGCACCCGGAAGGAGGTCGTACGAGAGATAGAAGCGCCCGGCATCGATCGCCTGCTCGACGAGCGCGACCCGCGCACCCGCCTTCTGGAGATACGCGGCGGCCGGGAGTCCGCCCGACAGACCCGCGCCCAGAACGACGACATCGAACTCTTTCATTGCTCTCCCGACTCTAGGGTCGGCCGCGAGTCGTCTCGTGTGACGGATGTCTCACGGCGGCCCAGGTACACGTCACGCACGCGCTCGTCCTCGGCGAGACGCGCGGCAGGCCCCTCGAGCGCGACGCGGCCGCGCTGCATGACGAGCGCGCGGTCGGCCGTGTCGAGTGCCAGCTTGGCGTTCTGCTCGACGAGCACGACCGCGGTGCCCTGGGCGCGAATCGTGCGCACGAATTCGAACACGGCCCCGATCACCTTCGGCGCCAGGCCGAGCGACGGCTCGTCGAGGAGGACGACCCGCGGACGGCTCATCAGCGCGCGTGCGAGTGCAAGCATCTGCTGCTCGCCACCCGAGAGCTGACCCGCGGGTCGCCGGCGCAGCGCACGGAGCTGGGGGAACGTGCCGTACCAGCGTTCGAGATCCTCCTCGACCTCGTGCCGCACGTTTCGCGTGTGCGCGCCGACCCGAAGGTTCTCGTCCACGGTCAACGTCGCGAAGACATGGCGCCCCTCGGGCACGAGCGCGATGCCGCCGCGAACGACGTCGTGCGGCTTCCGGCGCCGCACCGGCTCGCCGTCGAGCTGCACCCGACCCGACCAGATGGGCAGCTGCCCGACGAGCGCGTTGAGCAGCGTCGTCTTGCCGACGCCGTTCGCTCCGATCACGGCGAGGATCTCGTCGCGGGCCAGACGGAACGAAACGCCCTGGACGACGCGCAGCTGTCCGTAGCCGGTGACGAGCTCGTCCACCTCGAGCAGCGGCGCGGCGCCGCTCACTGCGCGTCTCCCAGCGTGCCGAGGTAGACCTCTTCGACCCGCGCGTCGTGCTGCACCTCGAGGGGCGTTCCCTCCGAGATCAACGTGCCGTGGTCGAGAACCGTGATGCGGTCGCACAGACCCATGACGAACGGCATGTCGTGCTCGATGACGAGAACAGTGGTCCCGCGGGCGCGAAGGCCGCGGACGATGTCGGCAACGGCAGACGACTCGCTCTCGTTCATGCCCGCGACCGGCTCGTCGAGCAGAAGGAGGCGCGGCCTCGACAGCAACGCGCGCGCGATCTCGGTCAAGCGCATGTGCCCGTACGAGAGGGCGCCCGCCGGGATGTCGAGAAGTGCACCCAGTCCGACCTCGCCGCCGACGCGGGCCGCCTCTTCACGCAGTTCGGCGAGCGTCGACCGCCGGCCGCGCGACAGGAGATTCCTGAACCGTGCCGTCGCCAGGCGTTGATGGGCGCCGATGACGATGTTGTCGAGCGTCGACATCGCGGGACAGAGCTGCGGTGTCTGAAACGTACGCCCGATCCCGTGACGGACCCGCGCGTGCGCGGGCTGCGCGTCGATCGGCGACCCGGCGAGCGCGATGCGGCCGCGCGTCGGCGCGAGAAAGCCCGAGAGAAGGTTGACGAGCGTCGTCTTCCCTGCGCCGTTCGGGCCGATCAATCCGCGGATCTCCCCCTCCTCCACAGTCGTCGTCACTGCGTCGACGGCCGTGACGCGACCGAACGACCGCGTCACCTGATGGAGCTCGAGAAGTGTCATGCGCGCACCCTTCGAGCGATGCTCCGTACGACGCCGCCGACGCTCGCGATCCCGCCCGGGAGGACGATCATCAGCAGTGCGATGAGCGCGCCGTAGAGCAGGAACCGGTACACGGCGATCGACTGCAGGTAGACGGCGACGTACTGCGCGAGCAGCGCGCCTGCAAATGCGCCCCAGCGGCTCGCGACGCCGCCGACGATCACCATCGTGATCAACGAGACGGACTGGTTCTGGTCGAAGACAGTCGCCTGCACGATGCCGTGCACCTGGGCGTACATCACGCCCGCGACCGCCGGCGGGACGACGCCGAGCGCGAGCGCGAGGAAGCGCATCCGCGCAACATTGACTCCCGATGCGCGCGCACCGTTCTCGCTCTGTCGAACTGCGTGCAGCGACAATCCGTATCCGGATCTCGCGACGAGCGCGAGCAGCCCGTAGCAGACGAGCGCGACCGTGAGCACGAACAGGTACGAGTCGCGGTTGCCGAGCAACTGGTGACCGAGCAGCTTCGGCGGCGGGATGAGGTAGAGGCCGTTCTCGCCGCCCGTCAGGCCGACCGCTTGTCCGAAGATCTCGAACATCATCGCGCCGAACGCGAACGACGCCATCGCGAAGTACACGCCTCGCAGGCGCAGAAGCGGCGCCATGACCACCGCGCCCGCCAGCGCAACGACGACCGCGGCCGCGAACGCACCGAGCGTCGTCCAGTGCCAGTGCTGGAGGACCCAGACGCCGCCGTAGGCGCCGAGCCCGAAGAAGGCAGCCTGCCCGAGGTTCAAGACGCCGGCGTCGCCGACCTGGTGCTGCAGCCCGAGCGCGGCCAGGCCGAGGATGACCACGTCGACGAGGAACGAGAGGAAGTACGTGCCGCCGTAGATCGGCGCGAGCGCGTACAGCACGACGACCGCGACGAGCGTCAGCGACCATGTCGCTGCGCGGCGCCTGTCGAGCCGTCGCCGTGCTCCGACGCGGACGACCGGCACTTCAGGCGCGGACAAGGAACCGCCTTCCGACGACGGTGCCCGCGCGGAACAGGAGCACGACGATGATCAGCCCGTAGACGATTGCGTCGCGCCAGCTTGCGGAGACGTCGGTCGCGACGAGGTTGTCGAACACTCCGAGCAGCAGGCCGCCGGCGATCGCGCCGGGCACGTTGCCGAAGCCGCCGATCACCGCTGCAGCGAGCGCCTTGACGCCGATCGACCCAGTCGCGATGCCGGCGGAGAAGAGGTAACCGACGAGCAGACCGGCGACGCCGCCGAGGAAGCCGCTGATCCCGGCCGCGAGCGCGAGCGTACGTTCGACGTCGATGCCCATCAGCGACGCCGTTCGGCTGCTCTCACCGACGGCACGCAGCGCGCGTCCGGCGGTCGTACGACGGAGGAAGAGCGCGAGCGCAGCGGCGAGGACCGCTGATGTGGCCAGTGTCCCGACGGTGTCCCACCTCACCTCGACGCCGAAGACGTGGAACGGCGGCCTTGCGCCGCTGCGGAGGTTGAGCGCGCTCGGCCCGTACGCCCACTGCTGCCGGACGAGCTCGACCAGCACGATCCCCCACGCGACGGTCGCGAGGATCATCGCGATCTCGCTCCCGCCACGTCTGCGGATCGGCCGTAGCCCGACCTGATCGACGGCGACGGATGCGACCGCCGTCGCGACACCGACGGGCACCGCCGCTTCCCAGAGCTCGAGGTGGAGCTTGACGAGCGCCGTGTAACCGAAGACGGAGCCCAGCATCACGAATTGCGGGTGCACGAAGCTGAGCAGGCCCATCGTCCGATAGATGAGGCTGAACCCGATCGCGACGAGTGCGTAGATCGCCCCGAGCCCGAGCCCGAAGACGATCTGCTGTGGAAGGTCGCCGAGCGTCATGGAGGAAGCGGGCTCCGGCCATGCCGGAGCCCGCGAAGCGTCCCTACGGCTTCTTCAGATGGACGACCGGCTGGACGTCGCACATCACGTTGTTCAGCTGCGTTCCGTTCTTCGCCCACACGACGATCGGGATCGGCGTGTGCTTGAGGTTGCCCTTGGCGTCCCACTGCTCCGCGAAACGGATGCCGTTGTACGACATTCGATGGAGCGCGTCGACCATCTTCTGCCCGTCCGTCGAGCGCGCCTTGCGGATCGCCGCGGCGATGACGCCGATCGCGTCCGCGCCGGCGATCTCGTTCGCGCCCGGCGGGCGATGGAACTGCTTCTGCCACGCGGTCACCCATGGCTTGCCGACCTTCCGCTTCAACGCGCACTTGTAATGCCCGGTGTCGGTCATGATCAGTCCGTTCGCCGCAGGGCCGAGGAACTGGCCGAAGTCCGTCGTCACGAAGTCGCCCGTCGCGCCGATTGCGACATTCCAGCCGGACTCGCGGATCTGCTTCGCCAACACCCCGGCAAACGGCATCGGAGCGCCGACCAGGACGACGTCGGGGTTCGCCGACTTTGCCTGCGAGATGACGCCGGAGAAATCCTGCGTTGTCAACGGCAGCGTCGTCTGGAAGACGAGCGACGTTCCCGCCGTGTGCGCGACCGCGTACTGCGTGCCCTGCAGCGACGACTGCCCTGCCGCGAGGTTCCAGCCGATGAACGCGAACCGCTTTGCATGCTTGAACTTCGCGAAGTAGCTCGTGAGCGCCTCGAAGTGATGCGGCAGCGTCGTGTTCGAGCGGAACTGCCACGGGCTGCCCGTCGCCGTGAGCTGCTCCGCTCCCGACTGGTAGGCGACGGCCGGGATCGAGGCCTGTGCGAGCAGCGGCTGGATCGCGATGCCGGAGACCGAGTTCGTCGGGCCGGCGATCGCGACGACGTGGTCCTGCTGGATCAGCTGCGTCGCTGCCTGAACCGCGAGCTGCGGATTGTTCGCGTCGTCCGCCGACTCGAGCTCGAACTTCTGACCGAGCGCGCCGCCTCGCTTGTTCAGGTAATCGACCATGAACTGCGCGCCGCGCGCCGTCTCGACGCCGATCGTCGCGCTCGGCCCAGTCAGGATCGTGATCGAGCCGATCTTGATCGTGTCGGCAGCGCGCCGGGCCTGGGCAGCGGTGACCGCCGCCAGGGCAACGGTCAGAGCGACGGCAACCGACGCGACACCCTTGAGCCGACGATTCCTCATTCGGTGACGCCCCCTTCCGCGGATGAACTTTGCGATGTCGTACCAACAGTTGTCTGGGAGTTCCACCCTGATGTGCAGCCGTCACACGGTTGCTTCACCGCGCCGCCGACGGGCGGTACATTCGCGCCGACGATGCCGATTGCGCGCGACACCGACGTCCCGGCCTTCGAGCGCTTCGGGAACTTCATGCAGGGCCTCGCGACGCCGAGCCGCGGCGCACGCGAAGTGATGGTCTGGCGAACGCGCGTCGCGCCGGGCGGGGGCCCGCCGGTGCACAAGCACGACCACGAGGAGGTCGTCGTCATCGTCTCCGGCACGGGCAGGTTCGTCGAAGAGGACGGGACGAGCCACCAGTTCGCACCGGGCGACACGCTCTTTGCGCCGGCCGGCGTCGTGCACGAGCTGAAGGCAGACGAGGGCGTCGCGGTCGAATGGATCGCGTGCATGCCGTCGGGGACGAAGACGTTCAAGCCGGACGGCGACGAGCTCACGACGCCATGGTCCGAGTAGTCGTCACGCGGAGAGCGCCTCCGGGGCGACACGGAGCTGGTACGACGTGCCGCGTCGCTCGACGAACCCTTCGCGCTGCAGCTCGTCGAACGCCCGCGTGACGGTCTCCCGCGCGCAGCCGACCATGTCCGAGATGAGGTCGTGCGTCAGCGGCAGGTCGATGCGGATGCCGTCGCGGCACACCCGACCGTGCTCGCGCGCGAGCTCCAGCAGCTGCCGCCGGACGCGATCCGTGTTTCGGATCGCGGCAAGCGACCGCGCTGCCTCGCGTTGACGTAGGAGCGTCTCCTCCAAGCCCGCGATGAGCCGCTCGGCGATCTCGGGGACGGCGAGGAAGCGACGCCAGGCAGCCTGCGGCACCGCCGTCATCCATGCGTCCGTCAGCGCCTGCAGGTACTCGTTCGCCGCCGGCGCAGGCACGATCGACCCAGGCCCGCAGCGGCCGAGGATCATGCTCCGCTCGCCGACGCCGCCGAACGAGCGGACGAGGACGATGCCCTCGTCGACGACGAAGAGGCGGGCGGCAGGCAGCTCGCCCGCGGCGCGGCGCGAGCCGGAGGGCAGCATCACCGCAGGGCAGAGCCGCCAGAACTCGGCTCCCACCGGCTGCTCGAGCGCCCTCGCGACCGCGACCGCCATGATCGGATCACGATAGGGTCGGCAGAGGCCGGGCGCTATCGGCAGAACTGCCGATCTTCGAACCCTCTAGTTGAGGCCGTGCTCGAGCGCGTACCGCGTCGCGGCACTGCGCGAGCCGATCGCGAGCTTCTTGTACATCGAGCGCAGGTGGGCATGGACGGTCCGTTCGCTGACGACGAGCTCCGCCGCGACCTGCTGGTTCGTCAGGCCGCGGGCGACGAGGCGGAGGACCTCGACCTCGCGCGCCGTCAGGTCGGGCTTCGAGGCCCGCCGGCTGGCTTCGACCTCGCCGAGCGCAGCGTGGAGCGTGAGCGCCCGCCCTTCGGTGAAGGCCACCGCGAACGCGTCGGGTGCCAGTGACTCGCGGGCCGCTTCGATCGCCCGCCGGTACTCCTTCGCGAGGAGCATCGGCCACTTGGCGCCGACGCCCATCCGGAGCGCATCGGCGCCGCCCAGCAGCCGTGCCGTGCGCACGCCGGGCTGCAGAGCATCCGCGAGCCCGACGATGCACATGGCCGCGAGGAACCTCTCGTCGATCGCCGTGCAGATCGCGAGTGCGTCGGCCGCATGGTCGATCGCCCGTGCGACGTCACCGCGCGCCGCAGCCACGCGCAGCAACCCTCCGAGTGCAAGCGCCGTCTGCCAGCGATCGTCGAGCCGAGCCGCGTTCTCGAGCGCCTCCTCGAACAGCGGCGCGGCGCCGTCGAAGTCGGACTCCGCGATTCGGCAGAAGCCGAGAAACAGGCGCTCGGCCGCGAGCTCGCCGGGATTCCCGTGCTGCTCGAAGAGCTGCTCGGCCTCTGCGTGCAGCCGCAACGACGCGCGATTCGCCCCCGCGAAGAACTCGACCCGCGCGAGACACGACAGCGCAAGCGCCCGCTGGTAGTCGTCGCCGATTGCCTTCGCCTCGTCGACGGCCTGCCGCGCCAGCGAGCGCGCGGTCGCGTGCTCGCCCTGATCCCGCGCAACGAGCGCGAGCGTTCGCACGGCCGCGCAGGCGATCGCGTCGTGACCCCCCTCCCGTGCAAACGCGAGCGCGTCTGCGGCGAGCGACGCGGCGATCTCGTAGTCCGCCTGGTGCAGCGCCAGCGTCGCGGCGCCCACTGCGGCGCGTGCACGAACCGAACCCGGTGCGCCGATCGGTGCGTCGAGGACGCGGCCGAGCCACCGGCGTCCTTCGCTGATACGCCCGCGCAGATACCACAGGCGCCAGCTTGCGGCGGCGAGCTCTACCGCCCTGACGTCCCGCGCCTCGAGCAGTCGCGCCAGCGCCACGAGCAGGTTGTCGTACTCGGCATCGATGCGCTCGAGGATCGCGAGTGCCCGCGGCGACGAGAGCTCCGGCTCGAGCGTCCGCGCGAGCTCGAGGAAATAGGACGCATGCAAGTCCGTGCGTTCGTCCCAGTCGCCGTTCTCGACGAGCGCATCGTGCGCGAACTCGCGGATCGTCTCGAGCAAGCTGACGCGGGTCGCGCCGGCCGCCACCGAGCGGCGAACGAGGCTCTTGTCGACGAGCGAGTCGAGTGTGTCGACGTCCGCTCCGGCGACGAGCGTGGCCGCCGCGAGCGTGCAGCCCCGAGCGAACACGGCAAGACCGCGGAACGCAGCGCGCTCGCGGGCGTCCAGCAGCGCGTAGCTCCAGTCGATCGTCGCGCGCAGCGTGCGCTGCCGCTCGGGCGCGTCGCGCCGGCCGCTCGTGAGGAACGCGAGCGGACTGGCGGCGCGCTCGAGGATCTCTGCCGGGGAGAGAAGCTTTGCGCGGGCGGCTGCCAGCTCGATCGCGAGCGGAAGGCAATCCAACCGCCGGCAGAGCTCCGTCACGGACTCCTCGTTCTCACCCGAAAGCTCGAAGCTCGGCGCGACGGCGCGTGCGCGCTCGACGAGCAGCTCGACCGCTTCGTCGAGGGCGAGCGGGGGCACCGGCAGCTCGTGCTCGCCTGCGATCCGCAGGCTCGACCGGCTCGTGGTCAGCACGCGAACGCGCGGGCAGGCCGCGAGCAGGTCGGAGACGGCCGACGCGGCGACTGCGACGTGCTCGAAGTTGTCGAGCACGAGCAGCGTGCTGCGGTCGGCGAGCGTCGCGACGAGCTGCGCTTCGAGCGTCCGCGCGCCGGATTCGCGGAGCCCGATGCTGCGCGCGACCGCGGGCAGCACCTCGGCGGCCGACTCGAGCGATCCGAGCGCGACGAAGACGATCCCGTCCGGGAGCAGCGGTTCCAGCGCAGCGGCGGCGTGTTGCGCGAGAAATGTCTTTCCGACGCCGCCGGGCCCGGTCAGCGTCACGAGGCGCACGCCTTCTCCGGCGATCAGCTCCTCGATCCGCGACAGCTCGTCGGCCCGGCCGACGAGCGCCAGTGCAGGTTCCGGAAAGCCACGGGGGCTCGACACGGCCCCATGATGCCCTCAGGGAGTCGCGGTCGACGCCTCCGTGAGCGCAGCCCGGACGTCGTATTCCCAGACCCGCTGGCGCGTGCCGAACGGCTGCGTGTCGGGCAGCCGGCGGAACCGCTCGTCCCGTTCGCGCTGCGCCGGCCCGTCCTCGAGGAAGAACTCGAAGCCCGCGTCGCGGGCCTGCGCCTGCAGCTCGACGGCGCGGTCCATGCGGATCCGCTCGTAGCGCCGGAACGCCGTCTCCACGTCGCCCGCGCAGCCGGCGACGCACGCGCCGAGCACGTAGGCGTCCTCGACGGCCTGCGCCGCGCCCTGGGCCTGGAACGGCTCCATCGCGTGCGCGGCGTCTCCGAGCAGCGTGACCCGTCCGTAGGTCCAGCGGTCGATCGGCTGCCGCACGAACACTCCGCCGCGCAGGACTGTCCCGCAGCGGCGCACCCGCTCGCGCAACGCGTCGTCCCAGCCGTCGAGGTAGGCGTCCGCCTCCTCCGCCGGGACCTCGCGCGTCCACGACTCCTCGCTCCAGTCGGCCTGCTGCACGCCCAGGTTGAGGGCGAGGAGCTCGCCGCGTGAGATCCAGTACGAGACGCCGTGGCGGTACGGGCCGATCCAGTAACGGTTCGTGCCGTCGGGATGGAGGTCGCCGGCGGCCGCGCGCGGGATGACGCCGCGATAGACGACGGTGCCCGAGAACGTCGGCTCCTCACGGCCCACGAGCAGCTGCCTGAGCGGCGAGCGAATGCCGTCGGCGGCGACGACGCCGTCCGCAGCCACACGCTCGCCTCCGTCGAGGACGACGCCGTCATCGTCCGCGGCGACGACGCGCGCGCCGAGCCGAAGCACGCCCGGCGGCAACGCGGCCACGAGCACGCGATGCAGATCCGGGCGGAAGAAGTCGAGCTGCGGCGTACCGAAGTGGAGTTCTGCCGCGTCGCCGTGCTCGACGTGGAGCAGCAGCGTCCCGTCGTCCCAGCGCAGGAGGTCGACCGCCTCTGGACGCGATGCGACGGCGCGCAGCGGCTCCAGGAGATCGAGCTCGCGGAGCAGACGCGTCGCGTTCGGGCCGAGCTGCAGCGACGCTCCGACCGGCAGCAGCCCGGAGACCTGCTCGAACACCGTCACGTCGGCGCCGGCGCGCAGCAACGCGACAGCGGCCGTCAGGCCTCCGATTCCGCCGCCGACGACAGCGATCCGCACCGTGAGAGTGTCACCGTCCGCGGTCGTTCGGACAACCGGGCCTGTGCAACCGTCACGCGTGCCGTTGACGCTCTCGCGCGCCTGTCACTATCGTCGCGGCGTGGCGGACGACCGGCGGATCGGGCTGCTCCTGACGGCACTGCCGGCGACGCTGGCAATCGACGTCGCGCAACGGGCCGATCGCGCCAACTTCCGGACGGCGTGGTTCCCCGAGATCACGTTCGCAGACTCGTTCGGCCCTGCGACCGCCGCCGCGCTGCAGACGGAGCGGATCGGGATCGCGACGGGCGTCGTCGGCGTGTGGTCCCGCTCCGCCGTGACGATGGCGTTGCAGGCGGCGACGCTGCAGCAGCTCTCGGGCGGCCGGCTGCTGCTCGGGCTGGGGGTTCAGGCGCGCGGCTACGTCCAGGCCTGGCACGGGCAGCAGTACACGAAGCCGATCGTCGCGATGCGCGACTTCGTGACGATCCTGCGTCACGCGTTCGCGGGCGAGCTCGTCACGTACGAAGGGGAGGTGTTCTCCGTCCGCAACTTCCACCTCGACATGGAGTTGCCGGTGCCGCCCCGCATTACGATCGCCGCCAACGGGCCGAGGATGATCGAGCTGGCCGGCGAGATCGCGGACGGCATGATCGGCTGGTTCCAGTCGCTCGAGTACGTCCGCGACGTCACGATGCCGGCGCTCCGCCGCGGCGCCGAGCGCGCGGGTCGCTCGCTCGACGACTTCGAGGCGACGGTCGGCTTCCCGTCGGTCGTCACGGACGACGACAGCGGCATCGAGCTCGCGAAGGGGCAGGCGATGATGTACGCGACGGCGCTCGGCTCGGCGCCGGCCTATCTGGAGAGTGCGCGTGCCGCCGGCTTCGCGGACGCGGCGGAGGCGATCGGCGAGCGCGTGCGCGCCGGCGACCTGCGCGGGGCGGTGGGGCTCGTCCCCGACGAGATGGTCGACGCGTTGCTGATGGCCGGGAGCGCCGACCGCGTGCGCGCACGCATCGACGCGTATCTCGACGCGGGGCTGAGTGCGGTGCACGTGCTCCCGTCGCCGCCCGGCGGCTACTACCCGCTCTACGAGGATCACTTCCCCGTCGAGTCGCTCTCGCAGCTGCCGGAGTTCGACTTCGGCGGTCTCGTCGGCAGCTTCGACAACGCGATCAGGCTGCTCGGCTAAGCACCTCGACCAGCCACGGTGCGACCGCGGCTGCGACCGCGTCGAGATCGGTGCGCAAGCTGTGGTCGCCGCGCACGTGGACGACGATGCGGTCCGGCCCGGACGGCGGCAGCCCGAACGGGTCGCGCTCGCCCTGCACGACGAGCGTCGGGACCGTCACCGCGTCGAGCTCGTCGAGCCGCGACGGCGCCGTGCCCGTTCGCCGTGGCGGCTGCAAGGGGAAGGCGAGGCACAGCACCGCGAGGGCGCGCGTCGCGACGGCCGTGCGGCACGCGACGCGCGCGCCCGACGACCGACCGCCGACGACGAGCGGAGCGTCGGCGAGCACGCCGCCCCGCAGGTGCTCGATCACCGCGATCCATGCACCGTCGAGCTGCCGCGCGGGAGCCGGCGAGCGCCGGCCCGCGACGCGGTACGGCTGCTCGACGAGCACGACAGAGATCTGCTCCGACTCCGCAGCCCGCGCGACCGCGACGAGGTCGGGCGCGCCGATGCCACCGCCCGCACCGTGGCCCAACACGAGCGCCCCGCGCGACTCAGCGCTCACGCGAACCTCGGCGCGCGCGAGGCCGAAGGACGTCTCGATCTCGAGCATCAGACGAGCGTGCGGTACAGCGCGTGGACGCGCTCGGCGACCGATGCCCAACTGAAGTCCGCGACCGCGCGCTCGCGTCCGGCGGCCCCCATGCCGCGCGCCTCCCCGGGATCAGCGAGCAAGCGATTCACGCGCTCGGCAATCGCGCGTGCGAATCGCTCGGGATCGCGCGGCGACCGCGATGCGTCGTCAACCGGATCGAATGGGACGAGCAACCCCGTGACCCCGTCCTCGACAACTTCCGGGATGCCCCCGGTGTCCGTCGCGACGACGGCCGTCTCGCATGCCATCGCCTCGAGGTTGACGATGCCGAGCGGCTCGTAGATCGACGGACAGACGAAGACCGCCGCGTGCGTCAGCAGCTGAATGACCTCGCGCTTCTCGAGCATCCCCTCGATCCAGATGACGCCGTCGCGCCTCGCGCGGAGCTCGCCGACCTTCGACTCGATCTCGGCGGCGAGGTCGCGCGTGTCGGCCGCGCCGGCGCAGAGGACGAGCTGCGCGGACGGCTGCAGCTCCCACGCCGCGTCGAGCAAGTGGGTCAGCCCTTTCTGCCGCGTGACCCTGCCGACGAATACGACGTACGGCCGACCGCGGTCGATGCCGTAGCGCTCGAGCACGTCGGTCGCGGGATCCGGCCGGTACTCCTCCGTGTCGATCCCGTTCCCGATGACCGCCACGCGCGCCGGATCGACCGCGGGATAGGCCGACAGAAGGTCGCGGCGGTGCTCGTGCGAGACCGCGATCACTGCGTCGGCCGCCTCGAGCGCCGTGCGCTCGCACCAGGTCGAGACCGCGTAGCCGCCGCCGAGCTGCTCCGCCTCCCAGGGCCGGAACGGCTCGAGGCTGTGCACGGTCGCGACATGCGGGATGTCGTGAGCGAGCTTCGCGAGATGGCCGGCGAGGTTCGCGTACCACGTGTGACTGTGGATGACGTCGGCGCCGGCGACGGCATACGCCATCGCGAGATCGACCGACATCGCCTGCAGCGCGACGGCGCCCTCGAGCCCGGGCGACGGCGAGTGCGCGACGACACGCGGCCGCCAGTCGGCGGGACGGGCACCGCCGAAGCAGTGCACCGTCACGTCGACGACCCGCGCGAGCTCGCGCGCGAGGTACTCGACGTGCACGCCGGCGCCGCCGTAGACCTCCGGCGGGTACTCGCGGGTGCAGAGCGCGACCTGCAGCTCAGGCATCGACGACGGCGCCCTTGCCGATCACGACGACGCCCTCGTCGGAGACGACGAACCGCTCGCGGTCACGCTCGGCATCGACGCCGATCTGCGCGCCCTCGGCGACCCGCACGTTCTTGTCGAGGATCGCGTTGCGCACGACGGCGTGCCGGCCGATATCGACCCCGTGCAGGAGCACCGACCGCTCCACCTCCGCGTAGGAGTGCACGCGCACGCCGGGCGAGACGACGGACCGGTTGACCCGCCCGCCGGAGATGATCACGCCGTTACAGACGAGGGACGAGACTGCGTGGCCGGTCCGTCCTTCCTCCTGGCCGACGAACTTCGCCGGCGGCAGCGTCTCCGGGTAGGTGTAGATCGGCCATTCCTGGTTGTAGAGGTTGAACACCGGCACGGCCCGCACGAGGTCCATGTGCGCGTCGTAGTAGGCGTCGAGCGTTCCGACGTCGCGCCAGTAGCCGCGCTCCTCCTCGGTCGCGCCGGGCACGTCGTTCGACTGGAAGTCGTAGACATGCGCCTCCCCTGAATCGACGAGCATCGGGATGATGTTCCCGCCGAGGTCGTGCCGCGAGTCGGGATCCTCCGAGTCCGCAGTGACCGCGTCGACGAGCGCCTCGGCGGTGAACACGTAGATCCCCATCGATGCGTACACGTGCTCGGGGTCGTCGGGAAGCCCGACCGCGTCGGTCGGCTTCTCGCGGAACCGCTCGATCCGGTGGCCGTCGGCGGCAGGCTCGATCACGCCGAACTGATCCGCCTCGGCGAGCGGCGCCCGGATCCCCGCGACCGTGACGGCGCCGCCCCACTCGACGTGCTTCGCGACCATCTGCGCGGGGTCGATCCGGTAGATGTGGTCGGCGCCGAAGACGCAGACGTAGTCGGGGTGCTCGTCGTGGATCAGGTTGAGGCTCTGGTAGATCGCGTCCGCGGAACCGGCGAACCAGTGCGGCCCGAGCCGCTGCTGCGCCGGAACGGGCGTGACGTAGTTCCCGAGCAGCGGCGACAGCCGCCACACCGCCGACACGTGGCGGTCGAGGCTGTGGCTCTTGTACTGCGTGAGGACGACGATCCGGAGGTAGCCGGCGTTCACGAGGTTCGAGAGCGCGAAGTCGACGAGCCGGTAGTAGCCGCCGAACGGAACCGCCGGCTTCGCCCGGTCGGCGGTGAGCGGCATGAGACGCTTCCCCTCGCCGCCCGCGAGGACGAGCCCGAAGATCGAGGATCGCCGGCGGCGCGCCATCGCAGCACGATGGCGCATCGCGCCCGCGGGGTGCAACCCGGAGTTCCCTACGCGGGCTGCGGGACGACCGCGAGCAAGGCGTCGACGAGCGCACGGTCGCCGGTGACCGTGACGTCGTCGGCGGTTCGGTCGACGAGGAAGTGGTAGACGCCGACGGCGTCACCCTCGATCACGACGTCCGGATCGGTCGCAGGCCCGTTGCGCGCCTCCCCGTCGACGAGCGACGCCACCTCGTCGCCGACGCGGAACTCGTAGCTGCCGCTCGGCGCGAGCGGCGCGATCACGGTGTCGAGCGCATTCTCCAGCCAGCCGGGGAAGAGCACGTCCTCGTCGGTCGGCGGCCCGAGCGACCGCGCGCCCCAGAGCGCGAGCTCGCGCATCGCCGGCCGCAGCTCCTGGCCGTACTCGGTGAGCTCGTAGACGCGGGACGCGGCCGGCGGCGGCAGTGTGCGCCGGGCGACGATCCCCGCGGCCTCGAGCTCCTTGAGGCGGGCGGCGAGCACGTTCGTGCCGATGCCGGAAAGGCTCGCGGCGAGGTCGGTGTACCGCTTCTGCCCGTGCATCAGCTCGCGCACGACGAGCAGGGCCCAGCGGTCGCCGATCAGGTCGAGCGCGTGCGCCATCGGGCAGTACTGGTCGTAGCGCTTCCGCACGCCCCCATGATAACCGGATAACTTCCGTTCCGCAAGGAAACACTTGCTGAAAGAAAGCGTTCTGTGATAAACAGCAAGCAACTCCTACGAAACGGAAAGGGGACGGCACATGGCTGCCACGCCTCGCAACAAGTGGCTGGCGCTCGCGCTCCTGAGCGCCGTCCAGTTCATGGTCGTGTTGGACATCGCGGTAGTGAACGTCGCGCTGCCGTCGATCAAGGTCGATCTCGGGTTCTCCGAGCAGAACCTGCAGTGGGTGATCAGCGCCTACGCGCTCGTCTTCGGCGGCTTCCTGCTGCTCGGCGGCCGCGCCGCGGACGTCCTCGGCCGCCGCCGCGTCTTCGCGGTCGGGCTCGTCGCGTTCACGGTCGCGTCGCTCGTCGCGGGGCTCGCGTGGTCGGAGAGCTCGCTGATCGCGGCCCGCGCGTTCCAGGGCCTCGGCGCCGCGATCATCTCGCCCGCCGCCCTCTCGATGGTCTCGACGACCTTCACCGAAGGCCGCGAGCGGAACATCGCGCTCGGCGTCTGGGGTGCGGTCGGCGGATTCGGCGCCGCGGCCGGCGTGCTGCTCGGCGGCGTCTTCACCGAGCTCCTCAGCTGGTCGTGGATCTTCTTCGTCAACGTCCCGGTCGGCGCGACCGCGCTCGTGCTCACGCCGTTCCTCCTCTCGGAGAGCCGCGACGCGGGCGTGCGCAGCTTCGACGTTCCCGGCGCCGTGCTCGTGACCGGCGGCCTCTCGGCGCTCGTCTACGCGATCACGCAGGCGGGCGACGTCGGCTGGCTCGCGGGCCGCACCGTGGGGACGTTCGCGGCGGCCGTCGTGCTCCTCGCCGGCTTCGTTGTCTGGGAGCGGCGCCACGCGGAGCCGTTGATGCGGCTCGGGATCTTCCGGATCCGCACGGTGGCGGGCGCGAACGTCGCCGGCTTCATCCTCGGTACGGCGCTGTTCTCGATGTTCCTGATGCTGACGCTCTACATGCAGAACGTCCTCGGCTACTCGCCGCTCCAGGCGGGCGTCGCCTACCTCGCGGTGGCGGGGAGCGCGATCGTCTGGTCGGCGGTCGCGGCGCAGCTCGTGACGCGGCTGGGCGTCAAGCCGGTACTCGTCGTCGGCATGGCGTCGCTCACGGCCGGGCTCGTCTACTTCACGCAGATCGACGTGCACGGCTCGTACGTCGCCGACCTGCTGCCCGGCTTCCTGCTCGTCGCCGTCGGCATCGGGTTCGCGTTCGTGCCGATCTCGATCGCCGCGCTCGCAGGCGTCGAGGCGCGTGAGTCCGGGCTCGCTTCCGGGCTGATCAACACGTCGCAGCAGATCGGCGGGGCGCTCGGCATCGCCGCGCTCTCGACGATCGCGACCTCGCGGACGTCCCACGCGCTCGACGCGGGCACGCCGCTGCACAACGCGCTCGTGCACGGGTTCACCGGTGCATTCGTCGCGGGCGTCGGGATCGCCGCGATCGGGGTCCTCGCCGCGCTGGCTCTGATCCGGCGCAGCGAGCTCGAGCAGGCCGCCGCGCCGCAGCTCGACGTCGAGCCGGCGCTCGAGGCTGCCGCGTAGTCCGTCCCACCGGGGCGGCGACGGGATTACCCGCGCCGCCCCGGTCGTTTTCGTCAGCGACGGATGACCGCCGAACCGAACGAGCTCGGCTTCCGCTTCGCGGCCGTCCAGGTCGGCTACTGGCTCGGCTGGGCGTCGATCTGCGTCGTCGTGGCCGGACTGGCGCTGGACGGCGACGTCCGGCACCGGCTGCTGCTCGTCGCGGCGACCCTCGCAGCGGCCGCGGCCAACACGCTGGCGATGGTGATCCCGTGGCGAACGTGGCTGGCCGGGCGCGGGGGTCGCGTGCTGCTCGATCTCTGGTGCGCCGGGCTGATCGCCTTCGTGACCGTCCTCGTCGTCGGCGGCGGCTCCGACTTCGCGCTGCTGCTCTTTCTCACGGTGCCCTTCATCGCCGTCGTGCAAGTCGGCTGGCGGCGCGGCTTCTGGCTCGCAGTCACCGCCGCGACGTGCGGCATTGCCGCGGTGGCGATCCCGCTCTCGGCAGGCGCGACGGCGATGCGTCTCGGGCTCGTCGCCGTCGCCGCGGCCGTCGCGCTGGCGCTGACGCGCGCCGTTCGGCGCGAGGCCGCGGCGGCCGACCTCGAGCGGACGCTGGCGCGCGAGGCGAACCACCGGATCAAGAACGACCTCCAGACCGCCGCCGACCTCCTGCTCCTCGCCCGGCCGGACGGCGCGGCCGGAACGGCGTTCGACGAGACCGCAGCTCGGATCCGTTCGATCGCAACCGTCCACCGGCTCCTGACGGAGACCGAAGACGGCGTCGACGGCAGAGCGCTGCTGCGGAGCATCACCGCGGACGCTCCGGTCGCCGTCGCAGTCCACGCCGATCCGCTTCGCCTCGACGCCGCCACCGCGCAGAAGCTCGGCATCGTCGCGAACGAGCTCGTCACGAACGCCTGCCGCCACGGCGCTCCGCCGATCGCCGTGCACCTCGACGGCGGTGCGCACGCGCGGCTTCGTGTCGACGATTGCGGGGGCGGCGCCGAGCAGCCCGCCGGGCTCGGGCTCGACCTCGTCCGCCGCATGGTCGAGCAGGGACTGGCGGGCCGCTTCGAGCTGCAGCGCCTGCCGAACGGCGGCACGCGCGCCGAGGTCGTCTTCCCGGTGGCCGGATGAAAGTCCTCGTCGCCGAGGACGACCCGCTGATCGCGCTCGGGCTCACCGAGCGCCTGCGGTCGCTCGGCCACGAGCCGGTCGGCCCGGCGGCCGACGGAGCCGAGGCGATCGAGCTCGCGCGCACGACGTCGCCCGACCTGTACCTCTTCGACGTCGAGATGCCGAAGGTCGACGGCCTCGACGCAGCCGCCCAGCTCGCGAGCGAAGGCCTGAGACGTCCGGTTGTGATCGTCACGGGCGTCGAGGACGCGGCCCTCGTCGAGCGTTCTGTCGCCGGCGGCGTGAACGCGTTCCTGACGAAGCCGATCGACACGCGCGAGCTGCAGGCTGCGATTGCGCTCGCGGCTGCGCGTCACGCGGAGCTCGTGCGCGCCGAGCAGGCACTCGAGGACCGCAAGGTCGTCGAGCGCGCGAAGGGACTGCTGATGTCGGCGCTCGGTCTCTCCGAGCAGGACGCATTCCGCCGGCTGCAGCTGACCGCACGTGAGCGCAACCTGCGCCTCGCAGATGTCGCAGCGCGCATCGTCGACCAGCAGAGCCTGCTCACGAAGCGCTGACGCCCAGACTGCATCGGTCCTGCTAGCTTCGAAGTGCGGCGTTCATGCCGACGCCGCACGAGGCCACGACTCGCCTCTTCCGAGCTCCTTTCGACCGGAAGGCACGGCAGTTGGCCTCGAACACACAGAAGGAGGAACGATGAAGCGATTGTTCGCACTCGTCGTCGTGCTCGCGACGGCGGCGATCGGCGCCGGCTTCGCGTCGGCAGGCACGCACGTCGACCTGCGCAAGACGAAGCTCGGGACGATCCTCGTCGACAGCAAGGGCATCACGCTGTACGACTTCCCGCCGGACAAGGGCACGACGAGCGTCTGCTACGGCGCGTGCGCCGCGCTGTGGCCGCCGCTGCTCACGACCGGCAAGCCCGTGGCAGGCCGCGGCGTGCACACCGGTGCCTGCAACGGGCTTGCCGGTCGTGAGCAGCGGCGGCCAGAGCGCGGCGCACGCGCCGTAACAGACGCTCGTCGTCCCCTTGTCCGGTGGGAAGTCGTACAGCGTGATGCCCTTGCTGTCGACGAGGATCGTCCCCAGCTTCGTCTTGCGCAGG
>Ga0182008_10000369_pt1 | contig 35027 bp, 30 predicted proteins | sample Sormic07211129_1_FD_120482 | JGI IMG/M metagenome (GOLD analysis project Ga0182008, IMG submission 120482) | Rhizosphere microbial communities from Sorghum bicolor, Mead, Nebraska, USA - 072115-129_1 metaG | ecosystem: Host-associated > Plants > Roots > Rhizosphere | place: USA: Nebraska...
AAAGAATATACTATTGGCAAAGTTTTTGCCGCTAGGAGTATAGATAAATAAAATTTCACCCAAAAACTAAAGTTATGGCTTTCAAAGCAAGATTAGACTTTTCGGGCAAGGAGTACGATGTACTCCATTGTGCCTATTCCCTGAACCGCGATGTAGACGCAAAAGGAAGACCCTCTTCCGGAGTGTATGGCGGTACGATCGACATCGAGATCGAATCCACTGAAGACACCTCTGTTGTAGAAGCGATGGTTAATAACCAGTACAAGCCTTTAAGCGGTACCCTGCTCATCAAAAAAACAGAAGAAGATGCCAAAATGAAAGAAGTTCATTTTGAAGACGGATACATTGTTAAGTATTCAGAAGGAATCAACATCACCGGAGAAAATCCGATGACACTGAAATTCCAGATCTCTGCCAGAAAGTTAAAACTTGGCAATGCCGAGCATATAAATGACTGGCCAAAAGCGTAACTTTAGGTACGTAACCAATTAACCAACATTATTTAATTTTTAAAAGAATACTATCATGGCTTTCAAAACCAGATTAACTCTTGGGTCCAAAGAATTTGATGTACTACAGTGCAGCTTTTCATTAAACAGAGATGTAGACGCTAAAGGCCGTCCATCATCTGGCGTATATGGCGGAACAATTCATATTGAAGTAGAATCTACTGAAGATACTTCAGTGATAGAATCAATGGTCAACAATCAGTATAAACCATTGTCGGGCAGTATCGTTTTCAAAAAAGGCGAGGAAGATGCAAAGATGAAAGAATTGTCTTTTGAAGATGGATACATCATCCAGTATAACGAAGGTATTGCTGTAAACGATAATACGCCAATGACTTTAAGTTTTGTGCTTTCTGCGCGCAAATTGAAGCTGGGTAACGCCGAGCATACCAACGATTGGCCAAAAGCATAATTGTAAAGGGAGAGCCCCTGATCACATAGGGGGCTCCTATCTAAATTTCCGTTCTTACTAACATCTACCTATGTTAATTTACAGAAAAGAAACCCCTTATTTTGCCATTACGCTCGATCTTGGCAGAAATGAGCTTAAAATATTGCAACGCTGGAAATACAGTTGGGCAATAGCTTCAGGCTCAGGTAAGTGGACTTATGCAGAAACCAAAAATTTTCACCACAAAGTAGACAGACTGATCTGGTCTGTCTGGGGGAGCCGTTTTGAGCTTAAATTGGCTCAGGGATCCAAAATACCAGCGAATTATAAAGTTGGACCAGTTAAAACTTATTTTGATGTAAAGTGGGTGTTGGACAACAGTGCACACTGGAAAGTTACCGTCACTAAGATTAAACGAGGTGCCTTTCAACAAAGTTATATTCGATGGAATACCAGGGAAATCAGCCTGGATACAGAAGATACAACGCAAACACTGAAGTATATAAACGGCCCTGTTCGGTCTTACCAATACGGGCTTACCCATGAATTTGGTCATACGCTGGGGAACGTTGCTTATACACCCTCGGGACACGGAGATGAATATGCCTCTGGCAGTCCTTATCTGGGCGATTTTCCCAGTATTATGAACTCAGGAAATGAGCTGAGACAACGGCACCTGGATTTTATAAAACAAACCTTAAATAGTATGGTTCCGGGCGTAAAATTTGACATCAGCCATGTTCGTTAGATCTGCATATTGCCTGTTGGGCCTTTGGCTTACCTTGTTCATCTCTTGTATGAACCCATCCTCTGACGGGCAAAGTAAATCACCTGCTACGGCAATAAAAAAGGAAAACCAAATGGGAAAAACCGAAAAGATCGATACTGCGGCTTTAAAAAAGCTGTCTCCGGAGCAAGCCGTAGCTAAATTCGGAAAACCCATAAAAAGCGAGGATTTTAATTTGTCCAGCCCTTTGTCTGAGTTTAGAATAGAAATTTATAACCATGTACCTGAAAAGGACCGTTACTCACCCGAAGTGAAAATCCGGGAATATACATGGGCTTACAATAAAGAAGAAAATATTACAGTGTGGTACCAGCTTAAACAAGATAAATGGCAGTTCCTGCACTTTAATACCTGGCCAAAAGATGCCGAATTTTAAGTTTTAACAGCAAAGCTTCCTACGATGGAAAAGAAAATAAATCTGGAAATACAAATTGACAGCCAGGAGATCACACATTTTAATTCACTGAGGATCACCCAGGCCTTTAACCGTCACCACGAGTTTGAACTGATCATTAACCAGGATGTGATTGAGCAGACCCAGTCTTTTAAGATCGATCAGTCTAAAGCCTGGGTTGGAAAAAGCTTCATTGTCAGTATCGATCATGGAAACATGGATTTTAAAGGGATTGTCTGCGAGGTCAACTTATCCCAAAGCCATGGCCTCAGGGGAAACCTCATTATTAAGGGTTACTCACCAACCATTCTTCTGGAAACAGGGCCACACCTGGAATCTTTCAGTGATATGCAGTTGGGGGACATTGTAAAGAAGAAAACTTCAGCGCTGGCCTCTAATGATATGGAATATGCCATCGCACCGGCTTACAGCGAAAACCTTAAATATATTACTCAATTTAAAGAAAGCAATTACAGCTTTATCAACCGGCTAAGTGCAGAATATGGAGAGTTTTTTTATTATGACGGAAAAACCCTGCATTTTGGAAAGCCTAATTCACAAAAGACCGTAACGCTGATACATGGCCAGAATCTGAACTTTATGAATATGGCGGTTCGCATCCTGCCGATGAATTTTTCTTATTATTCCTACAGGTCACAGGAAAACGGGCGACTGGATGCACAGGCACCCGGTTCAGTAAAGGGTTTGAATGATTATGCGCAACATGCCCTGTCCCAGTCTTCCTCTGTGTACGATCATGAGATCAATACCACAATTAAACCCAGAGTGGAAAATAAAAGCCAGCTGGATAAACTCGCCGATAAACATAAAGCCGCAATGGCTTCGAACCTTTCGGACATTACCGGGGAGAGTACTAGTACCGCGCTGAATATTGGCTGCATTGCTGATGTACAGGTATCCCGTAAGGATGGTTTATCCTTTAACAAGGATTCATTGAGCAAATTTCTGATCACGGAGATTTCTCATTATATAGATGGTCTTAGCAGGTATAACAATGCCTTTAAGGGCGTTCCTGCCGATACGGAAGCAGTTTCTGTGGAACAAGTTTATACGCCTCAGGCGGAGTCGCAAATAGCCACGGTAATTGATAACGCCGATCCATCTCAAACCGGAAGGGTCAGGGTACAGATGTTGTGGCAAAAAGACAATGCAACTACAGATTGGATCAGGGTTTTAACGCCTGACGGGGGGAGCAGCGAACCCTTTGCAAAAAACAGGGGTTATGTTTTTATTCCGGAAATAGGAGACCAGGTTGTGGTCGGTTTCAGGTATAACGACCCCGACCGGCCTTTCGTCATGGGCAGCATCTTTCATGGCAGTACAGGTGCGGGCGGACAGGATGCCAACCATATGAAAAGCATTGCAACCCGAAGCGGGCACCTTATTGAATTTAACGACGGGCCATCGGGACATGGAATCACCATTACAGACATCAATAAAAACCTGATCCATATTGATACTACGGGCAATAACATTACCATTACGGCCAATGAGAATATGACCTTGAATGCCAAGAATATGCAACTCAATGTAGCTGAAAATCTCGATATCCATGTCGGAAAAGACATCAGCACGCTGGCCGGAAATAATATGAATACCCAGGTGAGTGTCAATAACCAGGTGAGCATTGGTGCAGATTATACCTTGAACGCAGCAAATATCACTGAGATCGCTGCGAATGCTTACCAGAGTGAGGCCACCAATATCACAAAAACGGCAACAGGGGAACTCACCTATAACAGTGCTGAAGGGAGCGTGATCAAACATGCCGCAAAAACCATTCACAACAACAGCGGAGAGAAAAGTAATCTGTTTTAAAGGCTAGACTTATGATCAATAAAGGCAACATTATAAAGATCTCCAGCGGAACCCTGAGAGAAAGTGCGGCCCAGGATTATACGGCTTACGCCAATAATATCCATACCAATGCCGCGAAAAAGATTCTGGAGAATTCCAAAGATGGCATTGTTTACGGAGAACCGGAAAAAATGGCCACCAAAGAAGATGTGGTTAATATTGTTGTCGGATTATTTTTTGATGGAACAGGAAACAACCGTACCAACATAACCAGGAGAGAAAGCAATTCTTCCATTTATACCGCACATGCCAAGCCCTCTTTCTGGCAAGACAATACCAGCTATGAGAATGATCGTACAAATGTAGACCACCTGGAAAAGATGTATAAAAAGGAAACTCTTTATTTTTCCATTTATATTGAAGGAATTGGTACAACAAATGATGATTACGACAGCTTAAAAGATATGGGAACCGGGGAAGGTTCTACCGGTATCCGGGGTAAGGTTAAAAAATGTTGCGAAGAGCTCGTTAAAACCATCAAAGCCAATACCAGGAAAGATGTGGGTACCTTAACCGTAGATGTTTTTGGCTTTAGCCGGGGAGCCGCTGCGGCCAGAAATTTTGTGCATGAAATCACCCTTCCAAGCGAGGATGATAAACCTGCCAGAGGGTATTTTGGGGAACAGGCAGACAAAAGTAAATTAAAAATAGCCTTTGTACGGATCCGCTTTGCAGGATTGTATGATACCGTATCCGCTTATGGCGTTAAACACAGCAATGACCTGGTGGAGCTGGACTTAAATGCCATTAACAGAGCATCCAAGATTGTACATCTGACTGCTGCAGATGAAACCCGTGAAAAATTTGAGCTGACTTCTGTAACCACTGGTACTGAACTCTCCCTTCCGGGCGTGCATTCAGACATTGGGGGTAGTTATAGGGATAATGTCAATGAAGAGGTTTCTCTTGCCGAAGAAATGTTATCCCCGATCAACAGGGATAAACTGGTGGCTGCGGAGCGGGACCGGCTGATTGAACAGGGTTGGTATAGGGGCAGCCAGATGAAGATCCAAAATTCCTATAAACTGACGGGTAACAGGGTGTTGAGCAATAAATACAGTTTGATCCCCTTGCACCTGATGTTTGAAATGGGCACTGATCCCTGCCAGTTTGTAGAAGACCTGCTCAGTACCGTCTATAAAATACCTGCAGCACCCTTGAGTAATTCCAAATTGCTTTTAACCGATGTATACACCAGGATAAAGAATTACGCCATCCTAAAAACAGCTCCCCCCTTAGTGTTCAACAGCCGGGGGCAACTGCAGTCTTTAAAAAACATGGTTGATGTTGGAGCCTATCCCGTAGATAAATACAATGCACAAGTGAGGGACCACAATATGCTGATGGAACTTAGAAACAGGTATCTCCACTTTTCTTCCAGCTGGGATGGTGTGGGTAAGGAACCTCATATCAATGATAAGGGAGAAAGAGAAAGAGTGGTTTTTAACCCCAGATCAACTTAAGCCCATGAAACAATTATTCACATTACTTATTATAGTCAGCTCCTTCACTTTAAGCTCTTGCCAGGAAAAAATGAAAAAATACGATTGGATACCAACAGAATGCGCCCCGGTAAATTACCCCGCACAGATTTATAATGGTGCTCTTCTCTATGGAGAAAAGGGGAGTATTTATATTCCTGATGGCCGGGCAATCAATTATGGATGGGGCGAAAGCGGATCGGTGAATATTGCAGGGGAGCAGATGAAAGAAGTTCCACATACACTGGAAATCAGTTGGCTTTCCTTTACGGAAAAGAAAAACTATGGCGGAAAATTTGAACTGGATACTAAAAAAATAGATTCTTTATTTGCTGCGGGTTATCCTGATGACTCTGAAGAAGGAGGAAAGGGAAACTACCACAGTGTTAAAGTTGGGATGGCGCCAGGAGGTGATCTGGTTGTCTGGCTCGCCGGATCGAGAAGTAAACAAGTCGAAGTGGGCTTTTTTAAAGCTAAACCCATAGAAAACCTGGATTGGAAGAAGATTTATCCCTCTATGGAGGATGGTATCGGAGCCTATATTGATGTAATTGTTAAAAAACTTACGGATTCGGTAAAAGAACAAATGGCCGCAGGTAAAATCCCCTTTGGTTACTGGGGGAGTTTAAGGAAGAGGTACAACTGGAAACCGGAAATTCAGACAAACGCTAAAGTGTTAAGGATAGACCTGGATTATTTTAACAAGGAAAGAGATTTTGTGTTTGGGGACGCACTTCAGCACCTGAGTGTTAAACCAAATGCAGTGATAGAGGAGCTCAGCGTCTACTGGCTGGATGACCGGAACAGAGAATTACGCACAGAACTTAAATTTGATGAACAGGAGGCTTTTTCAGTGTTTTCTAAGATTCCGCAAGGTGAAGAAGCCAGTTTGGTTGTGGTATTGGACAAAACGAAAAAAGATGCAACTGTTCGTTTGAAGATCAAAGATAAAGAGACCCCATTTCAGCAGGTTAAAGTACAGAGTTTTTACAAATAGTTATGGAACAGGTAGAGTTTACAGATCGTAATGCATTGAAACTGCAGTTAAAACCACCACATTTTAAACGCAGTTATGGTGTGGTGTATACCTATACTTCAGGAAGTAAAGAGGATACGGTAAAGTTTGACCTGGATGTAACCTATGTGAAGACAATTATAGACCGTTCCAGAGTCTTTAAACTGGAAAGGACCTCACCCGTCTATGTAAACGATATTGCACCAGATCTGGTGGCAGATCAGCTGGCCTACGAATGCGGAAAAGTGTTTTACCCCCTGCAACTGGAAATTGGTTTTGATGGGAGTTATATAGGTGTATTTAACTATCAGGAGATTCTGTCCAGATGGAAAGATACCCGGAGCAGTGTAGAAGAATATTTTAAAGGAGAAACAACTGAAAAATATCTGCAGCTCATGGAATTAAGTCTTTCTTCGCAGGAAAAAGTAGACTTGATTTTTAGAGATGAACTGTTTTGTTCTGTGTTTTTTTCTCCGGTTTACAGAGCTTATGGAGAGAATTTCGTTGTAGAGACCCATTCCACTTTTCCTATTGGCGGACGTTGTGCCCCGGTTAAATTTAAAGGCATTGCGGAAGTAAACCCGCTGTTAAATGCAGCCGGCCATATTGAGATTCACCATAGCGGAGAAGCCGATGACGAACGAACAGCTGGAGATTTGAAGGAAGAACAAAGCTTTCCGATAGAGCGGCTGATGAATCCGGAAGCCACTCCGGTAAGAGGAGATTACACCATAAGGCTGGTTCTGGAAAAAGAAACCCGGTCTATACGATCTCTGGTAGGCAGGTGGAAACTGGAGCTGGGGGAGGTGCAGGAAACGGAACTTAGAATATTTGAATGGCTGGAAGACGAAGACCAGCAGGAAATATTACAGGAGAATGTCCGGAAGGGAATGGTATTCCTGGATGGAAACCATGAGCCCAGGGAAAAGAAGATTACAAATCCGTTTAAATTTTTATGGGATTAACCCGGTAAAGGAGCAAAGATATGGCAGAGAAACATTTAGTTGTAGACGGAGCAATGTGTATGTGCAATTACGGTACAAGTCCGGACACTTTAAAAGTGAAGACGCATAAGCGGGAATACGCCAATGACAAAGATGGCAGCACTAAATATATTGCCAGCAATAAAGACATTGGACAGACTTTCCAGAAAAACTGCTTTGGATCTTGTTCCATGCAAAGAAATAAGCCCTGCAATGCAGTGGTCACAGAATGGAAAGGGTTCTACGAGCACACTACGCTAACCAATGGCGGCAAGATTCTGCTGGAGGACAGCAAAGCAACCTGCCCAATAGGCGGGACAGGCTGTATAAAAATTGTGAAGCATGGTCAGATTGCAGAACCAGGGAGCCAGAATTTTAAAAGTGCAGAACCTAAGGTGAGCAAAACCTTAAATCCTGCAGTAGATCCCAGAGAATTAACAGAAGAACCGATAAGTATTGAAGGTATAATCTTTGAATAGTATGCCAAAAGGACCGAAAAGAATTGATTTAGTTGCCGGAGAATATTATTACAAAAAGGCTAGCAATGGAAATGTGATCGTTTTAACACCGAACGTTGCCCATGCTTTCGAGGTTGTAGAATGGTACCCGGGAACCACAGAGGCACAAAAGAACAGTGTAACCTGGCTGTATGAAGATGCAAAAAGGACCAAGATCCTGATGATTTCCAAAACAGGAGCGCCCTCTCTCCGTGCGTTGTCTGTTCCAAAAAAACTATGTGGAAATGTGCCCATGTATTATCTGGAAGCCAGTTTAACGGGAACTATCGATCTGAATGTGAAGACTGGTCTGCTGGTGCGGGGCATCTGTGACCCGCTGATTGTAAAAAGTACCTGGAGTAAATCTTATAAGGGAGAAAATTTAGGTAAAACCCCCATCAATTTCGGCGACGATGTGCATTTAAATGTGCAAACTGAAGGACTAAATGGCCATCGTTTAACGGTGAAGGTATATAAAAGACAAGCACCGTTAACAGATAAAGATGTAGACGTTTTTAGCAATGTACTGGTTGAAAACGGGGAGATCAACCTCCAGATCAGAAATACCTATAACTGGTATGCAAATTTAAAATACGGACCTGATGTGCAGGAACTGTATGTTAAAATTACCGACAATCAAAGTGGTGTACTGGTCAAAGACAGCTTTAAACAAGAATACCATGGCCGCTATCTGCGGTTAAAGAATAAGGTGAGTACTTCTGCAGTTGCTACCCCGCTTAACCTTACCGTTGCAAAAGTTGGCCCGCCCGCCGAAAATCTGAAACAACCGGATCATTGTAAGTTCACCAAAATAGAGATTTCAGATATTGGAAACCCTCCAATCCCTATTTTTGATGAAGGGAAGATCAAATTGAAAGGATCTATAGATTCAGAGTTTTACCTGGATGAGAAGATCAATTATGAGTTTGATTCCTATAAGGTCCGAAATGAAGATAAAAAGAAACTCGATAAGATCGCGGAAATTCTGATGAAGATCGCTTTTATACCAGTGGAGCTGGGCTCTCATACAGACCGGTTTGGTACACCTGAATACAATATGGCCTTATCTGAAAAAAGGGCGAAGGCGGCTGTCGAATACCTGATCTCAAAAAATGTAGATGCTTCCAGGATCACTGCTAAAGGCTATGGTAAAACCCAGTTGCTCAATGCCGACGAAAAGCTCAGCAAGCAGGACAGTGTGGTGAACAGGAGAACCACCATCAAACTGAAAATCTTTACTCACAATGCCATGAGCATGGAGTATGAAACCATTGGGCCTGGAAAAAGTAAAGCGAGGGACCTACCCATCAGGATCTACAGCTTCACCACCGATGGCCTCTGTAATTTTCCATCAAGACCCCACCACAGGTATGTGCCTTATGGGGAATTGGTACCTAAAAAAGAAGCCCAGGCACTTAAACTGGATGGAAATGAAACCATTCATCCAAAAATCTATTCTCCGCTGGATGAAAGAACGCATGCTTACGACTACATCTGGCCGATGGCCCGATCCTACAACAGCTTTTTCTATTATATCAATTCCTGCAGATATTTCAGCAACCAGGACAAACATAGTCTGGTGGTTAAAACCTATTCAGACATCAAATGGACATTGTCCTTTTTCCTGAACCTGACCAATGACCTGAGTGTAAAATGGCAAAATCTGCCGCCTGCAGAACATAAAGCCATGCAGAAGAAAGCAGGAAAGGAAGGAGCTGAACGAAGGTGGGAGCAAAAGGATGCTTCTTTTGGCTTTAGTTTAACCAGCGACTGGAACAATAGCGGTGGGAAATATTCAGGCCATGATGAATTCAAGAAGGAGCATGAAGGTAAATTTAAGAAGTTGTACAGCCTTTTTTCTTCCCTGAATGCAATTGCAGATGGCGTAACCAATATTACCAAAGGGTCTATACGTGAAGTTGGGTTAAAAGGTATACCCATAAAATTTGAGGTGAAGCCGCCCAACATGTCTTTAAATGCAACCTGGATGCTGGAACGCGCAAAGAAAGACCATGCACCAATTGCTAAAATAGGTACCGGAATCACCATAGATTTTCAGGCGCATCCGCTCATTGGTCTTACCATCACTATAGATCTTCTTGGAGCTATTGTTGCACTTGGAGCTGCTGCGGTTTCCGGGGGTTCAGCATCGAAACCTGCCCTGGAGTTTTACCAAATGCTGAAGAGCAAACTTAAAACCGGGTTAAAACTCGGGAATGATGACGTAGGCTTTAAAGCGAACATGGATGTATTTATGGACCTGATCATCAAGAATGAGATACAAACTGATGTTGGCTTTCATTTCAATACTGTTTCGGCCGCTAAAGAAGATACCTTTAAAATTGAAGCCACAAATAAACTGCAGGTGGCCCTAAAAGCAGGGGTCTTTATTAAAGGAGAATTATCGATGATGGTGGTGAAGATTGATGGTTATTTTGAAGCAAAAGCCGGTGCAATTGCATCTGTTACTTTTGGGCATGGGGTCTACTACGATCAGAAGGGACTCTATTACAAGCCAAAACTGGGTTTTGACGGTATGGATGCAGACTATGTGATCACGGCAAGTGCAGGTTTGGCCATTAAGAAAGGCATTCCACAAAATGAAATAGTGAAAGATCAGGAAGGAAAATGGGAGATCGCAAAAGGTAAATTTGATGGAATTGTTCCTAAATTCGATGTCATTGAGAGTTTGGAAGCGGTTACTGGAGTGAGCATAGAAGTTCCCTTAATGAGAAGTTAAAATTAATATAGTAAATAGATGAAAAGGTCAATTGTATTTATAATGGCAGCAATAATTGGGTATTCAGGTACGGGGTGTGGAAGGTCTAATGGTTCAGGGAAGTCCGGAAATGCAGGGGCCGCCACAGATTCAGGAAGTTCAAGCAGCTTTGATCTGTCTGCCCTTACCTTTAAACAGCAAATTCAGGATGTCGTTAAACAAGCCGGATTAAAAATGGAAGATGGAAACTCCAGCGGATGGACGCTGGCAGGCTATAAAATCTTTGAAAGTACAGATCCTAAAATGCTGGAATTCGATGGGGCAAAACTGGCTGGTAAAGCTGGTGATTCTGTAAACAAAGTCCTGATCCATTATGCCCTTAAAGACAAGAAGGTTAAACTGATAGAAATCAAAGTGTTTTCAGCAGCAGAAATTAAAGCTTTAAGAGATGCCCTGGACAAGAAATTAGGAAAAGCACTTTATCCGAATGATGCATATACAACGGTATTCAGCGATCAGATCCGCTATTTTGAGCGTGCCTGGGCAGATCCGAAAAGTACAACAGGTTATTTCTTTACAGATGCCCTGAATAAACAGGGAAAAGAAGAGGCAGGCCTGGCTATTGTAGATTATTCAGATACGATGATGAGCGAACTGGTTTCTCAGAAAGCCTATACCAGCAGTGTAGAACTGGATGTGGATGCAGTGCTCAAACTGATGAAGAATAAGAAATAATGAAAAGGATATTTGGCATATTGATAACAGGTATGGTGGTGATCTTGAATACGGTATCGGCCCAAACCAAAAAGGACCTGGAAAAGATACCTTACCATACGCCCGTAAAAGAATTTGTAAGTGGTAAAGAGGCCTATGCAGTGACCAGGGAAGACTGGACCTCATTACCCGCCCAGGTTACAGAAGAGGTACAAGGCTTTAGTTTTGGTCCGGTATCCTTAACCAACGGGGGAGAATCCGGGCCAAAAGATATTCCGGTAACAAGAGCATCCTTTCTGTTCAGCGACGGCAGTCATACGCGGGCTGTAGGGCTGGTACTCCAGGTGGCCAAAGCCGCAGAATCTAAAAAACTCCGGGCATATATCACCGGAAAATATGGAAAAGGTAGTTCCTTCGATGCCCCGAATCCTCATGGAGTCGACAGGGATAAAGTGAATGGTTATGCTGCGGTATTGTATAAGCTTGCAAAGTCCAATCAGAGTATGATCGTGGTGGATAATTTCCCCTGGAAGGGAGAGAAACATGTATATACTCTTGATGTTTATATTGTGGATAATGATGTTAAGGTAACTGATAAAGGAAATAACGATACCGTTGTAGAAATGATTAAAAAGATCAATAAAAGAAATTAAGCGATGACCCAGCCCTATTATATGCTCGACTTTAGCGCCGGATGCTGCATGTTCCAGATCCGGGTAAATGATATTCCAGTGATGACCCTCGATTTGCCGGGACAGGCTGCGTCTATCGTTCCAATCAATTTCGGGATTTTGCAAAGTGGTAAACAAACCATAACGGCTACCTTGTTGCCCCATTCCGGACAAACTACTCTAGATCCCGAAGCCTTGCTGGAATTTGATGTCAAGATGTTTGACGTGCAGAATGACTTTGTTTTTAAAGAGCAGCTGTGCAGTTATACATTTGCCAAAGTGAATCCGGAAAAGAAACTGCCTGTAGAACGCTATAGGACCGAGTTTATCGCTACGGTGCCTTATCAGCTGAAGGGTTGGACAAAAGGAGTGCCTTTGAAGGATGTGGAAGATATGGGAGAAAAACTTAAAGCGGCATACTACAGGATTGCTAACCTGATCAGTAATAAGCATTACGATAGATTCAGGGAAGTGATCCATAACCGGGAACATATTATGACCACTTCTATGTACCTGGATGAAGGTGCTGCAAAAGCCAGAATTGAAGGTTTGATAGATGATTTTGAATCGGGCTTTGAAGTAGCACCCATAGCGGAGAATGCTGTTCTTCAGGTGTATGCAGACGGAAGGGCTGCGGCTTTGAAGAAGCTGAATGGTGAGCCGGCACTTTATCTTGTCAATGAAAAAACCAAGGAAGAACTGATGATCGACCTGATGTTTTATGTTCCTGAAGGTAAAACGGAATTTGAAGTGATTTAAAGGGAGAATTTGCATTTAAATCCATACTTTTATGGAGATAAAGAGCCCCCATTGCATTTATGAAGAAAATACTACTCGCTGCTTGTATTTTGACATTTTCACTCCCGGTGTTTTCCCAGCAGAATGCGGATTATGCCTATAGTATCGGAATAAGAGGATTTAATTATATGCAAATGCCCAAGATCCTCAACCAGTCCAACTCAGACAATTACCTGAAATCTTATTTCAACAGCGTGTTGCTTAAGTTTAACGACAACCTGTTTAGCTATAGGATCAATGGAAGTTATTTAAAAAAAGATGACCAGTTCTTTAACAATTGTGAAAGTTGTGAGCTGGTTAAAGGACAGATGAAAGACTATTCCTTTAAACTCGGTTTTGAAAAAAACTTTAGTTATACAGCCATTCAACCTTATTTTGCCTTAGATTTAGGCTATAGGTCAAATAAATTTACAGGAACTTCAACAACGGTTAATCCGGATAAATTGGCTCAGTATAATGCTGTTAGCAGCGCTACGCCTGTAAATAATGTAACGGCAACTAAAGAAGGCTTTACAATTTCGCCGGTTTTAGGAATAAAATTTAATCCTATCAAAGAGATTTCTATCTTTGCCGAAAGCAATCTGGAATTCTTTTATTCCTATGAGCGACAGGAAACAATCACTCAGGATGCATCAAATACGCGCTCTCTCAGTAAATATCATAAAGGTGAGTATTTAATTAATCCGGTATCGGTTGGTATCCAAATACATTTGGTGAACAAAAATTAATGGAAAATATTCTAATCATCGGGAGCGGAGGGCAACTGGGACAATGTCTTCAGGAAGTAGTTCAATCCTCTGCACAGGCCTTCAACTTCGTGTTCTTAACAGAACAGGACCTGGACATTACCAATTTACAACATACACAACAAGTCTTTGAACAATACAAACCTGTCTACTGTATCAATTGTGCAGCTTATACAGCTGTAGATCAGGCAGAGGACGACCAGGCACTGGCTTATGAGATCAATGAGCATGCGGTAAAGCGTATTGCAGAGACTTGTGCCCAGCATCAAACGACTTTAATCCACATCTCCACAGATTTTGTATTTGATGGTAGGGTAGGAATTCCTTTAACCGAAGAAGCACAAGCAGGTCCAATTAATATTTATGGACTCTCCAAGCTTAAAGGCGAACGGGCTTTAACCGAAGCTTTAGACCGTTATTTTATTCTTCGCACCAGCTGGTTATATTCAGAAAAAGCGAATAACTTTTGCAAGACCATGCTTAAACTGGCGCAAGTGAAAGAACATTTGCAGGTGATTTCAGACCAGGTGGGTACACCTACCTATGCCATGGATCTGGCCAGGGTAATTTTGCATATTATACATACTTCCAACACCCAATACGGGATTTATCATTACAGCAACGAGGGCGTAGCTTCCTGGTACGATTTTGCGAAAGCTATTTTTGAGCTTGCAGAGGTCGATATCGAAGTGACACCTGTAAATTCAGATGCTTTTGTAACCAAGGCTAAAAGGCCTCATTATTCTGTAATGGACAAAACGAAGATAAAAAAGGTTTTAGGGATTACAATTCCTTACTGGAGAGACAGTTTGATTCAATGTCTGAATCATTTGTAGCGCAAGTGGGAATGGTTTCGTTTACAGTGGAATACCTGTTGCCTAAAATTCAACAAAAATAAATATTCTTATATTCGCAGATTAAATTTATTATTAATTTTCTATGAAAGTTGCTTTAATTACAGGAGTTACTGGTCAGGACGGTGCATATCTTGCAGAGTTTCTATTAAAAAAGGGATACTTTGTACACGGTCTTAAAAGACGTTCTTCTCTTTTTAATACAGAACGAATTGACCACCTGTACCAGGATCAGCATGAAAATGGAGTGAATTTTAAACTGCATTTTGGCGACCTGACCGATTCTACCAATTTAATCCGCATCATTCAGGAAACCCAGCCAGATGAAATTTATAACCTGGCGGCGATGAGCCACGTACATGTGAGCTTTGAAATGCCGGAATATACGGCGAATGCCGATGGTATAGGAACCTTAAGGTTGCTGGAAGCGGTAAGGATCTTAGGATTAGAAAAGAAAACAAGGATCTATCAGGCCTCTACTTCAGAGCTGTACGGATTGGTTCAGGCTGTTCCGCAAAGTGAAACGACACCTTTCTATCCGCGTTCACCTTATGCAGTAGCCAAGATCTATGGATATTGGATTACGGTAAATTACCGTGAAGCCTATAATATGTTTGCCTGCAATGGAATTTTGTTTAACCACGAAAGCCCTTTAAGGGGAGAAACTTTTGTAACCCGTAAAATTACCCGTGCAGCGGCCAAGATTGCTTTAGGTCTGCAGAATTGCCTGTATCTGGGTAATTTATCTGCTCAGCGCGATTGGGGGCATGCAAAAGATTATATCGAAGCCATGTGGTTGATCCTGCAACAAGATAAAGCAGAAGATTACGTTATTGCTACAGGAATTACGACAACCGTCCGGGATTTTGTAAGAATGAGTTTTGCAGAACTGGGCATTGAGATCGAATTCTCCGGAAAAGACGAAAATGAAAAAGGGGTAATCATTGATGTAGACCAGCAAAAGGTGAAGGAGTTGGGCTTAAATGATACTTATCTGAAGCCAGGTACCACGGTTGTTAAAGTAGATCCGAAATATTTTAGACCTACGGAAGTAGATTTATTGCTGGGCGATCCAACCAAATCAAAAACACAATTGGGCTGGTCTCCAAAATATGATCTGCCTGCATTAGTGAAAGATATGGTGGTTTCCGATCTGCACCTGATGAAAAAAGATGAATACTTGAAGGACGGCGGGTTTAAGACGCTGAACTATTTCGAATAATTACAAATGCCCGATCTAATCGGATACCTATGAAAAGAACATTTACCCTATTCCTCCTCCTGATAACAAGTTGTTTGGTTTATACAACCCGACTTTCGGCCCAAACCACAACGAATTATGCCAATGTCAAAGTAGACGAGCTGTCTGATGCACAAATCCGGCAGATGATGGAGAGAGCGGAGTCTGTGGGTTATACGGATGCTCAGCTGGAACAGATGGCTGCAGCGCAAGGAATGAAATCGGACGAGATTCTGAAATTAAGGGCTAGGGTAGAGAAGATCAGGAAACAAAATCCGGATTCAACTACAGGATCAAAGAAAAAAACAGATCAGGGAGATGATACCGAAGACAGTCGTCAATATCTGGGTGACAAGAATCAGGGAAAGAAAAAGGATTCCCTTGATAAGGTAGATCTGTTGCAAAAGGATTTGATGGGTATTGTTAAGCCTAAAATATTTGGTTCAGAGTTGTTTAAAAATAGCGAAATCACTTTCGAACCGAATTTGAGAATGGCTACGCCCAGGAGTTATGTGATTGGACCGGATGATGAGTTATTGATCGATTTGACTGGAGATAATGAGGCGAATTACCGTTTAAAAGTCAGCCCTGATGGTACCATTCGTTTACAATATGTAGGTTTAGTTTCTGTAGCAGGCTTGTCTATGGAACAGGCAGGTTCCAAATTGAGGGGCTTAATGTCTAAAACCTATCCTGCATTGCGTTCCGGACGTTCCAATGTAACGGTTAACCTGGGCAATATCAGAAGTATTAAAGTTGTTTTAACAGGAGAGGTGGTTAAACCAGGTACCTATACTTTACCTTCTTTAGCCACTGTATTTAATGCATTGTATGCTTCGGGTGGCCCGAATGACAATGGATCTTTCCGTAATATCCAGGTAATCCGCAACAATAGGATTGTAAGTACGATTGATGCCTATGACTTCCTGGTGAACGGGATTCAAAAAGGAAATATTCGTTTACAGGATCAGGATGTGATCAACATCCCGGTATATAAAACACGTGTAGAAATTATAGGTGAAATCAAAAGATCTGCCTTGTATGAAGTGGTGAAAGGAGAAACTTTTCAAAATGTTTTGGATTTCGCCGGTGGCTTTAACATGCAGGCTTATACTGCCAAGGTTAAAGTTTTCCAGAATACGGCTAAAGAAAGACGTTTAACAGATATAGCTGCTGCAGAGTTCAATACCTATCAGCCTAAGAATGGAGATAAATATGTAGTAGAGGGTATTCTGGATCGTTTTGAGAACCGTGTGGAAATCGTCGGTGCAGTATTTCGCCCAGGTCAGTATGAATTGGAAAAGGGTCTAACCTTAAAGGGATTGATTAAAAAGGCAGATGGTTTAACAGAAGATGCCTTTTTGAACAGGGGCTATATCAGCCGTTTAAATCCTGATAATACCCAAGCCTTGATTTCCTTTGATGTGGCTAAAATTGTTGCAGGTACAGACGGAGATATTTCTTTGCAAAGGGAAGATAAAATCACCATATCGTCTTTATTCGATTTGAGGGACGAATATAAAGTAAGTATCCAGGGAGAAGTGAGAGCGCCAGGTTCATTTGACTATGCAGATAATATGAATCTGGAAGATGTAATCCAAATGGCAGGCGGTTTTAAGGAAGGAGCAACACCGAACCGTATTGAAATTTCCAGGCGGATCAAAAATAGCGATGCAACTTCTGCATCTGCGAGAACCGCAGAGGTATTTACAGTGAATGTGGATCAGAACCTTAAATTAGGGGAGAATTTTGTGTTGAAGCCATTTGATGTGATTTCTGTTCGCAGTTCAGAAGGGTATCAGGTACAGAAACAAGTAAAACTGGAGGGGGAAGTCCTTTATCCAGGTATTTACACCATTACGAATAAAAACGAGCGGATTTCTGATCTGATCAAAAGGGCTGGGGGATTAACGCCAATTGCTTACGTCGCAGGAGCTTCTTTAAAAAGGCCCGGTGCGGAGAAGGTAAATCCAAAAGATAAAAATGCGATCAATAATAAAGAGGAAGAAGATAAAAAGCTTTTAGGGCTTAAACGCGCTCAAGAGGCCGGTGTAAAGGATACGCTTAAGGCAGATGTGGAACAAAAGCTGATCCAATCGGATTTGGTGGGAATTGACTTGGAACGCATTCTTAAAAAGCCGCTTTCTAAAATAGATTTGATCGTTGAAGATGGTGACGTGATCCGTGTACCAAGGCAATTGCAAACGGTAAAAGTAACCGGAGAGGTGCTAAATCCTAATAGTATTGTTTACACCTCTAGCAGAGGCTTTAAAGATTATGTGAATGGTGCAGGTGGTTTTACAAGTAATGCATTAAGAGGAGGGGCCTACATAAAGTATGCAAATGGTTCTGTTGAGGCTGCGAAGAAGTTTTTGTTCTTTAACAACTATCCGAAGGTAAAACCTGGTGCAGAAATATTAGTGCCTAAAAGGGCAGAGAGAGAGCGTTTGACTGCTCAGAGTTGGATTGGAATAGGAACAGCTTTTGCATCCTTGGCGGCCATTATTGTTAGTTTGCTTAAATAATTATAAATGGTCTCGGACAAATTAAACAAACAAATAGATTCTCCTTCTAATGAAGCTTCTTTAAAGGAATTGTTTCTGAAAATTAAAGATTGGTATGAATTTCTTTCTTCAAAATGGCTTTTAATTTGTGGTATAGGTATAATTGGCGCTTTACTTGGTTTAACTTATGCTTTCGTGAAAAGACCAGTATATACAGCCGCAACTACTTTTGTTTTAGAAGAGGATAAAGCTGGAGCGGGAAGTAATTTAGGTGCTTTGGCCGGTCTAGCGTCTATAGCAGGGGTAGATTTAGGTGGAGGTGGAGGAATTTTTCAAGGAGATAATATCTTAGCACTTTACAAGTCTAGAACTATGATTGAGAAGACTCTGCTAACTGAAGTTAGCTTCAAAGGAAATAGGATACTATTGGTTGATTGTTTTATCGACTTTAATGATTTGAGGAAACAATGGAAAAAAAAGGGGATTCAGGATATTAACTTTAGAAGCCACTCTTTACCAAACAAAGCATATTCAAGTTTTACTCGACTACAGGATAGCTTGATGGGTACCATTGTTACTGAAATTAATAAAAAATATTTGAGTGTTGCGAAACCGGATAAAAAACTGAGTATTATCAGTGTAGAAGTTAAGTCCGAAAATGAGTTTTTTGCAAAGGAATTTAATAGCCAAATTGTAAAAAATGTCAACGATTTTTATATACAAACGAAGACAAAGAAGTCATTAGAAAATGTTGCAATTTTGCAGCAAAAGACAGATTCTGTAAGAGCGGTTATGAATGGCGCTATTTATGCCGCTGCAGCTGTTACAGATGCTACACCAAATCTTAATCCTACACGACAAATTCAACGTATCGCACCTGTTCAACGCTCTCAGTTTTCAGCTGAAACGAATAAAGCTATACTTGGAGAGTTGGTAAAAAACTTAGAAATGTCAAAAATCTCTTTAAGAAAGGAAACACCACTGATCCAAGTTGTAGATGAGCCTGTTTATCCATTATTTGAAGAACACTTTGGTAAGTTAAAAGGTATTATTATCGGAGGCTTTTTAGCTTCATTTCTCACAGTATTTTTCCTGTTTATTCGTAAGATTGTAGATTCAATTATTCATAATTAATATAGAATTCAGTAATGTTTGGGGAATTAAATCTTAAAATTTATATAATGTACATTAATGAATTAAGCAATTGATATGATTAAGAATATTATTGCGAATATAGTAGGTCGATTTTGGAGTATTCTTACGAATTACCTCTTTATTCCTTTATATATTAGCCTTCTAGGAATTGAAAATTATGCTGTTATAAGTTTTTCATTTATACTTATTGGCGTGATGAGTGTTATGGATGCAGGTCTAACAGCCACTTTATCAAGAGAATTCGCTAAAAATGATGAAGGAGGCAAGTTAGATCATAAAATGCGAGTACTTAACACATTAGAAACTTGTTATTGGATAATAGTTGTTGTTATAATCCTTATAATTTTCGTGTTTGCCAGGCCAATCGCTGAAAAATGGATAACACTAAAAGTGTTAGATATTAGTTATGTTTCAACCGCATTAAAAATTTTTGGTGCAAGCATGGCTCTTCAGTTATTAGGAAACTTTTATATCGGAGGATTAATAGGGCTAGAAAGGCAGGTAAAGGCAAATCTTTATCAAGTAATCTGGGGAGTGTTTAAAAATGGACTAGTTTTATTGGTTATATTTTTCAGACCTTCACTAATTTATTTTTTTGCATGGCAAGGCATTGTTACGCTTATTTATATTTTGTTTCTAAGATTTTCTTTAGTTAAAAGCATAACATCTGGAGTTTTAAACGCAACAAAAGTTTTCTTATTTGATAAGATGCTATTGAGGACAATAGGTGGGTTTGTAGGAGGAATGTTATTGATTTCCATTGTCGCAGCAATAAATACCCAATTAGACAAAATTGCAATTAGTAAATTACTCCCAATAGAAGAATTGGGTTATTATAATCTTGGAATTTCTCTTACTCAGGTCTTGATGGTTTTAGTCTCTCCCGTTGCAATGGCGCTCCTACCAAGATTTACTCTCCTTTATTCCCAAAAAAAAAATGCTGAAGCAGATCATTTGTTTTATACAATTATGCTATTGGTAGTTATTTTTATTTTTTCTATAGCTGCTAGTATAATGTTTTATTCAAGAGAGTTAATTTTTATATGGACTGCCAATCCGGTTTTGGCACTCTCATCATCAAAATATGTGCTTTATTTGGCATTGGGTACAGCAATGTTAGCAACGCAAGTTATACCATTTAATATTGCAATAGCCAACGGGTATACCAAAATTAACACTATTATGGGAATTTTAAGCCTTTTTATTTCTATTCCGGGCTATTGGATAAGTGTATCTTATCTTGGTCCAAAAGGGGCAGCGATAACATGGTGTATTATACAAACAATTACAATGCCTTTATATTTGTACTATATACATAAAAAGTTCTTAAAGGAATATTCTTACTCAAGTTTGATTTTTAATAATATTCTTTTTCCCGCATGCTCAGCAATAGCAATTGGGTTTATTATAAGTTTACTTATTCCACACCTTCAAAATAGAATTGGTGAATTAGCATTAATTGGTTTAGCAACTTTACTTACATTAATTGTGGTGACATTCATAACAATGCCATTAGGTAAGATTAGGTTATATTACTCAGTTGTTAAAAATAGATTGGTATCTTTTAAGAGGTAAAATGAATATAATTAAATTTTTGAAAGTCAGTCTGATGAAAGCCATGCAATTTATCATTTGGCTTGTATTCAATAGAATAGTTCGGAAGGCAATTGCGTATGTTAAAACTATTTTGAATATATTCTATAGCTATTATATTGGTGCGGAATTTACGCATATTGAAGATGGTTACACATTTGAATATCCATTTCTACTGAAAGGAGGTAAATATATTAAAATTGGTAAGTGTTTTTCAACAAGAGCAAGGTTTCGCTTAGAGGCATGGGATAGCTATTTAAATTATACCTATACACCCCAAATCACCATTGGTGATAATGTTATCTTTAATTTTGACTGTCATATTGGAGCAATAAATAGAATAGATATAGGCAATAACGTATTGATAGGCAGCCGCGTCTTAATTACTGACCATAATCATGGACAAGTATCTGAAGATGAATTAGAGATGCCCCCTAGTTTTAAAAAACTTTATTCAAAAGGGCCAGTAGTTATAGAAGATAATGTTTGGATAGGAGAAGGGGTTGCAATTTTGCCAGGAGTAAGAATTGGGAGAAATGCTGTAATTGGTGCAAACTCTGTTGTGAGTTCTGATGTGCCAGAAAATTGTGTTGCTGGGGGAATTCCAGCAAAAGTAATAAAACAACTTTAAGAATAAATGCTAGATAATAAGAATAAAAAAGCACGCGTTCTCGCGTTTTACTTGCCCCAGTTTCATCCAATACCTGAAAATGATAAATGGTGGGGTAAAGGCTTTACTGAATGGACCAATGTGGGGAAAGCTAAGCCCTTATTTAAAGGGCATAATCAACCGAGAATTCCTGCTGATTTAGGATATTATGATTTGAGAGTGGCAGAAACGCGAAAGGAACAGGCAGATATGGCACGCGAATATGGCGTCGAGGGTTTTTGTTATTGGCATTATTGGTTCGGGAACGGAAAACGACTCTTGGAACGGCCTTTTAATGAAGTGTTAATGTCTGAAGAGCCTGATTTTCCTTTTTGCTTAGCCTGGGCGAACGAAACGTGGAAAGGATTTGCCCATGGAATGACAAATAGAAATGTCCTTATTGAACAACTATATGCTGGTGAGCAGGATGATATTAATCATTTCTATACCTTATTACCTGCATTCAAAGATAAAAGATACATTAAAGTAAATGGTAAGCCCTTATTTATGGTGTATAAGGCTTTGGAACATCCATATATGCAGCATTTCATCGATTTGTGGCAAAAACTTGCTAAAGAGAATGGTTTAGAAGGAATTTTCTTTGTCGCTCATTCTTCACATGTTAGGGAGGTTGATGAAATTAAATCTAAAGACTTCGATGCCATTAATATAAATAGATTATTTACTTATCTTCATTATCATCGTAGATTTAACAGAAGGATCATTGATAAATTTAATAAGATCGTGTACGGAATGCCGTTTGTTTATGAATATAAAAAAATGATCAAGTATTTTACAGGACCAGAGGACAGAAGAAGTGATATATTTCCTTCTATATTTCCGAATTGGGATCACTCTCCGCGAAGCGGGAGAGAAGGAGTTGTATTTCATAATTCGACGCCTGAATATTTCAAGCAACATTTGCTTGAAGTTTTTAATGCCATTAAAGACAAGGATGATGAAACAAATATTGTCTTTCTCAAATCCTGGAACGAATGGGCTGAAGGAAATTACATGGAGCCCGATAGAATTTTTGGATTAAAGTATCTTGAAACCCTTAGAGAAGTAATTAGTAAATAAATAATCTTAGAATTGTGTAGCTGTTTCATTATGAGTGATTTTCCAGAGAAGTTTAGAGTTTTATTGAGACCTATTGTTTATTTTTTTAGAACCTTGAAAAGATGGGGGTTGTCTTTAATATATCCTTCTAAAATTACAGATGCGAGACAAATTCCAATTATTATTAATAATAGGAATCGACTTGAATACATGCTGCAATTGATAAATGCACTAGAATCAAGAGGGTATGCCAATATATATATAATCGACAATAATTCTACTTTTCCACCACTTCTTAAATATTATGAAGAATGTAAATATCACGTTTTTCGATTGAAAGAGAATGTTGGTCATCTTGCAATGTGGGATACGGACATCTATAAACAATTTATAAGGGACTATTATATTTATACCGATGCAGATGTTGTTCCTTTAGACGAATGTCCTGACGATTGCATTGAACTATTTTGGAAGACATTAAAGTTAAATCCGAAGGTGCAAAAAGTTGGTTTTTCTTTGAAAATAGATGACCTGCCAGATTATTTTGATCAAAAAGAAGAGGTAATTAAATGGGAGAGGCAGTATTATAAAAACAAAGTAAAAAGTAATTTTTATATTGGATTTATTGATACAACTTTTGCGGTATATAGACCTTTTATGAGGGCTGGACTTGGAGCACTAATGTATCGTGCAGGATTTCCTTATCAAGCTAGGCATATGCCATGGTATGTTGATTCTAAAAATTTATCTGAAGAAGAACAATATTATATAAATAATGCGTCAACCAGTACACATTGGACGAGATTGAATAATCTAAAGTGATATATGTATCTTATAATGTTTATTTTGATATGTGGCGCATCAATTATAGAGATTTGTAACTTCAATTCTTTATTTCAAAAATTCGTTATAGGATTTATAACTGTTATGTTCATCCTAGTAGCAGGACTTCGTTACGAGACAGGGGTAGATTGGAGGGTATATACTAGCATGTTTGAAGATACACCACCAATTAATGAGATCTCCGATCCTTTAGGAAGAGTTTTGATTTTCTCGTCAATAGACTATGGATATTGCATATTTATTTCAGTAGTGAAATCAATACATGGATCGATACAGGCCGTTTTTTTTATTATATCTTTAATTGGTTCAATATTCGTATATAAAAGCGTGAAAATTTATTCAGATGGAAGAATAATGTCAATGTTGCTATATTTTTCTTTGCTGTTTTTTATCCTTGACATGAGTGGCTTGAGGCAAGGATTTGCATTGTCAATTTTTTTCTACTCATTGCAGTATGTTTATAAACGCAAGTTTTGGCCTTATTTAGTGCTTTTGTTATTGGCTGGTTCATTCCATTGGAGTGCATATTTGTTGATTCCATTGTATTTCTTGATTTCTAAGCGATTTTCTAATCTTGTACTTACATGTATTTTCCTTATTTCTCTTAGTATTTTTATGTTAAAAATAGGATGGTTACAGTTTGTATTTGTCCATATTTTTTCTGGGTTTTCGAATGAGTTTATTGCATCTAAAATATTTACATATACGGATACATATGAGAGTGGACGCGGTTTCAGTGCTAATACAATAGCTAGTATAATATTTTATGTAAGTACATTTATATTGTGTCTTTACTACAGATTGAATTTAGAGGGGAAAAACAAGTACTTTAATATGTTTTTGAACATCTATATGTGCCAGGTTGTTTCATACTTTGCTCTATATGAATTCATAGAAATGGCAGATCGGTTGAGATTATACTTTCTGATAGCAAATTTGATTTTATTACCTTCAATGGTTTTCGTATTTATTAGTTTAAAAGAACGAGTTCTAATATATACTTATCTCATTGCATTTGCTTTTTTTTCTTGTAAACCGTATGTGTTAAATGAACAAGTTACGATTGCATATCATCCCTACCAAAATTTTATTATATATAACCTTTTTGATCTCAAAAGCACAGGTGCCGAACGCTTAGATGAACATGCAAGGATTCATGAGGAATAAAGATATGATTAACAAAATTCTAGCTATTGTAGTTGTCTATAATAAGACGATCATTCAGTCGGATTCTATTATGTCATTAAATAATGATTTAATGCAGCTAGAACAAAAGCTTGATGTATATATCTATGATAACAGTTTAGCCCCAACTGATCTCCCGGAATTGGAGAGGATTAATTTTGTTTGTTATAATCACGATAGTTCTAATGCGGGAGTTAGTCGTGCTTATAATGAAGGTGTAAAATATGCTTCTTCCATTGGAAAAGAATGGGTATTGTTGTTAGATCAAGATACAAAGTTTGAGAAAGGAGCTATTGAATGTTATATTCAATCTTTAGAGGCTTATCCTGAAATAAAGCTGTTCTGTCCATTGATTTTACTCGAGAATTCGATTATTTTTTCTCCATTTCGAAGAAAATTAAAAAGGGGGGTTTCGTTACGACATGTGAATTTTGTTAAATATGATCTGAAAAAATTTTCACCGGTTAATAGTGGAATGCTAATCAACATAGGTTCATTCATTGAGTGCGGGGGATACAATGATGCTGTAAAATTGGATTTTAGTGATCTAGAATTTATTGAAAGATTTAGTAAAAAGAATGGCTCATTTTTGCTAATAAGAACTAAAGCTATACAGGACTTTTCGAATAATGAAACTAACGTTGATTCTCTTAATAGACGATTTTTGTTTTTTTGTCAGGGGGCAAGGAACTGTGAAAAACGTACACTGCTTGACAAAATAGAATATTTAATTGTCGTTTTTGTAAGAGCGACTATGCTAACAATCAGGACTAAAAAAATAGTTTTTTATAGGACTTTTCTTAATGAGTATTTAAAATGAGGATTTCTGATAAGTATAGATTTTATTTAATTCTAATTGGCGAGTTCTTCATTGCACCCCTATTGATCCCATATAATTATTATAAATGGAGATTTGGAAAGTGTAAAAAGACGTTTATTAATAATAAAGAAAGAAAACCGGTTGCCAGCGATAAAATTTCGGTTTCCATTCACGAATGGGGTGGATATGATAGTGTTAGACGCAAAAAAATTAATAAAATTATGGAGTTTGAATGTGGATTGAAATTCCAACAACAAAGGTTTGGACGGTATAGCGGAAATAGAAATTTGGATATATGCATAACGATTTCAAATCCAGAACTTCTATCCTACAGCCTAAACGCGGATAAGATTATTCATGTCCCAAACGAGGGAATGGATTTTGCAGGTTATTCTGGCTTTTTTGAGCGAATTAAAGATGAAGATAATCAATATATTATACTGACAAATTCATCGGTGAATTCGCGTCAGATTGACTTTATAGATGAGTATATTGCTTATATGGAAGCTAATCCTTCGGTTGGTTTATTAGGGATTTCCTATAATACTAAGAGACATCAGACACTAATTCGAAATAATTTTAATCCTCATATCCAGAGCTTCTTTATTTTGACAACTCTGGATGTTTTGAAGGAAATTGTGAAAAAAAACGGGGGATTTCCCGGATTAGGGATTACTCATAAATTATTATTAATCCGAAATGGAGAAATTAGGTTTTCTAATTTGGCGCTTGAACTTGGTTATGATCTTGCTTGTATACTTGATAATGGTACCGTGTATAAGTTTAATAAATCTTTTAAAAGTGATAATGGTCGTAACTCTTGGGAAATTCCAAAGGGCGACTATAGACTTCATACTTTAACTCCAAATGCAATTAATTTTATAAAAACGAATGGTTAATTCTGATGTACCCATGCTTTCAGTTTCTGTTGTTTTGTATAACACTGAAAATGAGGTTATAAGTTCCTTGATTGAATGTATTCTAAAAACGTCGATTAATCTGCGGTTATTTCTAATTGATAACTCTGAAAAGAATAAACTTAATGACCTTTCTACTGATCCAAGAGTGAGTTATCTTTTTAATAACGCTAATATTGGATATGGAGCTGCCCATAATATTGGAATCAGAAAATCGATGGAACTTGGTTATCACTATCATTTGATTATGAATCCAGATATTACTTTTAAAGATGGGACTCTGGAAAATATCTATGCTTTTATGGAATCTAATCGTGATGTTGGCTCTTTGATGCCTAAAGTGTATTATGAGAATGGCTCATTACAACGATTATGTAAATTACTTCCGACTCCATTTGATCTAATTGGAAGAAGATTTTTTGGAAATACAAGTTGGGCTAAAAGACAAAATGAAAAATATGAACTTCACGATTTCAATTATAATGATATTTTAAATACTCCTTGTCTTTCAGGTTGCTTCATGTTTGTTAGAACCAATCTGTTTGAAAAATCAGGAATATTCGACCAACAGTACTTTATGTACCTAGAAGACTACGATCTGACCAGACGAATACATAAAATTGCTAAAACGATATTTTATCCTGGAGTATCCATCGTTCATGGACATGCGAAAGAATCCTATAGAAATGGAAAACTTTTGAGAATTCACATGCAATCTGCTATTAAGTATTTTAATAAATGGGGTTGGTTTTTTGATAAAGAAAGGAAGGATTTAAATAGTGAAGTTCTGGAAAGTATAGAGAAATAAAGATTCTGAGATTAAAAAGCGATTAATTTTTCTATTTTTGTAGCGTTTCTGGCTCTATTGTTGTTTACAACGATAGGACACATAAAAAAAAAATTATGCTTCTCACCACTATCTTCCTAACAAGCTTATTGCTTGTTGTATTTGCAATACCACCAATCATAACTTTAGCGGTTAGAAAACGGCTCTTTGATGCTCCTGCTGAATCCAGAAAGATCCATAAACGTATCATTCCTAATTTTGGTGGTGTCGCTATATTTACAGCATTTATTTTTGCTTGCTCTTTATTTATCCCAACAGCCTTATTACCTCAGGCTCGAATTCTCATGGCAGCTGGACTGATTCTTTTTATGATTGGATTGAAAGACGATATGATCGGACTAAGTCCATTAATTAAGTTTGGGGCACAATTTGCCAATGCTTTTATCATCGCGATTATAGCGGATCTAAGAATTGAAAACCTGCACGGTATTCTCGGTTTTGACCATTTGAACTACTATGCCAGCGTTGCACTGACGGTAATTGTTATTGTGGGGGTAGTGAATGCTTTTAATCTTATTGATGGTATAGACGGCTTGGCGGCTTCTTTAGGAGTCATGGTAAGTTTAACCTATGCTTTTCTGTTTTTTCAGGCAGGAGAAATTGGATGGGCTTATCTTGCTATAGCCTTAACAGGTGCCCTGATTGGCTTTCTATTCTATAACATCACACCCGCCAGAATTTTCATGGGAGATTGTGGTTCTTTGGTGTTAGGATTCATCTCAATCGTTTTAAGTATCAAATTTTTGAACTTATCAGATACCAAAGAAATCTCTTTTGGTGTTGTTCCTATTACAGCAAATCTCGGACTTGTTCTGGCTGTTCTTATAATTCCTGTTTTTGATACACTGCGTGTGTTTACCCTCAGAATGCTCAATAAAAAATCACCTTTTACTGCAGACAGCAACCATTTACACCACCGTTTGCTGAGTCTGGGTTTAAGTCATGTTCAATCTACATTAATACTTACCGTAACAAATTCATTATTTGTTGTCATGGCTGTTTCTCTTCAGTTTCTGGGTAATGCTCAGTTAGTTGGCCTAATCATTGCAACTGCTCTGTGTTCAAACGGACTATTAACCTTGTATATTGGAAAATATAGAAGACCAATTGTCGTTAATACTTTTACCGCAGGACCAGCTGTTAAAGAAAAAAGCTTTGGAGAGCAGGTTCTCGAAAAAATATCAGAGAACTAACATATTAAACTAGTAATTATTGGATGACCTTTACTAAACTTAGAATCTTATATTGTATCTTATTTGCTACAATATTGAGTACAACAGCCTACGGGCAGTCTGAATTGTTGCCATTAGGGCAAGACCTAAACAGAAAATTAGGAAAGGAAATTTATTTCAATAATTCCAAAACAAGCCATACTGCCATATTGCCTTATATCGTAAGTGATATAGATAGTGTAACTAAAGATAGTTTACTAAAAAGGGCTATGCCGGAAGAAAAAGACTGGCAGTACAAAAACTGGCTTTTCCGAAAACTCTTTCACCAACATCTAGTGGAAGTAAATGATAAAGATTATTCATTTTATCTGGATTACCTTCCGGATTTGCAAATTGGTAAGCAGAACAGCAAAACGACCTGGCTAAATACCCGTGGGGTAGAACTGGGAGGAAGCATCGGGAAAAAATTCTCTTTTACCAGTTATTTCTTCGAAAACCAGGCTAAATTTCCAGGTTATTTAACCGATTATATCAATACCAATAGGGTTGTTCCAGGTCAAGGTTATGCAAAGCTATATGGAAAAGGTGGATTTGACTATGCCTATTCGGGTGGAACGCTTTCCTATACGCCTGTAAAATATGTCAACCTTCAACTGGGCTATGATAAAAACTTTATTGGCGATGGTTATCGTTCCTTGTTACTTTCCGATAATGCCTTCAATTATCCATTTTTCAAAGTAACAGCTACTTTAGGACGGGTAAGGTATATGGCCATGTGGGCGCAGTTTATCGATTTTTATGACACACCTTTTGATGATGAAACTCCATATCCTAAAAAATACGGCCTTTTCCATTATTTGAGTTATAATGTTACAAATCGGTTAAGCCTGGGCTTGTTTGAAAATATCATGTGGAAGCCAAGAGGCTTTGATTTCAGTTATGTAAATCCGGTTATGTTTATGCGGCCAACAGAATACGCTAATGGATCACCAGATAAAGCTCTAATGGGCTTAAATGCCAGCTACAAAATCTCAGACCGTTATGTGGCTTACGGACAGTTGATGATCAATGAATTCACTGCAAAAGAAGTATTTAAAGGCGATGGCTATTGGGCAAACAAACAAGGTGGGCAACTGGGGATTAAGGGATTTGACGTTTTTAATGTAGATCATTTGAACCTGCAGGTGGAAACCAATCGGGTTAGACCATATTCCTACTCCGCGAGCGATCATTATAAAAACTATGGACACTATGGTCAATCTCTGGCAGATCCCCTGGGCGCAAATTTTGCAGAATATATTGGGATTGCGAGTTATCGCTGGAAAAGATTTGATACCCGTTTTCAAATATCTGCGGCAACCTATGGCTTAGACATCAATGGTCTAAATTATGGAAAAGATATTTACAAGTCTTACACGACAAGGGTAGACGATAGAGGGGTTTATATAGGGCATGGCCTAAAAACAAACCTCATCTATGCAGATGCTAAAATAGGTTATATCTTGAACCCTAAAAACAACCTGCGTCTGGAACTAGGTTATACCTACAGAAAGGAAAGTAACAACCAGTGGACAGACAAACAGCAAATGATCAATATCGGATTGCGTGCTTCATTCAGGAATTTCTACTATGATATGTAGCCTGTGCAATCAGGATACCTGTCATTAAAAGGTCATCAAAAAGAAAATCACATACCCTTATACAATATCAGGAGACAATAACCGTCTATGTATATGAGAGCGTTAATTTAGATTAAACGGGATTCTCTGGAAACAGAGAATCCCGTTTTCATTTTATTCATTTTGTTCAATACTGTGAACAGCCAGTCTAATCCACCTCAAACGCGCATTCTGAACTTATATTTGTGAACAGTTGCTTTAAAACGCTAAAAGCAAGACCATGAACCAAATCAGAAAACCGGATATAACCAAGAAACTGGGGCTTTATCATGAACTGGATATACAGGGATTGGTGGCTTTATGTGCCGAGGTATGCGAAACTAAATTCGCTTGTCTGAGTTTGCGTCGTGGTGAAGAAGATTTTATCAAAGCTCAGGTCGGCATCCCTGAAAATGAGGTTTGGCCAAAAGGTGTCCGCTTATTTGCGAGTGTACCCATTATATCAGGCGGAGATTTTATTGTTGGCACTTTAAGTGTAATGGACACCAGACGCGGAAGAGTGGTTCCTAAACAAATCGAAACCATGGAGCTGCTGAGCCGGCAGATCGTCCGGATTCTTGAAATGGAACGGATCAACGAAGTAAAAACACAGCAACGTGCTTTCTTTGAAAGTTCATCAGGTATTCATTTATTGCTCGATACAGAAATCAAGGTACTGGACTATAATAAAACCTGTGCAGCCTTTTTTAAAGGCATTAGCGGCATTGAAATCTATCGTGGGGCGTATATGCTGGATCTGCTTAGACCACAAGCCCGTGAGCTGTTCTATCTGAGCTGTAAAAAAGCTTTACTTGGAAACCGGGTGAGAATGGAACAGGAAATCGAATACGATGAAGAATCTATTTTTTTAGAAGTCTGTTATGACCCTGTCCGGGATTCGGACCAAAGAATTATTGGTTTGCTGATCAATGCCTCTAATATTTCTCAGCACAAGGCGCAAGAGCAGGTGATTATACAACAGAACGAATCCTTAAGGGAAATTGCCCACATTCAATCCCATGAGCTCAGAGGTCCTCTGGTGAGTATATTGGGGCTTGTAGAATTATTGAAAGCAGGTGATACGGATCTAAAGGAATGTTTAGGAATGCTGGAGCAAGCAGCCGGAGATCTGGATGAAAAGATCAGGTATGCCATTAAATTAGCCAAAATCTAGTAAATACATTCAATCTGAGCCGCAATTTCTTTATGGCTCAGATTGGACAGTATGATAGAGGTAACTGATCTACAAAACCAACATCTCCAGATGCGTTTTCGCACCCTGGTGTTCTGCGTCCAGTTCCAGTACCTTCGATAAAAAGGTTTTGGCTTCTGCTGGCTTTTCCAAACCCACGTAACCCAAACCCTGCATGAAATAACAATGCGCTTTATTTCTTAAGGATAAGTCATCTTCAAATAGAAGCAGGTTAGGCAGGGATACCGCAAAATAGTCGACCTTCACTTCGTCATTGCCATGTTCTTCTCCATAGGCAATCAGTTTTTTGAAAATATTTGTGGCTTTACCCTGTTCGCCGAGCTTTCTCCATGCCAGACCCTGGTAAAAAATCTGATCAGGCTGCTGGTCATTATAGAACATGGCTGCAGAGGGTTCCTCGAGGCCTATGGTTGCTTTTACGAAATAGTTGTTTGCAAGATCGGTTTGTTTCAGTCCCTGATAAGCACAGCCCAGCCAGTAAAAGATATCGTTTTCCTGCGCACCGAATAATTTTCCTTCGCCAAGGTTAACAGGATAGTGCTGCGCTTGTTCGAGGAAGGTAATGGCCTGTTCATAGCTCCCATCTGCAATGGCTTTTTTAGCAAGCTGGACAAGACTATACCTGTACTGCCCGGATACTTTGCCTTCTCCGCCTTCCCAGGGATGAAACTGTCTGTTCCTGATTAAAGATAAAGCTTCTTCATAATCGCCAGAGAAATTAAGCGCAGCAATACGCTCCAGATAGACATCATCTCTTTGGATGGCTACTTCTATATGGGCATTTAAGAACTGAAGACGCGTTTGCGGACTCCTGTTTAATCTTTTGTACAGTTGGTCCAGTTCCATTAAAATGCGCGCATCTGATGGATCAAGGGCATAGGCTTTTTCAAAAAGCTGCAGGGCTTTTTCAGGCTTATTCAGTTTGTTGAAATACGCAATGCCGAGGTTTCGTATCACGGTTGGAAATGTATCATCCAGATTCATGGAATGCGTCCAATTGGTCACGGCTTCCTGATATTGTCTTTTGTCATAAAACAAATTACCCAGGTAATAGGGAGCTTTGGCATCCGAAGGATGGATGGTCATAGCAAGGGCTAAGACCTTAATATCTTCCAGCCTGTTTGGAAAGCAAAGATAGGAATCCGCTTCTGCGGCTTTCTGGAACCAGGTTTGCGCCTCTTCCCGGTTTCCAAGTTCATGGCTAAACCAGCCCAGATAATAATAGACGAGTGCACTGGTGTCTGCTCCTAAAAGTGCATGGACCAATAATGCCGATGCTTCTGTAAATAAACCTGCTGCGGCATAATCAATGGCATAAGACAAATAATTCTGTGCCGATCCCCTGGAGAGGGTTATAAGTTCAGTTGAAGTTGCAGCGGCTTCCATATCCTGACCCAACTTTTGGAGTATTAAGGTTTTCTCATACAATATGCCCAGGTTAAAGGGATCTCTTTTTAAAGCATCCGTACATACCGAAAGTGCCTCTTCAAAATCGCTGTTTTTACGGAGGATAGCTGCTTTTAAAACATAAGCCTTGCTGTTGTTGGCGTTATGGTCAATGGCGAGTTGAATATGTTCCAGTGCAAGCTCCAGTTCATTTCTGGATAGATCAATCTGGGCCACAGCAAAATACCCGGTATCTTTCCAGGCATTGCTCCAGGTAGATTTATAAAAATATTTGTAGGCCTCTTCCAGATTGCCCATATATTTTAAACAAAGCCCAAGGTTATAGTGGGGCTCACTATCGTAGGGATTAGGATTGCGCTGCGTACTTGTTTCAATGGCCCGCCTAAAATAAGCCTCGCTCTTGACAAACTGACCTCTTCTTAAATACCACAAACCAAGCGCATTGTTGCTGCGGATGTCTTTAGGATCTCTTTCAATTGCTTTTTCATAGTACGGAACAGGACTGTAGGTGGCATGACGGTACTGCTCCAAATGTTGGCCGGTTAAGAAAAGTTGTTCATTACTGTCTATTTCCTCTGGAAGAAGCGCTGGCTTTGCAGGTTCAGGTATTTCATTTTTCTTGTTCTTTGCCGGCTCATAACGGAGTAATTCCTTGCCTTGCTTTGAAGTCAGGACCAATAAAAGCTCCTCTTCTTTTATGGAAGGGGCAATGGTGATTTCTTTAAGATAAACCGCTTTGGGGTCAAGGTTTGACCGATCATTGAACAAGCTTGTACCATGATGACTCAGGCGAATGTCAATGTCTTGCAGAACCGAAGTGACATATACTTTCAGCGTTACTTTATCACCGCTTTTGTCAATAGCCAGGAGAATATCCTTATTGGCGTTTTTAACCACACCCAATTCCCTGTACGGCATAAAATATTGGGTAAACTGCTTTTGTTCATTTGGCATTAACCAGGTAAAATCAGGTTGGTTGTCGGTAAACATGCCTGTCATTAACTCTATGTAGGGCCCATCTTCATCGGTCAGGTTCCTGTCCCAGGCCTGGCCGAAGTCACTGTGGCCCCATGTCCATTGTTTTTTGCCTGGTGACACATGATGATTGGCCACGTGCAGCAATCCGGCCTGGCTGTCGTGTTCGTATCCACCAACAAAATCATATTCTGAGTTGATGGCCATGTAGGAGGTGGGCACAGGAATGTTCTTATACCTGGAAATGTCCGTACCCGGGGCATAATCTACCTTATAATAGGTGCCCGTTGCGATTGGAAAGGTAGACACATCACGCTTGCCGTGATCAAAAACTGCGTTTACATCGGGTGGAAAAACCGATTGATAATCATCGTTTACTTTTACTGCAGGATTTGCCCACCAGAGAAAAGTTTGCGGCAGGTTCGACCTGTTGAATAACTTTGCCTTGATTTCGATATAGGCTTTGTCGGGATAGAGGGTGAAGCCGGCCATACCCTTGGTATGAAACATTTGCTCCAGTTCATTTACCCAAACGGTCTTGCTGCCGTCGGCATTTTCTTCGATTTTGTAATCTATCGGATCAAATGTACTTGGCCGATGATGCTGCGGCCAGTTGAATTCTATACCTCCGGAAATCCAGGGGCCTGTTAAACCGACCAGTGCAGGTTTAATGACCTGGTTGTAATAGATAAAATGTCTTTGTTTGATCTTGTCATAGGCCATTTGTATCCGTCCGCCAAGTTCAGGTAAGATCATAATTTTAAGATACTCGTTCTCCAGGAACAAGCCTGTATACTCCTTATCCGCTTTTTCGTCAAAGATCTTTTCAATAACCGGATTTGGATACACCGCACCGCTGCTGCCCTGATAAATCCGTTTCTCAAAAAACATCGGGTTTTTCTCCGGTTTGCCAACGCCGTAAGTGGGTATCTTTACCTTTTCTTCCCAAACGTTTACATATAATTGTTCCATTCCTTGTGTACTTATTTGTTTAAGAATTGTTCTGTGTTGATGTTTGCTTTTAATGTCTGATCAGGTTGTCTTCCAGTTCTTCCAGGGTTTGGCCTTTGGTTTCCTTAACCCTTTTTTTAATGAAAAGGAAGCCCAGGAAACAAATCACTGCATATAGATAAAAGGGGCCATAGGCGCCTAGTTTTTCAGCCAGTATTGGGAAAGTAAATACCAGGATAAAATAGGCTCCCCAGAGGGAAACAATAGCTACCGATGAGGCGACACCGCGGATTTTATTCGGAAAGATCTCAGAGATCAATACCCAGGTTACCGGTGCTAAGGAAATGGCATACATACTGATGGCCAGCAATACAAAAATGGAGACCATTCCGGCAGGATAAT
>Ga0182008_10000370_pt1 | contig 34755 bp, 27 predicted proteins | sample Sormic07211129_1_FD_120482 | JGI IMG/M metagenome (GOLD analysis project Ga0182008, IMG submission 120482) | Rhizosphere microbial communities from Sorghum bicolor, Mead, Nebraska, USA - 072115-129_1 metaG | ecosystem: Host-associated > Plants > Roots > Rhizosphere | place: USA: Nebraska...
CAGCCGTTTTAATGCGGTTTTTTCTTATCCTGTTTACCAGAGCCATCGCATCCAGGGAATTTCCTGTCCTGGCCAATAGCTCTGCTTTAGTTAGGTAGAGTTCCGGAAAGGTAATTCCGAAATTATACTGTCCTGGCAAAGATCCACGGCCCAATCCGCTATTGTTAGTGGTCGTTAGAAAGGAATAACGAAGGTCATTATTATCAAAATAGCTTTTCAGATCATTAGAATAAAGCATAAAGATCGGACTCCCAGAAACTGCTGCCCGCTGCCAGAGTATTTCCGGATTCAGATCATATACAGGCATATCTTCATCACTTTCATAGGCATTATAGTTCAACAACTGGTGGGTACTCTGTAAAGCAAGGTCTGTGTATTTACCAGCATTTACATAATCAGCCATATATAAATAAATGCGACTTAACAAGCCATAAGCAGCATATTTACTCACCCGGTAACGGTTAATATTTGTGGCAGGTAGAAGATCAGCTGCTTTAAGAACATCATTGGTTATCGCTTCCAGTGTTGCCTTAACAGAAGAACGACCAGGCACTTTATCTGTTACGTTAGTGCTTATGGGCATAGGCAGTCCGGGATCCGAAGCCGCTGTTGATGCATGGTAAGCCTTTGCAAAAACGGTAAGCAAATCCATATAACAGCTTGCACGAATAACCAGTGCTTCTGCCAACACCTGATTTTTCCTAAGGTCTGTGCCATCTGTAGCTTTCAAGACCCCATTAATAATCACATTTGTATCATAGATACTGTGGTACAACGGGCCCCAAACATCAGGACTCGCTTTTTCGTTGATGGTAATAACAGAACGCCAATAATAACCATTTGCTGTTGGCGACTGGTTCAAAGCATCAAACTTATTAAAGTTGTCATCTGTAAAATCCAGAAGATTAATAGGAAATGTCCTTGTTAACGTTGGTGAGTTTAACATATCCTCATAGTCTGATAATTTCTCAGGTATTATAATTCCTTTAGGCTTAATATCGAGGAATTTATTACAAGCAGAAAGCATGCCTATGACCATCATTAGTATTACTATACTATATTTCTGTTTCATCATCGTCGTATTAAAAATTGGTTGAAAAAGTCAAACTATAAAAGGGTTGGTTTTCCAGGCTCCTCACACCTGTAATCCGGTCGATTGCATCCGGATCAATATCGTTACCGCTAAATGTATATCGAAAAGCATTCTGGGCTTGAAAGCGAAGCTGGGTGTTTCTAAGCCCTAGTTTCTGTAAGAATTTTGCTTTGGTATTATAGGTCAGCACCACGTCCCTCAGACGAATATAATCTGCTTTACGTACAAATTGAGAGGCATATTCATAACCATATAAAGCATAGGATTGATAGTAACCGGGAGCACTACTGCTGGCCCTGACATAACCTGGAATGTTGGTAAAGTTCTCATCACCTGCCTTCCTCCAGAAGTTACTGGCTCCCACAAGCGGATTGTTATCAAAAAAACCAATATTATTCGGATTGGGCTGCTCCACCCGCATTACATGTCCTCCATAATACATGATTAGAAAGGACAAGTCAAATGCCCCGTAACTCAACTGGTTGTTTAAGCCTAAAACATATTTAGGTGTTGTAGTTCCGTTGTAAATAAGATCGTCTTTGGTTACATCTACCTGGCTGTTACCGTAAAAGGCAAGTACCTTTTTATTTCCTTTCTTATCCAACACATAAGGTTGTCCCTTTTCATTTAATCCCCCGTAGTTATAGCTGAACAATGCACCAATGGGCAGGCCCTTTACCGGGGTAGTTCCGCTGGTAATTAACTGTGAATTGGCATATTCAGTGGCTTTGACATCCAGAACCTCATTGTGATTAAACGATGCAGTCAATTGTGTACGCCACTGAAATTTATTTTGTTTTACATTTACACTGCTGATTAAAAACTCAAAGCCTTTATTCTCTATGGAAGCGGTATTGGCATTATATTGATTAAATCCGGAGGTGGGGTCTGCATCAAATTGCCCGAACACATCTAAAGTACGTTTCATATACCAGTCTGCTGAACCCGAAATACGGCCTTTGAGCAAGGTGAAATCAAAACCGAGGTTATAGTTCCTGGTTGTTTCCCATCGAAGAGATTGGTTCTCAGGACTTAAAACATCATTATAACTTAGTGGAGTATTAAGAGTTGTATTCAGTCCTGTTTTCAAAATCAAAAAAGGGCCATTATTGCTGGTTGGCACGTTACCATTAAATCCTGTTGCCGCCCGGAATTGCAATTGATCAATCCACTCTATTTTCTTAATAAATTCTTCTTCTCCTATTCTCCAGTTTAATCCCGCAGACCAAAATGGCTTATCTTTATATTTCGGATCTACCCCAAACAGATTAGATTGATCCAGTCTGAAACTTCCTGTCGCTACATAACGTCCTTTAAAAATATAGGTTCCCTGGCCGTAATATGACATAAACCTCCGCTCTGTTTCTGTGTCATTGAAATAATCCGTACTTCTGAAACTGGTGTAAAATCCAAGTTCTTCAAATGCGGGATAAGAGGTTGCATTCAAAGCATTTAAATTATAGGGTTTGGGAATGAGCGATTGATCATCATATCCGAAAAAGGATGTTTTGTATCCCCTCATTAGCGTTTTTTTCTGTTCTACCCCCAGAATACCTGAAAAATCATGTTCTCCATCGCCAAACTTATGATTCAGATTCAACTGACCTCTTAAGGTATAATTATTCGTCCTAAGGTTGGTTCGCTGCAGGATATTTCCCTTAGGTAGATTACTGAATATCGCATTCCCGGTAACCGGATCTTTTAAAGCCATATTACTTACCAGAACCCGCACAGCGTAGGCATCTTCCAGCTGCAACATCTCCTGAAGTATATTCTGGTTTTCATAATTTCCCCCAATGTCCATACTCAACCAATTGGTCATTCTTGCATTTAAACGCCCTTGAAATCTTACTGAGGATCCCTTATTGTTATTCGTATTGCTGTTAAGTTCCCGGTAAGGATAATAAAACTGATCGTAAAGACCAGCAGCCATTAAATCCTTATTTGCCGTTTTGGTGATCACCCTTGAAATATAATCACGTCCAGGATCAAGAGCTACAGGTAAGGCGCTTCCGTTCACATCAGCCAAATGCTCGTAAGGAAAGAAGTCGGTATAAGAAGGTGTATTTCCGCTTTTATCCGAATTATTGGTATAGGTACCTTTAAAATCAAAACTAAATGCCTTAGAGAACTTAAAGGTATTGGCCATATTCAGAATAAATTGTTTATTTTCCGATCTTCGGTTAACCGGAGTTTCCCCAATGTAATTTAAGCCCAGCAGATAGGTGCTCTTTTCGGTTCCCCCGCTCACATCAAAATTTATATTTTTAACCTGTCTGTGCTGGTAAAACAATTGCTCGTACTCCTTAAGATTATCATAAGACCCTAAGGTTGCTAGTTTTGCGTCAGCCTGGGCTTGTGTAAGTAAAGGGTTCGAAACCGAAGTTTGAGTTAATCCAAATAGGATTTCCTGGACAGGATCCATTTTGTAAATACCAAACTGGAACAGAGAGTAAGAGGTTTTACCGATATAAAAATAGTCTTTTTGCAATTGTACGAATTCGCTAGCCGGTGCATATTTCAGGTAACTAAAATCTGGTTTGTTCTGGACAGCATAGGTACTGCGGATGTTAAAAACCGGTCCACCGGATTTCCCCCGTCTGGTTTCCACAACAATAACCCCGTTTGAAGCCCTTACGCCGTAAATGGATGCAGCAGCGGCGTCCCTGAGTACACTCACGGAAACAATATCATTTGGATTGATAGTCCTTAAATCTATCTCTGTAGGGAAACCATCCAGTACAATCAACGGCTGTTTGACCGCATCAAAAGTGGATACCCCCCGAATCGTGAGCTCTCCGGTTTGTCCATTATAAACCAGCCCCGGCACTTTTCCCTCCAGACTTTCCAGAAAATTACCTGTAACTGCAGTTCTTTGCTGATAATCCTTCTCTGTCATTGTTGAAGCTGCGCCGGTAAGCTGATCCTTTTGAATCTTCTGATATCCTGTACTGATTACCCCTACCTCATCCAATTTATTTAAGGTCTCTCTGAGTCTGATCAGACTTAGATTTTCATTCGCCTTCAGAGTGCGGTTTTCGAAACCAATGTAGGAGACGATAATTAGGGCATCTTCCTCTATATTATTTAATTCAAAATAACCATCTTTATTGGTATTGGTTGCTTTTGAACTTCCCTGCACCCTTACAATTGCACCTTGTAAGGAAATACCATTACCATCAACAACCCTACCTTTAATATTTATCGTTTTAAAGGCATCTATAATTCTCTTGTAAAGAGGCTTTTCTTTTGCAGTAAGTACAACAAACTTATCTTTTAAAGAATAGTTAATGTCCTGACTGCTAAAAATCATTTCCAGAACCTCTTCCAGGCTAACGTCCTCTACATTCAGGTTTACTTTTTTTGCAGTTTCAAGCAAACTGGTTTCAAATACAAAATCATACCCACTTTGTATTCTGATTTTTTGGAGCACTGCAGATAAGGGACTAGCCTTTTCTTTCAGACTAATGTTCTGGGCCATACCTGCTGCGCTTACCTGCATCAGGAAGGTTGTCATTATAATTATGATCAATTTAGCGCGCATGAGTAGTTTTCTTTTATCGGCCCCGCTGATTCGGCGAAAGGCCGAATTCATCATCATTAAAATTTTCGGCGGCTGCCAAAGACATGGCATACCTAGGTTAAAAGCATATAAATTCATACTTTTGAAATGGTTTGAGTGAACAGTAATAGATTGCATAGTTTATTTACCGATGTTTCATCGGATGGTTAACTCAAATCGCTTCCGGGTAGTGTATCGAGCACTGCCCGGTTTTGTTTAGAGATCACCTTAGATCTGTCAGATGGGATTTAGTAGATTTATTTTCATGTGGTTTGGTTGGTTGGTTAACGGATAGGATTAATTAATATTTATGTTTGTGGCAGTATCAAAATGTTCCTGCCTTCTAATCTGAATTTCACTTTACCGGTGCTTTGAATACGCTCCAGTACTGAAGAGATCTTCCTCGATCTGGAAATATAACCGCTCAGTACAACTGCTTTTGAACTTTCGTCTGCATAGCTTACTTCCACATTATACCACCTGGAGATCTGGCGCATCAGACTGCCCAGGCTTTCCTGCTTAAAAACAAAGTCTCCATTCTTCCAGGCAACAGAGGTTTCCACATCTGCTGTTGTAACGTTAATACCCTCAGAGGAACCAAGGGCCTGTTGCCCAGGCTTCAGAACTACCATTCTCCCGCTCCGCTGCTGTATTTTCACGCTGCCTTCCAAAAGAGTTGTTTTCACCCCGGGTTCATCCTGATAGCTATTGATATTAAAATGTGTACCAAGAACTTCGACTTCCTGTCCCAACGACTTCACTATAAATGGATGTGCCTTATCTTTGGTTATTTCAAAATAAGCCTCTCCGCTGAGCTGTACTTCCCGTACACTCTTTTTACTAAATGAAACAGGATAAATCAACTTTGAAGCTGAATTAAGCCATACGTGCGAACCATCTGGTAATAACACCTGGTATTGTCCTCCTTTTGGAGTCTCAATGGTGTTGCTCAACAGGGTGGTACTTACCGCCTCTTGTATTTTGTAAACCAATTGCCCATCGGCTGTTTTTGTAATTTCCACCCCAGCTTCTTTGGCAAGCTGTCCGTTAACAGCATCGTTTAAGCTCAGCCGTTTACCACTGGCCAATATTAGATAGGCTTTGTTCCCTCCAGGTTCTATATCCTGTTTGGTAAAATCAGAAATTTGCACAGGAGCATGTCGTGCGCTGTAGTATAAAAATGAAAAACCAACAATACAAAGTATAGCCGCAGCTGCAGCTATACGATACCACAAGTAAGGAGTATTTTTCACCGCAAGTGTAGTCCCGGCCTCCTGTATTCTTTTTTTAACATTTAATAAAGCAGATTCCGTATCCATTTGTTCGAGTTCAGACAATTCCGTCCTTAAACTCTTCTGATCCGTGATCTGTTCAACAAGAGATTTGCGATCTGCACTTTGACCAATCCAGTTTTCTAATTCCTTTTTCAATGCAGCATCCTCATCACCGGTAAGATTTCGGGCGATGATCTGGGCTATTTTAAATGAATTTTTAAGCTGATCCATGGTTACTCGTTGTCAATTTAGTATAGAAACGGAACCAACAGCTGTTTTCTCTAAAAGATTCTAAAATTATTTTAATTTCTTAAAAAGTTTTTCCCAAAAGTATCTGCAATGCTTAATAAAAACACTGCTAAAGATAAATTTTCAACACTTAAACTCTTTCTCATCAAAGAAAGCCCTCTCGCCTTCTGATTATTCACGGTACTTACGGAAACGCCCATAATTTCCGCGATTTCTTTTCCACTCATCCCCTGCTCATAGCTCATTTTCATCACCCTTCTACATTGTTCAGGCAGTTGGTTAATGACTTTGCTGATCTCCATCAATACCTCGGCTTTGATCATATGGTCTTCCGCATCCTGTTCCATAATTTCTTGTTGTAAATACCATTGATTATCCCTGTTCAGTTTCCGTTGTTCCTGATCTACACCATCCCTGCAGGCATTTTTAGTACTGATATACAAGAAAGCTTTTACAGCATTATAATTTTCAAAGTCCTTTCGCCTTTGCCACAGTTTAAATAAGCTGTCCTGTACCACCTCTTCTGCCATACCTTCAACAGAAACAAATCGCCTGGCAAAAAAACACAAAGAAGGGTAAAATCTCCTGAACAGTAAATCAAAGGCGCGTTCATCACTATTCCGCAGCAACGCTACCAATTCAAAATCACTGAACTGAGTATAAGAATCCATATGAACGAAGTTAAAAAAAATCGTTACAAGCCAACTGTTAATTTATTCATAATATTTCTCTGACAATTGTACCGCAATATTATCCGTACCTTTGACCATGGAAAATAAATACGTTGAGACTATACAAGTAGAGAAAAACGGAAACTATTACATCGTACACAATCTGGGCACAAGAGATGTTATCCTTGCCATTTATGAAGTTGCAACAGGTCAGCAAATTACTCCTGATACCAGAATAGTAGATAAAAACACCATCAATATTAATTTCGAAAACCGTTCACGCCATGAGCACCTCAATGAAGGCAACTACAGGGTCGTGATCCGGTCCTGATTTTTTTTTAGATCTTTACATCCTGCATTCCATATTGCTTTAATACTTCATCGGGAACACCTTGCCATTGATTTGGAGCATTGCCTGCATAACCAATATCCTTTACACCAATTTTTGAAGTGTAAAAACCTGATGCAGTCAGGTTTCTCATCCTGTTAAAAAAAGTCACACCAGGCTTCATTTCCGGTTTGGCTTTTTGAGGATAGGCAATCTCATCGATCATCGCAATTTGCTCTTTTGCTGAAGCTTCAACAAAAGGTTTCTGATAGCGGTTCAGACATTGCAGATCCAGCCATTTTAAACCGCCTCGCATCGGTATCTTATGTTCCGGTATATCCTTCACTATAAATTCAATAAATTCCGGAACTTTTGCATCTGATGCGCTTCCGGAAACATCATCTTTTGGAATAATAATATCTGCAAGAACTGTAATGGTTGCCATTTCATGGCTGGTAAAGAAGGTTTCTGAATGAAGTTCTTTGTCCCGCTCTATTTCCCAATGTTCCCGCCCAGCCTCTTTTGTTGTTTCTTCTGGAGTACTAGTGCCGGTTTTAGTTTCAGATGGCTTGCAGGCATCTATAAGTACGCTGGTACTTATCGCTGTAAGTCCTAATGCTTTTATCGAGTCACGTCTGTTCATAAGCTCAATCGTTAAATATTTTGTTTTTTCTTTTGCGCCAGAATATATTCAGCGGTCCTCATTGACAAAGCTAAAATTGTCCAGGTTGCATTTTTATCTCCCTGCTGAACAAAAGGCGCTGCATCAACCACGAATAAATTTTTACAATCATGTGCCTGACAATACTTGTTTAAGGCTGATTTTTTTGGATCATCTCCCATACGGATGGTACCAACTTCATGAATAATTTTTCCAGGAGCTTCCAGGCCGTAATTTGTTTCCCGGCCTTGTATTTTTGAAGTGACCACAGCCCCCATTTCCTTCATAATAGAAAGGAAAGTTTCCTGCATATGTTTGGCCTGGTTAATCTCTTCCTGTGCCCATTTATAATGAAACCTCAGCACAGGAATTCCATATTTATCTACTACATCCGGATCAATTTCACAATAATTATCGGCTCTGGCTATAGCGGTACCACGGCCGGCCATACCAACTCCTGTACCGTAAAAACGACGATAATCATCTTTTAGTGAGGCACCATATCCACCCGCATCTTTCATCTTTCCATTTCTGTCTGGCACCATGCCATTCATAACGGGTACTCCCGAACCAAATCCATAGGAAGGCATACCCATTCCACCACCATATTCTATATGATAACCTCTTGGAAAATTAAGTTTCTTATTGTCCAGCCACCAGGGAGAATAAATATGAACACTGCCCACACCATCTTCATTATATCGTTTCCGATCCATTAACTGCGGTAAAAATCCGGAAACACTAGCTCCGGTAGAATCATGTAGATATTTGCCAACTACCCCACTGCTGTTCGCCAGTCCGGCCGGGTGCTGAGGAGATTTGGAATTCAAAAGAATCCTTGCCGACTCACAAGCACTGGCTCCCAGAATAACCAGTCTGGCATTGACCTGATATTCCTGCAAGTCTCGCCTGTTCACATAAGAGACCCCTTTGGCCGTTCCATCTTTATCTGTAATCACTTCCCTGACCATTGCATCAGTAATGACAGTTAGGTTACCTGTCTTTACAGCAGGAATAACCAAACAGGAAGAAGCAGAAAAATCACCATATACCTTACAGCTTCTGCCACATTGGCCACAGTAAAAACAAGGCGCACGATCATTATTCCCTTTAATAGATTCAGTGAGTACAGCGCCTCTGCCGGTAATGACTTTTACTCCGGCTTTCTCTGCGCCTTTTTTTATAAAAAGCTCGTTCAACCGCGGTTTAGGTGGTTTCATGAAAATCCCGTCAGGTTCATTTTCCAGGCCCTCAACAGTACCATAAATACCGATCATACGGTCTACTTTATCGTAAAATGGTTTCAGATCATCATAGGTGATTGGCCAGTCATCTGTTAAACCATCTTTGCATTTAAAATCATGAGGCCCCATTCTCAAGGAAATCCGTCCCCAATGGTTGGTTCTTCCGCCAAGCATTCTGGACCTGAACCATTCAAATTCCGTTTTATCTTTTTTCGTATAGGGCTCGCCATCCAGTTCCCAGCCTCCATAAGAAGCATCAAAATCGCCAAAAGGCCTAACGGTACCCGCCCCTCGTCGGGGAGATTCCCAGGGCCATTTTAATTGGTGCGCATCTAATTTCGGATCGAAATACTGGCCAGCTTCAAGCATTAAAACCTTCTGACCCGCATTAGCCAGGACATATGCAGCCATTCCGCCGCCAGCGCCTGAACCTACTACAATAGCATCATAAACAGTAGGTGATTTTTTGATTTGAAATTCACTCATATATTTGGTTCGGAGTTTTACGACTACAATATATGACTTTCAAATACTTAGTTACAACTTAACTAAAACAATTTATCAATACTTTTTCATAGAACGAGTCTGAGTGATGAAAAATCGTAAAGGGTACATAATTTGTTGTAAATTGGTACAACCAAAATTTAAGATTTGCATTATCCAGCCAATATTCCTCTAGGTGAATCCTTCGTCCCAATCCATTTTATATGCGAAACGCTCGCTTATTTTCTTGGTTACAGGTACTATATTTATTTAAGAAGTAAACAGGAAGACCAGATCAGCGATGAACACCGTATTCTTATTTTCATCGGTGCGGCACTAGGCGGTTTTCTGGGATCCCATATTCTTGGTGTTTTGGAAAATCCACAATATCTTAAAAACATGGACATCCTCTATTTCATGCGAAATACAACGATTGTTGGTGGTTTATTGGGTGGACTGATTGGTGTTGAACTGATCAAGAAGAAAATTGGCGTATACGTTTCTTCGGGTGACATGATGGTTTATCCAATTATACTGGCCATGATCCTTGGCCGTTTAGGATGTCATTTTGCCGGTTTGGATGATGGCACCTATGGAATTCCAAGTTCCTTACCCTGGGCCATTGATTTTGGAGACGGTATAACCAGGCACCCCACCAATTTATATGAAATCATATTCTGGATCCTGCTTTGGATTTCGCTCAATAAGCTTGAAAAGCAATACGCACTGGAAAATGGGGCTCGCTTTAAATTAATGCTCGCATCTTATCTCTTTTTTCGCTTTTGTATTGAGTTTATAAAACCTGATTATGTTTTTAGTTTCGGTTTATCTGTGATACAGCTGGCCTGTATTGCCGGATTACTATATTATTATAAATTATTCGTTAACCCCTCAAAACTACTAAAATCCTATGCCTGAACGCCCATACATTTACTACGACTATACCATCAGTTTATGCAGTACCTGTTTGAGAAGAATTGATGCTAAGATCGTTTTTCAGGACGATAAAGTGTACATGCTTAAACACTGCCCAAAACATGGACGTGAAAGGGTATTGATTGCAACCGACATAGCCTATTATAAAAGCTGCCGGAATTATGCAAAAAGAAGTGAAATTCCCTTAAAATTTAACACCTCTACCCACTTTGGCTGTCCTTATGATTGTGGCTTATGCCCGGACCACGAACAGCATTCCTGCTTAACGGTTATTGAAGTTACTGACCGCTGTAACCTCTCCTGTCCTACCTGCTATGCAATGTCTTCACCAAGCTATGGCCGTCACCGGACGCTCGAAGAAATTGAACAGATGTTTGATGTGATTGTTGCAAATGAAGGCGAACCTGATGTGGTGCAAATTAGTGGCGGAGAGCCAACTGTGCATCCTCAGTTCTTCGAAATCCTGGATATCGCCAAACGTAAACCGATAAAACACCTTATGCTGAACACCAATGGCATCAGGATTGCGAAAGACGAAAAATTTGTAGCCCGTTTGGCTTCTTATATGCCCGATTTCGAAATCTATCTACAGTTTGACTCCTTTAAAAAAGAAGCTCTGGAAAAACTACGTGGTGAAGATTTAAGGGAAGTAAGAAGAAAAGCTATTGAACATCTTAACAAATATAATCTGTCCACAACTTTAGTTGTAACATTGCAGAAAGGGTTGAATACCGATGAAATCGGAGAGATTATCGAGTATGCATTAAAACAACCCTGCATCAGGGGCGTTACCTTTCAGCCAACCCAACAAGCCGGTCGCCTGGAAAATTACAATCAGGCAACTGACCGATATACTTTGACTGAGGTCAGATCGGCCATCCTGGAACAAACGGATGTATTTACGGCTGCTGACCTTCTTCCGGTTCCATGTAATCCGGATGCCCTTGTTATGGGCTATGCGTTAAAGCTCGGCGGGAATGTTTTCCCACTGACCCGGCTGATCGATCCTAATGATTTGCTGGACAATTCCAGAAATACAATTGTATATGAAAACGATGAACATTTAAAACCGCATTTGCTGCATATGTTTAGTACAGGTAATTCAGTAGAGGTGGCAAATGAACATTTAAAATCAATTCTATGTTGCTTACCTGCCATTGATGCGCCCGAATTGAGTTATGATAATCTTTTTAGAGTTATTATTATGAACTTTATTGATGCACAGAATTTTGATGTTAGGGCAATTAAAAAATCTTGCGTGCACATTGTTAATAAAGACATGAAGATCATCCCTTTTGAAACCATGAATCTCTTCTACAGGGATGATAAGATTGAGTATCTAAACGTTCTTAAAAACGAAGTCAGTATATGATAGAACAACAACAAAACAAGAAACCTGGTGATTTGAAAATACTGGGTATCAACCTGGGTATCTTTGCCGTGTATTCCATTTTATGTATATATACCGGTGGAGGAGATGGTGGTATTGCCGCTTTTATGTTTGCCGGGTTCCATGCTTTTATTTGTGTCATCCTCGCTATCGTTCAAAAGCGATGGATCTGGGTGTTGGCCGCTTTGCTCATTCTGGTCATTGGTTTTGCGACTTGTGTGAGCAATTTTAAGTTAGACATCAGGTAAGGGATTGATAGCAGGGTGTTTTATTAAACAAAGATATATCTACCCATTCCACCCTGTCTTTCTCTCTCGTTTTTGGCAGCACCGGAGGCGGACCACCTAGTCCAATGCCAAATGAGGCTAATATAATTAAGATACCAAGTCCGGTAAGACGCAGTATTTTTTTAAACTGTTTCATAGAAAATGATGTAACCGGCCTACAGGCCGCTAGTGTCCGTTAATAAATTTGAATAAATGAGGGGAACTAGGACAAATTACAGAACTGATGTCTTCTGCTGAACATAAGAAGTGCTTTTTTAAGGAATTCTGTCTCCAAGGATGCAATCAAGAGCATCAGGATGGCCATGAGCATTAACTTGACATGAATTCCTACAGAACAGATCAAAGACAAAATCTCCTGAGATATATTTAGAATTTTATTGACCAACTTAATTAAAACCCTTTGGTCCAGAAAACTCTTGTAATAAATCTGCGTTTTCTTAAAACTTTCTGCTTGAACAGGTTGGTCAGTTGTTGCTTTGGTTTCAAAGCCAGAAGTTCTTGAGGCTATGATACCAAATGAATTCAGCAAACCAAAAAACAATAGAATCACCAGCATCATATGCGTCAAAATTCTCCGGTCTATTTTTTGTTGCAAATTGGTCATCTTTAACAAAGATAACAAATCCAATCATCACTATAGCTTTACCTGATCTTTTTAAAAAAGAGGTTTTTGTTCAAATTGTTCTACAGACGTCAGAGCACCATTTAACTCCATTTGAGTATAGTTATTTTAATTAATTCCTTACTTCAATGTTAAGTTTCAATTCTTGATTTAACATAATGATAATATGAATTTAACGATAATTTTACGTCAATTTGCCGCTGTAAATTAACATTATCCATGAGTAAGAAGAAGAAAAGACTTGCAGCGAAGTCTGCGAAAAAACAGATCCGTAAAGAGTTAGACATTAAAATCCTGCAGGAATTTGAGCAAGCGATCAACACACTTGGTCATGATCCAAAGGAAGTCAAAAAAGAATTGAAAAGAGCTTCTGATAAGCTATCAAAAAAGCTTGCAAAAAAAGTAAACAAAAATCTAAGCAATATCATTACAACTGAAGTAGCTGCTGAGGATAAAGCTGGAACAGCAGCAGAAAGCAAAGGATAGTATAAAAAAGGTCTGCATTCTTTGCAGACCTTTTTTCTTTATCGCTCTTCTGCTGTTTCAAAATCAGTATTGAAAATTAAACATTATATTTCGCCATAAAACGGAATGATGGATAAATATGCTTTAATTACTGGTGCGAGTAAGGGAATCGGAAATCATTTTTGCATATTTCTGATACATCATTTTTGAAACAACTACCGGATCACCTTCTGGTCTTTCATTGTACAGTTCCCGTCCCTGAACCCAGTTCCATTCCCACACCTTGATCTTCTTGTCAAATGCCTCCTGGCTAAACTTTTGTCCGCTGTTCATTTTTGCTGCCACATGTTTAAAGAAATACTGCCATCTCGGTAAATAAAAACCAGTCAGCAGACCAGACCATTGCTTATTGGCATATTCATGAAGGGAGGCATCCTTATCTCCCCAAAGCGTGATCAGGTTCCTGGCATTTTTTTCATAAAGTGCTTTTTCAGCATCATTTGTACCCCATCTTTTTGCGTCATTTAACCATTTTCCCAACAGAAAATCTTTCCTTGTAGCAAGCAGATGATCCATGTCTTTAATTAACTCCAGAAATTTGCTGCTGTTGATCTGAAACGATTTTTGGTTTTTACTCCTGTAGGCCGCGACGATATTTTGTTGTAGGGTACTGGCGTAGTCCGCAAGTATTTGTCTGCTCAGATCAACCAGATCGTACTGAAAACCGTCAACATTTTTAAAATTCGCCGAAGCCCTGATCAAATGGTCCCATGCAGGAATCAGATCTGTTAATTTGTAAGATCTTTCTGTATCCGTCCAGTCTGTACTGCTTTTAAATGTCGGCCTGCCAGTAATAATGCTCTCATGACCTCCGTCAGTACTGTAAACCGTATAATGAAGTATATTCCAGGCCCGTTCTGCGTCTGTGTTTTTTTGTCCGTACCTCCGGTGTACGTAGGCTTTAACCCAATCATCGGCGTCAATTACTTTATCCCTCCAAACATGATCCAACATCAGCGCATACATGGCCGGATTTTGTTCTATACCTTCCGGGACCACTCCGATCCCAACCATATTGCCTGCTTTAGGATTGTGGAACGTTTCAGAAGGTTCGATTGAAATTTTATCCATGTTGCCGAACATATTGATCTTACCCCCAAAATTATGGAGCATACACCATATCCATTGCTTACCATAATAAGCATCAGTTTTATCCCATATGGGCTGTACTTCACTCCAAAGGTCGAGCACAATCAATTGATTGTCTGGTACTGCATTCAGATAACTTTTTAACTGCCCAGGTTTCCAGAAATCTCTTTTATCCCAAAATGTCCAGCCCTGCATGACCCATAAAGCCTTGGGATCGGCTGTGGCCATCGATTTGTACACGGCGTTACTGGATTCGGCCAGATAAGAAACATCATTGCTCGGGGGATACATCTCATTAAAAGTATCAGCTCCGTACAAATGATCTGTGCCAAAGGTCTTTGTTTGTTCTTCAATAAATTTACGGCCAATAATCTGGAACATCGGGTCTTTCGGATCCAGGATATAAGTATCTGCAAATCTCCCTTCCCAATTGGTTTTCTGCAGCTTTGCTTCTGGAAATCTATCTTTAAATGCCGGAGGTACATGCCCCGTAAACGCAGGAAGGACTGGTGTCATTCCCAGCTCGCGTTCACGGGTAAGGATTTTCTTTTGAAGCTCTTCATGACTTTTCATCCAGGATTGTGGCAGCGGCCCACCCCAGCCGTCGAGATTTCCAGCCCAGAACCACATGAAATAAGCTGGTCCGGAAAAAAAAGCATCCATATCTTTATCTGTAAAACCCATACCTTTATAAACCCTGTACCAAAGTGCATTTTGACCAGTCATTGCAAGTGGCATATTGATGCCATTTAAAGCCATAAAGTCAATTTCTTGTTGCCAGCGCTCCCAGTTCCACCAGGCAGCGGTGTAATTGAAGGTACAATAGTTAAAATAATGTCTGTATTTATAGGGCGTTGCCTGATGTACCTTTGCTGGGACAACAGGGAGTTCATTTAGCAAGTTAAGGTTATTTCCATTCCAGCTGATGTCGCAGTGTGCATAATTTTTAAGATAGAAATTTAATGCACTCGCGACCGAAATGCCATGATTTCCTCTCAATATGATCTTCCCGTCTTTACTTTCCAGTTCAAAAACATCCTTATCATTTTCCTTCTCCAAAAATTCAACCACAAAGCGGTCATAAAATTTCGGCAGGATACGTTTGATCAAAGCATAACTAGCTTCTTTATTTAAAGTTGAAGATCCGTTTACCCAGGCTGGCCTGGAAATCGCATTCATGCTCGCAATCATTAATGCCAGCCCCAAAATATAACCAACTAATTTTTGTGTGTATTTCATATGTTTTCGTTTATGTATTTCAGACATTAATAATTTTAGGAAATGGAATGATAGCTTACCAGTTCAGTGATCAACGAAGGTAAAATCCGACCCGGTTGCATCTTAAAGTCACTTAGAACCTGTTCCAGAATGTCTTTAAAATGATAACCTACCGAACCAATACAATTAAAAGTATAACGGTCATATGCCGGGTAACAGGAAACAAGATTGCTAAAGAACTCAGTAAATGAAGATCTGACCAGCTGGTCACTATAATCAGGATCAACATCTGGATGCTTTAAAAATCTGGTGAACCCAGCGCAAAATCTATTCGCCAGCGGAGCTCCGTATATCTGGTTTATGATTTCTGCCGGAACAAGCCCATACTGCCGGTTAAACGTTTCTTTTACAGACTCCGGCATCTTATTGCGCAGATAATCACTAAGTATCTTTTTTCCCATTGCTGCCCCACTACCCTCATCACCTAAGATAAACCCTAGAGAATCAATGTTGTTAACAATTTTCTTCCCATCATAAATACAAGTATTGGTACCAGTGCCAAGGATGGCCGCAAAACCAGGCTTATTCCCCAGCAGTCCTCTTGCCGCCGCCAGTAAATCAACTTCGGTCGTAATTTGTTCGCAATTGGAAAATACAGAACGCAGGATTTCCTCCATAACCATAGTCTTGTCATCCTGACAACCGGCGCCGTAAAAATGAACTTCTTTGACAGATAACCGGTCAATATCCTTTGGAAAATTATTTTTAATAGAATTCATGATGTACTGTTCATCAGAAAAATAAGGGTTATAGCCTTCGGTTATAAAATAATTCCCTTTTTTACCTGGATCAAGAAGGCACCAATCTGTTTTGGTTGAACCACTGTCTGCAATTAAAATCATCTGTTATTTTTTTCTTTTTTTCCTGTTTTATGTCCTGAAACTGCATAATATCCTATTGCCATATAGCTAGGTACTACGATCCAGTATGCCTGTTGCGGATTTGAATGATCAGTAATGTAGCCGTACAATAATGGAAGCAACGCTGCACCTGAAATAGCCATAACCAATAATGCCGAGCCTGTTTTGGTAAATCGTCCCAATCCGGCGATAGCTAATGGCCATATAGACGGCCACATTAATGAATTTGCCAGGCCAAGCAGCGCTACAAATACGACAGAAGTCAAGCCACTGCTGAAAATGGCTGAAACTGCCAACAAAATACCCAGCACCGCTGAACTTTTAAGCGCCGTTTCCTGGCTGAAGAATCTTGGTATACAAACTATTCCAATCAGATAACCACCAAGCATACTCACCAGAGTAAACGAAGTGAAAAACTTTGAAACAGAAAGCGAAATTCCCTGAAAAGCACCATACCCTATAATGCTATTCCCGGCAATGACCTCAACACCTGTATACAGGAATAGCACAAGTACACCGATCAGCAGATGTGGAAATTGTAGAATAGAGGTTTTAACCGGCAGATCTTCACCAGCGCCTTGTCCATCTGTATCTTCTTCGTTAACTTCAGGAAGCGCAGAAAAACGTACAATAATAGCCAAAACGATCAATACACCTGTAATGATCAAGTAAGGCATAATCACCTTTGCTGCCAGGGAATTCAATTCTTCTATCCTTTGTGATGGATTCAGCAGGCCCAGTTTTTTCTTTAATGCATCAGCATCATTTAAAATTACAGCACCGAGTATAACAGGAGCCAACGCACCGGCAATACCATTACATATCCCCATAAAACTTATCCTCCTGGCCGCGCTTTCCTTAGACCCAAGTATAGCTACGTAAGGGTTGGACGCTGTTTGTAATACCGTAAGACCTGAGCCTTGGATAAATAACCCAAATAAGAACAAAGGGTAAAACCTGCTCATGGCTGCTGGAATAAACAATAAAGAACCAATCGCGACCAGGCCCAGGCCTACGGACAGTCCGTTTTTAAATCCAGTAGTCTTTAGCAACCAACCTGAAGGTATACCCATCAGAAAATAAGATATGTAAAAGGCAAATGCAACCAGATAAGATTGAAAATTATTCAGTTCACAGGCCAGCTGCAGGTAAGGAATCAATACAGCACTCAGCCAGGTAACAAAACCAAATACAAAAAACAAGGCGCCTATAATAATTAAAGGATTTAATACATTTCTATTCGTCATATGCTTAACGATTTTGGGTCTTTATTTTATCGATGATCGTTTCATAAACGTTTAAGGGAAATACTGAGGGCTGCCCGTACCAGAAAAAAGAACTGAACCCCTCGTAGGTACCCGCCTGAATGTGCCTTGATGTAGGTAAATAACTAGAAACATCATTACAATATCCAGCCACGCTGACCAGTTTTCCCGGCCATATTTTTTTAATACCAATACTGTAATCCGTTACAGCCTCTCTGGAAAGTCCGACCAATTTCCAGCTGCCAATATTAATGGTCTGTATATACACCGGCATACTAGATGGTATCTTGTTGTCCTTATCGCGCCGAAGCATCAGATCTGCCCAGCGCACATTCTTTTCAGCATCTACATCGACCTTATCTTCATTTTTCTCTCTGAAAGTATGGATATGCTCATTGCTCCACCTGTTTACAGGAAAATTCAGAGAGTCCAGATAAAAGCTAATCCCACCTTCCAAGTTTTCCATCGGCCTGTTCAAAACATTCTTCACATCAGCGGCCAGGTCTTTTCCGGTTTGGATATGATCATTGCTTACAGGGTTAATATCTCCCCCGCAGCCCTGAATGAATAATGCATCGATGGTTTCCGTCCCTTTTTCAAGAAGGTTCTTTGTTATCCCCGGATAATTGGCACTGATCGTAAAGCCTTCCATTCCTTCGTTTTTAAATACCGGATGACATCCGGTTAAAAAAACCACAGTTTTATGATGGTCCTTATTGCGTTCAATATGCAATACATCTACATCGTTATCATAAGGAACATCAGCGCCTTCAAGGCTCCGGTTGCTTCCGATAACAGTTTTTCCTCTTCCAAAAGACAGCGCAGAAGGCTTCATGGTTTTTATTGCACGTTCGATTACCCCTGTCATTGCAGGCTTGACAACGCCGTTTAAATAAACAGAATCTGGCAACTGATGTGTGCCCCAGGTCGTCCAGTCTTGCGTTGATGGAGCAAAATGAGTATGGGATGCATTGATCAAGATGGCTGCCGGTGCAATTTTGTATTTTGTGAAAATTTCCTGCTTAATGGCATAGATGAAATCATGGTTAAACCCGCAAACATCAGTACCAACAATCACAACGGTCTGTTTTTCTGTGGAAATGGCCACCGCAGCCACCGAAAGGTTGCCGTCTGTTTTATGCCTGGCCTCATAAACCACATTATTTTTATCCAACCCGTACAGTTTATCTCTGATGATGGCAATAGATTTCAAATGCACGTTATAGGATAGTCCGTTAAATTTTGCAAACTTAACCCAGTCACCACTTTTATCCTTTAACTCAAACCTAAACAGCTCATCATTTGCAGTAAGTGCAAACAACCGCCCTCTATAGGCAGCCAAACCGGTTATTCCCTCCAATTGAGTAAGTTTTTGCCAGTTCACACTTTTACCCCTTATTGAGGTATAGGTAATTGACCCGCCTTTATCTGCGGCATACATCACCTTGTTCAATACGGCATAGGCAATTGAATTAACCGCCAGCTTTTTCCATCTTTTCTGCTGCCTGCTCTCTGAAAAAAAACCATGGTGGTCATCCGTTTTTATCCAGTCCACACTGAAGCGCCCGCCCCTTGGATAACCATAACCTGCAAGGGCTACTGAAAATGGGTAAGATTTTGGTTCAATACTTGCCTTAGCGGTTCCGGAAAGATAAATTTGCTGTGCGTTCACTTCTGGAATAAAAGGACAGACTATGCCCAGGAATATAAAAATGAACCGAAATTGAATTTTCATAACGCCAATGGAATTAAGGATGGATAAACAAAGTACTCGTATTTACACTGCGCTTCCCTGATGGGGTGATAACAATGGTTTTCAATTGTCTCTTTTCACCTTTATGAAGTATAATATCAATGGGTTTTTCATAGAGGTAATCGGTCTCCCGCGCATCTTGTCCTTCAAAATTATAATAGATCTTTGCCCCTTCTACCGGAACTTTCAGCTTAAGTTTAAATATAGAACCTACAAGCGTTGTATCGGTAATTCCAATTGGTCCAGGTACTCGGTATATCTTATCCGTTTTATCCAGCTGGCCCAGGTGCCTTGGCAAACGGTGTTCAAAAAAAACAACTGAATCCTTTTGCTCAGGGAAGGTCCAGGCAATCTCCGCAAGCGCCATTAAACGGGGATAAAGCATATATTCAACTTTGCGATAAGTATCCATATGTTCTGTCCAAATGGCCGCCTCGACACCGATGATGTGTTTTTTCTGCACTTCTGTTAATACCTTAGGTGTGGGATCATAAGCATATACATCTGACAAGGTATTACATCCCCAGCCTATAGCCAGGGGTTCCAGTGCTCTTTTACCCTGGATAAAATCAAAATAAACAGGTGACATGGGTGACATGACGACATCGTGATCCTGGCGCGCGGCTTTTATTCCTTCTTCTATATTACGCCAGCTCATTACCGTAGCATTCGGGGCAAGACCACCTTCCAGTATCTCGTCCCAGCCAATGATCTTTCTTCCTTTGGAATTGACGAACTTTTCAATTCGCTTCACAAAATAACTCTGGAGTTCAAGTTCATTTTTAAGCTGTTCATTCTTCATTCTCTGCTGACAATATTTGCAGGCCGCCCAGCGCTTTTTGGAGCACTCATCTCCACCGATATGGATGTATGGCGAAGGAAACAACGTCATCACTTCCGTAAGCACATCTTCCAGAAACTTAAATGTATTTTCTTTGCCCGCGCAATATACATCATCAAATATCCCCCAACTTTCTGCTACCCTAAAAGGACCTGGATGATCACCACAGGCCAATTCAGGATAAGCTGCAAGTGCAGCGACAGAATGTCCTGGGAGTTCAATTTCAGGAATTACAGTTACCTGTCTTTCGGCCGCAAAAGCAACCACTTCCCTGATCTCATCCTGGGTATAAAAACCCCCATATGGAAGATGATCCTGGCTGCCTAAGGAGTCGGCGTAATGGCTTATCTGTGTACTTGCCCTGTATGCACCCACCGAAGTAAGTTTAGGGTATTTTTTGATTTCAATACGCCATCCGTGATCTTCCGTCAAGTGCCAGTGATAAACATTCATTTTATATCTGGCCAGCATCTCTATCTGACTTTTAATAAATGATACAGGGTAAATATGATAGCCAACGTCTTGCATAATTCCCCTATAAGCGTACCTGGGTTTATCATTAATTTCTAGACAAGGCACATGTAGCTTTGGGCCCTCACTTTTAAGAAGCTGCATCAGCGTCTGCAGACCATAAAACAGCCCCCCTTCGTCTCCTGATATTTCTACCAACGCGGGACCGACTTTGAGCCGGTAAGCCTCTTTCCCTAACTTGTCATCGTGAGCAAAAACAATCGTCCCGGCCGGCTTATCTGCATCTTCTGTAAACAAAGGCAACTTTAACCCATAACTTTTTTGAAGATACTCTTTTAACATTGTTGCAGTTTTCTTTGATGGACCATCTGGATAAATAATCCGGGTTTTAGAGTCAATTATAAAATGTCCTTTTTTAATCATCACCTTAACGGGTGCCGGTATAATACCGAAATCAGCAGACGCTGTTTGGGCATTAACTGTCACGGCATAAAGCAAAAAATAAATGAGTATATATTTCAAAATCAATGATTTAATTAAAAAATTAATTGTGTTTTTTTACTAATTTTTCCATCGCATTTTTCACTGACCCATGTGCAAGAAGGATGGACTTCGCCTCTTCATAGTTTTCAATATCAGCTTTCTGCATCAGCATCTTTACCCCCCGGTCCAGGATTTTTTCATTGATCAGCTTTACATTGACCATGCTATTGCCTTCAACCCGCCCAACCTTGATCATTACTGTAGTTGAGATCATATCAAATAACATCTTTTGGGCAGTCCCGCATTTCATTCTTGTACTACCTGTAATAAATTCAGGTCCTGTCAACACCTCTACCGGATAATCGGCATGTGCAGCTATCGGGGTTAAAGGATTGCTTACAATACAACCTGTTGTGATGTTTGAAGCCCTGCACTTTTTTAATCCTTCCAGTACAAAGGGGGTTGTTCCACTTGCAGAAATCCCAACCACGATATCGCCTGTATTAACCCCGGCTTCTACAAGGGCCGCCCAACCTTCTGCCAAATCATCTTCCTTTTCTTCAAGCGCATCGACCAGACGGTCAACACCGCCCGCAAGAATGGCATTAAAAACACCTTTAGGTAAGCCGTATGTGGTGGGAAGCTCAATGACATCTAACACAGATAGACGGCCGCCACTGCCCGCCCCGAGGTAAAACATCCGTCCGCCGGTATTTAACTTATCCACAATTGCTTTGATCAGGTTATTTACATCCGGAAGAACTTTTTTGATCGCTTTTGCTACTTTTTCATCTTCCTGATTTATGTAACTGGTTAATTCTTCAACCGACTTATTTTCTAATTGATCGTACAAAGACGATTGCTCTGTAATTGGTGTCATATAATTTATATTTAAGTATATCTATTTTTTTAGCGGCCAGAAACCGGCCGGATTAAATTTATATCTCCAGAGGTCTCCGGAGCTGTCCAACGCGAGCAGGTCCTTACCCGCTGAAAATACCAGCTTGTACATGTCCCAGCCACTTCCAACTTTGGTTTTAGTTCCAAATACACCGTCGTCCGATAATGGAAACTGGTACATATCACCGCCCGTATCAACGGCAAGCAGCGAATTTTCATAGGGAATGACATGGATAAACCCACCCCAGCCGCTCCCGATATTCTTAATCTTTCCGAAATCAAAATTGCCGCCTGCATCTAAAGGATACATAGTCATATTTCCAGCAGCATCAATTCCAAGCAGCAGGTTTTTAAACGGGATAATTTTGCTAAAGATCCCCCATCCAAAGCCAATAGTAGCGCTGGCGCCAAAGTTCCCATTCTTATCAACAGCATATTGTACAATATTTCCTCCTCCGGCAGCAAACCTTGCTATTAAGCAGTTATTGCCAAAGTAAAAAACTGAATTAAAGATGTCCCAGCCAACTCCAATTTGTTGCGGGGTGCCAAATGTTCCGTCTGCAGCCCCTGGATAAAGCATTAAGCCACCATTGGGATTCTTACCGATCAGATCACCATTAAAATCAAAAAAAGTAGTACCTGCACCTGCACCAAATGCATAGGTCTTCTCACGTGGCACCTCCCCTGGAGCGTAAGAACCCGTGATCAGAAAATAAGTCGTGTTTAATGTAGAATTGATCTTCACATTTGCTCCGATGATACTCACCGGCAACAGATAAGATTCAAAAGGGAGGATGAAGCCTTCGGTTTTCACATTCAGATTCAGGACCCCCGTATTTTTGCTTCCTGCTTTTATTTTCCCTTCAGGATGGTCAAATGTATAACTCCCCTCAGGCATAAGTTTATAATAGGTTCCATTTTTCAGATTAAAACTGTCTACCATTGCCGGCACAACCCCGAACTTTACATTGATCAGGTTATTGTTGTCCAGACTGCCTCCCAAATAGGCGCTATAATCAAAACTATAGGGAGACCCGGAAATACTCAGACTCTTTATAACCGGGTTGACGTTGGCCTGGGGCATATAGAGCATTGAATATGTAGCAGCACCCTTAACATCTAAATCAATTTCCACCTTTTTACTGCACCCTGCCAGCAGGATAAAGGAAACCAGGGACAAAATTTGTAATATATTTTTCATGATCTGTTTTCTTAATGTTATAAATTCAACTACCATCCAGGATTTTGCACCATATTAGGGTTCTTGTCAATTTCATCCTGCGGGATAGGAAACAAATAATGTTTAGGCGCCTGAAAAACCCTTGTTTCTATTGCGGTACGCTGATAGAAATTGTCGTCTTTAAGATTGGTTCCCGCTGAAATATTCATTCCATATACGCGGCCCTTGTCGGTCTGCTCTGCGATCTTCCATCTGTGACAATCGAAATATCTGTGCGTTTCAAATGCAAGCTCTACCCGGCGTTCATTTCTTATGCGCCTGCGCATATCTTCTTTATTCAGAGAATTCGGCAAGGGGGGCATCCCCGCCCGGTTACGAATTGCATTAACATATGTATACACATCGGCTGCCGGGCCCTCGGCCTCATTCAATGCCTCAGCATAATTCAGATACATCTCTCCCAAACGAAAGAATATCCAGGTTTTAAGAGCATAACGCTGCTGTGTAAGGCTCACACCTGGATCTATAAACTTTTTAAGCAGATAACCGGTTGTATTAAAATCACGCCCGGCATTCCCTCTCCCATCTGCTCCGCTTTGCCAGAACTGAACTCTTCTGTCAACAAAAAATGCACCATTAAAATTAATTGTGGCATAAAACCTTGGGTCACGGTGAACGTACATATTTCTTGTACCATCCAGCCATCTGCCGGCGGGATCATTTACAATTGCGTAACCTTTTTCCACATAGCCCGATGCAGGATCGATAACCGGGGATCCATCCAGATTATAGCCAGCTATAGGTGCAATACCGTTGTCCATTTCATACGCATCTATTTGTCCCTGAGTGGGGTTCCATCCATTCCACCCACCCAAACTACCGGGAAAAGCACACTTTTCCATCCATCCGTCTCTGCCTGAATTTCTGGCAAACAATACCTCCGGATTATTATTTTCAATAAACAACTGCTGATAGTTTTTAACTGGATCGGAATAATTCTTAAACAAATGATAGCCGGCAGATTCGCACTTGGTTATACAATCTTTTGCTGCCTGAGCTGCAAGCTTCCATTTGTTGGCATCGTATTGCTGCGAAAACAACCTGGTGCCTTCATTATCCACAAATGACCTGTAATCGGTATTTCCGTTCCATAACGGACTGGCATTGTACAAGAGCACTCTGGCTTTGAGCCCCAGTGCCGCCGCCGCAGTGGGCCGGCCCAGGTCGCGGCTTTCCACCACATTCATAGGCAGCCGGGCAATAGCCTTATCGCACTCGTCAACTACAAAATTTACACAAAAATCTAAAGGTTTACGACGGATTTTGGTAAAATCATCTGCAACACCAATGCTATGTTCCATTACCGGAACAGGCCCATATATTCTCATTAACTGAAAATGATAGAATGCTCGGAGAAACATTGCTTCACCAACCCAACGGTCTTTAGTGGTTTGTGTAAACTCAGCAGACAGAGGGGTAAGATCGATATGCTCCAGGAATATATTTGCCTTTCTTATCCCTTCGTACATGTTCTTGTAGATTTGTCCTGCTACATTAAAAGAGTTCCAGGCGCCCTTGTTCATCAGCTTTGGAAACTTTTCTGGCCAGGGAATGTTCATTTCATCCGATGCGGCTATAAAAGGGTTTACATCGACCAGATCGGTAAAATAGATTTCATTGGGAAGACCAGCATAGATATCTACCAGAAAAGCTTCTGCATATTTACGTTGTTTGAAAGCCTCTTCTATGGTAATATCTTCATCCGGACTTTTGTCTAAAAAATCCTTGCGGCACGCAGAAATAAAAGTCAACTGCATGATCAACAGGCTGCAAATGATATAGTGTATTTTTTTCATGTTCAGTTTTATTTAAAGTCAATCTGTAAGCCGGCATTCAGAGATCGTTGTAGCGGGTAACCGCCTGTACCATCATTAGATTCGGGATCCATAATCTTAATATGGTCCCAGGTTATCAGATTTACAGCATTTACAAAAAACCTAAGGTTATTGATCCCAATCCGATTGGTTACTTTTTTAGGCAATGTATAACCAATTTCAGCATTTCTTAATCTCAGATAATCGCCGTTACGCATCCATATTGTGGAATTAAGGTAGTTATTGGGATTGTTGCCGACATCTATGGCGGGGTAACGCGCATTTGGATTTGAGGATGTCCATCTGTTGTCATAATACTCTGTTAATACATTGTTTACTCCCAAGCCGTCATAAAATGGCCACATTGAAAATCCGCTTAAAAAAACACTGGTATGGGCGGCCCCGGTGAAATAAAGGCTTAGATCGAAACCTTTATAGGACACTGTACCGCCAAAGCCAAACGACATTTCGGGTAAACGCGGATACCCAACAGGGATCTGATCAAAAGAATCAATGACCCCGTCACCGTTGATGTCTTTATACTTTACATCACCCACACGGACATTAGAAAAAGTCTGTAATGGGTTTGTTGCTATTTCTTCCTCACTTTGAAAAAATCCATCAGCCACAAATGCAAAGGACTGACCTAAGCGCAAGCCTTTTCCGCTTAGATAAGGAAACCGCTTCGCAGCTTCATCATTTTCAATTACTTTATTTCTCGCATAAGTGAAATTTCCTCTTAAAGCATAAAACAGCCCTCCCGGAGTGGTATGTTTCATTTCTATCAAGCCATCAATTCCTTTATTGTTGACCTTACCAAGATTGCCGTAAGGAATAGACCAAGGGAAAAAGCCCGCCACAGCAGGAACTGTATTTCTTTGCAACAGAATATCTTTACGTCGCTCACTGTATATATCCACCTGAAGCGTCAGCTGATCTTTAAAGAAACCCACATCAATACCTATATTACTTTTCTGAGCAGTTTCCCAGGTTACATTCTGATTTCCAATAGCATTTTCCTCCATTCCATAAAGCACTTCCTGCCCAGGGCCAAAAGCATAAGACTGACCTTGAGTTTTGATCGTACTAAGAAACAAAAACCTTTGATTGATCTGATCATTTCCAACTTTTCCGTAAGAGCCCCTCAGTTTTAAACTGGAGATAACAGGGACTTTCCAGAACTCTTCATTAGACAATACCCAGCCTGCAGAAAAGGAAGGAAAGAACCCGTACCTTTTTCCCGCTGGAAAATTCTCTGAACCATTATAACCAAAATTAAATTCGGCAAAATACCGATTGGCAAAGCCGTAAGTCGTACGACCTGCCAAACCCTGTCTGCGATAAGGAATATTCAGGATAGAAGAACTTGCGGTAAGGCTCACATAATCACGCTGATTAAACAGCACCATGGACGTGACCTCATGCCGCCCAAAACTACGGTTGTAATTTAACTGAAGTTCGTTATATATCGCTCTGTCACTTGCATTAGAGTAAGAATAAGCCAAAGGCTGCTCTTCTCTAAATGCAGCACTGTATAAGTCCTGTCCGGTTACAGGGTCTTTACCCAGATACCTTTTAACTTCAAATTGTTTGGACCTTCCATTATCGGTTTGCGCAATGCGATCATAAGAGAATAATCCTCTAATAGACAGACCTTTGGTAGTAAACGAGGACAAATCCCAGTTTACGCCAAACGTTCCCTGCAGGGTACTTCTATCTTGTGTTAAATATCCCGATTGAGTCACCCTGCCCCAGGGATTCCAACCAATATACGTTTGCGCCCCGCCCGGACTGCCATCAGGATTGGTTACTGGAAAAGCTATCGGTGATACCACTTTTAAAGATTGAAATATATCTCCTGCCCCGAAACCCGGATAATTTCCATTCTGTATAATCCCACCGAGGCTCAATTGCATGGTTAAGCTCCTGGACAAGTTCAGATCGATATTACTTCTGAAATTATACCGTTTGATATTAGCATTCGTATTGAACTTATTCTCAAGATCTTGCTTATACAACCCATTTTGCAAAGTGAAACCTACATTCGTATAGTATTTAATGATTTCGGTACCACCGGTCACACTAAGGTTATTGATGGTCTGCCAGGTATCTCGTTTCAAAACGGCATCAGTCCAATTTGAATTCGGATACAAATAAGGATCGGAACCATCATAAAACTTTTTAATCTCCTCTTCACTCCATCTGGGAGGCTGTTTAGCATTTACCAACGCTTCATTCATTAAAGAGGCATACTGACCTCCATTGATATATTCCGGCAAACGTAAGGCCTTTAAAGTAGCTGCTTCCGACCGGTAAGTCACACGTGGTTTTCCAAGTTCGCCCCGTTTGGTGTTGATGAGAATCACTCCATTAGCACCTCTAACACCATAAATTGCGGTTGCAGAGGCATCTTTTAAAATAGTAAAACTTTCAATTTCCTGGGCATTGATCACATTCATATCCCGCTCTACTCCATCGATAAGTACCAAAGGTCCGTTATTCCCAAAAGTTGATAAACCCCTGATGTAGACTTGTGCAGCATCCCCCCCAGGCTCACCACTAGCCTGTCTTGTAATTATCCCGGGTAGCTTACCCGCAATAGCATTCGTTAATGAGGGTGTAGAGACGCGCTCCAGCTCCTTAACAGAGATTGTTGATAAGGAAGCAGTTATAGAAACCTTCTTTTGCTTCCCATAACCGACGATAGCGACTTCATCCAGATTTTTGTTGTTATCAGGCAACAACCTAACAGTTACATAACCTTTGACATTACCGATAATCGTTTTACGTTTGTAACCTATAAAAAAAAACTGAATGGAGTCTTTTTTATTTGTGACCTCTAAAGAGAATTCCCCGTTTATATTGGTAACCGTTCCGGCCTGTCCTCCTTTAATCCTCACCGAAACACCAGGCATTGGATTATTTCCTTCATCTATCACTTTACCATTCACAATCTCGTGTTCCGGCTCTTGAAAAAAAAACATTTCAGATAAATGATCTTCCGTCGGCCCGTATTTAATGTCTGGATAAAAAGGCAGGTTGCCCGCTTTTGCTTCTGTTATCCATAAAAGCAAAAACATAAATTGTAGAATTTTGTACATATGGTTAGGTTAGGTTAGTTTACAAAGTCAAATACAATCGGCAATCAAATGCAGCTTCAGCCAGCGAAAACATCGAAATATCAATTTGCGTTTTTCATGCGTTTTATAACACAAATATAAACGCAATTTAATAGCATGCAACTTTTTTTTAAAAAAAAATAATTTCCCTCAAACAAACTCAAAAAACTGCAATAGATGCAGTTAAATTCGAAAGAGCACCAAAAAACATAAACAGCCGCAGTAGTTCAAAACCGCAAATAACACGCAATTTCAGAACTTAATTTAAATAATAACACAAAACAGCATCAAAAAACGCTAAATTTACCGCACCAAAAACAATAGAAACAAGTTAAAACCGCAAATTCAAGTTTCCATATTATTTTTACCTAACGACTCCAAAACATGCGCAAAGAAGAAAGGCACAAACTGATCATGAGAGAGATAAACCTCCACAACAAGGTTTTATCAGCAGATTTAAGCACATTATTAAATATTTCAGATGATACGGTCAGACGGGACCTGAAAGAACTTGCTGAAACCGGAAAACTTCTAAAAGTGCACGGAGGCGCTGCAAGCAAATCATTTGTATCTCCTTTTAATGCGCAAAATGAAGTTTATGCGTTGATCGAGAAGAAAAAGATTGCAGAAAAAACGCTGAAACTTATAAAGAATAAAATGGTTATTCTCACTGAGGGTGGAACTACGATACTAGAATTTGCTAAAATGATCCCTGAAAACCTTAAGGTTACATTCTTCACCATAAGCCCACAGGTTGCAATCACTTTATCTGATCACAGCAATCTTGAAGTAATTACTATTGGCGGTAAACTCAACAAAGATGCAAACCTTCATGTTGGTGCGAGCGTCATTAATCAGCTCATTGATATCAAAGTAGACTTGTGTCTTTTAGGCGCCAATGCTTTTTCATCTGAAGATGGCCTTACAGATATGGACTGGGATGTTGTCCAGGTTAAAAAGGCCATTATCCGGTCTTCAAAAAAAACCGCAGTATTGAGTATTTCCGAAAAATTAAACACCGCACAAAGAATCAGAATTTGCGATCCTAATCAGATCAATTATCTTATTACTGAATTGGCACCTGACAGCCCTTTACTGGCCAATTACAGGAATGACAACTTAAAATTGCTTTAACAAGCTAGCTTACAGCAAGCAAAGCATCAGATAAAAAAGGTCTGCATTCTTTGCAGACCTTATTTCTTTATCGCTCTTCTGCTGTTTCAAAATCAGTATTGAAAATTAAACATTATATTTCGCCATAAAACGGAATGATGGATAAATATGCTTTAATTACTGGTGCAAGCAAAGGAATTGGAAAAGAAATGGCTCTGGAACTTGCCAGAGCGGGTTATCATCTTTTATTAGTGGCCAGATCAGAAGATGAACTTTCCCTTCTTTCTGCACAAATTAAAAATGACCATCAGATAAAAGTTTCTTATCTGCCTCTGGATCTTTCCTTATCGTCAGCTTCCGTCGAAGTATTCAAATGGGTTCAGCAACAATCTGTTATCCCTTCTATTCTGGTTAATAATGCAGGCTATGGTCTGTTTGGTTCATTTGAACGTCTTGCTATAACAGAGCAGTTGAATATGCTCCAGCTCAATATCAATACGGTTGTAGAATTAACCCATCTCTTATTACCGCTGCTTAAGCTTCAGGAACAAGCCTTCATATTAAACGTAGCCAGTACAGCAGCCTATCAGGCTGTTCCACGTTTGGCCGTTTATTCAGCAACAAAATCGTTCATCTTATCTTTTAGCCGCGCCTTACGGTATGAACTAAAATATTCTACAGTTTCTGTGAGCTGCCTTTGTCCTGGACCTACCAGTACAGGTTTTGCCAAGCGAGCTGGCCTGGACGCCTTTGCAGACCTGGCAGATAAATTTAACATGTCACCAAAAACCGTTACCAAAGCGGGCTTAAAAGGAATGTTTAACAAAAAAGCAGAAATTATACCGGGCATCATCAATTGGATTTCTGCTTTTGGTGCCAGCCACCTTCCAAAATCACTAATTGAGAAAGTTGCAGCTGGTTTATACAAGGAATAAAAATTTATTTTCAAATAAATTCTTTATATCAAATAATTTTATACTTTTGTAAAGTCTACTAATAAAGTAGACTTTATTTAAATGAATCAAATCAACCACAACCACACTGCATGTACCATGCGAATGTCCCTTCTCAAAGGGGCCGGTTGTTGCTGTTGTTGTTAATCTTTGTTCTTTACTGATTAATATCTTCTAACCAGCCCAACCAGCGGCTGGCCCAGCCTGTCTTTTTTCTAAACCCAAACCCCTTTAACCATGAACCACCAATATGCACAATTCACTTTAGGTCATAAAATCACCGCTGAACAGCAAGACTTCTTCAATGAAAATGGCTTTATCCACTTCAAAAACTTTATAAAAACAGAAACTATTCAGGATGTGATACGAGCATCTGAGCAAGTTCAGTCCGAATGGATAAAAATCAATAAAGTTAAAGTTAATGGTATTCCGGTAAAATACGGCAAAGACCTGGATGGATCTGCGATAGTACAGCGTTTTGCCTTCCTGAATCAGCAGCATCCTCTGTTTGCTGAACTGGCACAAGATCCGCGGCTGGAAGTTTTGTTAAACCTTATTGCACCCGGTGCGAGACTGGGAACAGAAGAAAAGGATGGCATGGTACTCAATCACTATGTGAATAGCGAGGAAAGTAAATTTACTCAAATGGGCTGGCATACTGATGGATTGCGCGACATTTTTCAGGGTTTAAAACTAAACCCTATGTTAAATATAGGAATTCATCTGAATACCTTAAGTCCTGAAAATGGTGGGCTAAGAATTCTGCCAGGAACACATAAGCAAAGTTTATACAACCTGCTTTTCAGGAAAAAGTACTTCCTGGATAACCATGCAGATGCCAATGAACTGGCCATTACTCCGAATGCAGGAGATTTAACTGTACATGACGGCAGGTTATGGCATCGGGTAGCACAATCATCCGTAACCGGAGAATCAAGCCGGAGAAGAGTGATTTATCTGCCTATTATAGCCGGTAAATATGAACCTAAAACAGAAAATAGCCCAACTGCGTTTTATCAGCGCTTTGCAGGATTGGTAAAATAATTGCTTATGATCATTGCCTTGTTAATTACTTATTTATCCAGATCCGGAAAGCTGAATAACTTACAATTATTTTGTTCTGCCAGATTAACGAGGATAAGACATAAATGGATGCTCGTAAAAAAAGCATAAAAGAGAAACTCGTTCATACAGTTTATATTTGGTTAGAAAAGGGATGTGCGTGGATGCGACATCCCTTTCTTGTTAATACGCATCATGAAATATAATCCCAAGACTATGCCTTTCACCGCTGTGCAATGGACTTATGCCATGTTTCATATTTACCCTGTAATAGCCTTTTGTACCTTTAACCGGCCTGAAATTTGTTGTAAACAACAACATATCACCAAGATCCGGACGAAGTACATTTGCTTTAGACTGTGCCCTTGGAATTTGTTCCGTTAAAACAAACTCCCCGCCTGTATAATCCTCCGTACTGTTTAAAAACAACACCAATTGCATTGGAAAATAAATCTCCCCATACAAATCCTGATGTAAGGTATTGAATCCTCCCGCTCCGTATTTTAGAATTAAAACGGTGGGTTTTGTTTGCCCGTGATCCGCACAGCGCTTTCTCATCTCCTCATGTGAGAGCGGAAAATGTTGATTGATATTCAATTCCGCCATCCAGGCATTGGCCACAGGAGCAATTTTAGCATACACTGACTCGCGTATATGGGTAATTAAAGGAGGCAAAGGATACTGAAAATACTTATACTCTCCAATGCCAAAACGATACCGTTCCATCGTAATGGTCTTACGGTAAGCACTTGCTAAGCTATAGTTTTCTATTAATTGTTTGCACTCCTCTTTAAGAAGTACATTTTTCACTTGCGCAAAACCTTTGTTGTGCAATTCTCCGGAAATGGTTTTCCAGTCTTTTTCTTCCAGGCGTTCATTTAAACTTTGTATCATCATCTCATTTATTGAAGACACAAAATTAGCCTCACAGTATCCGCTTAAAAACCCGGATCTTGCGCAATTGACCCAGTTATACTACTTATTTAAAGACACGTACAACTCACACTGTGTAAACCATTTACCTTTAACTTTTCGCCACATTGCAGAATAGTTTCCCCAATACTTGTCGTTCTTATAAACCCACTTCCCCTTCTCCCAGGCCAAATCTCCTGCTTCTCCAACTACAATTTCATCAGGCAAACGTTCAAACATCGGACTGCTCTGAGAAAACATATATTTCCAGTCAGCAGCAATAAGGGCTTTACCTATGGTATGACTGCCATCACCAGCTACCTGCACAAAATCAGGCATCCAGTATTTAGAAACACCATCAACATCTTTTTTTGCAATACAGGCATTGGAATCCAACCGGTATTGTCTGATCAAATCTTCTTCTTTTTTAATTTCAATCATAAAGGCCAAATATAAATAACAGTAAGCACCAAAAAGCAAAACATGATATTTATCAGCTTTTGAACTGATCTGCTACCACAACATTCACCTGTAAAACCACTTAATTTCGTTGAACGAAAGCGCTCTTCTAAAGAGATAATAAATGAAGATCAACTCCCTGAACTCAAACACATACCAAGACGACGAAGCATTCGACCAGCAATTTTCACTGAGAATACAAAAACTATCTAAAATACACTGGAGTCCACTAAAAATCATCAAAACAGCAGCAGGCTTTCTTGCTCCACAGCCTGGAAGCAAAGTTATTGACATTGGTAGCGGAGCCGGTAAATTCTGCATCGCTGCGGCACATTACTGTCCTCATGCCGAATTCTATGGAATAGAACAGCGTAAAAATCTCTACCACACTTCTAAGCGGCTGAAAATAAGAGCGGGATTAAACAATGTCCATTTTACTCATGGAGATTTCACTGAAATCAATCTAAAAGACTATGACGGCATCTATTTTTTCAATTCCTTTGCCGAAAATTTATCTAGTTACGGAAGAATTGACAACAGTATACAATACTCTCCCAGCCTGTACAACTATTATGCGAACTATTTGTATAAAATACTCGAAGAAAAACCAATAGGAACCCGGCTGGTTACCTACCATGTTGATCAAAACGAGATTCCCGCCTCCTATCGGCTTACCGACAACGCTTTTGACCAAAAACTAAAGCTTTTGATTAAACATTAAGCAACTACTTTTTAAAAAGCATCCCTATAAAAGTATCTTTGCGTTATGAGCTTATCAGGAATTTTCCCCATAGAAAAATGGAACTTCAGCACCCAAACGGTGGTTAGCGCCCTTACGGAAGCAGAATATCAATTCCTGATCACCAAACAAGGTGCGCAAAAATACAAGAAAGGCGAAATTCTTTTTAAAGAAGGCATGGTACCTTCAGGTATCTATTTCATCCACCAGGGCAAAGTCAAAAAATACAAAACCGGGCCGGCCGGCAGAGAGCAAATTATTTACGTAGCCAATAAAAATGAATTGATTGGCTATCATGCTATTCTTGCTGAAGAACGTTACCCGGATTCAGCCGCCGCTCTGGAAGAGAGTTTAATCACTTTTATCCCAAAAGAAGATTTTCTCAATGTATTGCAGCAATCCACTACATTTGCAAGGCGTCTGCTAAAAGCATTAAGTCATGAATACAGCGTATTGACCAATAACCTCTCCATTTCCAGCCAGGGCACCGCGGCTGAAAGACTTGCTCTATCCCTTATCCTGATCCGCGAAAAATCAAAAACTGGAACTCCTGCAGGTGAAGAACCCAGCATCAACCTCTCCAGAGCAGACTTGGCAAATATGGCTGGTATTGCTAAAGAGAATGTGATCCGATTACTGAAAGAATTTAAAAATGAAAAGATTATCCGGACAGAGGGACGCAAAATATGGGTTAATGATATTGTTAAACTGGTTAACCGCAGCAATTACAAATAATTAATTGAATAAGGTTCTTGTTTTAAAAATATGTTTTCTGATCTCTCTGGACCTTCCGCGAAGAGCTTCAGGCCCTGAGGTTCGATCATAAAAACATATTTTTCTGGGTGCAGACCGGATTGGATGCAAAAAGAAGGTGATTAAATTAATTTTTTTCTGCTCCATACCCGGTAACCTCCCTCCCTCTGCAATTTGCTACGGAAAATTCTCGTACGCTGCGGAAAGACCTCAGCGATCTGCGGCTTCTTCAGCCGCCTGATATCGTTAGTCTTGAAGCAGCTGTACAGAATTTTCCAAAAATTCACCTCCCAACATCCTACGCTTAAGATCATTTTATTTTGGAG
>Ga0182008_10000372_pt1 | contig 34742 bp, 39 predicted proteins | sample Sormic07211129_1_FD_120482 | JGI IMG/M metagenome (GOLD analysis project Ga0182008, IMG submission 120482) | Rhizosphere microbial communities from Sorghum bicolor, Mead, Nebraska, USA - 072115-129_1 metaG | ecosystem: Host-associated > Plants > Roots > Rhizosphere | place: USA: Nebraska...
CGTGCGATCGCCCGTGATGCGATGTCCCACGCCCTGGATGCGCCCCAACCGCTTGGTGTCGATGTGCAGCAGTTCGCCAGGCGTAGCCCTCTCGTAGCGAACCACCGGCAGCACCGGCTCGAGGGACCTCAGACGCGACAGGCCTGCCTGCTTCATGCAACGGCTGAGCGTGGCCAGGCTGCGTCCTGCATGTACGGCAATGCGCCACAGGGGCCATCTCTGGCGGCGCAACGCTTCGAACCGAACCCGGTCCTCATCGCTCACCGCATGAGGGCAACGCGCAGGCTTGGAGCTGCGGTCATTGAGCCCCGATAGGCCCTCGGCCTTGAAGCGAGCAAGCCACTTATAGGCCGTACGCGGGCTCACGCCGGCCGCATTGCTCGCCACTGCGACATTCCAGCCCTGCTGTAACACTCTGTCCACCAGAAGGGCTCGACCTTTTGGCGTCAATCTCGCATACTTGGCTGTTCATCCGTTCTCCTGAGTTGAGGGGCCGTGTCTTGGTAACCACAGCATCCCAAATCACGAACGGATGAACAACCTACTGAAACATCACAGCTAACGCGCGACAGAAAAGCACGGGGGAGGCGGCCGTCACACCCCTTCGTACAGGGTGCCCAGCGGGTCGAAGACCAGCGCACGCGGCGCATTGCCGCGGACCGCGTGGATGGCCTTGAAGACCTGCTCGCGGTCCTTGAAACCCATGGCGCTCCGGCACACCGCGTCGCCATCGATGTTCCTGAGTTCCCAGATCCAACGGCCACCCAATTCCTGAATCACCACGAACTTCATGTCGGCCTCCTCGCAGAGTCAGAATCGTCCAGCTCCCCAAACATCAAATTGCAGCCAGTCGTGAGGCCATGGCGTCGGACGGCACCCCTAAACGGCAGCATGGTCGGTCCTACGGTTAGCACACCCCGTCCGCTTTGGTCTCAGAGCTCGGCAAAACCGGTGCGACCGCTGTGATCGCGCCGGCTCCAGTCGGCGATGAAATCGCGCGCCCGGGTCTCGAGCACTTCGGTGGCCGAGGCGGCATCGTGGCGCTGCCCGACCAGCATGAGCCGGCAGCGGGGCAGGCCGGCCTGCGACACGTCAGCATGGCCGGCGAGAAAGCCGTCGGGTCCGGTGCCGGTGAGGTGAATGCGCACCGTCCAACCGTCGTCGTCGAAACGCCGGACCTCGGTTTCGCTGCGATCGTCTGGAGCAGGCAAGGCGCATCCTTTGGCATCAGGGGCCACCACGTGGCACGAAGCCGCGAGCTTAGCGTGTTGTTACAAGACCCGCATGCCCGTACGGTCCTGCGCGCCCCCTGCGTGTTGGCCCACAGCCGTCCTCGACGCGGGGGACCAGAGTCAGGATCTTCATGTTTCAGGAGTTCCTTCCCATGCCCACCCTACTGCGATTGCTGACCAACGGAACGGTCCAGGACATCCAACTCGATGCCGCGAGCGCGGTGCCGCGCCTGGGCGAGATCATCGAAACCGGTCTCGAGGAGGCGGCGCTGCAGCGCATGGAAGTGACCGAGGTGCGTTATGTTCTCGCCAACGGCACGCTGAACGCGGTGATCGAGTGCCGACTGCCCACCGTGGGCCTGGCCAACCAGGGTCCCGAGACCACGCGCTGAACCGGGCCGCGGGCGCGGCATCATCGGGGGATGCCAGCCTGCCCTTCCCTGCTTCCGCTGAGCGCGGCGATGCCATGAGTGTCGATCGTCGCGTCTTCCTTCAATCCGGCGCCGCCGCGCTGGTCGCGCTGCTCGCCGAATCCGCCGCCAGTGCGCCGCGCGCGGCCTCGCTGCCGATGCTGGGCTTCGGCCCGGTGCCGGTCACGCTGCACGACGGCCTCACCCTGCCGGCCGAGTACGCGGCCGAGGTCCTCTATCCCTGGGGTGCGCCCACCGGCCTCATCGGCGCCATGCCGGCCTTCGCGCCCGACGGTAGCAACAGCGCGGCCGACCAGGCGCTGCAGGCCGGCATGCACCACGACGGCATGCACTTCTTCCCGCTCGGCACCGACGGCCGGCGCGGGCTGCTGGTGATGAACCACGAGTACACCGACGAGCGCTGGCTGCACACCGACGGCGTCGACCGCTGGACCGCGGCGAAGGTGCGCAAGTCGCTGCATGCGATGGGCGTGTCGGTGATCGAGATCGAGCGCGCGGCCCATGGCTGGCGCCAGGTGCTGCCCTCGCGCCTTGCCCGCCGCATCCACGGCGCGACGCCGATGCGCATCGCGGGGCCGGTCGCCGGCACGCCCTGGCTGCGCACCGCGGCCGATCCCGAGGGCACGCGTGTGCTGGGCACCTTCGCCAACTGCGCGATGGGCGTCACGCCCTGGGGCACCTACCTCACATGCGAGGAAAACTTCCACGGCTATTTCGGCGGCCCGAAGGCGCACGCGGCCCAGGCCACGCCGGCCCAGAAGCGCTACGGCACCGTGGCCGGCACGCAGTGGGTCGAGTACTGGCGCTTCGACGAGCGCTTCGACCTGTCGAAGCATCCCAACGAGCCGAACCGCTTCGGCTGGGTGGTCGAGATCGACCCCTTCGACCCCCGGTCCACGCCCGTCAAGCGCACCGCGCTGGGCCGCAAGCGCCAGGAGAGCGCGACCTGCCGGCTGGCCCGCGACGGCCGGGTGGCGGTCTACATGGGCGACGACGCGGCCTTCGAGTACATCTACAAGTTCGTGAGCCGCGACACGGTGCGCCCGGGCCAGGATGCGGCGGCGCGCGCGGCCAACCGCACGCTGCTCGACCACGGCACGCTCTACGTCGCGCGCTACGACGCCGACGGCCGCGGCCGCTGGCTCGAACTCACGCACGGCCGCGGCGGCATCGACGCCGCCAGCGGCTTCGCGGACCAGGCCCAGGTGCTGCTGCATGCGCGGCTCGCGGCCGACGTGGTCGGCGGCACGAAGATGGACCGGCCCGAATGGATCGCGGTGCATCCGCAGACCGGCGAGGTCTACGTCACGCTGACCAACAACATCCTGCGCGGCGAACCCGGCCAGCCCGCGGCCGACGCGGCCAACCCGCGCGAGCGCAACGTCTCGGGCGGCATCCTGCGCTGGCGCGAGGACGAGGGCGACGCCGCGAGCCTGGGCTTCGCCTGGGACCACTTCGTGCTCGCCGGCGACCCCGCGCAGCCCGACGCGGGCGCGCGCTACCCGCAGGCCGATGCCGACGCCTTCGGCTCGCCCGACGGCCTGCACTTCGACAGCGGCGGCCTGCTCTGGGTGCAGACCGACATGGGCAGCACCCAGCGCAACGGCAGCGACACCCAGGCGCCGATGGGCAACAACCAGCTGCTGTGCGCCGACCCCGCGAGCGGCCGCATCCGCCGCTTCCTGGTCGGCCCCAACGGCTGCGAGATCACCGGCTGCGTGCTCACGCCCGACCGTCGCACGCTGTTCGTCAACGTGCAGCATCCCGCCGAACGCGTCGATGCGGCCACGGGCGCCCTGCAGCCCGCCTGGCCCGACGGCGCCACTCCCGTCAGCACCCGGCCGCGCTCGGCCACGGTGGTGGTGCGGCGGCGCGATGGTGGCATCGTCGGCAGCTGAGCACGATCATTCGAAGAAAAAGGAGACCGCCATGCCCGTTCACATCGTCCGCCTCGGCAGCCCGCGCGGGCCCGGCGAAGGCCTGCGCATCGGCACCGTGCGGCGCCCGCCGCGCGGCGTGCCCAAGGCCGAATTCGCCGGCCAGGACTGGTACGACGTCTGGTACCCCAACCTCGCGCCCTCGGCCGAGACCATGAAGCTGGGCCAGCACGCCGAGACGCCCGCGCAATGGGCCGTCTTCACCCGCCACTACCAGCGCGAGATGGCCGAGCCCGACGCGAGCCGCAGCCTCGACCTGCTGGCCGCGCTGTCGCACCGGACGTCGATCGCGGTCGGCTGCTACTGCGAGGACGAGGCGCGCTGCCACCGCTCGCTGTTGCGCGGGCTGCTGGCGGCGCGCGGGGCGGAGATCGCGGGCTGAGCCGGTCTTTGCTCAGCGCGAGGCCGGGTCCGCGCCGCTGAGCATGCGGCAGAAGGCGTCGATGGTGGCGTCCCCGCAGGTTCTCTCGGGCACGGTGTGGCGGTACATGATGTAGCCGTCCATGGCCATCACCACCATGTGCGGAAGGTCGGTGCCGCGCACCAGCGCATGGCGCTCGGCGGGCAAGGCGTCCAGCAGCATGCGTTCGATCTCCTGCTCCATCCAGCCGATAAGCCCGGTGCGGTATTCGTCCGAGGGCGTCGCGGTCGAGATCGCCTGGATCACGTTGTTCGCGAAGCCTTCCTCGTGGGCCGGCACCTCGCGCCAGAGCACCTCGAAGATGCGGCGCAGCCGGCGCGCGGGCGCGCGGCGGCCGCGCAGTTCCTGGTCGAGCGCGGCGAAGCGCGCGCGCATCCAGGGGTCGTGGATGGCGTAGAGGATCTGCAGCTTCGACGAGAAGTACGAATAGACGTTGGGAGGCGAGATGCCGGCGCCGCGCGCGATCATCGGCACGGTGGTGCTGCTGTAGCCGTTCGCCTTGAACAGCTTGAATGCCGAGGCCAGGATCGCGCTGTGGATCTCTTCCTTCTTGACCTGGGACATGGCTCAACCCGCCGCGGGCCGGAAGGCGACGGCCTCGACCTCGATCTTCCAGGCCGCGTCCAGCAGGCCCGCCACCAGCACCAGCGTGGAGGCCGGCCGGTGCTCGCCCAGGTGGCGCAGGCGGATCGGCCGCATCGCCGCCGCGTCGGCGCGGTCGACCAGGTAGGTGGTGGTCTTCACCACATGTTCCATGCCCATGCCGGCGCCGCGCAGCGCATGCAGCACGTTGCCCCAGGCCAGTTCGGCCTGCGCTTCGAAGTCGGCCGGCGCGACACCCCGCGCGTCGATGCCGACCTGGCCGGCGACGTGCACCCAGGCACCGGGCCCCTCGACGAGCGTGGCTTGGGAATAGGTACCCGCGGGCTGCGGGAGTTCGGTGGGATTCAGGTAGCGCATGGCAGAGAGGGAGAAAGAGGTTGGGAGAGCAGGTGATCGAGGGCGAGCGCGCTGACTTCGGCGCTGCGCTCCAGCATCAGGTTGTGGCCACAGCGGCCGAGCAGCATGAGCCGGCAGTCCGGCAGATGGTCCAGCAGGTGCAGCGCACTGTCGCGGTAGGGCACGGGCCGGTCGTCGCGTCCATGCACCAGCAGCACGCTGGCCTGCACCTGCGCAAGCAGTTCCGGTGCCAGCCATGCGCTGCGCAGGTTGAGTTCCTTGCCCGGCGCCATCATCGCGTCGAAGTGGGCGCCGAGCCCATCGCGCGACAGCAGGTCGAAGCGCGCATCGACCTGCGCATCGCTCAGCGCGGCGGCGTCGTGCACCGCGCCCGTCATCGCGAGGCGCAGCGCTTCCCTCGAGGCGGGCGCCTGCCAGAAACGGTCGAGCGCCGCATTGAGCGTGCGCGCCCCGCCGCCGGCACCGGTGCCCACGATCTTCCGCACCGCGGGTGAGCCGGCCGCGGCGCCCAGCGCCACGGCCGCACCCAGCGACTGGCCCCAGAGGTCGACGCGCGGCGCGCCGATGCGCGCGATCGCCGCCCTCGCCTGCCGTACCCAGAGCGCGAAGTCGAAGAACGGCGGTACGGCCTTGCGCGGCGATGCACCAAAGCCGACCAGGTCGATCCCGTAAAGGGTGCGATGCGCAGCCAGCGCGGGCACGACGGCGCCGAAGTTGGCCGCGAAGGACGTGCCGGGGCCGATGCCGTGGATCAGCAGCAGCGGCGGGCCGCTGCCCTCGGCGTGAACGGCGAAAGAGCCGCCTTCGAAGTCCCAGTTCTCGGTTTTCATGGATGTGTGAAGTGTGCGTGGCACGCGGGTTGCTTTACCGAATGCTAGTCGGTTTTGACTGTGCATGGAAGCACGAGGCCCCGAAGCCTCTTCGGCCATGGAACCTATGGACACCCCACGACGATGACAGCAAGAACCTTGATCGCCTGCGGCGAACTCTTCGACGGCATCTCCGGCCGCGCCGTGCCCGACCAGACCCTGGTGCTCTACGGCGACACCATCGACTGGGTCGGCCCCACCGCGCAGGCACCCACCGCGCAGCCGGGCGACACGCGCATTGACCATTCGACCCGCTTCGTGATGCCCGGCATGGTCGACTGCCATGCCCACATCTCCTACGGCAACGCGCTCACGCAGGAGGACATCGACCTCTACGCGACGATGGAATTCCGCACCCTGCGCTCGATGGTCGCGGCGCAGGCGATCCTCAAGTCGGGCTTCACCTCGATCATGGACCCGGCCTGCTCGGGCCTGATCGCACCCGCGGTGCGCGATGCGATCAACGTCGGGCTGGTGCAGGGCCCGCGCATCACGGCCTCGGGCCGCGCGCTCACCACGCAGCAAGGCCTCTACGACTGGTACCCGTCGTGGGTGGGCGTGCCGGAGCCCTCGACCGGCGTGCTGACCGGCTCAATGGACGAAGCCATCCGCATCATCCGGCAGCAGGCCAAGGACGGGGTGGATGCGGTCAAGCTCACCATGGACGGCATCCATGCGCGCCGCAACGGCGGCGGACTGATCGCGGCCTACACCCAGGCCGAGACCCACGCCATGGTCGACGAGATCCATCGCCTGGGCAAGCTCGCGGTGGTGCATGCGCGCGGCCGAGAAGGCGCGCTGTACGCGGCACGGGCTGGCGTCGACGTGATCTTCCACGCCTCGAACATCTGCGACGACGGCATCCAGGCCGCGCTCGACCACGGCACCTACCTCTGCCCTTCGCTCGCACTGCTGGTCAACAACATCGAGTTCCACGAGCCCACCGACGCGTCGGCGCCCTGGTGGCCCGACATCCAGCGCCGCGAGCTCGAGGCCGCATCGCGCAACCTGCAGCGTGCGCGCGCCGCGGGCGTGCGCTTCCTCTCGGGCTCGGAGTCGGGCTTCGCCGTCACGCCGCACGGCGAGTGGGGCGCGAAGGAGCTCGAGGCCCATGTGCGCCACGTCGGATTCACGCCGGCGGAAGCGATCTGCTGCGCCACCGTGGAAAGCACGAAGCTGCTGCGCGAGCGCGACAAGCTGGGCGGCCTGGTGAAGGGCAAGCTGGCCGACATGGTGGTGGTCGACGGCGATCCGCTGGCCGACATCACGGTGCTGCAGCGGCGCGAGGCGATCCACGCCGTGCTGCTGGGCGGCAAGCCGGTCGACCTGACCCCGGCGCCCACGCATGCGCGGCACTTCTCCGAGTTCTCGCAAGCCATGTGGAGCCGCGTCTACGACCGCGCCTACGTGGCCTCCCATCTTTCCTCCAAGGCCGCCGACGCCGCGCGCCGCCAACCCGCCTGAGCCTCACCATGATGCAGTTCCCCCTCACCATCGCCGGCGTCACGACGCGCGTGCTCCAGGCCGGCCACACAGGCCCGGCCGTGCTCTTCGTCCACGGCCTCTCGACCCGCGCCGACCGCTGGCGTGCCGTGCTGGAACACACGGCCACGCTGGGCTTTCGCGCCATCGCCTTCGACCTGCCCGGCCACGGCCTGGCCGACAAGCCGGCCGATTTCGACTACAGCGCGTCCGGTCTCGCGCGCTTCACCCTGGGCGTGCTCGATGCGCTGGAAATCTCCCACACGCACATCGTCGGCACCTCCCTCGGCGGCCATGTCGCCGCGCTGGCGGCCCTGGCCGCGCCGGCGCGGTGCGACAGCCTCTACCTGGTGGCGCCGCTGGGCCTGGCGCCGATGACGCCCGAGACCGGCGAGGCGATCCGCCGCGGCGTGCGCAACGTGTCGATCGAAGGCGTGCGCGCCAAGCTGGCCAACGTCTTCATCGACAGCTCCTTCGCGACCGAGGACCTGATCGTCGAGGAGTCGCGCATCAACGGCTCCGTCGGCGCGCTTGAGGCGCTGAGCGCGCTGGGCGACTACATCGTCGAGCGCCTCAACAGCGAACTCGTGAGCGATGCGCTGGTCGGCCTCGCCCGCACCCTGCCGGTCGGCCTGCTGTGGGGCGCGCACGACCGCATGGTGCCGCTGTCGATCGGCCATGCCACCGCCAACGCGCTGGGCCTGGGCGAACTGCCGGTGATGGCCGACGTGGGCCATGCGCCCTACGTCGAGCAGCCGGAGCTCTTCGTCGAACGCTGGAGCGCCTTCGCCGGCGCCGCGAAGGCGCACGCATGAAGCTCGCCGACATCCCGCTGCGCGTCGAAGCCGCGGCCGACCCGCTCGACCAGTTCCGCTGGCCCAACGCCGACTACACGCGCACGCCCTACCGGGTGTTCACCGACGAGGCCATCTACCAGCGCGAGATGGCGCGCGTCTTCCGCGGCCCGACCTGGAACTACCTCGCGCTCGAGGCCGAGGTGCCCGAGACGGGCTCGTTCAAGACGGTGCAGATCGGCAACGTGCCGGTGGTGGTCTCGCGCAATGTCGAGGGCAAGGTCACGGCCTTCGTCAACCGCTGCGCGCACCGCGGCGCCACCGTGGTGCGCCAGGAGTTCGGCCGGGCCGATGGCCATGCCTGCATCTACCACCAGTGGAACTACGACAGCAGCGGCGAGCTCTGCGGCGTGCCCTACCGCCGCGGACTGAACGGCTGCGGTGGCTATCCCAAGGACTTCAAGCCGGCCGAGCATGGACTGGAGAAGCTGAGGGTCGCGCTCTACAAGGGCCTCGTCTTCGGCAGCTTTTCCGACGAGGCGCCACCGCTGCTCGACTACCTGGGCGTCCACATCGTGACCCACATCGACCGCATCTTCGTCAAGCCGCTGAAGGTGCTGGGCTACCACCGCCAGCGCATCTCGGCCAACTGGAAGCTCTACTTCGAGAACATCAAGGACCCGTACCACGCGGGCCTGCTGCACACCTTCATGGCGACCTTCGGCGTCTACCGCTCGACGCAGAAGGGCCACACGCTGGTGAGCCCGGGCGGCGGCCACGCGGTCGTCTACTCCATCACCAACACCGACAGCAAGGAGAGCGTGCTCGAGGCGTACAAGGGAACAGACAACAAGTACCAGGCCGACTTCGCGCTCAAGGCGCCCGGGCTGCTGCAGTGGACGCCCGACTTCCACGACGGCATCGGCAACCTGATCGTCTCGGTGTTCCCCAACATGGTGATCCACCAGATCCTCAACACCTTCGCCACGCGCCAGGTGCGGCCGCTGGGGCCCGACGCGATGGAGCTTTACTGGACCTACTTCGGCTTCGAGGACGATGCCGCCGAACGCACCGCGGCGCGCCTGCAGCAGCTCAACCTGGTCGGCCCCGCGGGCTACATCTCGATGGAGGACGGCGAGGCGATCCGGCTGGTGCAGCAATCCATCCGCGGCGAGAAGCCCGACGCGACCTCCTTCATCGAGATGGGCGGCCGCGGCCCGATCGTCGATGCCGACCATGTGGTGACGGAAGTCTGCACCCGCGGCCTGTGGCAGCAGTACGCGCACACCATGGGCTTCGCGCCGGAGGTGTCGGCATGAACGCCCGCGACCGCGTGCTGGCGCTCCAGCTGCGCTACGCCCATGCCATCGACGACGATGCGCTCGAGCTGTGGCCCACCTTCTTCGTGCCCGATGGCCGCTACCGCGTGATCCCGCGCGAGAACCATGCGCGCGGCCTGCCCGCCTGCCTGATCGATTGTGTGGGTGTCGCGATGATGGAAGACCGCGTGGTGTCGCTGCGCACCGCCAACATCTACAACATCCACTTCGACCGGCACCTGATGTCGCCGCCGCTGGTCGAGCCACCGGCGGACGACGGCACGCTGCGCGCGCGCACGCAGTTCCTGGTGATGCAGTCGGACCAGTCAGGCGTGAGCAAGCCCTTCGCCACCGGCGTCTACCTCGACTGGATCGAACTGGCCGGCGAGAGCGCGCTGTTCCGCGAGCGCACCGTCATCCTCGACAGCTACGGCATCCCCGAGCTGCTCGCCACCCCGATCTGAGGCCTCCCATGACTCCATGGCATGACGTCGGCGAGCCCGACGATTTTCCCGACGGCGCCTCGTGGCCCGTGCGCGTCGCCGAACGCGAGGTGGTGGTGTTCCGCCTCGGCGACGAACTGCACGCGCTGGCCGACCGCTGCACACACGGCAACGCGCTGCTCTCGGAGGGCTACATCGAGGACGGCTGCGTCGAGTGCCCGCTGCACCAGGGAACCTTCGACATCCGCACCGGCGCGGCGCGCTGCGCACCCGCGACCGAGGCCGTGCAGACCTTCCCGGTGCGCGTGGTGGCCGGCCGCGTGGAGGTACAGGCATGAGCCCGCGCTTCCGGCAGGCAAGCGCCGACGCACGCTGGACCGCGGCCTCCGCGGCCACGCTGCTCGCGCTCTGGTCGCTGGCCTCGTTCGCGCTGCCTGCGGCCGTGCTGCCCTCGCCCCTGCGCGTGTTGGCCGCGATGGGCGCGCTGGTGCAGACGAAGGCGCTGTGGACCGACACGGCGGTCACGCTGGGCCGCATCCTCATGGCCTTCGCGATCGGCATGAGCGCGGCACTCGCGCTCGGCACGGCCATGGCGCTGTCGCGCAGCGCCGGTGCCTTCTTCCGCGTCTGGATCGTGTGCGGCATCACGGTGCCCGCGATCGTCACCCTGCTCACCGTCTACATGGTGGTGGGCATGAACGAGCGCGGCGCGGTGCTGGGCGCGGCACTGACCGTGGTGCCCTTCCTCGCCATCAACATTCGCGAAGGGCTCAAGAGCATCGACCCGCGGCTGCTCAAGATGGCGCAGGTGTTCCGCGCCAGCCGCGCGCAGATCGCGCGCGCGGTCGTCGGGCCGCAGATCGCGCCCATGCTGCTGGCCTCGGCCCGCTTCGGGCTCGGGCTGGTCTGGAAGATGGTGCTGTTCGTCGAGCTGCTGGGGCGCGGCGACGGCGTGGGCTTTCGCATCGAGTACTACTTCCAGCTCTTCGACATGACGAACGTGCTGGCCTATGCGCTGTGCTTCGTGCTCGTGATGCTGGTGATCGAGGTCGGTGTGTTCGGCGTGCTCGAGCGCCGCATCTTCAGATGGCGGCGCGGTTGACGCCCGCCGCAAGGAACCCCATGGAACAGATCCAGATCTACGGCCTGAGCAAGTCCTTCGATTCGGGCGGCGTGCGCCGCACGGTGCTGTCCGACGTCGACCTGCGCATCGCCGTGGGCGAGGTGGTGGGCCTGGTCGGGCCCTCGGGCTGCGGCAAGTCGACGCTGCTCAACATCGTGGCCGGGCTCGACCTCGCACATACCGGCAGCGTGACGATCCAGGGCCGCCCGATCGGCGAGCAGCTGGGCGCGGGCTTCCGCGTGGCCTATGTGTTCCAGGAGCCGCGGCTGCTGCCCTGGTTCACCCTCACGCAGAACCTCGCCTTCGTGCTCGAGGCCGGCGGCTTCGCGCGCAGCGAGTGGGCGGGCCGGATCGCGACCGTGCTCGAGGCGGTGAACCTGGCCGAGTTCCGCGACTTCTACCCGGCGCAGCTGTCCGGCGGCATGCAGCAGCGCGCCGCGATCGCGCGCGCCTTCTGCATCGACCCCGACATCCTGCTGCTGGACGAGCCCTTCAGCGCGCTCGACGAGCTCACCGCGCGCACGCTGCGCCAGAGCCTGCTGGCGCTGTGGGAACGCTTCCGCACCACCGTCGTCTTCGTGAGCCACAACGCCTACGAGGCGGCCTTCCTGGCCGACCGCATCCTGGTCATGGGACGCGGCGCCATCACGCAGGAGATCGACCTGTGCGGCACGCCCCGGCCCCGGTCCTACGACGACACGGCCGTGTTCGAGGCCAGCAAGCAGGTCATCCATTGCCTCGAGCGGCAAGCTGGCAAGGACGCGGCCGCGACCTCCCCTTCCCCCACCCCGAGAAAACCATGAACCGAAGCACCCTTCTCCGACTCTTCGCCGGTGGCCTGGCCGCCGCCCTGCTGGCCACCGCCGGCGCCCTTGCGCAAGCACAGCCCACGGGCGACGGCGGCACCGTGAGGATCATGATCAACCCGGCCGGCACGATGGGCATCGGCCCGGCCGTGATCCAGAAATACGGCTTCGACAAGAAGCACGGCATCCACCTCGAAGTGGTGTCCTACTCGGACCAGAAATCTGCCACCGCGGCCATCCAGAGCGGCAGCGCCGAGATGGTGGTGTTCGACTGGCTGGCCACGGCCCGCCTGCGCGCGGCCGGCACGCCGGTGGTCAGCATCGCGCCCTTCCTCACCTATGTGAACAGCGTGGTGGTGGCCAAGGACTCGCCGCTCAAGACCCTGGCCGACCTCAAGGGCAAGCGCGTCGGCGTGGCTCACAAGACCGGCTTCGACTGGATCATCATGCAAGCCGCCGCGCAGAAGCTCTACAAGATGGATCTGGGCAAGGACGTCGAGGTGCGCGAAGGCGCGGTGCCGCTGCTGCGCGGCCTGATCGAGAAGGGCGACCTCGACGCGACGCAGATGTGGAACTCGCTCACGCCGGAGATGCTGGCGAGCGGCAGGTACCGCAGCATGGTCAGCATCCGCGAGCTCACGCAGCAGATGGGACTGCCCACCGTGCCCTTCCTGCTGTTCAGCATGCGCGAGGACTACGCCAGGCAGCACCCCGGCAATGCGCGCGCCTTCGTCGCCGCCTACCAGGACGCGGTGCAGGTGCTGATGAAGGACGAGGAGGTCTGGGTCGAGCACGGCGCGCGCCTCAAGCTCTCGCCCGAGTCGCTCGCCTCCTTCAAGACCCAGGTGCGTCGCGACCTGCTCAAGCAGTTCGCGCCCGACATGACCCCGGGGCTGGAAGCCACGCTGGAAGCCGTCTACGCCGTCGCGCCGGAAGTGGTGGTGCTGAAGACCCTGCCGCCGGGGCTGCTGAGCACGGCGTACCAGTGAGGCGCTAGCGGTGGATCGCGCTCTGCGGCGGTTCACTGCCGCGCGCATGGGCCCGGTACATGCCCTCGGTGTTGAAGGGCATGCTGAGCCGGCCCGTGGCATCGAGGGCGATCAGGCCGCCGCTGCCGCCCAGGCCGGTGAGGCTCTGCCGCACCACCGTCTCGGCCGCTTCGGCCAGGCCCGCGCCCGCATAGCGCATGCGCGCGCTGACGTCGTAGGCCGCGGCGAGGCGGATGAAGGCCTCGCCGGTGCCGGTGCAGGACACCGCCGCGCCGCGGTCGTCGGCATAGGTGCCGGCGCCGATCAGCGGCGAATCGCCGATGCGCCCCACGCGCTTGTTGGTCATGCCGCCGGTGGAGGTGGCGGCCGCCAGGTGGCCGTGCACATCGAGCGCCACCGCGCCGACCGTGCCCAGCTTGCGGTCTTCGTTCAGCGGCGCGCCGTCATGGTCGAGCACCACGCGCTGGGCCGAGCGGGCGCGCTCCAGCTGTTCGCGCCGGAAGGCGGTCGAGAAGTAGGACGGGTCGACCGCTTCCGCGCCCCGCGCCAGCGCGAAGGCCTCGGCACCGGCGCCGGCCATCAGCACGTGCTGGCCGTCGTCGCGCACCGCACGGGCCGCGCGCACCGGGTTGCGCAAGCGGCTCACGCCCGCCACCGCACCGGCCGACAGGTCGGCGCCGTCCATCACGGCCGCATCGAGTTCGTGCGTGGCGTCGGCGGTGAACACCGCGCCGTGGCCCGCGTTGAACAGCGGGCAGTCTTCGAGCAGGGCCACGGCGAGGCAGACCGCGTCGAGCGCGCTCGCGCCCTCGTGCAGCAGCGTCTGCGCGGCGCGCACGATGCCCTGCAGCGCGTCGTGGTAGCCGGCCGCGGCCGCCGCATCGAGAGCGGAGGCCTGCACGGTGCCGGCGCCGCCGTGGATGGCGATCACGGGTGTCGAGGACATGTTCATCGTTTTTTTCAAGGCGCGGTGGCCAGCTCCAGCTCGGTGAGCCAGATCATCGCCTGGCCGCGCGAATCGCCGCACATCTCGCGCGACGGCTGCAGGCCGCCGCAGCAGGCGGGCCGCTCGGGCTGGCCGAAGATCGCGCAGCGCTGGTCGGCCATCAGCTGCACGCAGCGCACGCCGGCGGGTTTGCCGTTCGGCATGCCGGGGATCGCGCTGCTGATCGAGGGGGCGGTGCAGCAGGCACCGCAGTCGGCCCGGCACTCCAGCGCGCTCAACCGGCTTCTTCCTGCAGGGCCTTGGCGTTGGCCACCTCGGTCTCGCGCGGCAGCGTGACCGCGTTCTTCACCGCGAGGATCTCGGCCATCACGCTGACCGCGATCTCGGGCGGTGTCTTGCTGCCGATGTAGATGCCGATCGGTCCGCGCAGGCGCCCCAGCGAGGCCGCGGTCTGGCCGAAGTGTTCGACCATGCGCTCGCGCCGCGCTTCGGCGTTGCGCCGCGAGCCGATGGCGCCCACGTAGAAGGCCTCGCTGGCCAGCGCTTCCAGCAGCGCCAGGTCGTCGAGCTTGGGATCGTGGGTGAGCGCCACCACGCAGCTGCGGCGGTCGGGCCGGAAGGCCAGCACCGCGTCGTCGGGCATCTCGGTGGTGATCGCCACGCCGGGCACCGACCAGGCGCTGCGGTATTCGACGCGCGGGTCGCACAGCGTGACCGCGAAGCCGCTGAACTTGGCCATGGTCGACAGGTACTCGGCCAGCTGGCCCGCGCCGATCAGCAGCATGCGGTACTCGGGGCCGAAGGTGTTGGTGAGGGCCTGCTCGTCCACCTGCAGGGCGTCGGGCGCGGCCGATTCGGCCAGCCGCACGCGGCCGTCGGCCAGCGCCACGGTGCGCTGCATCAGCTGGCCGCGTTCGAGCGCGGCCACCAGCGTGTCGAGCGAGGCGGCGTCGGGGTCGTACTCGAGCAGCAGCTCCAGCGTGCCGCCGCAGGGCAGGCCGAAGCGGTGCGCCTCGTCGGCCGTGATGCCGTACTTGACCAGCGCGGGCGCACCGGCGGGCGGCATCGGCTCTGCCGCGCCGTGCAGCCGGCTGTAGCGCGCGATCAGGTCGTCCTCGATGCAGCCGCCCGACACCGAGCCGACCACCGCGCCGTCCTCGGCCAGCGCCATGATCGAGCCCACCGGCCGTGGCGACGAGCCCCAGGTGCGCACCACGGTCGTGAGCAGCGCGCGCCGGCCGGCGCGGCGCCAGTCGCGCAGCGTGCGCAGCACCATGACGTCGAGGTTTTCCATGGCGGTGTCAGCTCGCGTCGGCGTCCTTCTTGCCGCCCAGCCCGATCTTCTGCATGAAGCCGGCCACCGCGCCCTTCTTCTCCCCGGCCGCCTCTTCCTCGGCCGGCGCCGGGCCGTAGCGGCGCTGCATCTCGGCGTCGAAGCGCTTGAAGAAGTCGTCAGCGGTGGACTTGGCGGCGCCGTCGATCAGGCGCTGGCCCAGCTGGGCGATCTTGCCGCCCACCTGGGCCTGCACGGTGTAGTCGAGCTCGCAGGCGCCGGCGTCGTCGGCCACCGGCTTGAGCGTGACGCTCGAGGCGCCCTTGGCGAAACCGGCCACGCCGCCCTGCCCTTCGAAGCTGAGCTTGTAGCCGTCGGGCGGCGCGATGTCGGTCAGCGTGACCTTGCCGGAGAACTTGGCCGACACCGGGCCGACCTTGACCGCGGCCGTGACGCTGTACTGGTCGTCGCCGGTGAGCTCGAACTTGTCGCAGCCGGGGATGCACTTCTTCAGCGTCTCCGGGTCGTTGAGCGCTTCCCACGCCTGTTGCTGCGTGACGCCGAGACGGCGGTTGCCGAGCATTTCCATGGTGTTCTTCCTTCTGTCGTGGGGCGATGCGCCGCTACCGGCCGGCGCGCATCAGCGTCGCCAGGCTCGTGGCCAGCTGGCCGAGCGCGTTGAGATTGTGGACCGCCAGCATCGCGTCTGCATGGCGATGCAGGATGGCCGCACCGCGCGCAAGGGGGGCGTAGCCCTCGAAGCGCAGCAGGGGGTTGAGCCACAGCACGCGCCGGGCGTGCCGCTTGAGCCACAGCAGCTCGCTCTCCAGCACGGCCGGCTCGCCGGTGTCGAGCCCGTCGCTGATCACCAGCACCAGGGTGCGGCGCCCGGTGAGCCGCCGCGCATGCCTGCGGCGCAGTTCGTGCAGCGAATCGCCCAGGCGCGTGCCGCCCGCGAAATCGTCGATGGCGGCGCTGGCCGCGGCCAGCATCGCGTCGGCATCGGCAATGGCGAAGGCCGGCGTCAGGTCGGTCAGGCGGGTGCCGAAGGCGAACACGTCGCGCCGGCCCGCGCGGCGCGTGGCCGCGTGCAGGAAGGCCAGCAGCAGCCGCGCATAGCGCTCCATCGAGCCCGACACGTCGATCAGCACCAGCAGCGGCAGGGGCTGCGCGCGGCGCGCCAGCCGGGGCAGGCGCAGCATCTCGCCGCCGGTGCGCGCCGCCTCGTGCAGCACGCCGGGCCAGTGCATGCGCGCATGCTTCCCGCCGCCGGCCACCACGCGCAGGCGGCGCGAGGGCAAGGTGGGCACGGGCAGGGCGATGTCGCGCGCCAGCCGTTCGACCAGCCGGTACTCGGCCGCGCCCAGCGCGTTGAAATCCGCATGCTGCAGGCGCTGCAGGTCGCTGGCCGTCATGGCCGCGTCGAAATCCACCTCGCGTTCGCTCTGCGCGGGCCGGTCGGCCTCGCGCGGCGCGGCCAGGGCCTCGCGCACCCGGGGGCGGCGCTTCGACGGCTCCATCTTGCCCTCGGCGCTGGGCAGCATCTGGGCCAGCATCTTGTTCGCCAGCTCGGGGTCGCGGAACCAGGCATCGAACAGTTCGCGGAACACCCCGCGGTCCTGCTCGCGACTGACCATCACGGCCTCCATCGCGGCGCAGAGGTCGTCACGCGCATCGACGCCGACCCACACCGCCGCCTCGGTGGCGAGCGCGATGCGCGACGCGTCGGTGGGCACGCCGGCCCGGCGCAGCGCGCGGCCGAAGCCGGCGATGTTGCCGGCCATCTTGCCGCGACGCGCGTCGCCTAGCTGCTCCATCGCACGCTCCTGAACTTGGCCGGACGCAGAGGACGCAAAGGTTTCGCAGAAGACGCGAAGGAACCGCCAGAATTTGGGGTCCTCCCTTCTGCGTTCTCTGCGGAATCCTTGCGCTTTCTGCGTCCGGTCTTCATGTCCCCGCCTCCTCGGGCCTCAGCAGTTCGGCCGCCAGCGCCTGCGTCACCGCGGCCACGTCGTCGCGCTGCTTGAACAGGATGCCCGCGGTGTCGACCACCACTTCAGGGTCGAGCACCAGCGCATCGAGCGCGACCAGCGCGCGCGCCCACTCCACGCTCTCGGCGATGCCGGGGGCGCGCTGGAAGGCGTTGGCGAAGGGCGCGCTGCGCACCCGCCCGATGAAGTCGGCCACCTGGCGCGACAGCGCCTCGCCGGCCTCGGGCACCTGGGCCCGCACGATCGCGAGCTCGCGTTCGCGCTCGGGGTAGTCGAGCCAGTGGTAGAGGCAGCGGCGCTTGACCGCGTCGTTGAGTTCGCGCGTGCGGTTGCTGGTGAGGATGGTCACCGGCGGCACCACGGCCGCCACGGTGCCCAGCTCGGGAATGCTCACCTGGTACTCGCCCAGGTACTCGAGCAGGAAGGCCTCGAAGGGCTCGTCGGCGCGGTCGACCTCGTCGATCAGCAGCACCGCGCCGGGGGCCGGCGTCTGCAGCGCCTGCAGCAGGGGGCGGCGGATCAGGTAGCGCGGCTGGTAGACCTCGGATTCGATGTCGCTCGACGCGCCGTGGGCTTCGGCCGCGCGCATGTGCAGCAGCTGCGCCGCGTAGTTCCATTCGTAGAGCGCCTCGCGCTGCTCCAGGCCGTCGTAGCACTGCAGGCGCAGCAGCTCGCGCTGCAGCGCGATCGACAGCGCCTTGGCCAGCTCGGTCTTGCCCACGCCCGGCTCGCCTTCCAGCAGCAGCGGGCGCTGCAGCTTGAGCGCGAGGAACACGGCCGTGGCGAGCCGGCGGTCGGCGAAATAGCCCGCGCCCTGGAGCGCGAGGGCGACGGCATCGATGCTGGAGAAGGTCATGACGAAGGGTAGCGGATGCGGAATCGGACTTCCGGACGCAGGAATCGCAAAGGACTCGCAGAAAGCGCAGAAGCAACAACCAAGAAATGTCTTTTTTGCGTCTTCTGCGAAACCTCTGCGCCCTCTGCGTCCGGCAGTCCGGTTTCGAGTCCTCAGCCCAGCGCCTTCGCCACCGCCCGCTGTGTCAGCACCGTGATCAGGTTCGCCCGGTACGCCGCCGAGGCATGCAGGTCGCTGTTGAGATCGCTCGCGTCGATCTTCACCGCCGCCACCGCCTCGGGCGTGAAGCTCTTGTCGAGCGCATCCTCCAGCGCGGTGTGGCGGAACACGCCGTTGCCCGCGCCGGTGATGGCCACGCGCACGCCCGCGTCGTATTGCGCGAGGAACACGCCGACCAGCGGGAAATGCGAGGCCTTCTGGCGCAGCTTCTCGTAGTGCGCGCGCTTGGGGATCGGGAAGCGGATCGCGGTGATCAGCTCGCCCTCGGCCAGCGCGGTGGTGAACAGGCCCTGGAAGAAGTCGTCGGCCGCGATCTCGCGCTGGTCGGTCACGATGGTTGCGCCCGAGGCCAGCACGGCGCTCGGGTAGCAGGCCGCCGGGTCGTTGTTGGCGACCGAGCCGCCGATCGTGCCCATGGCGCGCACCTGGCGGTCGCCGATGCGCGAGGCCAGGTCGGCCAGCGCCGGGTAGGCGGCCTGGATCTCGGCATGGTTCGCCACGTCGAGGTGGCGTGCCATGGCGCCGATCACGAAGGCGTCGCCTTCTTTGCGGATGGTCGCGAGTTCGGCGATGCCGCCGAGGTCGACCAGCTGTTCGGGCGCCGAAAGGCGCAGCTTCATCGAGGCCAGCAGGGTCTGGCCGCCGGCCAGCGGCTTGCCGCCGGCGGCTGCGAGCTTGGCGGCATCGGCCACGCTGGCCGGACGTTCGAGGGTGAAGGGGTACATGGAGGTCGCTCCTGGTTCAGACGGGCGGGCGGCCCTGGGTGCTCGCGGCGAGCGACGGGGTCTGCGGCTGCTGGGTCGGCGTGGTGGCGCCCTTCTGCATCGCCTCCCACACGCGGTGCGGCGACGCAGGCATGTCGAAGTCCTTGACGCCCAGCGGCGCCAGCGCGTCGAGCACCGCGTTGATCACGGCCGGTGGCGAGCCGATGGCGCCGGCCTCGCCGCAGCCCTTGGAGCCGATCGGGTTGTGGGTGCAGGGCGTGCTCAGCGTGTCGAGCTTGAAGTTGGGGAAGTCCTGGGCGCGCGGCATCGCGTAGTCCATGAAGCTGCCGGTGAGCAGCTGTCCGGTCTCGTTGTCGTAGACGCAGTTCTCCATCAGCGCCTGGCCGATGCCCTGCACGATGCCGCCATGCACCTGGCCCTCGACGATCATCGGGTTGATGATGGTGCCGAAGTCGTCGACCGCGGTGAAGCGGTCGATGGTGACCTCGCCCGTGCCCTTGTCGATCTCGACCTCGCAGATGTAGGTGCCGGCCGGGTAGGTGAAGTTGGTCGGGTCGTAGAAGGCCGTTTCGTTGAGGCCGGGCTCGAGCTTGTCGAGCGGGTAGTTGTGCGGCACGTAGGCCGTGAGCGCCACCTGGCCGAAGGGGATCTTCTTGTCGGTGCCCTTGACCGTGAACTCGCCGTTGGCGAACTCGATGTCGGCGTCGCTGGCCTCCATCAGGTGGGCCGCGATCTTCTTGGCCTTGGTCTCGATCTTGTCCAGCGCCTTCATGATCGCCGTGCCGCCCACCGACAGCGAACGCGAGCCGTAGGTGCCCATGCCGAAGGGCACGCGGCCGGTGTCGCCGTGCACGATGTCGACGTTCTCCACCGGGATGCCCAGGCGCGCCGCCACCAGCTGCGCGAAGGTGGTCTCGTGCCCCTGGCCGTGGCTGTGCGAACCGGTGAACACGGTCACGCTGCCGGTCGGATGCACGCGCACCTCGCCGGCTTCGAACAGGCCGGCGCGCGCGCCGAGCGCACCCGCCACGTTCGACGGCGCCAGGCCGCAGGCCTCGATGTAGCTGGAATAGCCGATGCCGCGCAGCTTGCCGTTCTTTTCGCTCTCGGCCCGGCGCGCGGCCAGGCCCGACACCTCGGCCAGTTCGTTCGCGCGGTTCAACAAGGCCGGGAAATCGCCCGTGTCGTACTGCAGCGCGACCGGCGTCTGGTAGGGGAAGCTGCCGATGAAGTTGCGGCGCCGGATCTCGTCCTGCGCCAGGTTCATCTCCCAGGCGCAGCGCGACACCAGCCGCTCGAGCAGGTAGGTGGCCTCGGGCCGGCCCGCGCCGCGGTAGGCGTCGACCGGCGCGGTGTTGGTGAACCAGGCGTCGACCTCGACGTGGATCTGCGGCGTGGCGTACTGGCCGGCCAGCAGCGTGGCGTAGAGGATGGTCGGGATGGCGGTCGAGAAGGTCGACAGGTAGGCGCCCAGGTTGGCGTCGGTGTGCACGCGCAGGGCGAGGAACTTGCCATCCTTGTCCATCGCCATCTCGGCATGGCTCACATGGTCGCGGCCGTGGGCGTCGGACAGGAAGCACTCCGAGCGCTCGCCGGTCCACTTGATGCTGCGGTTGAGCTGCTTGGCGGCCCAGGTCAGGCACACGTCCTCGGCGTAGAGGTAGATCTTGGAGCCGAAGCCGCCGCCCACGTCGGGCGCGATCACCCGCACCTTGTGCTCGGGCAGGCCCAGCACGAAGGCGGTCATGAGCAGGCGCTCGACGTGCGGGTTCTGGTTCGACACGTAGAGCACGTACTCCTCGGTCGCCCGGCTGTAGTTGCCGATGGCCACGCGCGGCTCGATCGGGTTGGGGATCAGCCGGTTGTTGACCAGGTCGAGCTTCGTCACGTGCGCCGCGTTGGCGAAGGCCGCGTCGACGCCGGCCTTGTCGCCCAGCGTCCACTTGTAGCACTGGTTGTCGGGCGCCTCGTCGTGGATGGTCACGCCGCTCTGCTTCTTCGCGGCGTCGGCCACGCTCACCAGCGCGGTGTGCACGTCGTAGTCGACCACCACGGCCTCGGCCGCGTTCTTGGCCTGCTCGACCGTCTCGGCCACCACCATCGCGACGTGGTCGCCCACGTAGCGCACCTTCTTGATCGCGAGGATCGGGTGCAGCGGCTCCTTCATCGGCGTGCCGTCGGGATTGTTGATCAGCCAGCCGCAGGGCAGCCCGCCCATCTTGCCCTCGATGTCCTTGCCGCTGAAAATGCCGATCACGCCGGGCATCTTGAGCGCCTCGGCGGTGTCGACCGAGCGGATGGTGGCGTGCGCGTGCGGCGAACGCACGAAGATCGCATGGCTCTGCGCGGCCATGGTCACGTCGTCGGTGTAGTTGCCGGCGCCGGTCAGGAAGCGGTAGTCCTCCTTGCGGCGGACCGCCTCGCCGATGTGCGGCAGGTTGGCGAAATCGGATGCACCCATGGCCGGCTCCTCAGGCCGTGACGGGCTTGGCAGCCGCCGCGGTCATGTTCTTGCCGCCCAACTGCACGGCCTTGACGATGTTCTGGTAGCCGGTACAGCGGCACAGGTTGCCGTCGAGCAGCGCGCGGACCTCGGTCTCGCTCGCGTTCGGGTGGTAGGTGCACAAATCGATGGCGCTCATCACCATGCCCGGGGTGCAGAAGCCGCACTGCAGCCCGTGGCACTCCTTGAAGGCCGCCTGCATCGGGTGCATGGTGCCGTCGGCCTCGGCCACGCCCTCGATGGTGGTGATCTCGGCGCCGGCCACCTGGGCCACCAGCACGTTGCAGGACTTGATCGCGCGGCCGTTCACGTGCACGGTGCAGGCGCCGCACTGGGCGGTGTCGCAGCCCACATGGGTGCCGGTCAGGTGCAGGTGCTCGCGGATCGCGTGCACGAGGAAGGTGTTGGGGGGGGCGTCGACCGTGGCCGCACGGCCGTTGACGGTGAAAGATACCTGCATGTGGCTGTCTCCGTGGAGGTGATGGCTGATTCGGCAACTGGCATCTTGTGCGCGAGGTCAGGGGCCTGCCCTAGGCAAAACCCTTGCCGCTTGCAGGCCGGCCGCGAAATTCTCAAAATGGAACAGCGGGCCCTGGTCCGTCCCCCCACGCCGCCGTTCCGCCTCACCCCAAGATGCTCACCACCCCCGCCCATTCCCCCCGCGACGGCAACCGCCTCCAGGCCATTGCCCAGGCGCGGCGGCAGTGCATCCATGGCGAGGACGTGGCCCTGGCCACGCCGGTCGAACCCTGGCTGCTGCGCTCGTGGCGGCGCTGCCTGGCGGCCGGCCATCGGCCGCAGCAGCGGCTGAGCTTCGAGCCGGTATCGCGCACCGCCGAGCGCGACGCCGGCGAGCGCCACCAGGCGCTGCTGGGCGCGGCGCGCCCGGTGCTCGAGCGGCTGTCGCGCGCCATCGCCGACACCCGCTACTTCGCGCTGCTGACCGATGCCGACGGCCTGGTGATCGAAGTCGGCGCGCTGCCCGGCGGCAGCGACGACGCCGCGCGCCGCGCGCGCGACATCGCCCGCGTGGGCGTCGACCTGTCGGAGCGCGCCATCGGCACCTCGGCCATCGGCGCCGCGCTGGCCGAGCAGGCGCCGGTGTGGCTGCACCGCGCCGAACACTTCTTCGACGACACCGGCATCTACAGCTGCGCGGGCGCGCCGCTGTTCGGACCGCAGGGCGAGTGCATCGGCATGCTCGACCTGACCGGCGTGCACGCGGCCGAGCGGCCCGAGCTGCGGCACCTGGCGGCCGGCTCGGCGCGCAGCATCGAGAACGCACTGGTGCGCGCCCAGCCGCACGCGCTGCTGCTGCGCCTGAACTGGCCCGGCTGCGCCAGCGGCGACGAGTCCGAAGGGCTGCTGGCGCTCGACACCGATGCGCGCGTGCTGGCGGCCAACGCCGCGGCGCGGCAGATGCTGAACGCACCGCTGCGCGCGGGCGCGGCACCGAGCGCCGACACGCTGTTCGCGCTGCCACCGGGGTTGCTGTGGGACGCCGCCCGGCACGGCCGCACGCTCGAGATCCCGCTGTGGTCCGGCCTGCGCCTGCAGGCCTGGCCCGAACTGCCGACGCGCGGCGCGGCGCCCGCTCCCGACCGCCCGCGGCTGCGCGACGTGGAAACGGCGCTGATCCGCAAGGCGGTCGAGGACGCCCGCGGCAACGTGGCCGAGGCCGCGCGCGCGCTGGGCATCAGCCGGGCGACGGTCTACCGCAAGCTGGCGGCGCGCGGGCGCTGAGCCGCGCCGTTCAGGCGTTCAAGCCCTTCATGCCCTCTTCGGTGTAGCGCCCGCCGGCCGCCACGCCGATCGGCAGCGCCGCGCCGATGCGGGCCAGTTCTTCGGCCGACAGCGCCACCTTCAGCGCACCCAGGTTGTCGTCGAGATAGCGAATGCGCTTGGTGCCCGGGATCGGGATCACGTCGTCGCCCTGCGCCAGCAGCCAAGCCAGCGCCAGCTGGGCCGGCGTGCAGGCCTTCTCGGCCGCCAGCGCCTTGACCGTTTCGACGATGCGCAGGTTGCCCTGCAGGTTCTCCTCGGCGAAGCGCGGGTTGGAGCGCCGGAAGTCCTTGGCGTCGAGCGAATCGCTGGTGACCTGGCCCGTGAGGAAGCCGCGGCCCAGCGGGCTGTAGGCGCAGAAGGCGGCGCCCACCTCGCGGCAGGCCTGCAGCACGCCCTGCTCGGGGTCGCGCGTCCACAGCGAGTATTCGCTCTGCACCGCGGCGATCGGGTGCAGGGCCGCCGCGCGCCGCAGCGTGTCGGGCGAGACCTCCGACAGCCCGATGGCGCGCACCTTGCCGGCCTTGACCAGCTCGGCCAGCGCGCCGATCGAGTCCTCCAGCGGCGTCTCGAGGTTGAGCCGGTGGATGTAATAGAGGTCGATGGTCTCCACGCCCAGCCGGCGCAGCGAGGCCTCGCAGGCCGAGCGGATGTAGGCCGGCGAGTTGTCGACGCGGCGCTCGTAGCTGCCGGGCTTGCGCACCAGGCCGAACTTGGTGGCGAGCGTGACGCGCTCGCGCTTGCCCCGAAGGAAGCGGCCCAGCAGTTCCTCGTTGGCGCCGAAGCCGTAGGCGTCGGCGGTGTCGAACAGGGTCACGCCCGCGTCGAGCGCGTGCTCGAGCGTGGCCAGCGACTGGGTGTCGTCGGTCTCGCCGTAGAACTCGGACATGCCCATGCAGCCGAGGCCGAGCGCCCCGACCTGGAGGCCGCTCTGGCCGATGGAACGTTGCTTCATGCTGCTTTTTCCTTTTGCGATGAAAGAGGGCTGCGCTCGATGGCGCGGTAGTGCGTGATCTTGTCGGCCAGGATGCCGGCCGCGCGCTGCATCTCGGCGATGGACGCCTGCACCTCGGCCAGATGCGTCTCGAGCATCTGGCGCCGTTGCGCGGCCGTGGCATCGCCCTGGCTGCGCAAGAGGGCGAATTCCTGCATCCGGGCGACCGGCATGCGGGTCTCGCGCAGGCGCAGCAGGAAAGCGATCCAGTCGAGGTCCGCGGCCGCATAGCGGCGCTGGCCGCCGGCGGCACGCGTCACCGGGGCGATGAGCCCGATGCGTTCGTAGTAGCGCAGCGTGTGTGCCGTGAGGCCGGTGCGGCGCGAGACCTCGTCGATGCTGAGGGGAGAGTCCATGGCGTGCATTCTCGAAGTTCGAGCGCACTCCAAGTCAAGAACAATCTCGCTTCCTCTATTGCAGCCCGAAGGTGAAGACCGCGCCGCGACCCTCGCGCGGCTCGAGCCGGATGTCGCTGCCGTGCAGTTGCAGGATGCGCCAGACGATCATCAGGCCCAGCCCGCCCTCGCGTTGCCGGCCCGCGGCAAAGGCCGGCCGCGTGAAGATCACGGGCTTCAGTTCCTGCGGCAGGCCCGGGCCGGTGTCGCTGACCTCGACGCGGATGCCCGCGCCCTCGCCCGACAAACGCACCCGGACTTCGCCGCCTTCGGGCGTGTGGCGGATCGCGTTGTCCAGCAGGTTGGTGAGCACGCGCTCGATCATGCCCAGGTCGGCATGGACGGCGGGCAGGCCCTGCGCGATGTCGGCCACCAGGTGCTGCCTGCGCGCCTCGGCCGCGAGCTCGAACTTCTGGAACACGTCCTGCACCAGGTCGGCCAGCGCGAAGCGCTCCTTCTCGGGCTTGACCACGCCGTACTCCAGCCGCGCCAGCTCGAACAGCTCCTGCGCCAGCCGGCCGACCTTGCGGCTCTGGCCCAGCGCGATCTCCAGGTAGCGGCGGCGCTCGGCGGGCGCCAGCGTGTCGGCCTTCATCTGCAGCGTCTCGAGGTAGCCGTGCAGCGAGGTCAGCGGCGTGCGCAGGTCGTGCGAGATGTTGGCGAAGAGCTCGCGCCGCTGCTGGTCCTGCGCCGTGAGCTCCCGCCATTGCTCGGCGATGCGCTGCGCCATCTTCTGGAAGGCCTGGCCCAGCATGCCGATCTCGCCGCCCGTGCGCGCCACGCGGTCGAGCGCGGGCGTGGCCTGCTCCAGCGCGGCCACGCCCTCGCGCTCGAAGCGCTCCACCGCGCCGGTCAGTTCGCGCAGCGGCCGCGTGATGAGCCGGAAGGCAAACAGTCCCGCCACCAGGCCCAGCAGCGCGACCAGCGCCATCGACCACAGCGTGGTGCGCATCACGCTGCCGGCCGCGACATTGGCGGCCACGGCCTCGCGGTCTTCGCCCGACAGCACCACGTAGACATAGCCCGCGTCGCGCCCGTCGGCCTGCAGCGGCGCGGCGCTGAACACCTTGCGCGCGCCCTGGCCGCGCGGATCGTCGCCGAACACCGGCAGCGCCGCGCCGCCCAGCAGGCGGCGGATGGGCCCCAGGTCGACCCGGTCGCGCTTGAGGTGGCCCGGCGGCGCGGCCTGCGCGACGATGCGGCCGTCGGCGGCCAGCAGGTAGACCTCGACGCTGGGGTTGACCGCCATCAGCTGGTCGAACAACGCATGCACGGCCGTGTCGTCGAGGCCGTTGGCGCGCATCAGCGCGGCATTGCCCGCGATGTGGGCCGCCAGGCCCATCGACAGGCGCTGCGTCACCTCCTGCTCGTGCCGCCCGCCGGCCGACCACTGCAGCCAGGCCGAAGCACCGCAGCAGGCCAGCAGCAGCACCGCGAACACCGCCGACAAGCGGCGCGAGAGGCTGGCCGAGGCGAAGGCCGACTTCATGCGACGGCCTCCGGCGCGTCGGTGGGCGCCAGCTTGTAGCCGCGCCCCCAGACCGTGAGGATGCGGCGCGGCTCGGCCGGGTCGGCCTCGATCTTCATGCGCAGCCGGTTGATGTGCGTGTTGACCGTGTGCTCGTAGCCGTCGTGCTGGTAGCCCCAGACCTGGTTGAGCAGGTCGAGCCGCGAGAACACCCGGCCCGGATGGCGCGCGAAGAAGTACAGCAGGTCGAACTCGCGCGGCGTGAGCTCGATCGGCTTGCGGTCGACCCACACCTCGCGCGCCACCGGGTCGATGTCCAGGTTGCCGAGCGCGAGCCGGCCCGATTCCATGCGCGCGTTGCGTGCCATCGCCTCGGTGCGCCGCAGCAGCGCACGCACCCGCGCCACCAGCTCCAGCACCGAGAAGGGCTTGGCCAGGTAGTCGTCGGCACCCAGCTCCAGCCCGAGGATGCGGTGCACCTCGCTCGAGCGCGCGCTGGTGATGATGATCGGCGTGTAGCGTGTCATGGCGCGGGCGCGGCGGCAGATCTCGAGGCCGTCGATGCCCGGCAGCATCAGGTCGAGGATCAGCGCGTCCCAGCTGCCGCGCTCGAGTTCGCGCGCCCCGGCATCGCCGTCGGCCGCATGCGTCACGGCATAGCCCTCGTCGTGCAGGTGCATGCGCAGCAGCTCGGCGATGTGGGCGTCGTCCTCGACGATCAGCACGCGTTTGGCGGTTTCCATGTGTACGCATTCTGCGGCGGGACGGCCGCGGGAGTTATCACGAATTATTGAACTCTTCGTGAGGATTCGGCCAGCAGGTGCGCCCAACAATCCGCCCCATGCAAGACCCATCCCTCACCCCCGATCGCCGCCCGATCCACCCGGTGTGGATGCGCATCGCCCACTGGCTCAATGCGCTGGCGGTGCTGGTGCTGGTGACCAGCGGCTGGCGCATCTATAACGCCGCGCCCTTCTTCCCCTTCGAGATCCCCAAGGGCCTCACGCTGGGCGGCTGGCTGGGCGGCGCGCTGCAATGGCACTTCGCGGCGATGTGGCTGCTGGCGGCCAACGGATTGATCTACCTGGTGCTCAACATCGCCAGCGGCCGCCTGTTGCGCAAGTTCTTCCCGCTGTCGGTCCGGGGCATCTGGCACGACGCGCTGGCGGCCCTGCACGGCCGGCTCTCGCATGCCGACCCGCGCCACTACAACAGCGTGCAGCGCGCGGCCTACCTGTTCGTGATGCTCGACATCGTGCTGCTGGTGCTGTCGGGCCTGGTGCTCTGGAAGTCGGTGCAGTTCGCGGTCCTGCGGGACCTGCTGGGCGGCTACGACTTCGCGCGCCGCATCCACTTCTTCGCGATGGCCGCGCTGGTCGGCTTCGTCGCGGTGCACCTGGTGATGGTGGCGCTGGTGCCCCGCACCCTGCTCACCATGCTCAGCGGCCGCGCCGGCCTGCCCAAAGGAAAGACGTCATGAAGATCCTTCGCCGCCTGCCGCTGATCGGCGTCGACAGCGAGGCCGCGCTGGCCGAAGCCCGCCAGCTGATCCAGCGCAAGGTCGAACACCCCGCGCGCCGCGCCTTCCTCACGCGCTCGCTGACGATGGGCGGCCTGTCGCTGCTCACCGGCTGCAGCATCAGCGACAACGCCGGCGTCGAGGCCGCGCTCAACACCATCTCGCGCTTCAACGACAAGGTGCAGGGGCTGATCTTCGATCCCGCGCAGCTCGCGCCCACGTATCCCGAATCGATGATCACGCGGCCCTTCCCCTTCAACGCCTTCTACGGCGAGAGCGAGGTGCGCGAGGTCGACGAGGAGAGCTACCGGCTCGAAGTGACCGGCCTGGTGGCCGACAGGCGCCAATGGACGCTGGCCGAACTGCGCGCCATGCCGCAGCAGGACCAGGTCACGCGCCACATCTGCGTGGAAGGCTGGAGCGCCATCGGCAAATGGGGCGGCGTGCGCTTCGCCGACTTCCTGCGGCGCGTGGGCGCCGACACCAGCGCGAAGTTCATCGGCTTCAAGTGCGCCGACGACTACTACACCAGCATCGACATGCCGACCGCGCTGCATCCGCAGACCCTGCTCACGCTGAGCTACGACGGCGAGCCGCTGCCGCCGAAGTACGGCTTCCCGATGAAGCTGCGCATGCCGACCAAGCTGGGCTACAAGAACCCGAAGCACATCAAGGCCATCTTCGTCACCAACACCAACCCTGGCGGCTACTGGGAAGACCAGGGCTACAACTGGTTCGGCGGGAGCTGAGCGACCCGAGGCTCAGCACCGCTGCAACGCGCGGCCGGCGCCCTGTCGAACCCGGCCATTTTTCTCTACCTCTCTCGACAAACGCTCTCATCACATCAAGGAAACCCAAATGAACAAGCTCAGCACCACCCTCCTCGCCGCCTTCATCGCCGTCGGCTCGGTCTCGGCCTTCGCCGCCGACGAGATGGCCAAGGACGGCATGGCCAAGGATTCGATGTCGAAGGACAGCATGTCCAAGGACGGCATGAAGAAGGACGCGATGAAGAAGGATTCGATGGCCAAGGACGGCATGTCCAAGGACGCGATGGCCAAGGACGGCATGGCCAAGGACGGCATGAAGAAGGACGCCATGGGCAAGGATGCCATGGGCAAGGATGCGATGTCGAAGGACGCGATGTCCAAGGACGGCATGAAGAAGTAAGGCCGCCGAAGCGCCGCGACACACCCGCGGCGGTTCAGCGCCTTGTCAGAGGAACATGAAGGCGGCCGCGGCCACCGCCGTGGGTCCCAGCGCGCCGAGCAGCAGCCCGCCTGCGCCGACCGTCTCGTCCGCAAAGCCCCGCTTGAGCAGGGTGATGCCGGCGGGATTGGGCGCGTTGGCGATCACCGTCAGGCCACCGCCCGCGACCGCGCCGGCCACCAGCATGTACTTCGACTCGTCCGAGATGCCGACGATCAGCGAACCGAGGTAGGTCAGAGCGGCGTTGTCGGTGATGGCCGTCAGGCCCAGCGCGCCGAGGAACAGCGCGATCGGCGTCAGGCCCGAGACGATGGGCTGCAGCCACCACTGCTGCATGCCGCCCAGCACCACCAGGCCGGCCAGGAAGAAGCCCACCAGCAGCGCCTCCTTGATGATCAGCGGGCTCTGGTGCCGCTCATAGGCCTGCGTGAAGCCGAGGAACATCAGGAACAGCCCGAGGAACACCACCGGGTGATGCGCGAACAGCACCACACCCGCGAGCAGCCCCACGTGCACGGCCACCACCGTCGGCGGCACGCGCGTTTCGGCCGCTGCGCCGTCCAGGGCCGCGGGCGCGGGGCGCCGATGGTGGCGCAGCACGAAGGCCGCGACGCTGGCGTTCACCAGCACCGCCAGCGCGGCCTTCCAGCCGAAGGTGGCGAACATGAAGGCGCTGTCCCATTGCCAGGTGGTCGCGACCATCAGCACCGGCGGTGCCGCATAGGAGGTGAGCGTGCCGCCGATCGAGACGTTCACGAACAGCACACCCAGGGCCAGGTACTTGACGCGCTCGGGCACCTCCGGCCGGAAGATCTGCGGCGCCAGCATGAGCGCGGCGATGGTCATCGCGGCCGGCTCGGTGATCAGCGAGCCGAACAGCGGCACCGCGGCCAGGCCCAGCCAGGCGGTGGCCAGCGGCGTGGAAACCGGCAGCACCCGCGCCAGCGTGTCGACGCTCGCCATCACCGTGCGCAGCACCGGCCGCGACGCGGCGATCACCATCACCACGAAGACGAACAGGGGCTCGGTGTAGTTGCGCGATTCCGCATAGTCCAGCGCCTGCGTGCCGCCGCTGACGAAGGCCATCGCCAGCACCAGCACGATGGCCCAGAAGCCGAAGACGACCTCGACCTCGCCCAGCAGATGGAACAGGCCGGCATGGGCGGGATGGCGATGGGAGAGCCGCTCGAACTGCTTGGCGGCGAAGGTGTGGAGCAGGGCGACAGCGAAGATGGCTGCCGCGATCCATTGGATCGGGGTGTCGGTCATGTTTTTCGATCGTGACGAAACTGCGAGGCGGCCCGACCTTCGCAATGACCTGACATGCCCTGATTGACATGCCACCCTGCCTGTATTTTACCCCACATGCCGTCATGGGCAATGAACAGCATCCCTCGCGATCTTGCGCCGCGCGCAGGCTCAGCGGGTGGCGGGCGTGGGCACCAGGTCGAAGTGGTCGGCCTGGTACTGGAACAGCAGGCAGTTGGTACCTGGCTCGCAGCCGCTGAAGTGCGGCAGCTTGCCCGGTATGTAGTAGTAGGAGCCCGCCGGGTACTGCACCTTCTTGCCGTCCTCGAAGATCGCATAGAACACGCCGCTCAGCACCACCGTGGGCAGGGCCTGGGTGTGGAAGTGGTGCGGGTTGACATAACCGGCCGGGAATTCCACGAAGGCCTCGTAGGGGCCCTGGCCCAGGATCTCGCCGCGCACATTGGCCGCGCGGATGCCGCCGGTGCCGGGCACGTCGCGCCATTGGAGGTCCTGGGCGGGCAGCGAGACCAGGGCTTCGGACGGGGCCGGGCCCCCTCCTCCGCCACCGCCGCAGCCGGCCAATGCCGCCAGCGCAACGAGGCCCGCCGCGCCGAGGCGGTACTTGAACGTGTTCTTCATGATTCTTCCTTGGGGTGTGACAGCAAACAAAAAGAGGACGCCGCGACGCCACCGGTGCGAGACAGGCTCGCCCCGAAGGGATGCGGTCTGGAATTCGAGGGGGATCCGCGCGCGTGTGGCCGGATCGGATCGCTAGGCGACGGCGGGGTCGGGGCTCTGGCAGATGCCGGGGTGCTTCTTCATGCGCGGTTGCCTTTCATGGCCGATGCGGTGTGACGGCCCGAATGGTAGGAGCGCGCGCCGCGGCGCGCCAGCCGTGCCGCCGCACAAGATTTGTGCGCACACCGCGCACCGGCCCGCCTCAGGCCGGCAGCGCCACCACCACCGCCGCCTCGTCGAGCACGGCCACCACGCGCTGCCGCGTGCGCAGCGCGACGTCGCGCGGCGCGAAGCCCACCAGCTGCAGGCCGGCGCCGATCGCCACCGCGATCTCGTCGCCGCCCGCGCCGCGCAGCACGCCCGTCACGGCACCGTCGAGCCGGTTGCCGCGCGCGGTGGCCGGGGCGGCATCGGTGCGCAGCACGCGCACCGCGGTGGCCTTGCACAGCGCGAGCACCGGCAGGCCTTCGTGCAGGCCCAGCAGCTCGGCGCTCTCCTGGGTGATGCGCGCGGCGATGCGGCCGCCTTCGGCCCCATCGCCGAGCCGCATCAGGGCACGCACCGTGCGCCCGGTCGACGCCATCGACTCGATCACGGCCGGCAGCTGGTTGCGCATGCTGGTGCGCACCGCCAGCCGCGCGATGGTGGCGTCGGCCCGCGGCGCGGCCTCGGCGCCGCCGGCGGCCCAGCGCGCATGCACGGCGCGGCGCGCGGTGTCGAGCGCCTCGGCCAGTTCGAGCAGATGGCCCCCATGGGCAGTGAGCACCGCGCCGCCGCCGCCCGCGCCGCCCACCGCCCGCTCGACCAGCGGCACGCCCGCCAGGTTGGTCAGGGTGTCGATGGCCTGCCAGGCGGCCTTGTAGCTCACGCCCGCGTCGCGCGCGGCCTGGGAGATGCTGCCGCTGCGGGCGATGCCGCGCAGCAGGTCGATGCGCTTGTCGCTCGGGCCGTGGCCGAGCGCGTCGATGAGTCGGGGGCTTGCCATGCGGCGCATTGTGCAATGCGCACACGGCGGCGCCGCTTGCGTTATCCTTTTTTGGAATAGCGCGGCGCACCGCCCCTCGGCCAGCCGCGGCCCGTACTGAAAGGACCCCCACCGTGAGTGCCGACGCCCTTGCCTCCGAAGCGGCCGCCCCGCGCCATTCCCTCGCGCGGCTGGGCCGCCACCTGCATGCCTCGGTGCTGCGCACCTGCCTGCCGGTCGAGGCGCTGCGCGACGTGCTGCCGCGCGGCGCCGTCGCCCAGCGCGAACTCGACGAGGCGGTGCTCGCGGCGGCGGTGGCCAGCGCGGCCGCCGCCGGTGCCGAGGCCGAGGCGCTGAACGCGGCGCTCGACCGCCACCATGCGCCGGCGCTGGCGCGCTTCGCCCGTGCGCGCAGCGGCGCCGACCTGCTGCGCGAATGGAGCGCCGCGGCCGGCTCGCCCGCCATGCCGGGCGCCTACTGGGCGCTGCTCACGCACCCGCTGGCCGACCGCGCGCTGCGCCACCTGGCCTTCGGCGACGTGGAGATGCTGGGCCACAAGGCGCCGGCCAACGCCTCGCTGCCGATGCTGCTGGCACGGCGTTCGGTCTCGCCGCGCCGGCTGACCGGGCCGGCCCCCACGCCCGAGGCGCTCGACCTGATGCTGCAGGCGGCCCTCGCGGCCCCCGACCATGGCCGGCTGCACCCCTGGCGCGTGATCGAGTTCCGCGCCGAGGCGCGCGAGGCCCTGGCCGACATCTTCGAGCGCGAGAAGCGCGGCCGCGACCCCATGGCGGCCGCGAGCGACCTGCGCCGCGCGCGCGAACACGCCACCCGTCCGCCCTGCCTGCTGGCCTTCGTGGTGTCGCTGCGCCAGCGCAAGCGCGTGCCGCTGCGCGAGCAATGGCTGGCCGCCGGTGCCGCGCTGGGCAACCTGCTCAACGCCGCGCATGCGCAGGGCTACGGCGCGATCATGCTCAGCGGCGACCGCTGCTTCGACGCCGAGGTCTGCGCCGACCTGGGCCTGGGGCCGCACGAATTCCTCGCGGGCTTCGTCAGCATCGGCACCATCGCCGAACCCGCGCCGGCGGTCGACCGGCCGCTGTCGCAGACGGTCTGGTCCTGCTGGTCTTCGCCGGCACAGGGCGCGCGCAGCGGGTCGCGGCCCGCGGCCTGGACCTTCACGGCCAGCGACAAGGCCATCGGATGAACGACGTTGTCGTCTGCCGGCCGGTCGCGCGCGTGCACAGCCGCTTCACCGAGGTCACGGGCATGCCGATCCAGTCGGCCGGCGTGCCGCAGGAACTGGCACGGGTCGAGGTCTTCGCCGAGTTCGCGGCCGGCCTGCGCGACATCGAGGGCTTCGAGTACCTGCTCCTGTTCACGCACTTCCATCGCTGCGCCAGCGAGAAGCTGGAAGTCACGCCCTTCCTCGACGACCGCACGCACGGCGTGTTCGCCACGCGCGCGCCGGCCCGGCCGAACCGGCTGGGGCTGTCGATCGTGCAGCTGCTGAAGGTCGAGGGCCGCATCCTGCACATCGCGGGCAACGACATGCTCGACGGCACGCCCGTCCTCGATATCAAGCCCTACGTGCCGCGCTTCGACGTGCGCGCCACCGAGCGCATCGGCTGGTTCGCCGACCGCCTGGACGCATTGCCCACCATCCGCGCCGACGACCGCATGGCCTGATGCGGCTTTCCCCAGGGTCCGCGCGTGCCTGCGTTGTTATGATTTCGCTATTCCCGATTTGAATAGCGAACCGAAGGACGCGAGATGAACACGACTCCCCGCTGGCTGCACAAAGCCACCCTGCTGGCCGTTTTTTCGCTGGGCAGCGTCGCGCTGCATGCGCAGGAGCTGGTGGTGTCCGCCGCCGCCAGCCTGACCAATGCCTTCCAGGCCGTCGGGCAGGCCTACGAGAAGGCGCATCCGGGCACCAAGGTGACCTTCAACTTCGCGGCCTCCGGCCCGCTGCTCGCGCAGATCCAGCAGGGCGCGCCGGTCGACGTCTTCGCCTCGGCCGACCAGGAAACCATGGACCGCGCCGCCAAGGCCAACCTGCTGGCCGAGGGCACGCGCGCCGACTTCGCGCGCAACACGCTGGTGCTGATCGTCCCCGCCAGCGCCGCGGCCTCGCCCGCCAAGCTGTCCGACCTCTCCGACGCCGCCTACAAGCGCATCTCGACCGGCACGCCATCGTCGGTGCCGGTCGGCCGCTACACCATGGCCTCGGTGCAGGAAGCCGGCCTCACGGCCGCGCTGGAACCCAAGTGGATCTACGGCGAGAGCGTGCGCCAGGTGCTCAACTACGTGGCGCGCGCCGAGGTCGATGCCGGCTTCGTCTACCGCACCGATGCGCTGATCGAACGCGAGAAGACGCGCATCGCGCTGACCGTGCCCACCACCACGCCCGTGAGCTACCCCATCGCGCAGATCGCCAGCAGCAAGAACGCGGCCGGCGGCAAGGACTTCATCGCCTTCGTGCGCAGCGCCCCGGGCCAGCAGATCCTCGACGGCTTCGGCTTCTCCAAGCCCTGATCCTTGCTCGCTCCCCTCTGGCTCACGCTCAAGATTGCCCTGCTGGCCACGCTGCTGGCAGGCGCGATGGGCATCGCCCTGGGCTGGTGGATGGCGCGGCGCCAGTTCGCGGGCAAGAGCTTCGTCGACGCGCTGCTGATGCTGCCGATGGTGCTGCCGCCCACGGTGCTCGGCTACTACCTGATCGTGGTGATCGGCCGCAACGGCGTGCTGGGCCAGTACCTCGACCGCTGGTTCGGCATCAACCTGATGTTCACCTGGCAGGGCGCGGTGATCGCGGCCTCGCTGGTCTCGCTGCCGTTGATCTACAAGGCCGCGCGCGCCGCCTTCGAGGACGTGGACGGCCGCTTCCTGCATGCCGCGCGCACGCTGGGCGCGGGTGAGTTCGAGATCTTCGCGCGCATCGCGCTGCCGCTGGCGGTGCGCGGCATCACGGCCGGCCTGATGCTGGCCTTCGCGCGCGCCATGGGCGAGTTCGGCGCCACGCTGATGATCGCCGGCAACCTGCCCGGCAAGACCCAGACCCTGTCGATCGCCGTCTACGAGGCGGTCCAGGCGGGCAAC
>Ga0182008_10000373_pt1 | contig 34642 bp, 22 predicted proteins | sample Sormic07211129_1_FD_120482 | JGI IMG/M metagenome (GOLD analysis project Ga0182008, IMG submission 120482) | Rhizosphere microbial communities from Sorghum bicolor, Mead, Nebraska, USA - 072115-129_1 metaG | ecosystem: Host-associated > Plants > Roots > Rhizosphere | place: USA: Nebraska...
GATATGTTTAAGTCTACTAATGTTATCTTTTGTTAAATAAAATCTTATTTGATGTTTGAAATGATACATTTATTCCAAATTTATTTATGGAATTTTAAACTAAATTGAGTCCTGATATTAAAGATATGGAAACAACATTTAATAAAAAACCGGCCTTATCGCTCTCCACAAAAAAAAGGGAAATCATTTTCGATGTGATTACCTTTATATTTATTATGCTTTTTGTATACACTGCGTCAAATAAGCTGATGACACATGAAAGCTTTATGAAGGTATTAGGGAGATCGCCATTGCTAGGTCCGTTTCATGTGCTCCTATCTTACCTGATTCCGGCAGTCGAAATTGTTTTAAGCGGCCTACTCCTTCTGAACAAAACCAAAAGACTCGGGCTTATTCTTTCTCTGGCATTAATGCTTGTGTTTACGGTATATTTGATCTATATGATCAATTCCGGAGCGACATTACCTTGCATGTGTGGGGGCGTGATTAGCTCACTGAGCTGGAAGCAGCATATTTTCTTCAATCTTGGATTTATTGTACTTGCAATCGCCGGGCTCCGGTTATACAAGTAAATAGGACATTTCGTGAGAGATACAGGGAAATGCTGTGCCCTGTTTAAAGAAATGCAGCAAGTTTTAACCAACATTTTTTATACCCCTTATTATGAAAAGATTATTATTTGGTCTTTTTGCAGCTGGCGTTGCATTAAGCACGAGTGCTTTTACCACCTTTACGCCTAAAAAGAAATTTACTGCGTTCTATTATGTGCTTGTTGATGATTTAACCTATCAAAAAGCGAATTTCCTTCCAGTTCAGGATAACTGTGAGGGTACTGCTGCAAATAAGTGTTATTTGGGTTATAGCTCCTATCAGGGTAATTCTTTTTCGGTTGATGCTATTCCTGCAGCTCCTTCGGTTCAATCGTCATATAAAGGTTTGTATGTGCAATAATTAAATACAGGGGGTGTATCATGTGCTTCTAGCGAGTGCGGGGTCCTGAAATAAATTCAGCACAGGCTGGAGAGGATACACCCTCTTTTAAATTAGCGGGGATTTTGTGCTATTCCGCTTAAAGCAATCTCATCATTGGGGATTGGAAATACATAACGGGGATCATTGGGTGGTAAAGTATAGGTTGAACCATTCAATGTGCGTGATAGAGTAATATCGGCGCCTTCTTTATTCAATCTTTTGAGGTCATGCCACCGCAATCCTCTCCATATCAATTCTTTTCTTCTTTCCAGTAGTACTTTGGTTAAAGCATCAGCAGGTGAAGAGGCCGTTACAGGACGATAGGTTTTACTTTTATCAAAACGAAGTACCAACAACTGGTTCAGTTTATCCATAGCAGATTTTGTTTCGTTTCTTCTAGCCAGGCATTCGGCTTTGATTAAGTACAACTCATCGGTTGCCAACCCGGTAAAAGGATATAGACCATATCCATTATAGCCCCTTTTTTTATAAAAACTGCCGTCTGCACTCTGTCCATAATAGACTTTTAACCTCAGATCATCTGCCGCATAAAGACTGATCAAAAGAGGTGATACTCTATTTAAAGCTCTAGAATGGTTTCCTGTGAGATAGGAATAAACAGGTGCTTGTCCATAGTTGCAGATCAATTCATCATTGGTTTTGGAAAATGGGGAGTCAGAAGATTGACTAATGGTATTGTAATCTATCAGTTTGCTATATAGCGTTAATGCCTGATCTGCATATTGCTCCGCAGTGATATAATTTCTCATGTCCAAGGAGATTCTGGTCAATAAGGCATAAGCTGCTATTTTTGAGGGCCTATTTAAATTAGTGGAAGGCCGTTCTGCAGGCAATAAATTTATGCTTTCGTTTAGGTCTGCAAAAATCTGATCGAAGCTTTGCCTTAATGTCACTCTTGGCTTCACATAATCAACCGCAGAGGATAACCTTAGGGGAATGCCAAGATCAGTGCCAGCTGAAGCCGCATCATAAGCTTTGCAAAAAGTTCGGGTCAAGTTATAAAAAGCAAAAGCTCTGGAAAATAATGCCCAGCCTTTTAAGTATTGGCCTTTTGTTGAGGAGGCGCTGTCCGATTTCGCCAATCCTTCCAATACGACATTCGCATAGAAAACAGTTTGGTATGGATAGTTCCAATCCGAGATTCCAGTATCTCCACCGTATATATCTTTGTTCCAGATGTAAGCGTTTCTTTCTGTAGCTGTTGCCGCCTGGTAAGTTGGATAGCTGACAATCTGATCATCGGCGGAGACTTGCGCCAGGCCACCAGTTGAGTTCATCACCTGAGTATTGTCCAACAAAAGCTGGAAATCTGTTAAAGTTGTCGGTTCAGTAATGTCGCTACTTGGTTTTTTATTCAGAAAATCTGACTTTTTACAGGAAATGCAGATGGAGAGCAGCATTGTGATATACATCAAATTCTTCATTTTCTTCATCATCATTGAATATTCTAAGTTCATTCGTTATAAACCTGCTTTAATTCCAAAAGCAATTGTTCTTACTTCTGGGATACGTGTAGGATAATCCGGATTTAAACGGTAGCGATTAGCCCTCCAAAGTATCCCAACATTGTCTATATAGGTAAAAACATTTAAAGATTTAAATGGCAGCCTGGATTTTTGAGGAAAGCTATAATCTAAACGAATGTCTTTTAAACAGATGTTATCTGCTTTTTGAACAAGGACATCAGAGTTTAGATAAAAATCGTCTCTTTTATCTACAGATGGATAAATCAGTGCAGGAACGGTGGTATGATTTTCGTCACCAGGCTTTTGCCAACGTGATTCATAATCTGATCCAGATTTAATATTGGTACCAGTAAATGAGTTTCTTCGAAAATAATAACCTAATCTGTAGGAGATGTTAAATGAAAGGCCAACTCCTTTGTAACTAAATGTATTCAATAAATTACCAAAATTGGTTGGTGTTGCAGAACCATTATACACCAGCTCTTTTCGGTTGGTAGACCCAAAAATATCTGCATAATCTGTACTCAATGTTCCGTTCAAATAACCCTGAGGGTCGCCATTCTTATTTAAGCCTCCGTATTTAAAGCTGAAGACCGAATAAAAGGGGAAACCTTCTATGGGATTCATATAATTGGCAGAAACGACATTAAAGTTTGATCCGTTAGAAACTTTATACGAAGTGACTTTACTTGTTACATGATTATACAATAATGTTGTATTCCATTTTACAGCACCCCTGAGATTCTGGCTATTGATTTGAAAGTCCATTCCCTTGGTTAGGGTATTGGCAGAGTTCCCCATATACACAGATATCCCGGTTTGTGGTGCAACACTCGTATTACCAATTAGGTCCATGCCATTTTTCTGCCAAATATCTACGCTCCCACTGATCTGGCCATTTTTAGTCATGAAATCGAGCCCGAAATTTGTGTTTCTTACTTTTTCCCAACGAAGGGAAGGATTCGGAGGGTTAACTACAGTTGCGTAGGCTGCATTGTAAGGATTTATGTTCAAGGAATTGGCTTGCGTGGTTAAAAAAGCAGACAAGTTATTGTCTACATTACCAGTATAACCATAAGTGGCCCGTAACTTTAAATAGGGCAGCCAATCTATGGCATAAAATCGCTCCTTATTGAGCAACCAGGATAATCCTGCACTCCATAAGGGAATGCCTTTTTGGTTAGTGCTTACTCCAAATAAATTGGATTCGTCCTGCCTTGCGCTCAGGGACAGGACATATTTCTCGGCGTAAGTATAAGCGCCGTTGAAATAATAGGAAAAGAAACGGTTATCGGTTCCGTATGAACTGTAAAGAAAAGGAATCTTTCCAATAGAACCGTAAAAAAGAGGATAGTCTTCTGTAAAATTCAGGCTGGAATTTAGATTTGTTCCGGTTTTAGTATCATAACCAAAAAATGTATTTTGACTTTCGCTTGTATTCAATTCCCTAATCTCTACTCCCGCAATCGCATTCAAGGCATGTTTTCCAAAATGTACTTCTTCATCAATCTGAAGCCTTCCACTCTGAGATTTGTTATCCGTAAGCCAACCATCATAAATATCTCCAAGAGGTATAACGCGTGTAACCTTTCCACTAACCTGATCAATTTGGCTATAGGTGTTGATAACGTTTCGCGTATAATAAGAGGCCTGCTCAAATAATGTACTGCGATCAGAGTTTCCCTTTTCATAGTTATATACGGCAGAAAGTTTTAATCCCGCAACGATTTTGTAGCCTAAAGTCAAGTTAATCCTATAATTGTCTACATCTGTTGTTGTGGTATTGTATCTATTTCGAAGTTCATCCAATGGTCTGTACAACCAGTCGAGCAATTTTCCATTGCCAGCAGTTTCTACATAAGACAATCTAAAAGTATTTGATACAACAAGAGAGGTTCCATTATCGTCGGCCAACTGATCATAAGGATTAAAGAATACAAAATTTGGCATCTCCCTCGTCTTACTTCCAGTATACCTCAAATTAGAAGATAGCTCTAGTTTATTCTTGAAAAGGTAAAATGAATTACTAGCATTTAATGTAATCCTGTTATAACTATTACCTACAGCGCTACCTAAATTTCTGTCGTATCCTGCGGAAAGGGCATATTTCTGGCGTCTACCTCCCCCATTTACACTGACCTGGTATTGCTGGGCAATGCTGTTCTGGTAGAAATATTTAGAGAGTTGGTCTCTGATATCGTTGTTTCGTAACGCATTTAATTTCGATTGGTAATTGGGATCGGACGGATTACGGAACAACTCTACTGCAGGTGGAATATAGGAATAGCCATTATTAATTGCAGCGCTATAGGCGCCTTGATTGTACAAATATTGTTGGACATCCACAACTTCTGAAGAACTAAGCTGAGGTGCATAATAAAGGTTTGGCTTTTGACCAAAAGTCACATTGGCATTGAAGCCAATCTTCGGTGCGGTGTTCAGACTTCCTTTTTTGGTCGTGATCACAATGACCCCGTTACCGGAACGTGTACCCCAGGCCGAGGCTGCCGCAGCATCCTTTAGTATCGTAATGGTTTCTATGTCATTCGGGTTGATGTTGTTCAAATCTCCATCATACGGAAAGTTATCCAGAACAATCAATGGATCGGCATTGCCAAATAAGGTGGAACGGCCATGAATCTCTATAGCACTCTGTCCAAACTGCCTGGTTACCGGCGAAGTAAAGATCAAGCCGCTGGTTACACCATCCAGGCGATCAAGTATACCTGTAGAAACGGAACGGTCCAATAGATCTTTGTCTATCCGAACAAAAGAACCAGTGGCCCTTTCCTTGGGCAAAGTCTGGTAACCGGTAGATACAATCTGAACTTCATCGAGGTTTCCACTGATCATCATCAGTTTTAGGGTGCCTACATCTGCTTGTGCGCGGATCTCTCTGGATTGAAAACCGAGATAGGAAACGACCAACGCAGCATCAGGCCGAACTCCTTCTAAAGTAAACCTGCCCAGACTGTCTGTATGTACATACTTGTTCTTATTTTTAACTTTTATGGTAGCTGCCCAAAGTGGTTTGTTGTTTTCATCCCGCACTATGCCGCTGACATTAATTTCCCGGAACGGGCTCATGATCCTGTCCAGAAAAGAAACCTCCTTTTGGGTAACAACTATGGTTTTATCGGTAATGGTGAAGCTGAGTGAAGGATTGGTGAGGGCTTTGCTCATGACCTCGTTTAAAGAGGCATCGTGGAAGTTTACGCTTATACTTTTTTCTGCATTGAGCTTTTCTTCATTCCAGATTACGTTGAACCCGGTTTGTTTTTTAATCTCTTTGAAAAGCTGTGCAAGGGTTACTTCTTTTTTAACCAAAGTTATTTTCTGGGCAAAAGCAGATACACCGGTAAACAATAACAAAGTAAAAATAATAGAAGTAAGTATGCGCATGTATCAACAAAATAGGAAAAGACCTATTTTTCAATAAGCCCATTTTTTGTTGCAAATTACATAATTTTGATGATTCTGGTAAACAGGGAGAAAGATTTTATTGTACAAAAACTTTTCTTCCCTCCATTTTGAATTTAACATCGCCGGTCAACTCCAGCATGCGCAGTACTTTGGAAATGTCTTTGTACTTAGAAATGGTACCACCAAATAACTGACTTCCCGTTTGTTGGTTCTGATATATAACATCTACGTCATACCATCTCGACAATTGTTTCATGATCTGCTCCAATGGTTGATTTCTAAAAGAAAACTCCCCATTTTTCCAAGCAATGACACCATCCGGATCAACAGACCTTACTTTGATCAGGGAGCCTGAGTTGACAGCCTGTTGTCCGGGTTTAAGTGCAACCATATTAACCAACACGCTTCCTTCAACTAAAGTTGTTTGCGTACTGGCATCGTCTGGATAACTACTAATATTGAAATGCGTACCCAGTACTTTTACGACCTGGGTTTTGCTTTGCACCAAAAAGGGATGCATTTTATCTTTTGCTACCTCGAAGTAGGCCTCGCCCTTCAACTCAATTCTACGTTCTTTACGTCCGGTGAAAGAAACGGGGTAGGTTAAAGTTGAAGCAGCGTTGAGCCATACTTTTGTGCCGTCAGGCAACGAGAGCTTATATTGTCCACCACGGGGTGTAATCATGGTGTTTACATTTTTTGTTTCTGATTCCTGGTTCCGGGCCCCGTTGGTGTACGGGGCCGGGTCAGGTCGAGAGGTGTAGATAATTTCTCCGCCTTCGGACTTGATTACTTTCATGGTAGATTGTAGGGCCAGCACACCATTCTTCGCTTCATTTAAACTAATTTTATCGCCATTGCTTAAAATAAGCGTGGCTTTATCAGTTCCGGGAAGAATGTTGTTGGCAAACCTATTGTCCGAAGGTTCTTTAGTGAAAAAATATATACAAATGCCAAGTATAGCGACCACTGATGCTGCTGCAAGTACAATGCGCAAAGGCAGCCTGGTGGTTTTAACTGTAGTTGTTGGTTGAGTTTGGAGAAGAATAGATGACCACATTTCATCGTGGGTATCCCTAAGAAACGTTTCTGACAGATCAGAAGGTTGATCTTCGTGCAAATGATGCAGCCAATAGCGCACTTGCTGATTTTCCTGCGGGGAGTCTGTCCCTGCCTGAAATCTTTCTAATACTTCTTTTGACTGTTGTTCGTTCATCTTTTTCTAATTATCTATATCAAGATAATCACAACAAAGACACTTCAAAAAATGTAATCGGGTACAAGAAAGTGAAAAAAAATTCAAATATTTTATTTAGCACTGATAATCAGACATTTAAATTAATAATATGTCACAACAAAAGTACCATCAATGCTTGGGTAAGTCGAGTGATAATTCATATATTTAAGTCCCTATTGATATAAGTTATGTTAAAACCGATTGAAACTGATGATCAGTATACTTCTGTATTGTCTTTTGCTTACGAATTGATACAGATGGATCTGGAAAAGAATTTAAAAGCTGCTTACGATCTGGACACTTTGCTCTTATTGATTAAAGAGTATCCAGCAATTCCCGATGCGAATTAAAGAAGGGCTGATGGAGGACTACCTTAACAAACCTGTTAAAAGCGCATATATATAAAGCATTAGCCCCAGTTTTCCTCTCAGTACCTTTAACGCCCTTTTGATTTGGGTATGAACGGTGTGTTCTGAGATGTCCAAACGCTCGGCAATTTCTTTATTGGAAAGATACTCCTGACGTCTTAACTGAAAAATCTCGCGCATTTTTTCTGGCAAGTTATTGATCTCTTTTTCAATTAGCGCGGCCAGATCTTTTTCCCTGATGCGGTAATCAGTACCCACCGGAGCCTGATCAATGGTTTCTTTAAAAGATGCTACATGCTCCTGTGTAATGGCTACGTGTCTAAATACATTCAGTATCCGGTTTAGAACTGCTTTGTATAAATATCCGGAAAGGGTGGTTTGAATCTCCAGGCTTTCTCTCGAATTCCATAAATACACATAGACTTCCTGAATGATATCTTTTGCACTTTCTGTATCCTGAAGTTTCTTGTAAGCGTATATATATAATAAAGTATTATATCTGTTGTAAATTTCCGTAAACGAACTATGGCTACCTTCTTTCAAAAGTTTGATCAGCTGAGCGTCTGAAAGTGATTTACAATCAGTCATGTGTAGTCTTAATTTTCAGCCTGAAGATGATGGTTAGAATTCATTGCCCCAAACATAACCAATATTTTCCTTTTTTGAGAACTTAGAAGGGTTATTTCGAGATTCTGACCAGCTTGAGGATGAGGTGATGGCAATAGCGACGGACTGAGATTACCTTTCATTATCATTTTTATACCTTTCATTGCACCACCCCCTTCTTAAATGCGCAATTGCAGCTATTTTACCCATTCCAGAAAGGAATGTAACATCAATATGTGTCTTTGCGGGGAACCTTTGTGGTTTTCTTATTCTTAGCTTTGAATTAGATAAACAAACATTTTATGACAAAGAAAATACTTACGTTTGGTGCGCTTTTAGCTGCTCTCACTTTCGCCAACACTAAAGCAAATGCGCAGGCAGTTTCTGGTACTGTGGCGGTAAACCTTATTCTTTCGGATGCCTTTTCAATTGTATTAGGGCCAACCCCCGATGTTACTTTTACTTATGCTACTGCAGCGGATTATGCTGGCAGTAAAACTGTTGCCAAAGCCAGCCATTTCACCGTGGTGAGCAACAAACCTTACAGTGTAGCTGTAAAAGCAAATGCTGTTTTTAACACCATCTCTACCACAACGCCGCCACTGAGCGCAGTGCAAATTTCTGTAGATCCTTCTACAATCACAGGAGCAACCTATACGACTGCGGCACTAAGTACAGCCAATCAGACTATTGCTGCTGCTGCCAGTCCTACAATTGGCACTGCTTACAATATTAATTATGCTATTCCTACGGCAGCACCATTATTGGCGATGTCGGCAGGCACTTATACAACCAACGTCGTTTATACGGTAACACAGCCATAAATTGCCTGAATGAGATTAAGCTTTATCTTTATCTTAAGCCTTGTTTCTGCGCTTTTAACTGATGCAAGGGGACAAGGCTTTTCCGTATCCCCTTCACGCCTCGTTTTTAGCGGCAGCCCTGGCGAAACCGTTAGTCAGTCCATTACTTTTAGCAATAATTCCCCTATCGTCCTGTCTTTTATTAACCGGATCCAGGACTGGGACCGGGACTCTCTGGGTAATAAATCCTATTATGATGGCGGTACAAAACCGCAATCCAATGCAAAATGGATCAATCTTTCTTCAAATTCAGTGGAGATCCAGCCGGGAGAAACCAAGCAGGTGATTGTTTCGCTGAATATTCCTGCGGGCGCAAAAACATTAACACACAGCATGATCTTTTTTACCCAGGTTAAACAGCAGCAAGCTGCACAGACCAAGGGGACTTCCATAGGAATAAACATCCTGATGGAAGTAGGTGTACAGGTTTATTATACACCAAAAGGTTTAAATTCAGGGGATTTCGAATTCCTTGCTTTTGACGATCATGGGATCACAGAGCAGAATGGTGTAAAAATACGGACATTAGCGCTGAAGATCCATAACCGAGGCGACATTAACAAGGATGCCACTGTTAAATTCGAACTGACTAATAAAGAAACTGGGGAAGAAATAAAACTGGCCCCGCAAATTATTGCAATGCTACCTGATGCTACGCAATGGGTATTGATGAAAATTCCGGCAAACCTGAAAGGGAAATTTCTGGCCGTAGGTTTATTAGATGCAGGTTCTACTTATGATTTGAAAGTTGCTGAAAAAGAGATTACATATAGCCCTTAGTATATTGCTCTGCTGCTTTGCAGCATTAGTAGCCCATGCACAGGCTACTGTGACCATTCCGGCGGTTAACATCACCGGGCAGAGTGATTATACGGCAGTAGCAGTTCCTAGTGGCTCATCCGCCGCGCTATCTGTCCTGGGGTCTATTACCGTCAAATCCAGTACTGTAAATTTTCCGGCAACCACAACCGGTACATCAGCACCTCTGGCACTTGGGGTTGTACATCCTAAGGTTAATTCTATCGGTAGCTTAAACCTGCTTGGAGCGTCCACTGAAGTGCAGCTCAGCACATTGGCTCAGGGTATCTATACCTCTGTTCTCGGATTGGGTTCAGGTGCTTTAACCATAGATTACAGGATCACGATTGCTGGTACGGCCTGGCTGGCCGGAACTTACGCTACGCCGCTTACATTTGTCAACGCCACCCCGGTTTCCCAAAACCTCAGTATTGTTGTTCCTGCACTGCTTACGCTCAATACTGCCGTGGCTGCACCAACAACAATGACCGTCAATGCTCTGTCTGCTTTCAGAACGGGCGGTGGGGTATCTGCCACCAATACCTTTGATTATTTTTCTACCGTACCTACAGATGTATCTCTGAATTCAACAAGCAGTACCTTTTCTTTCTCCACCACGCAACTCTTCAATTCGACTCCTGTTGTACCAGCAGGCAAACTGACCTCATTGCTTTCCGGAGCTTATGCAGGGCCGGCAATTAACCTTTCTACGACTGCACAGGCTATTTCTGCTTCAGGTAGTGTACCTGTAGTGGTCACCAATAAAAATAGCCTGAGCAACACCTTAAGTATTAGCGCCACAGATCTTAAAGCTAATTTTATGCAGGCCGGCACCTATTCGCTGCCCATTGTTTATACGGTAGCCAAGAACGTTTCGGCTTATCCTCCTACGCTGGCTTCCATCACAACCAACAGTTCTGTTCAGCTAACTGTTGCTAAAATGTCTGAATTGACTATCCCTGTCAGCACGGTAAACCTCAATTTTACTACTGCAGCAGCTTATAACCAGGGAGTAACCACTGCGATGCCCAATCCGATTACAGTGAGTAGCACGGTTCCCTATGGTGTTACAGTGAAAACAAGTGGCAACTTCATTTCGGGTGCCAATTCCATTCCTGCAAGTGTGATGATTGTGGAAGGAACTGCAACCCAAACGGGCATTACCCCTATTGTCCTTTCTACTACCGCCCAGTCTCTGTTCAGCAGTGCAGACCCCGTGATAGACCGGACAATTAATCTGCAGTTCCGGGTTCCCAATACACAAACCCCTAACCTCCTGAATAAACCTGCGGGAACTTACAACGCTACAGTTACCTTTACCATCGTAGCCCCTTAATTAAAATCTTGTTATTCCGACTTTCCGGTGTTCGTCTTTGTACAGGAAGGTTAAAAGTGCAACTGGCTTTCCCGTCAGGGAAACTTCTTCTTTGCCATTCTCTATAGAAAAGGGCATTCCTTCCGTATCTATGTAGACCGTATAATTGTTCCTGGGCAGGTAAAAACAGAATCCACCACGGTCATCTGTCAGTGTTTGATATTTACGGCCGCCTGCATCAACGGCTGTTACCCGGATTCCTGCCAGGGCAAACTGTGCATTGAGATATTTTGAAGCAAGGGGTTTAACGCAGCCATTCAATGCCTGTGTTTTAACTAAGGGCACTTCTACCCGTTTGTTCTTATCCACGAATACCGATGTTGGTTCCTGCAAACTCCAGCCTTTGGTATTGGTCACAGAAGCGACATAGGCTTCTTTCTTCATGTCACTGAAGGTTACCTCTCCTTTGCTGTTCGTTAACGCTGCATCGTTGTTTATTTTTACCAGCACACCTGTTACAAGTGCTTCACCAGGGTCACGCTGTCCATTACTGTTCCTGTCTTCGTAATAAACGAGCGTTAGTTTTTTTGAACTGCTGTTGCCTTGCCTGCCAAATTGTTTTTCTAAACCTAACCTTAACTGACGGTTATCATAAGATTGCCGGTCCAGGGTATTGGCTGTATTCAATTCGGGATTGTAAAACAGTGGTAACATATTCTGTTTGGTGAGGATATACTGTACATCACCGGTAATCGCCCAATGCCCTTTCATCAGGTACCTGAAACTACCGTTTGCAGAATAATTATTACTGCTGGTAAAACCATAGTAATTATACATTCCGCCAAATTGAAAGCTCAAACTGTTTTTAAGTGTATTGAAATGCAGGTTGGGTCCAATAGAATACAATCGGTAACGATGGTTTTCTGTAGAGGAAAGTGCATCTGATAAATAATATGGATTGAACTGCGCATAACCGGTTAGCCCAAAAATGGGCATAGTATAACTTCCTGTGATCTTTATGGATTGAAAAGGAGCCGGTGGTTTTTCAGAAGTATTCAGAAAGGTATAACCGTAATCGGCAGTGAGCGAGAAGCTGTTTATGGCTCCGCTATATCCTATATTTGCTGCCATGCGAAATGATCTGGAGGTCCAGTCTGCCGGCATGGGCACAAATTCAGAGAATCCTTTCGAAACCAGGTGCTGGTCCATATAGTAAGGCCCGATATTAAAATATAGCTTACCTGCCCGGAGATTATAAGCCAGTCCATAAATATTGATGGAATTTTTATTGATCCCGAGGTCAAAAATAGAAGTTAACCTGGACTGGTATTTCGGATTATTTGCCTGTGTATTTACATGAGCGGTCAAGCTGCCCGTCTCACTTATCGGGGTGGAAACACGGAAATCGATTAAGAACAGTCCGCGTCTCAAGCCGGTAAAATACGGATTACTATAGTACCCGTTTCCCGAAATTTGGACCTCCTTTGTATTCAGCACATAATTCAGTCCGGCGGAAAAACCTTGTTTTGCCGATGAGCTGCCATCACTTTGATTCTCGAGGGAATAACCGCCTTCAAATCCAAAGGTCTCATTTTTACTAAGCTTAAAAGAGGATTTTACACTCAACTGGCTGGCATCTAATCCTGTTAAAGGATCTCTGCTGTGTAGAAAAGTAAACCGTTTTGCCGTTGTTGTTTTTTCCAGGCTATAATCCAAGGCATAAATTTTTCCTCCAGGTACAGTGTTGTTTAGCCCATTGTATATAAAGTAATTATTCTGTATTCCATAAAATGAAAGTACACTTTGATCTTCTAGTTTTGCACTCGCTTTAACTCCCTTGCCTGCCAGCTGGAAATCCAGGTTATCATAAATATTCCCTATTCTTAAACCCCATCTTTTGGTTTGGTAATCCACATAACTGTTGTATAGGTTAATTCCGTTTGCGCCTGGCTGATGGTAGTCATCTGCATTTAAACGGTATTCAAGCGAAGAACTTTGCCCCATATTCAATTTTCCGTTTGCCTGTAACTGGTAATAAGAAGACCCACGGTTCAGACTTGCATAGTGAAGGGATACTGTATTGGGCAGTGCTCCTCCCTGACCACTGCCAGAACTAGACATTCTTCTTGCACTGGTCACATTCAGAATTCTGATCACCTTCACGGCGAGCTGATGGTTACTTTCATCCAGAGCCTGCATGGTTACCGTAAAGTCTACAGCGGCATTTGCAGATTTATTTCTGGCCAGAAAAGGCAGTAATAGCTGCGAGCCAGGCTGCAGCGTCAGGTTTGTAGTCTGCCCCGTAAACTCCAGGCCATCCGGGATTCCTGTTAACAATATCCTGAAGTTCAGCGGAATGAAGCCATTGTTCGCGCATCGAACAACAACTTGCGCCTGATTGCTCATCTGACTGAGATAAATCTCATCTTCCTCGGTACCAATAGTGAGCCCATTGACATCGGTCAGTATAGTCTTAAAAGCCGCTGAAGGCTGCACCTGGATATTCGGATTCAGCGCCAACAGCTTAACTGTAAAAATCTGGTTATTGCTATTGATCGTTTGTCTGTCTGCAAGATACTTTAACGGAAAGATTTTGCTCTCTCCTGCTTTCAGCAGTAAAGTATCAGGCAAGGGCAACAGACCCTTGCTGAGCTGTTTCGATCCGGGATCTTGCACCAGGACAACATTTTCCTGATAAGGATTGCTTATTTTAAGAAAATTAGAAAATGTTTCACCTCCTCTAAGCTCAAGTGTATCCTTCACAAAGTCATACTTGATTTGGGCCAGGGCTTTATAGGCAGTTACCTGGGAGAAAATGAGTAAACACCAAAAGACGATTCTGATGTTACTTGCTCGTTTATGACCAAAACGATTACCTAAACTGAGCAAGCAATTCACCTTTACTGTTGATATTCAGTTTTTTATATGTCCTTTTGATGTACTGTCTTACAGTATCCAGTGAGATCCCGTATTTATACCCGATCAGTTTGTAACTCAAACCGTTTCTCAGGCCCTCTACAATCTGGCGCTCCCTCAAGCTCAGATTGTTCTGGTGATCTACAGCCTGCTGTACTTGTTGAATGAAGTTTCTTGAAATTGATGGACTAAAAACAGATCCGCCGTTATAGGTCGTCACGATCGCGGAAATAACCTCATTTAAACAGGTATCCTTTGTGAGATAACCCATTGCACCCGCCTTTACACAAGAAATTACGGTGTTGTGGTCCTGGATATTACTGTAGACAACTACATTGGTGTTAGGAAATTTGCGATAGATTTCAATAATGATGTCAATACCGTTCTCTTCAATATCCACTAAGGTCACATTCGGCTCGTGGGCAGCTATTATGTTTTTACATTCGACCATAGATCCCACTGCAAATGTAACTTTTAAATCGTGCTGATGACCATCATCAAGGAGCACACGCATTATGCCTCTGCGCTGTTGATTTACATCGATGATTCCTACTTTTATCATATTTAACCCGTTTTACTACTACAAATTAGTAATTGTGACAGGCTTCACCATAAAACAGGGCTGTTCAGTTTGTTCTTTTTATATTTAAGTCATAAATATTATTTATATAACAATGACTATAAAACATTTAAAATAAATTTACTAAATAGATACTAGATATGCGGTTTACTGACATATGGGTTTCCTTTTACATAAAATCGCCAGGGCAATAAGGCATGATCCCCGGCATAGTCTACTCCTATTCTCGGCCCCGAAACCACCTGATCAGCCGGAAAGAAAATTCCACTATCAGCTATCCAGAGCTCCTCTCCCGTAAGATCTTTAGCATTTAGAGATCTGTCTATCCCTAAGGCTTGGGAAAGTGCTCCAGGGCCAGCCGTGAGATTCGGCTTTAATTTTGGCATCCTTCGTCTTTGCAGCATGATATCTATTCCGGTTACAGGCTCTATCCCCCGGATAAGAATAGCATGTGGTGTATCTTGACTTGCCGTAACAATATTAAAAAGCGAATGGATACCATAACAGAGGTATACATAAGAAATCCCTCCGGCCTGGTACATGGTTTGGGTTCTGTTTGTAAACCTGCCTCCATAGGCATGAGATGCCTTGTCGGTGACGCCATGATAAGCCTCGGTTTCAACAATTGTACCACCCGTGAGCTGGCCGTCTTTGAAGGTAAACAACTGCTTTCCTAAAAGTTGTTGCGCCAGGAGCAGCACGTCGTGGTTCTGATAAAAAGAGAAGGGAAGTTTATGCATGTATAAAACTCACTATTTTCTTTAGATAAAACTCATCAATATCATCAAAATGAGACAGATATTCACTATCAATATCGAATACACCAATAATCTCCTTTTCGTGATAAACCGGTAATACGATTTCTGACCTGGAAGCCGAGCTACAGGCAATGTGCCCCGGAAACAGCTCCACATCAGGAACAATCAACACCTCTGATTTTGCCCAGGAAGTTCCGCAAACGCCTCTTCCTTTTTGGATCCTGGTACAGGCCACCGGCCCCTGAAATGGGCCAAGTACCAGTTCATTTTCCTTAACCAGATAAAAACCCACCCAGAACCAATTGAATTGCTCCTTCAGGGCAGCTGCAATATTGGCGAGGTTTGCGATCAGATCAGTTTCGCCGCTGATTAAGGCTTCAATCTGAGGTAATAGGGACTCATACTGGTCTTTTTTATCTGTACTGTTTATAATTTTTAAATCTTCTGCCATAAGTTCTACTTCTTAATTCAAAGTTAGGTATTTCCCCTGCTAAAGCTTGTCTTCGGGATGTAAAAGGCTAAATTTTACTAGATTTGAAAATTATCACCATTAGTATCTGACACATGAATAAAAAAACTCTATTATTCACCTCCCTATTAGCCATCGGGATAGTCCAATCTGGCTATACACCACCTGATGAGGGGATGTTCCCTTTAAGCGAGATCCATAAACTGGACTTGAAAAAAGCCGGATTAAAAATTGACCAAAAAGAAATCTACAACCCAAATGGAACAAGTCTGGTTGATGCATTAGTTAATGTGGGCGGCTGCACCGGATCTTTTATTTCTAACGAAGGACTGATCATCACCAATCACCATTGTGCATTTAGCGCGGTGCAATTGGCCAGTACGCCGGAACACGATTATCTTAACAATGGATTTGTGGCCAGATCACATAAAGAAGAAATTGAAGCAAAAGGATTAACATGCCGCATAACTGATAGTTATGAAGATGTTTCTGACCGGATTTTAGGAGCCGTTGCCCAAGTCACAGACCCTGCGAGCAGACTCCAGCTGATCAACAATACAATGAAGAATATTGTGGCCGAAGCAGAACAAAAAGACCCCAGCATCAAGGCCGAAGTTTCGGAAATGTTTATTGGCAAAACCTACGTATTGTTCCGCTATAAAACGATCCAGGATGTCCGTCTGGTATATGTTCCAAACCGCCAGATTGGAGAATTTGGAGGAGAAACAGACAATTGGGTTTGGCCGCGCCATACGGGTGATTTTTCATTTATGCGGGCCTACGTTTCTAAAGACGGTAAGCCGGCAAAGTATTCAAAAGACAATGTTCCTTATTCTCCGAAAAAGTTCCTGAAAGTAAATGCCAGCGGTACTAAGGAAGAGGATTTCGTATTTATTTTGGGTTATCCCGGCCGAACTTTCCGCCATCGTCCTTCGGAGTTTATTGAATACCAGCAAAAGTTCGTACTTCCTTATGTATCTGAACTGTATGATTTCCAGAATAAGACAATGGAGGAAGCAGGCAAAAAAGACAAGGCCACGGAAATTAAACTGGCTACCCGCATTAAACGCAATGCAAACGTACTGAAGAACTACAGAGGCAAGCTGCAGGGTCTGACAGAAATAGACCTGATTGGCCAGAAAAAACAGGAAGACGCAGCAATGGCTCAGTTCATCAACAACAATGTAGACCTGAAAACCAAATACGGCAGTTTAATGGGCGATATTGACAACTTATATAAACTCATCAATGGAGGTGCGCAACGCGATCTCTGGCTGCAACAAATCTACACATCAACCAGTTTGTTATCGGTATCCAGAACTATAAACAGCTTTAAAGATGCGCTCGAAGCACAACCTGTTGCACAAAAGCAGGGATTTTTTGACCTGAATATAGAGCAAGTCAAAAAATCCCTGGCCGGAACTTATGAGGCTTATGATCTGGATGTAGATAAACATATTTTAAACCGGATGTTTAATGATGCCGCAAAGTTCTCTCCAAATCAGAAGGTGGAAGCTGTAAATAAGGTTACAGGTAAAGGCTCAAATGATGAAACAACGATCAGCAAGTACCTGAAGGATACTTTTGAGCTAAGTAAATTAAAGGATCAGGATTATGTATTGAATACGCTTCTTAAATCGCCAAAAACTTTAAGCACCTACAATGATGGCCTCCTTTTACTGGAAAGGGATCTGGGCAGGCAGATTGCAAAACTTAAGCCTGAGAAAGACCGAAGAGAAGGTTTACTAAATAAATTAATGGGTGACTATGTGAACGTTAAGGAGAAGTTCTTAAAGAAAGACTTCATACCAGATGCCAACAGTACTTTACGTCTGACTTATGGCTATGTACGAGGTTACACTCCTGCTGACGCCACCTACATGAAGCCTTACACATCGATTAAGGGTATCCTCGAAAAAGGTGCTTCGGGTGATCCGGATTTCGGATATCCTGCCGCAATTAAAACGCTTTGGACCAATAAAGATTTTGGGCCTTTTGAGAAGAAGGATTTAAATGATGTTCCGGTTTCTTTCTTATACAACATGGACACCACTGGAGGCAACTCTGGCTCTCCCATTATGAATGCGAACGGAGAACTGATCGGAGTGAATTTTGACCGTGCTTATGGAGCTACCATTAATGATTACGCCTGGAACGAAAGCTATAGCCGCTCTATAGGGGTAGATATTCGTTATGTACTTTGGGTAGCTACAAAAATTGATCATGCTGATTTCCTGGTTAGGGAAATGGGCGTAAAACTATAATAAAAATTAAATAAAAAATGAGAGTACTTGCAGAATTACCACATCCAGATTGTAAAATCACCTTGTTTAACATGAACCAAAAATACATTGTAAAATTTGAACAGGGAACCCTGGAACAGAGCTACAAATTATCCGAACTTGACCTTAGTGGAGGGGGAGCAAATGAGATATTTCAGATACTGGACGAAGCATTTATCGCTACCGTTGTAGAACGATTTAAGTTGATGAGGGCAGATTTTACGGCAGCCTACAACAGACAGCAATATTAGCTCACAAAAAATACTTAAAATACTGAAAATAAAACACTTAAACATTAAAACAGAATTATATTTTGTATTTTATATTAAAATTTAACAGAAGAAGCTGATTCAAATAAAGTTTATATACACATAAATAGATATAACTTACTTGTTTATCAAAATTTTAAATACAATAACAAAATATGATTCTGTCCATTAAAAGCACCAAATTTTATTCTGATTTTATAGAATACACCTGGAATCCTTTTTTTTGATTTTAAAAAGATACCTTTAAAAATAATAAAATAACACTGATGAAATCCATATACCTATTTATCTTCTCCTCTCTTCTGGTTAGCCTTATTTTATCTTGTGGAACAAAGGAAAGTATCCAGCGTGACATCAACATTGAAACCGACTCCATCAGTTTCACTTTCCCTGTGGTTACAGACACCATTAGTACTAGCCTGAACCTTGCATCTATCAGTACCACTGTTTCTCTGGATAATATTATTAAAAGCCAAACAAATGAGCAGTTCGGCATTGCTGATCTTCGGGCTGCCCATATCATCGGCTTTAAAATCAAACTGACCAAACCCGACACCAGCAAAACGAATTACAACAACCTAAGGGTATATTCGGCACTCGCCTTAGGATTATCCTCACCAACCGGCAATGCGATTCCTGTTGGCGTTTTAAACAATAATCCTGATTTATATTCTACAGGGCTTAGTATTCCGATTACCAATACGAGTGATCTCAAGTCCAGTTTGAATTCAAATGTTACTTATTTGATTACCGGAGGAGCGATAAGAAAAAATACAAAAACAATGGCTGCAAAAGCCGTGATTCAATACCAGCTTACTATCGGGCAGTAGTTAATGATCGCTGCCTTTCCATATTCCAGTTAAATTTCTTATATTTGCATTGAACGGAATACTACTAAGCTATTCTCTACATATACTTGCCAATCATTATCACCAAGATTGGGTTTAACTCCATCCCGGATCTCTAATCCGTCGTCATCTGGGAAATTTACTCTTCACAATGTCAATTTGCTCTTAAAAAGCCTGCTTTTTAGATTGGCGGAACAAGGAACACCAGAGAAAAGTTATTTTCTTACTTAAACAATTTATAATATATGGCTAAGTCGCAAGCTACATTCATGAAAAAACAATTGGAAAAAAATAGACAAAAGAAAAAAGAAGACAAAGAACAACGTAAACTAGAACGCCAGCAAAATTCTGCAGGTGGAGATCTGGAAAGCATGATGGCTTATGTAAACGAATTTGGAGAAATCGTGTCTACACCTCCTGAAAAAAGGTAATCTTTAGTTTATTTTCATTTCCTTGACTATAGGTAAATGGATTCATGATGATATTTAATGCATAAAGGCCCTTTTGGGGCCTTTATGCATTTTATCTCTTGTCAAAGTAATTTGGTTGATTCAGAGTAGAACTAATACTGATTGAAGAATATGATTTTTCTGTAAAAAGAAACTCGGTCTTGGGAAAACTCAGGTTTGGCTTATATTTTGCATTAATAAATTAACAACAAAATATATTAATAGAAATATTGATATATTTTTTTAGCCAAATACTTTAACCTTAAGATAACACCACTCTCCTGCCATGTCTACAGATCAAATCCTATTGTTAGATCCTAAAAACGAAAAAACTGTTCATCAGCTTTTTGAGATTTCAGCTCATATCCACCCCAACAATGTTGCAGTGGTATATGGAGAGAAATCTCTATCCTATGTGGAATTAAATACACAAGCTAATCGACTATCTTATCGTATTTTAAACGAAGCGAGAGATCAGGAAATTATAGGCGTAGACACCACAAAATGTCTGGAAATGGTGATTTCAGTACTGGCTATTTTGAAGGCAGGAAAAGCTTATTTACCGTTAGATTCTAGCTATCCAGAACATAGACTTCAACAAATAGCAACTGATTCGGGTCTGAAAACCTGCCTGGGCCTGTCGAAGAATAAAGCGGTTTATCAAGACTTGGGCCTCCAAACCATAATTTCAGATGAGGAACAAGAAGACCTGTCGGCTCCTGTCCCATTTCAATCTCTAAATGCCTGCATTCTATACACATCTGGCTCTACGGGAAAGCCCAAAGGGGTATCATTGGGGCACAAAGGACTCACCAATTTCTTATTTTGGCAGCATAAACACGCGCTTGCAGGAGATGGTCTAAAGGCTCTGCAATTTTGCCATTTAAGTTTTGATGCTTCGTTTCAGGAAATTTTTGTACCTCTGACAGGTGGGGGCACTTTGTTTCTTCTAACAGAAGATATTCGTTTAGATGCCGGGCAATTGCTGAAATTCCTAATCAAACATGAAATAAACAAAGCTTTTCTCCCCTATGTTACTCTACAATATTTAACCGAAGCGGCTGTTGCAGAGCATCTTTTTCCTTCAAAACTAAAGGAAATCATTACAGGCGGGGAATTACTGAAGATTACACCTACCATCAGAACCTTCTTTAATTCGTTACCTGGCAGTGTTTTAGTCAATGTTTACGGTCCAACGGAAACTACGATATGGGTCACAGAATTAAAGCTTTCGGGAAACGCTTCAGAGTGGCCTTCTATTCCAACTATCGGTAGTGTAATGGCGAATTCATCCATCTACATTCTTAACGAGTCTCTACAATTAGTTAAAGATGGGGAAATAGGTGAAATATTTATTTCAGGTCCAGGGCTGGCCAATGGCTACCTACACCAGCCTGAAATGACCGCAGAGCGGTTTATTGACTGGCTTCATCCGTCAATAGGTTCCATAAGACTTTATCGCACGGGAGATTTAGGTAAACTACTGAACAATAAAGAGATAGAATTTCTAGGAAGAAAAGATGGTCAGGTAAAAATAAGAGGCAACAGAGTTGAGATTGGTGAGATTGAGATCGCTATTATGCAGCAGGCAAATATTAGTCAAGCTGCTGTGGTATTGAGAGAGGATCAACCGGGAAGAAAATCTCTGGTAGCTTATGTGGTTGGGCAAAATGACGATAAAAATGGTCTTTATCTAAAAAATCAGCTGGCGAATTTACTTCCTGATTACATGGTTCCTTCTAGCGTAGTTTGGATGGATGAGCTCCCAAAAACCACCAGCGGCAAAGTAGATCGACTTAAATTACCTGAACCTGAATTACTTAGACCAGACTTAAGCGTCATTTACCAGGCTCCACGCAGTCAGATGGAAAAAGATATTACCAGTGTCTGGATGGAACTGTTCAGGTATGACAGGATTGGCATCTATGATAATTTCTTTGATTTGGGAGGAAACTCTCTGCTTGCCCAAAAAACGGTTGCAGCACTTAAATATGAATTCAATTATGAATTACCAATTACCAAGCTGTATCAATATCCTTTTATTAAGGGTATAGCTGACTTCCTTGACCCTAAACAGGTTGGAGAGGAAGATCTTAACCCCACTGCGCTAAAAACGACTCTATCGGGAGATATCGCAGTCATAGGCATGGCAGGAAGATTTCCTGGAGCGAACAGTATTGAAGAACTGTGGGCCATCTTATCAGAGGGCAGGGAAACGACAACCTTTTTTAATGAAACGGAAATAGATAGCAGTATCCCTGATTCAATCAAAAATGATCCGGCCTATGTAAAAGCAAGAGGGATTATTAAAGGTGCGGATCAGTTTGACCCTGCGTTTTTTGGACTGAACATAAAACTTGCCGAACTCATGGATCCACAACTTCGGGTCTTTCTGGAGGTTTGCTGGGAACTATTGGAGAAAACGGGAAATTTTTCCTCAAAACGCCACACTAAAACTGGAGTCTTTGCGGGCAGTGGTTCAAACACTTACTTTGTAAACAATATATTACAATATCCCGAAAAAATAGAAAGTCAGGGCAATTTACAAGTACTTACGGTTAACGAAAAAGACTACCTGGCTTCAAGAACAGCTTACCATCTTAATCTGCAAGGTCCTGCTGTAAGTGTCAACTCAGCATGTTCCACATCTTTACTGGCCGTAGCTGAAGCCGTCAATAGCCTGCGTGCCGGTCAATGCTATATGGCTATTGCTGGAGGCTCAAGCGTCACTTCTCCTATATATAGCGGACATATTTATCAGGAAGGCAGTATGTTAAGCGCCAACGGACACTGCCGTCCTTTTGATGATGAAGCAACTGGTACTGTGTTTAGCGATGGTGCTGGCGCGGTTTTGCTGAAGAGACTGGAAGATGCACAAAGGGATGGCGATCAGATTTTTGGTCTGATCAAAGGTGTTGGAGCAAATAACGATGGTGCAGGGAAAGGAAGCTTTACCGCACCAAGTACCGATGGACAAGCAGAAGCTATACGGTCGGCAATAAGAGATGCGGGCATTTCAGCAGCAGAAATCACCTATATTGAAACTCACGGAACTGGAACTCCGATTGGCGACCCCATTGAATTTGAAGGTCTACTGAAAGCATTTGGCCCTCAGCAGCATAAGCAGTTCTGTGCTATAGGTTCCGTAAAAAGTAATTTTGGACATTTAACACAAGCTGCAGGGGTTACCGGTCTGATCAAGACATGTTTATCCCTTTACCATAAGAAACTACTTCCCTCTTTAGGTTATCAATCGCCAAATAAAAACATTGATTTCCCAAACAGTCCTTTTTTCGTACAGACTGAATTTTCGCACTGGACGTCAACGGCAAAAAGAATTGCTGGTATAAGTTCTTTTGGGGTTGGCGGCACAAATGTTCATGTAGTCATGGAAGAATATCTTGATGAAGTACCAGTAGCTATTTCCACTCCAGGCAGACCTTATGAACTCCTGAACTGGTCTGCAAAATCAGAAAACAGCAGGAATGCTTATGCCCCAGCCCTGCTTGAATACCTTCAGAAACATCAAAATGTTCCTCTTGCCGATGTGGCGTATACACTGCAAAAGTCAAGAGAGGCTTTTCGTTTTAGAAGGTTTATGGTCTCAAATGATACCGCTTCGGCCATCCGTTCATTGGAACTGAATCAGCCTTTTTCTCAAGAACTGAATAGACTTGAAAGTTTACCGGGAGAAATTGTATTTGCCTTTCCGGGTCAGGGTGCGCAATACCTCAATATGGCCGCTGACCTTTATAAAAACGAGTCGGTTTACAGAAATGCAATAGACCAATGTGCGTTATTGTTGCAGGAATATCTGCAAAGGGATATTCGTCAAATTATTTTTCCGCCAGATATCACCGAAGCATCGAATGACCTGCTCCGTGAAACCAGATTTACACAGCCTGCCCTTTTTGTCACAGAATATGCATTAGCCAAATTGTGGATGCATTGGGGCATTGTGCCTACAACGCTTTGCGGTCACAGTATTGGTGAATATGTTGCTGCGCATTTAGCTGGCATCTTTACACTGGAAGATGGATTAAAATTAATTGCTACCCGCGGTGCTTTGGTAAATAGTCTTCCTTCGGGATCTATGTTATCTATAAGAAGCTCATCAGACTCAATATCTACATTACTGAGTGGAGATTTATCATTGGCGGCTGTGAACAGCCCTTATCTATGCGTAGTGGCTGGACCAGATCAGCAGATCCAGGCATTGAGCGAATTACTGCAATCGAAAGATATCATCAGTAAACCACTCTTTACAAGCCACGCCTTCCATTCTGCCATGATGGATCCTATTGTCGAAGATTTTAGAAGGGTGGTTGCCGGGATACCGCTGTCGAAACCGAGGATACCTATCGTATCTACCGTAACAGGTAAACTTTTAACAGATGAGCAAGCGCAGGATGCAAATTATTGGGCTAACCATTTACGAAATACAGTACAATTTTCTAAAGCCATTGAGACCATATTAACCTTCGATTCTCCTCTTTTTCTGGAAGCCGGTCCTGGAACAACAATGACAACGCTCATAAAACAAATAGCAGGAAAGCGTTCTGCATCTTTAACGGTACTGCCGAGTTTGTCTGGTAAAGATCAGGATTACCTAAGCTTGTTAAATACGCTTGGACAACTTTGGAATTGCGGATTAAATCCCAACTGGGATAATTACTATGCAGATCAGAAGAGGGTAATTTTAAATCTGCCAACTTATCAGTTTGACCGGAAGCGCTATTGGCTGGATATAAAACAAACACATACAACACCATCAGTTCATACTGCCCTAATACCACAAGAAAAACCTATAGAAACGATTAATTCTCTTACAATGAGACACGAAAACCTTAAATTAAAAATCAGACAAGTACTGGAAGATGCTTCTGGTATTGAAATGGAAAATATTGGATCTGACAGAAATTTCCTGGAAATTGGATTAGACTCTCTTCTGCTTACACAGGTCGCCATTTCGTTGAAAAAAGAGTTCAACCTGCCCATTACGTTTAGAAAATTAAACGAAGAATATTCTTCCATAGATCTTCTGGCAGATTATATCGGTCAAAACACGGCTCCAGAGGCATTTCAAAGCCCTGCGAATAACCATACCCCATTACCCACTGCCATTCAGCCTGTTGTGAATATGCAGTACTCCAATTCAACTCCAGTAAATGATACTGCACTTGGTCTTATTGCTCAGCAATTGGAGATCTTGTCTAAACAGGTTATGCTCATGCATGGACAGCCTGTAGTAGCTGCTTCTGTTCCTCAAATTACTGCAGTTCAACCTGTTAATGAAGCAACTAAAAAACCTGCAGAAGAACAGGATTTAACCGCGCAGGAAAAAGTGGAGATACAAAAACCTTTTGGCGCTACTCCAAAAATTGATCGTCAGTCTGTTGAGTTAAACCAGGATCAGCGGAAATTCCTGGCTGATCTGACCGAGCGTTACACCAGGAAAACCATAAAAAGTAAAAATTATGCGCAGGAAAGCCGTTCCTATATGGCAGATCCAAGGGTCGTATCTGGATTTAAGCCCCTAACAAAAGAATTGATCTACCCTATTGTGATCAATAGATCAAGAGGCAGCCGTCTCTGGGATTTGGATGGCAATGAATATATAGATACTTTAAATGGATTTGGATCCAATTTACTTGGCTATCAACCTGATGTTATCCGGGAAGCAATGCATGATCAGGTAGAGAAAGGTTATGAGGTCGGCCCTCAGCACGAACTTGCTGCAGAGGTGAGTAAACTGATATGTGAATTTACAGGCTTTGATCGTTCGGCGCTGTGCAGCACAGGCTCAGAAGCTGTTTTAGGCTGCATCCGAATTGCAAGAACCATTACCGGGCGTTCACTTATTGTCGCTTTCAGTGGTTCTTATCATGGTATCATTGATGAGGTACTGGTTAGAGGGACTAAAAAACTGAAATCATTTCCTGCTGCTGCGGGAATTATGCCGGAAGCTGTACAAAATATCCTTGTACTTGATTACGGCACAGAAGAATCGCTTGCCATCATTAAAGAACGTGCGCATGAAATTGCAGCTGTTTTGGTAGAGCCTATACAAAGCAGGAGACCAGAATTTGTTCCCCTTGATTTCTTAAAGGAGTTGCGTGCAGTAACCGCCTCTTCGGGCGCAGCACTTATTTTTGATGAAGTAATTACAGGATTCAGAATGCACCCGGGAGGTGCACAAGCAATATTTGATATACGTGCGGATCTGGCGTCTTATGGTAAAGTAGTTGGCGCGGGTATCCCTATTGGTGTCATTGCAGGGAAAAAACAGTTTATGGATGCCCTTGATGGGGGTGCATGGAATTACGGAGATCAGTCTTATCCAGAGGTTGGCGTCACTTACTTTGCCGGAACTTTTGTACGTCACCCTCTGGCACTTGCTGCTGCAAAAGCATCATTAACTTACCTTAAAGAAAAAGGCCCTGAACTGCAATTGAGTCTAAACAAAAAAGGTGAAGACCTTTCTGCAGCTTTAAACATTGAAATTGAAAAAAGACATCTTCCATTTTTTATAGCAAATTACGGTTCTCTTTGGAAAGTTAAGTTTCATGAGGAGATTCCTTACAGTGAACTGATGTTTACCTTGATGAGAGAAAAAGGGATTCATATTCTGGATGGATTCCCGTGCTTTATAACTGAGGCTATGTCTGATGACGATATAAAAAAGATCATTAAATGCTTTACAGAAAGTATGGATGAAATGATTCAGGGTGGTTTTTTTTCGTATCCAAATTTCTCAAAAAAAGAATTCGATCAGGGCCAGATAGTCGTTAACGCAGATGAACCTCCTGTTAAAGGAGCAAAACTTGGTAAGGATGAGATTGGTAACCCTGCCTGGTTTATTACAGATCCTAATCAAGAAGGAAAGTTTCTTAAACTTGAATTTAATTAGGGAGATGATGGATAAAAGATCAAATATTAGTTTTAACGAGATAAATTACAATCCATTTGCAAATGCAGGAGAATTGGATAAGACAATCCTTCTAAACGAATCACAAAGGGAAATATGGCTTTCCTGCCTTATCGGAGGAGACCCTGCCAACCTCGCCTACAATGAATCTGTATCTCTCGATTTACATGGGGTATTTAACTTTGATTATTTCAATCAGGCTTTTCAGAAAGTAGTACAAAAGCATGAAGCCCTTCGCTCCTCCCTTAGTGCAAATGGAGAGCACCTCCTGATTTATAAAGAACTTACTGCAGACCTTCATTTTCAAGACTTGTCTGATAAAGAGTCCTCCTACCAGAAGACGATCCTCGATGAATTTATCAACATTCAAATGACCACCCCCTTCCGTTTGGAAGACCGACCTTTGTTTAGGGCCTATGTTCATCAATTGGGAACTGATCATCATTATTTCACATTGGTTATTCACCATCTTATTGGTGACGGATGGTCTATCGGTATCATTTTAGAAGACATCAGTAAGCTATATAATGCTTATATAAAGGGGCAACCAACTATTTTAAGCAAAGGTTCACAAATTAGTGGTTACGCTTTAGAACAAGCTGCATTTCTAAGAAGCGATCTTTTCAAAGAAACAGAAGCCTACTGGCTGGATCTTTACAAAAACAATGTTCCAGTTCTGGATTTACCTATTGATTTCAAACGCCCGTCTACACGTACATATAAAGCACATAGAATAGACCACCCACTGCCAAAAGAGTTAACGGATCAGCTAAAAGCTACGGGAAATAAAGCAGGCAGTAGTTTCGTAAACACCTTATTAAGTGCATTTGAAGTATTTCTTTACCATAAAAGTGGCCAAAAAGATATTATTGTAGGTCTTCCGGCATCAGGTCAGTCTGCTACAGGAAATCTTGATCTTGTAGGTCATTGTGTAAACTTGCTGCCCATCAGAAGTAAGATTGACCCTGAAATTTCATTCCATAATTATTTAAAAGAAAGAAAACTTGCCTTCTTTGATGCTTATGACCACCAGCAATTCAGTTTTGGTCAGCTTGTCAAAGAACTTCATCTTAAGAGAGATGTTTCTAGGGTTCCCCTTGTCCCAGTCGTATTTAATATTGATATGGGGATGGACAATCAGGTATTTTTTGAAAATATAGAATATCACCTGTTCTCAAATCCAAGAGCTTACGAAACTTTTGAGATCTTTCTTAATGCAACTGGCTCCCGAGGCATTTTTTCATTAGAATGGACTTATAATACCCAGCTATTCAAAGCTTCCAGTATTCAATCCATGAGTAATGAGTTTGAACATCTTTTAAAAAATGTAGCTGCTCTGCCTGAACTTCCTCTTCATGCAGCAATGTTATCAGAAAACACGCAAAATGATAGCTTGGTTCCCGTTAAAAATGAATTACATTCTGATGAAAAAGTATCTATTCCAGTTAACCCTGTAGCTGGTAATATTAACCTTATACAGCAGATTTACCTTGCTGCAGAAAAATATCCCGAGCATATAGCCCTGGATTTTGAAGACCAAATATTAAACTACAAAGAGCTGATGGCCAAGTCAGATCAGCTGGCCTCCTATTTAATAGACCAGGGTGTTCAAAGTGGCGATATTATTGGGCTAGCCATTAATCGTTCTTTGGAAATGGTTATTTCTCTACTTGCCATTTTAAAATCCGGCGCAGCCTATCTGCCCCTTGACCCGGAGTATCCTAAGGATAGAATTGAATTTATGCTGGAAGATTCATCTGCAAAATTCATTATTATCTCTCAAGAATACTATAAAAAATACAAAACCGGAGCCCGCCCAATTGTTATTGAAGAGATATGGAATCACCTTGACACCCAAAAGACCTTCACGCAAAAGTATATCGGCGAACGTGACCTTGCCTATGTTTTGTACACTTCCGGTTCTACAGGAAAACCAAAAGGTGTTAAAATTATGCATAAAAACCTGGTTAATTTCCTAACCAGCATGCAAACCGCGCCAGGCATTACCCCATCAGACTGTCTACTTGCCATCACCACGATTTCATTCGATATTGCCGGGCTGGAACTCTTTCTCCCGCTTATCACTGGTGCAAAAATTGTTATAGCAAGTTCTGAATCGACTAAGGATGGCCGCCTGCTTTTACCGCTTTTGGAAAGAAAAGGGATAAGCATTCTTCAAGCCACGCCTTCTACACTTCAAATGCTTATTGATTCCGGATGGCAGAAAATGTATGATTTAAAAGTATTATCTGGTGGAGAGCCATTATCCGCAGACCTTGCAAACCAGCTTTTGGACCGTTGTACACAACTCTGGAATATGTATGGCCCCACAGAAACGACAATATGGTCTTCTATTAAACGCATTTCATCAAAAGATCAGACGATAACCATTGGATTACCTATCAATAACACTCAAATCCATATCCTTGATGAACAAGGACAGCAATTACCGGATGAATCAGTTGGCGAAATATATATTGGTGGAGATGGTGTGGCTGAAGGTTATTTAAACAGGGTTGAACTCACAAAGGAGAAATTTACACATCTACCTGGCGCTAAGTTCAATGGCACAACCTTTTACCGCACTGGTGATCTGGGCAAAAAACTTTCTAATGGTGAGTTCTTATGTCTGGGCCGAATTGATCAGCAGGTAAAAATACGTGGACATCGAATTGAACTTGGTGAAATTGAAGCTGTAATCTCTGCTCAGGACGGAATAAAACAAGCAGTCGTAATTGCCAGGGAAGATCAACCAACTGATAAAAAACTAACAGCTTATGTGCTTCTGGAAGAAAAACTGACAGAACAAGAAAATCTTTCCTGGAAAGAAAGATGGGATACATTATATAATATCGGAGCTGAAGCACATAAGGATCAAAATATTGCGGAGCAGAATCTGGATGACACGTTATTGGAACATTATAGGAACAGTTCTGACTTGGCAGTCCAATCATCAGAATGGCTAAGGTCATCGGTGGAACGGATCAAAGCATTGAAATCCAAAAATATTTATGAAATTGGAAGTGGTGCAGGACAATTATTATTTGAACTTGCTCCCCAGACAACATATTATTTAGCAACCGATTATGCTCAGACAGCAATTGATAAACTCAATGAAAAACTTCTGGCATCGCCGGAAAAGTGGAAGCATATTAAGGCTGCTGCTGCTGAAGCAAATGACTTTAGTTTTGCTTCTGATCAATCCTTTGATTTGGTATTGATCCATAGTGTAGCGCAATATTTTCCAGGGATCGAATATCTGATTGATGTGATTAAGAAATCGGCTGCATCTATTAAAGATGGTGGCTGCATCTTTATAGGTGATATGCAGGGGAAAAATTCCCTTGAAATGTGCCATGCAATGGACCACTTACCAAATTCTGCAGATAAAAACAAATTAGGTACTTTTAAAGAGGTTGTTCTTAATAGAGTAAGGATAGAAGATGAACTTGTTGCAGACCCCGGCTTTTTTTACAACTTACCCTCAATTATCCCTCAGATAAGCCATGTAAATATCCAACTTAGAAAAGGTCAGTCTTTAAATGAAACCACAAAATACCACTATGATGTTTGGATCTATATTGAGACTCCCCTTTCAGAGGTTCAGGCTGATATCACATTAGATTGGCAGCAAAAGGACTCTGCAGATGGAATAGCCACGCTTTTAAAAAACAGCTCGGTTGTAGAAGTTAAGAATATTTTTAATGCAAGAACTGCAAAGGACTATCAGTTACTTCAATTACTGCATCATGCAGACCAAGACCTTTCCCTGAAGGACATTAAGCTTAAAATCGAAGAAGCGAATGGAGGAATATACCCTGATCAGATCTGGAAACTGGCAGAGGAAAACAATTACGATGCACATATCAGATGGACAACTGATGGAACTGACGGTTTGTTCAATGTTGTCTTTATTCCAACATCCCTGACCAACACCATCCCACAAAATCCTTTTAAAGACAATTCTGCTTCCACATCCATCACAAAGTTTGTGCGGCAACCTTATTCAAAAAATGAAATCCCCTTATCAAAGGAAACTATTCAAAAATGGAAAGAACATCTATATAAGATATTGCCATCTTACATGGTTCCTGAAGACTTTATTGCATTAAAAAATTATCCTCTCACTCCAAATGCCAAAATAGATAAAAATGCATTTCCAAAACCTCAGGCTCAATCCAAGTCTCTGACCCCAGAAAGAAACTGGCGTCCAAAAACTTCAAACGAGCAGCTCATTGCTGATATCTGGTCTGAACTTCTGGGACTGGAAGATATTAAGGTAAATGATGACTTTTTTGAAGCAGGCGGACACTCGTTACTGGCAGTAAAAGTAATGGTTGCCATAGAAAAAGAGACGGGTAAGAGACTTCCGCTAACCACTTTATTTGAAAACTCTACAATAGAAAAGCTTGCGCGCCTACTTTCTAAAGGAGAACCCGTACAGAACTGGGATTCCTTGGTTCCAATAAAAAGCACTGGCACCAATCCCCCAATCTATATGGTACATGGCGGCGGCCTGAATGTCTTTATCTTTACACCTCTGGGTAAATATATGGACAAGGATCAGCCCCTATATGGCATGCAGGGCCTGGGTTTGAGAGAAGGGTCTAAATTGGTTTACACTATGGAGGAACTTGCAGATAAGTATACTGCTGAAATTTTGAGCAATGACCCTAACGGCCCTTATGTATTGGCGGGTTATTCTTTTGGTGGTCTGTTAGCATTCGAAATGGCTAAAAAACTTCTAAAAATGGGCAAAGAGATTAAGATGTTAGGAATATTGGACACATATGCGGGAGGAAGGGATCGTGACGACACTAAAGCAGGTAAATTTGCAAGAAAAATTATTAGGCAGTTCAGAAAAATCCACTTTTTTGGAAAAGCATTTTTATCCAATCCTAAAGATACTTTTGATTATCAATGTATTGTTCTAAAACGAAAGTTAAAGAACCTCCTTAACTTTGGAAAAGAGGTTTTCGAAAACGAATCCAACTACGATGACGAAATATATAGAAGTTATGAAATTGCTTATAATAACTATATTATGGAAGCTGCAAATGTTCAGGTAGATTTATTCAGGGTAAAAAGGCGTATATATTTTCTGGACGATCCTATCTACATGGGTTGGAAAGAATATGCAAAAGCTGTAGTGGTACATGAGGTACCCGGAGACCATAAAACATTTTTAGATGCGCCTAATGATGAGGAATTTGCAAGAATATTTCAAGAAGTACTTAACAAGAAAACTTAATTTTTTATGGATAAATCATGATAGAGCAATTGTTAAATCCGGAACCGGATTGGAGTACATTTAATAATTATAATGTTCTAGATAAAAAAGAAATACATGTATTTAAAATCCGGATCAATCAGAATCATCAAAAATTTCAGGAAAAATATATTAAAATACTTTCTGAGGAAGAATTGTTGAAGGCGAATAAATTCGCAAGGAATGAAGACAGCATAAGATATCTGTTGAGTAGGTTCGCGTCACGATTTATATTAGCAAACTACTTATTGACTTCACCCACAGAAATTCAATTCCATCTCTCTGCTAACAAAAAACCTATGGTGGATGGAGTTGAATTCAATATAAGTCACAGTGGTGCTTACATTGTCATGGCAATAGCTCCTGGACCGATTGGTATAGACTTGGAGTATATAAAAGAAGACTTTAATTTTGACGACCTCCTGGATGATTGTTTCTCTGTGACAGAGAAACAATTTATCCTGCAAAAAAATGAGGAAAGAATTAGATTCTATCTTCTTTGGACAAGAAAGGAGTCGCTTCTGAAAGCTACAGGAGAAGGGTTAACCAATCATTTAAATCAATTGGATTGCTCACTGTCTTCAACGATTATCAGAAATCAAACCAGCTATTGTATAAAAAGTTTTAGAATTGACAGGGATCATATAGTGAGTGTTTCAGGTACAAATGAGGGCGTCAAATTCCAGTACTGGGATTATTCTTAAATTTAACATCTGCACCATAAAGAAATAATCATATAATATTTATTTTACTCCAAATAATTAGTGAACCAATGGATGAGGAAAAATCACCTAAGACCGATCTTTCAACACAAAATTCAATTGAAAAAACACTGATTTCAATATGGGAAAGAGTTTTAAACATAAAGGACCTAGAGCCAAATACTGATTTTTTTGACTCTGGAGGTGATTCGTTAACTGCTTTAACCATGGTATCGATGGTAGAACAGGAAACCGGAAAACGTCTTCCAATTTCGTCACTGTTTGAAAATCCTACTATTGAACAATTTGCCCGGTTATTGAAAGACATCAAAAGTACTCCAAACTGGAGTTGTTTGGTAAATATCAAAAAATCCGGAACAAAACCAGCCATGTATATTGTACATGGAAGCGGTTTGAATATACTTGTCTTTAATCCGCTTGCTAAGTATATTAATGCTCAACAGCCTTTATATGGAATACAGGCGCTTGGCCTAAATGGAGAGAAAAATCCACATAATACTATTGAAGGTATTGCTAAGCATTATAAGGATGAAATCCTCCGGAATGATCCTGTAGGTCCCTACCTTCTGGCTGGTTATTCTTCAGGTGGTATATTGGCTTATGAAATGGCAAAAGGTTTTCTAGAAATTGGGAAAGACGTGAAAATGCTAGCAATTTTGGATACTTATGTTGGTGATCGGTATTCCTATACTACTATAGTTAAAGAATTTTCAAAAAAGGTGTTCAGACAATTTAAAAAATTACTCTTCTTTTCGAAGCTCTTTATTAAAAATCCAAAAGAACTATATCAATATCAAATTAAGATCATAAAATTGAAACTTAACAAAAATGCGATTAAAGCGCATCCAGAAGAATTTCCTTACCAGAAAGAAGTATCAAAGAAATATGATCAAGCCTTTTCCAATTATATTATGAAGCCATTAGATATCGAGATTGATCTGTTCAAAGTTAAAAAGCGTATATATTTCCTTGATGATCCTTTCTATTTGGGCTGGAGTAAATACGCAAAAAAAGGTTTAAAAGTCCATGAAGTTACCGGTGATCACAAGACTTTTCTTTTTCCACCAAACGATCAGAAATTTGCGGAAGTATTTCAGTCCGTGATTGATGAAAAAATCAAAAATTAGCTATATGATATTATTTTCTGCGTGATTTCTCCCATGCTGCACTCTGTGATTTTCTGAGATACCTCATCAAACCTGCAAGTACCGCATAATTCATAACACAGAAATAATAAGGTATAAAAAGTACCTTGACCCTGATGTTATTCTTCTCAAAGAAATAACCCGTCAGGGCAAGACAGTAGAAAATTACCTGCGCAATAAAAAGCAGCAAATATCCAGTACCTGCTCCTGTAAAGACAAGTGATGCGTTTAATATAAAAACGAGGATGAGCAAAAACGGAGTGATAGTCCATCTCAATACTCTATGGCTGATGTATTGAAATGTAAATAAGGGATAATGAAATGGATTGGCGGCTTTCTTTAAACGCAAGATAGACTGAATACCTCCGGCCGCAATACGAATCTTCCTCTTTAATTCCTCCTTGACATCTGCAGAGGCCGTTTCCATAGCATAAGCCTTAGGCTCGTAAGCAATGATGTAACCACTTTCTGCAATCCGCATAGCTATCATGTGATCGTCGATAATTGTATCTGATTCTACCGGTTGGTACAGTGCTGTGCGAATGCTAAATAATTCTCCTGCTGCACCTACATTGGAATACAATTCATAATCCCATTTCTTGAGGATGGATTCGTACTTCCAATAGAAACCTTCACCTGCGGAACTCGCATCAGCCTTTTCCCCTACCATGATCCTTTTTTCCCCAGCAACCGCACCAACTTTTGGATTTTGATAATGTTTGATCAGCTCAAGCAGTGCTTCCTTGTTTAAAAAAGTATTTGCGTCTGTAAACACGGTAATCTCTCCGTTTATAAAAGGAATGGCCCTCTTTATGGCAGCCATCTTTCCAGAACGCTGGTCTTCATGTAAAACCATTATCCCGTTGTATTTTCGGATTCGTTCTGCAGTTCTATCCGTAGAGCCATCTGTAATAAAAATAAACTGCACCTTTTCCTTA
>Ga0182008_10000374_pt1 | contig 34622 bp, 35 predicted proteins | sample Sormic07211129_1_FD_120482 | JGI IMG/M metagenome (GOLD analysis project Ga0182008, IMG submission 120482) | Rhizosphere microbial communities from Sorghum bicolor, Mead, Nebraska, USA - 072115-129_1 metaG | ecosystem: Host-associated > Plants > Roots > Rhizosphere | place: USA: Nebraska...
CGAGCTGAATGCGCTCGTAAAACAGATTCAAACAAACTAACTGCAAACGACGAACGTTTCGCACTCGCTGCTTAATTGCCAGTGAGCCTTGCAACAGTTGGCCGATGGGCTGGGCAAGGGGGTGACAGAGCAATCTGACGCCTCCCGGCTGCAAGGATAATTACATGGGCTGGTCTCGATCCGGGTGCCTTGGGTCGGGACAAGAAAATAGGGCACTGGCGTCCGGTGTAGCGTGCGACTGCGCGACTCCGGAAGCGAGATCCAAATCAGACCGCTAAACATGTAGATCTGCGCGATGAAGGCTTGCGGACGGGGGTTCAAATCCCCCCAGCTCCACCATTTCCCTCGAGGGAAATCCTTAAGAATCAACAACTTAGGATTTCCCTCGTAGTCTGTCGCCGTCCTCTGACGGCCACCAATTCACTCGTTTTTCACACGCGTTTCTCGGCGTCCTCGATCACCGGCAGACCGGCTAAGCACGATCGACCATAGCGCACCCGGGGGCCGGTCGTAGCCCAGGGCCGCACCTTGCTCGACCCAGCGGCCATAGTGCCGCATCACCATCTCGGTCGTTTTGTGGCCGAGCAGCTTGGCGGTGTACGTCGGGTTCTTTCCCCGGCTCGGCAAGTTGCTTGCGAAGGTGTGCCGCATCTGATACGGGGTCCGGCAGGCGATCTTGGCCCGTGGGCATGCTGGCTGCCACAGACGCAGCAGCGACTGGTCGGTCCACTCGCCGACAACCGCATCGGGATCACCCGGACGCCGGACTTGGTCTTCGTCGTCTTCCGTTCTTCCCCTTCGACGACCGCCCGATGCACGCGCGCCGTCCTTGCCGCGAGGCGTGGTGCGTCCAGATCTATTCAAGCAACTCGTCAGCGGCGGCGGCGGAAGTGGCCGCGGAGTTCCCCTCTGAGTGGCTGCGTGAGACCATCGCAGTGGCGGCGCGCTGCACGTTCTCGCTCGAGGAATTGCGCGACAAGTACCCCGCAGGAGATCGCACCTGCCCGGGCTACGAGGCTTGGTAAGTCGGCAAGGTCGGTCGAAGACGCACCGCGCAACGCTGCCGCGTAGCGAACGTCGATCTGATCCGGTCTTTCAAGCCACAACTGCACACGTCGCCGGCGCGGGCTCCAGGACAAACTGTCGAAATGCCTGAAAAACAAGCCCTTCAAAGTGCCCCACACCACGGTGCCGGGCTGACGCAAATGCCGACTGGCCTGGTGCCGACGGGTCCGCAGACGAGCCTGCACGAGGTCCTGGACCGGCTGGGCCCGTCCATCTTCGCCGGCCTGCTCGACACCGACGGGGTGCTGCGCTATGCCAACCAAGCGGCGTTGCGAGCCATCGGCAGCGCGCCGGAACAGGTCCTCGGCCAGCGTTTCGACACCACCCCCTGGTGGCAAGCCTGCGAGATCTCGCGGCAGCGGCTCCAGCAGGCGCTGGCGGCGGCATTGCGCGGCGAGGTCTCGCGCTTCGACGTGCGAGTGGCCACGAGCAGCGGCGCTGCCTTGTCGATGGACTTCTCGCTGCTGCCGCTCTACGACTTGGAAGGGCGGGTGGTCTGGTTGATCCCGTCTGCGCGCGACGTGAGCGAACGCGAGCAGGCGCAGCACCAGCTGCAGCTCACGCGCCGCGCCGTCGAACAGGCACACGACGCGCTGCTGCAGGTCGGGCCCGACGGCGCCTATCGCGATGCCAACGCGGCGGCCTGCCGCCTGCTGGGCTTGGACCGCGAGCAATTGCTGCGGTTGCGTGTGCCCGACATCGACACTCAGGTCGATGCGGCGCAGTGGCCGCGGCACTGGCGCGAATTGTGCGACCGAGGTTCGCTGCGTTTCGAGACCAATGTCCGCCACCTGGAGGGTCACGAGATTCCGGTGAGCGTCTCCGTGAGCCTGGTAACCAGCGACGAGGTGTCCTTCGCCCATGTCTGCATCACCGACCTTCGCGAACGTCGCGCTGCCGAGCGCCGAATCCAGCAATTGCTGCAGTTCGACGAACTGACCGGGCTGCCAAACCGCCAACTGCTCCTGGAGCGCTTGAGCGCGACTTTGCAGAGCAGCAGGCAGACCGTGGTGCTGGTACTGGTACTCGACCGTTTCAAACGTATTCACGACGGCCTCGGCCCACACATCGGCGACGCAGTGCTGCGTGAAGTGGCTCAGCGGATCGTCGCCGCCGTGCGCAGTATGGATCTGGTAGCACGCCGCAGCGAGGACGAATTCGTGATCGTGATGCCGGCCCCTTCGGTATCGGCGCTGCACGCGGCGCAAGCGCTGCTCGACGGTATCGCCCGACCGATGTTGATCGAGGGGCACGAGGTTTATGTCACCTGCAGCATCGGCATCGCCACGGCACCCGCCGATGGCGACCACCCCGACATCTTGCTGCGCCGCGCCAACGCCGCGCTGCACCAGGCCAAGCTCCTGGGCCGCAACCAGCACAGCGTCTACGCCGGTGCGCCACACGACGACGACCCCGAACGACTGGCCCTGGAGACAGCGCTGCGCAAAGCGTTGCGCGACGAGCAGTTCGATCTGCACTACCAGCCGCAAGTTGATCTTGTGCATGGCCGTATCGTTGGCGTCGAGGCATTGCGGCGCTGGCAGCACCCGACGATGGGCCGCATCGCGCCGGATCGATTCATCCCCATCGCTGAAGAGACCGGCTTGATCGTCGCCATCGGCGATTGGGTCCTGCACCGCGCCATCGAGCAGGCCGCCGCTTGGCAGAGGGCCGGGGTGCCACCAGTGCGCATGGCAGTGAACCTCTCGGCGCGTCAGTTGTTGCAGCCGGACCTGGCACAGCGCATCGAAGCCCTGCTCGCCTCGGCGGGCCTTGACCCGCGGCTGTTCGGCGTCGAGGTGACCGAGAGCAAGCTGATCGGCAACTTCGACCAAGCGGTGCAGCACCTGCAAGCGCTGCGCGCGCTGGGCGTCGAAGTCTCGCTCGACGACTTCGGCACGGGCTACTCGAGCCTGAGCTACCTGCGCCGGCTGCCGGTGGACGTCGTCAAGATCGACCGTTCGCTGGTACCCGACGTCACCGCGCCAGCGCAGGACGTATCGATCACCCGCGCCATCATCACGATGGTGCATCAACTGCAGATGAAGGTGCTCGCCGAAGGCGTCGAGAGCGAAGGCCAGGCGGCCCTGCTGGCGGCCAACCACTGCGACCAGATGCAGGGCTACTGGTTCAGCGCTGCATTGCCTGCAGCCAAGATCGAAACGATGCTGCGCGAGGGCCGGCGGATCGATCCGGCGGTCTTCCACCAGCGTCAACGGTAGCCCATCCTGCTGCCGCTGCTGCGAACCAGTCAGCCGAGCAGAGCCTGCGCGCCTGAAGGGCACAGCGCGCTCACTGCGCTCTTCGATCACGGTTCCGCAAGCCTTTCAGGCGGCAACGGGAATCGGCGTCCGGCCACCGACACGCTGCGGGAGGTCTGCACCTTCAAGACCCCGTGCGTCTGCTCAGGCCTGCGGTCTTCGAGCGCGAACGGCGTCAGTCGTCTGCCGAGTGGCTCCTTGACGCGTTCTCTGCTGCTGCTGCTTTTGCAGGCGCCGAGTACGGACGAAGTCGCCATCCGGAAGGCGCCGCCTTGATCTTCGGCATGCGGAGTCGCCAGCGCGACGGATGCAGATTCGGGTATCCAAACTTCGAGAGCTCGTCGCGCCCCTTCTGAGTGATCGCCAGTACCTGGGCAGCAGGACGGGATCCCGAGAGGGCGAGAGCGTCAGAGGGAGCGGGAACGAGGGCAATCACCAGGCCGGCGGCTCGAAGCACCCTGACACTGTCAATTTCCTCGCGACGGTGGAACGATACGGGCAGTCGGGATCCCGCGATTTGCCTCAGCAAGTTCATGGTCATTTCACTACCTCCTTGTTGATTGACCAGTCTTCGACGGCAGCAAAGATAGCCCCTCCCGAGCGAGATTTCAAGTCTGTACTTTCGACGCGAGTATTGGCAAAGATCGCCGCATCGTAGGGGATGGCGCAGTGCTGCAAGCGGCTGATCTCGGGTCGTTGGCATCGCGCAGGATCTGGCACCTTGACGTCCGAGCGGGGTCGGTGCCGCAATGCTGCGAGCGCATCACTGCGTTGTGCGCTAAAGCTCAAACAACACACGCACTGCGGGGACTTGAACTCTTGAGCACCTGCCTTAGATAGTCGTTCGGAAGCGCTGGAGACGCCTCCGGCGCGTCCTTCTGTTCAACCCATCGAATGGAGGAAATCGCCATGTACCGATCGCTTTTTCCGCGCGACGTGTTCGCCGAACTGGACCGCCTTCAGCGGGAGATGCAACAGGCCTTCGATCTGTCGCCCACGATCCGCGGCGTCGGCCGCAACGGCTTCCCGGCGCTGAACGTCGGGACCACGCCCACCGCCATCGAGGTCTACGCGTTCGCCCCCGGCATCGATCCCGACAAGATCGAGGTTCAACTCGATCGCGGCCTGCTGACGCTGGCCGGCGAACGCAAGAGCCCGCTGCCAGACGGCGACGGTGACAGCCGGTCGACGGTGCACATCAACGAGCGTTTCGAAGGCAGCTTTCGCCGCGTGCTGACGTTGCCCGAGGATGCCGACCCGGATGCGGTCGAGGCGCGCTACCGCGACGGGGTGCTGCAGATCAGCATCCAGCGCCGTGCCGCTTCCCAGCCGCGGCGCATCGCGATCCATTGAACGCCCATGTCTTTTTTCTCGTCGAACCCGAAAAGAAAGGAGCCCATCATGACGACCTTCTCGACCGCCACGGCCAAGAACGCCGATGCGCTTGCGACGGCCCAGTCACCGTCCGCGCGGAGCACGCGCTACAGCGAATCCACACTCACACCGCCCGTCGACGTGGTCGAGGACGATGGCGGCATCACGCTGTACGCCGACCTGCCAGGCTTGCCGCGCGACAAGCTGACGCTCAACGTCGAAGCTGACACCCTCACCATCGAAGCTGAATTGGCACTGCCCGTGCCGGAGGGTTTGCAATCCAGCCATACCGAGGTCGGGCTCGCGCGCTTTCGGCGGTTGTTCACCCTCAGCAAAGAGTTGGACACCGAGCAGGTATCTGCCGAGTTTGCGCAGGGTGTGCTGCGTCTGCGCATCCCCAAAGCGCAACATGCGCAGCCGCGTCGTATCGACGTGAAGGTCGGCTAGCGACGCACAGCGGGTGGCCGATCCGCAGCCATTCCGGCATCGGGCGTGATGGCCGCTCCTTGCGCGCGGCAGGCGGCCAGCGCCGGTGGAGAAGGCGGTCGGGTCAGGGCCGCCTGCACCTCGTGCAAGCAAATGCCGCCGCTCGCCTGCTCGTGACGATGGTGAGCTTGCATCCCTCGTTTAGTACTGCGCCGATCTTTCGGCTGTACCTTTGTTGCATAGAGAAAGGGGGTTGTCATGTCTTCGCGATCCGGCTCTTCCGTTCCGGAGCCTTCCAGCGGTCGGTTCCATGGGACAGCAAGCGCTGCACGCCGGCCTGTGATGAGTGAGAAAGAGATCAAGGCCTACCTGATCACACGCGACGCCTTGCGACGTCTCAAGCGCGCCGCGTTGCCGCTGCATCATCGGCAGCACGCGGGAGTCATCGTTCCCATGCAGTCAGAACAGGAGTTGCGCAGCCGCTGAATCTTGATACAAGCCGAACCTTCGCGGATTTGCAGAGCCGATGCGCTGCGGCGACGAGTGAAGAGCGGGTGGACCGGGCGGGCGAGCGCATCGTGAGCAGACGCCGCGCGCATCAACGTCAACGAGGCGCACGAGCTGCGCTCCTGGACAAAGACCCTCGGGGTTTCTGAAGAGAAGCTCCGATCGGCCGTTGCGTCGGCCGGCTGATGGCCAATGACGTGCGCGCGCACCTCGGCGTGCCTGAGCAATGACCACGGGCAGACGTCGTGTTTTTTGAGCTCGCAGGGTCACGTTCTGGCAGGCGATTTGCAGCGATCTCGCGTGCGGCAGCGGTCGCTTGGACCTTGCGGGCAGAAACGATCAACCGATGAACGCAAGGCTGAGCAGCATGGTCAGTGCGATCACGGTCACAAAGACGGCCAGTTCCTTCAGGGCCGCCCGTGGCGCCTCTTCTCCATGCCGTCTTTTCCGGGGTGGTCGAGGCTTCATGTGAGACCTTTTTGCTTACTTGTTTGCGATCGTAAGCAGGTTTCGGCGGCGCGTCCCTCCCATGTTCATGGGAGTGCCTGACTTCTGGCGGAACACGCCGATGCAGGCGAGGTTCAACCGCAGCCGCGCGCGGTGCATTGCCGGCGCGCCTCCTCGACCTCCGCCTGAAGTTCGCGGGCGCGGGTCTCGCACCGCGTCGCCGCCGCGGCGGTTTCGGTGGCGACCGACTGCTCGAACACGGCGCCCGCGAGCTTGTTGTTGGCTCGTGCGCGCTGGACCAGGATCTCGCGCTGCTGGCGGTCGCAGAAGTTCCGATGGCGCGAAAGGTCCTCGATCCTGTCGCGCAGCACATCGCTCGCGTCGGTCCGCAGCCGCTCGGCGTCGGCTTCCTTGAGTTGCTGCTGCAGGGCGGGGCGGCCGGGCACGCCCTCGCCGGGTTGACGTGCCTCGACCAGGAGCTGGATGGCGGTCTGGGCCTGCGAACGTTCGCAGGGCGTTTCCTGGAAGCTGGTCGACCCCCCGGTGCCGACGCATTTGTAGAGCGCCCATGCGGGCTGGGTGGCGAGCACGATCAGGGCGGCGATCAGGTGGCGCATGAATGAGATCTCCTCGTCGTTGGGGCTGCACTGTAGTGGACGCGCGTGCAGCCCGGCCATGCGTCGGGCAAGGACGATGCACCGGATCGCGGGCCGGGAGGCCTCGGTCGACAGTGCGGCCTACGAAGGCCGATCGGGGTCCTCGCCGTGCGACGGCGCAGTCCGGGGTGCCATCTTCCGTCGCGCCATCAAGGCGAGCACACCCGCAGGAACCGGCCGGCAGCCACAGTGTGTCGCATGCGCCATGTGCCAGGAGATCCGTTGCTCGACGGTCGGAGACTTGGGCATGGGATGGGCTTCGTGCCAAACGCGATTCATCTTCCCTCCGGTCTTCTGGGCAGGCAACAGTGCGCGTCGAGTCTAGGCCGTGCTCGACGCGGCGGGTTTGATGGAGGTCAACTCGGCTGCTCGCACGCGCAAGGCCCTCGCTACCGGCCTTGTCGGCCTGCGCAGGCCCCGTGATGTGACGCCGGCCTACAGCCATCCTGTTTTCATTGAAAACAAAATGACTACATGGAAATCCTGGATGACGAAGAGTTGGCCTCCGCGGCGTATGTGCTGCGGATTCGTGCCGCCCATGGCGATCGCGAGGCCTTGCGCGAAGCCGAACGGCTAGAAGGAATCCTGAAATCCCGGCTCGGCCCCACGCCTTCGGGCCATGCGCCGCTGGCGGCCGGGCAGGGCGCGCGCAAGCCATGGTGGCGCTTTTGGTAGCGGTGTCCCGCCGGGGCCGGGGGTAGCGCCATGGATTGGGTGCCATTGGCATGGGCGGCATTGGGCGCCACCTTCTCGGCCAGCTGTTTCGGCCTCTATGCGCGGCTCAGTGCGGCGTTCGACCGGGACCTGCTGCTCCTCGCGGCCGCGGGTGTGTCGCTGGGCATGCTCACGGCCTCGAGGCCGCAATGGATGTGGTGAGGGATCTAGATTCGGAAGACGAAGCCCATCACCAGGGTGGCCACGAAGGCGGCGAAGAAAACCCGCCGCTCCTTCGCCAGTTGCGCTGGCGAATCCTGAGTGAACGACCCGCGCTCCCCTTCCAAAAACCGCATCCTGCTTCTCCCTCTCCGGCAAGGATGCTTCGACATGTGACGGCGTGCTGTAGGCGGGCATCCCTTGCGTCGGTCGCTGTTTTCACGCGTGCGCGGATCCCCCTCGCGCACGGCGGCGGACCGTCAGGGGCGCTCGGGCTGGAGCTCGCCCGCATAGCACTCGGGGCTCTGCTCGCTGCCTTGCACGCAGTCCGAATGCCGGTAGAGCTCCTCGATCTCGATCACCGGGACCGGCTGGCCCACCACCTGCTGCGAACCGACCACCCGGCCCCCGATGCTCAGCAGGGTGAACGGGGCCACCAGGTTGCGGTCGTAGTCTCCCGGACCGCAGGCGACGAAGTACTGCGGGTCGCGGGGCCACTGCAGCACTTGCCGCGCATCGAAGGTGGCGTGCAGCAGGGTGAAGCATTGGCGCCCGCCCTCGCGGGCCTCGATCGTTTGGATGCCGCCGCTCCAGCGCACCCGCATGCCCAGGGCCGAAGGGGCCAGTGCCTGGCCGGGTGAAAGGTCGGCGACCGGGCGTTCGATGACACGGGCAGGCCCAGGGCCTTCCCGTCTTTCGCCGGATGCGGAGGGCGTGTTGCGATCGACCGAGGTGGCGCAAGCGCCCAGCAGGGCGCAGGCGCAGAGCATGGCGCAGAGATGTCGCTGAGGTGGCATCGCTTCATCGTAGCGCGGCGATGGACCCGCTTCGGCGCCCGCAGTCATGGCCGCCACGTCTTTTTTTGCACCGAATTTATAATTCGAATTACTCTTGGAACTTGTTGCGCCATGCATGGGGCTTGCGCGCGGTGGCGGGAGCCGAAAGAAGACCGTGAGATTTGTCGTCATTCCCGAATCGAAGAATTGCTGGATCTGGGAGCTCCGCAGCGCACAGGATTTCCTGGTGTTGAGGAGTCCGGGCAGCTTCACCGCCAAATTCCAGGCCGTCGCCCAGATCGAGGCCCTGCGCCGTGCCATCCAGGTCGCCGGCATCTACGACCTCGTGGGCGCGCGGGTGGACGCGCCGGCCGACCGGGTCGCGTCCTAGCGGCCGCGCGTCGAACCGTCGGCTGCGCGAAGTCCGGCGGCGCCATGCCGCGGGATGGGGCATGGCAGCCCGGGCGGCGCCCGTCCATGGGGCATGGACGGTCCGGGATGCGCCCGGCGGCCCTCCGCGGTGCCGCGGTTCAGGCACGTCACTTGCATGCGCAGTGGGCCGCGCCGGCCATGCCAGGGTGTGCAGCTCCGCATAAACCCGGATGCGCTGCCTCACCCCGGTGTATAAAGTGCGGCACTCGATCGCGGCGCCGCCCGGTTCGTGCAAGCTGAAGCCCCAAGGATGCGGCCGCAGCCCAGAGACATCGTCAGTCCCGCTCTCTTCTGACCGCCAACGTCGTCGGTCCTTGTCTTGCCGGCATCTCGTCCGGTAACCCCCCGTCTCCCCCCCCTTCCGCGCCATGCCTGGCGCAGGCCCGCGTTCGCTTCGGCGACGCGCAAGCCTGTGCGCGTGCGCATGCGCCGGCGTCGGCAGGGGAGGCGGACACCCCAAGGAAACAACATGACTTCTTCCCGTCGCCAATTTCTAGGCACCGCCGCATCCACCGCCTTCGCCTCCGCGCTCTCGCTGCGCGGCCTCGACGCCTTCGCCGCCGAAGACAAGATCAAGGTCGTCGGCATCTACGACCTGTCGGGCGGCCTCGACATCTATGGCAAGCCCGTGGTCGACGCGCTGCGCTTCGCCGCCGAGGAGATCAACCAGAAGGGCGGCCTGCTGGGCCGGCAGATCGACTTCATCCACTACGACGCGCAGTCGAACATGCAGCTCTATGCGCAGTTCGCGCAGCAGGCGGCGCTCAAGAACAAGCCCGCGGTCGTGATGGCGGGAATCACCTCGGCCTCGCGCGAGGTGGTGCGGCCGGTGCTCGACCGCTACAAGACGCTCTACTTCTACAACAACCAGTACGAAGGTGGCGTCTGCGACGGCAACTACTTCGCCGCCGGCGTGACGCCGGCGCAGACGGTGCAGAAGCTCGTGCCGCATGCGATCAGGAAGTGGGGCAAGAAGGTCTACATCGTCGCGGCCGACTACAACTACGGCCAGATCGTCTCCTCGTGGGTGAAGAAGTACGCGGCCGAGGCGGGCGGGCAGACCCTCGCGGTGGAGTTCTTCCCGCTGGACGTGACCAACTTCGGCGCCACCATCTCCAAGATCCAGGCGGCCAAGCCGGACTTCGTGTGGTCGGCGCTGGTGGGCGGCGCCCACATGTCCTTCTACCGCCAGTGGAAGGCCGCCAACATGGCCGGCAAGCTGCCGATCGCATCCACCACCTTCGCCGGCGGCAACGAGCACATCGTGCTGTCGCCCGAGGAATGCAACGGCATCCTGATCTGCCAGAACTACCTGCAGGAGCTGCCGGGCGCGGCCAACCAGGACTTCGTGGCGCGCTTCCACAAGCGCTACGGCGCAGACTATCCCTACATCACCGAGCTGGCCATGGGCGCCTACCAGGGCTTCATGCTGTGGGCCGAAGGCGTGCGGCGCGCGCAGAGCATCGACCGCGTGAAGGTGATCGCGGCGCTCGAGTCCGGCGTGGTCATCGACGCGCCGAGCGGCAAGGTCGGCATCGATCCCGTCACCCACCACTGCACGCTCGACGTGCACATCGCCGAGGTGCGCGACCGCAAGCTCAACCTGGTCGAGAGCTTCCCGCAGCAGCCGCCGGCCGACACGGCCGCGGTCTGCGACCTGCGCAAGAACCCGAACGACGCCAAGCAGTACACGATCAAGTTCTGAGCGCGACCGATCCATGGACCTCGCAGCCATCTTTTCCATCGAGGTCGTGGGCGCCATCGCCACGCTGGTGCTCATGAGCATCGGCCTGGCGGTGGTGTTCGGGATGATGAAGATCATCAACCTGGCCCACGGCGAATTCATGATGCTCGGCGGTTACGTCGCCATCCTCGCCACCAATCGCTTCGGCGTGCCGATCTGGCTGTCGATGCTGGTGCTCGCGCCGCTCGTCACCGGCCTGTTCGGCGTGCTCGTCGAACGGCTGCTGGTGCGGCATCTCTACGGCCGCATGATCGACACCATGCTCGCGACCTGGGGCCTGAGCCTCGCGCTCGTCGGCATCGCGACCATGGTGTTCGGCAACACCACGGTGGGCATTTCCTCGCCCTTGCCGGGCTTCGCCATCGGACGCTTCCAGGGCAGCGGCTACACGCTGTTCGTGATCGCCGTGGCGGTGGCGGTGCTGGCCGGCCTGTGGCTGCTGTTCCGCTTCACCGACCTCGGGCTGTGCGCGCGCGCCTCGATGCAGAACGCGGCCATGGCGGCCGCGCTGGGCGCCAACCCCGGGCGCATCTACACGCTGACCTTCGGGTTCGGGGCGGCACTGTCCGGCCTGGGCGGCGCGGTGCTGGCGCCGGTGTCGGGCGTGATCCCGACCATCGGCGCGAGCTACATCGCCAAGGCCTTCATCACGGTGATCGGCGGCGGCAGCGCCGTGATCACCGGCAACCTCGCGGCCTCGGGCCTGTTCGGCGCCGTGAGCCAGGCCGTGACCTTCGCCACGACGCCGGTGTTCGGCGAGGTCGCGCTGTTGGTCGCGGCGGTGCTGCTGATCCGTCTGCTGCCGCAAGGCATCACCGGCCGCTTCTTCAAGAAATCCATCTGATGACCCACGCTTCTTCTCTGCGATCCTGGGGACTGGCGGCTGCCGGCGCGCTGTGCGTGGCCGGCGTGCTGTTGGCTCCGCAGGTCACCGACACCTTCGCGCTGCTGGCGCTGACCGTCTACCTGGTGATGGCGATGCTCGCGCTGAGCCTGGCCTTCGTCTGGGGCTTCGGCGGCATCCTGTGCTTCGGCCAGGCCGCGTTCTTCGGGCTCGGCGCCTATGCCTATGCGATCGGCGCCATCAACTTCGGCCCCGGCGTGGCGGCGCTGCTGCTGTCGGTGGCGGTGCCGGCGGTGTTCGCCGCGCTGCTCGGCTACTTCATGTTCTACGGCCGCATCAGCGATGTGTACCTGGGCGTGATCACGCTGGCCGTGACGCTGATCCTGTTCAACCTGGCCAACTCCACCTCGGGCTCGGAGTACCGCATCGGCGAAGCGCTGCTGGGCGGCTTCAACGGCATCCCGTCGATCCCGACGCTGACGCTGCCGGGCCACGACAGCCCGCTCGAGCCCGAAGGCCTGTTCCGGCTGGTGGGGCTGCTGCTGATCGCCGCTTACGTCGGGCTGCGCCTGCTGCTGCGCACGCGCTTCGGCCAGGTGGTGGTGGCGGTGCGCGAGAACGAGCGCCGTGCCGAACTGCTGGGCTACGACGCCCGGCTGCACAAGCTGCTGGCCTTTGCGCTCGGCGGCGCGATCGCCGGCCTGGCCGGCTGCCTGTACGCCAACTGGGGCGCCTTCGTGAACCCCGGCGTGTTCAGCCTCGCGCAGTCGGCCCAGATCATCATCTGGGTGATCGTCGGCGGCCGCGGCACGCTGATCGGGCCGATGATCGGCTGCGTCGGCATCCAGTGGATGGTGACCGCGCTCGGCGGCCAGCAGACGGTGGACACCGGCCTGGTGCTGGGCGTGGTGCTCGCGGCCTTCGTGATGCTGATCCCGCGCGGCATCGCGCCCACGGTGATGGGCTGGTTCGCGCCGCGCGCGCGGCCCGTCGCCACCGGCCAGGAGCGCGTGCGATGAGCGCCCCCCTGTTGCAGACCCGGCGGCTGGGCGTGAGCTTCGGCGGCGTGCATGCGGTGCGCGAAGTGGACTTCGATCTCGCCGAAGGCGAACTGCGCTGCCTGATCGGCCCCAACGGCGCCGGCAAGAGCACCTTCTTCAAGATGCTCAGCGGCCAGCAGCTGCCCGACCGCGGCGAGGTGTTCTTCCGCGGACGGCGCATCTCCGGCCTGGCGGCGCACCAGATCGCGCGCCTGGGCATCGGCATCAAGACCCAGGTGCCCAGCGTGTTCGACGGCCTCGACGTGCTGCAGAACCTGCACCTCGCGGCCTTGCGCGCGCAGCCCTCGGAACGCGCCGCGCGCGCCGAGGCGCATGCGGTGCTCGAGCGCGTCGGCCTGGCCGGGCGCGGCGATGCGCGCGTGGGCGAACTCGCGCACGGCCAGCGGCAGTGGGTCGAGCTGGGAATGATCCTGGCCTCGCGCCCGGCGCTGGTGCTGCTGGACGAACCGGCGGCCGGCATGACGCACCACGAGGTGCGCAAGACCGCGGAACTGATCCGCGAGATCAACCGCGCCAGCACGGTGGTGGTGGTGGAACACGACATGGCCTTCATCCGGATGATCGCCGGCCGCGTCACGGTCTTCAACCGCGGCGAGGTGCTGGCCGAAGGCAGCTTCGACGACGTGGTGTCCGACCCGCGGGTGCGCGATGCCTATCTGGGCAACAAGCCCATCCATTCCAGCAACCAGGAGACCGACCATGCTTGAAACACGCGACCTGCGCGCCGGCTACGGCCGCGTGCCCGTGCTGCACGGCATCACGCTGGAGGCCGGCGCCCGCGAGATCACGGGCATCCTCGGGCGCAACGGCATGGGCAAGACCACCTTGCTCAAGGCCCTGATGGGCGAGCTGCCTGCCACCGGCGGCACGCTCGCGCTGGCCGGGCAGGACCTGACGCGCGCGCGTCCGCACGAACGCGCGCGCGCGGGCATCGGCTATGTGCCGCAGGGCCGGCAGATCTTTCCCTTCCTCACGGTGGCGCAGAACCTGCGCATGGGCTGCGCGAAGAACTTCGCGACGGCCGAGGCCACCATTGCGCGCGTGCTGCAGCACTTTCCGCGGCTGCAGCGGCTGCTGGAGCAGCCCGGCGGCAGCCTGTCGGGCGGCGAGCAGCAGCTGCTGGCGCTGGCGCGCTGCCTGTGCGGCGACCCCAAGCTGATCCTGCTGGACGAGCCCACCGAGGGCATCCAGCCCTCGATCTGCGACGAGATCGTCGAGACCCTGCTGCAGCTGCGCGAGCGCGACGGCCTGGCGGTGGTGCTGGTCGAGCAGGACATCGAGTTCCTGTGCGCGCTGTGCGACCGGATCCTCGTCATCGACAAGGGCGTCTTCACCGGCGCCATCGATCCGCGCCAGACCTCGAGCGAAGAGATCGCGCGCCAATTCACCGACTTCCACGCCTGACGACATGCCCGTTCAACGTCCCACCCTTTCCCAGCTCGACGCGACCGCCCGGTCGCTGGGCCTGGCGCTCGACAGCGCCACGCTGAGCGAATACGACGCGATCCTGCAAGCCACCTTCGACGACTACGACCAGGTCGATGCGATGCCGCCCGAACTGCCCGCGGTGCATTACCCGCGCACGCCCGGGACCTACCCGACGGGCGCCGACAACCCGCTGGGCGCCTGGCATGTGCGGACCACCGTCGCGGGCCGCGCCGACGGCCCGCTGGCCGGCAGGACGGTGGTGCTCAAGGACAACATCTGCCTGGCCGGCGTGCCGATGATGAACGGCGCGTCGACGCTGCGGGGCTACGTGCCCGACGTCGACGCCACCGTGGCCACGCGCGTGCTGGACGCCGGCGGCACCATCGTGGGCAAGGCGCACTGCGAGTACTTCTGCGTCTCCGGCAGCAGCCACACCAACGCCGTCGGGCCGGTGCAGAACCCGCGCAAGCCGGGCCACTCGGCCGGCGGCTCGTCCTCGGGCTGCGGCGCGCTGGTGGCCGCGGGCGAGGTCGACATGGGCATCGGCACCGACCAGGGCGGCTCGGTGCGCATTCCCGCCGCCTATTCGGGCTTCGTCGGCATGAAGCCCACCTGGGGCCTCGTGCCCTACACCGGCATCATGCCGATCGAAATGACGCTCGACCACGCGGGCCCCATGACCGCCACGGTGGCCGACAACGCCTTGCTGCTCGAGGTGCTGGCCGGTCCCGACGGGCTCGACCCGCGCCAGGGCGCGCCGGCGCCGCACACCCGCTACGGCGACACGCTGCGCGCGGGCTGCCACGGCCTGCGCATCGCCGTGGTGCGCGAGGGCTTCGGCTGGCCCAACGCCGAGGCCGACGTCGACCAGGCGGTGCAGCGCGCGGCGCATCAGTTCGAGCGGCTCGGCGCGCAGGTCGAGACGGTCTCGATCCCGCTGCACCGGCAGGGGCATGCCATCTGGACGCCGATCGCGGTCGAAGGCACGACCCAGCTGCTCAAGGGCTTCAACCACGGCTCGAACTGGAAGGGCCTGTACGTCACGAGCATGATGCGCGCGCAGCAGGACTGGCAGGCCCACAGCATGGACTTCCCGCACGACCTGCGCACCTGCCTGCTGGCCGGCGAGTACCTCTCGCAGCGCTACGGCGGGCGCTACTACGCGCAGGCGCAGAACCAGGCGCGGCGCCTGCGCGCGGCCTACGATGCGGTCCTGTCCCGCTACGATCTGCTGCTCATGCCCACGGTCCCGATGAAGGCTCCCGCACTGCCGGCACGCGACGCGTCCGCCACCGAGTTCGTCACGCGCGCGCTCGAGATGAACGCCAACACCGCGCCCTTCGACGTCACCGGCCATCCGGCGCTGTCGCTGCCCTGCGGCCAGTCGCAGGGCTTGCCCATCGGCCTGATGCTGGTCGGCGCCTTCCACGGCGAGGCCGCGATCTACCGCGCCGCCTACGCCTTCGAGCAGACCGGCCTGGGGAGCCCGGCGTGACGCCGGCCCGCGCACCGGCGCGCGAAGGCTGGAAGGTCGGGCTGCTGTTCTCCACCACCAGCCTCACGGCGGCGGTGGAAGCGACCCAGGCCCAGGCCACGCGCCTGGCCATCGAGGAGGTGAACGCCGCCGGCGGCATCGACGGCGTGCCGCTGGTGCCGGTGGCGATCGAGGCCGGCGCGACACCCGAGGCCTACCGAGAGGCCGCGCTGCAGCTGTGCGACCTGCACCAGGTGCCGGTGATCTTCGGCACCCACATGTCGAGCACCCGCAAGGCGGTGCTGCCGGTGGTCGAGAGCCGCCGCACGCTGCTGTTCTATCCCACGCTCTACGAGGGCTTCGAGTACTCGCCGTTCTGCATCTACACCGGCGCCGCGCCCAACCAGAATTCGGTCCCGCTCGCGCGGCACATGCTCGAGCGCCATGGCGGCCGCGTGCTCTTCGTCGGCGGCCAGTACGTCTACCCGTACGAGTCGAACCGCATCATGCGCACGCTGTTCGAGCAGGCCGGCGGCAGCGTGCTCGACGAGATCTACCTGCCGCTGCGGAGCTCGCACGAGGACTTCATGGCGGTGATGGACCGGGTGCGCGCGCTGGCGCCCGACGCGATCTACTCCACGGTGGTGGGCAGCGACACGCTGCGCTTCTACGAGGCCTACCAGAGCGCGGGCTTCGACTCGGCGCGGATGCCGATCGCGAGCCTGGCCACCAACGAGGCCGATGCCGCCGCGATGCGCCCCGGCGCGGCCGAAGGCCACCTCAGCGCCGCCCCTTGGTTCGCCACGCTCGACACGCCCGCCAGCCAGCGCTTCGTCGCCAGCTACGGCCGGCGCTTCGGCCCCGAGGCCCCGATCACCGCGGGCGCCGAGGCCGCCTATTTCCAGGTCCACCTGTTCGCCGAAGCGGCGCGCCGCGCGGGTGGGGCGCAGCGTCCCGATGCGCTGCTGGAGGCGCTGGGTGGGCTGGGTTTCGAAGCACCCCAGGGCCATGTGCGCATCGATGCCGAGTCCCACCACACCTGGCTGTGGCCGCGCATCGCGCGCATCGCGGCCAGCGGGCGCTTCGAGATCATCGCCAGCGCGAGCGAGGCCGTGCGCCCCAGCCCCTACATGATCGATCACACGCTGCAGCCCGGCGCGCAAGGCGATGACAGCCAAGGCGCCTGACCCGCGGCCGGCACCGGCGCTGCCCGCCGTCGGGCCCCTGCTGCACGAGCTCAACGGGCTGCGCGTGGCGGTGCTGCATCCGCTCGATGCCGAGGGCAGGGTGCTGATCTCGCACCTGCAGCGCATCGGCAGCGTCGTGACCCAGCGCTGGCCCGTGCCGCCGCGGCTCGACGCAGATTTCGACGTGGTGATGCTGGCGATCGAGCTCGACCAGCGCCAGCCGACCACCGCCTTCGTCGCCTCGCGCAGCGAACTCAGCCCGCCGCTGATCGCCATCGTGGGCTACGAGAACCCCTCGATGCTGCAGCTGGTGCTCGAGAGCGGCGCGGTCTCGGTCATCGAGCGGCCGCTGCGGCCCTTCGGCCTGCTGACGCAGCTGCTGATGGCGCGTACGCTGTGGCGCCAGCGCGCGGCCGCGCTGGCCCACATCCGCAAGCTCGAGGGCCGCTACGCCACGGTGTCCAAGCTCACCATGGCCAAGACGCTGCTGATCGCGCGCGAAGGGCTGACCGAGCAGGAAGCGCACCGCAAGATCCAGCGCCTGGCGATGGCCGGGCGCACCACCGTCGAAGAGGTCGCCGAGACGGTGATCGCGACCTATCCCTGAACGGGCGCCCGCGTTCGCTCTCTTTCATTTTTCCCGACACCTTCCAACAAGGGCCTCTCATCCATGTCTCCCTTCTCCTTCCAGACCGTTCCCCGCATCGTCATGCAGAGCGGTGCCGCCGCCGGCCTCGGGCCGCTGTTGGCGAGCCGCTTCGCGGTCGGCCGCGTCTGCGTGATCACCGACGCCTTCCTGCATCGCAGCGGCCTGCTCGCACCCGCCCTCGAGAGCCTGCGGACGCATGGCTGGCAGGTGCAGGTGGTCGACGACGTGCAGGCCGACCCGCCGGACCATGTCGTCGAGACCGTCACCGCCCGGGCGCGCGCATTCGGCACCCAGGTCGTGCTCGGCCTCGGCGGCGGTTCGTCGATGGACGTGGCCAAGCTGGTCGCGGTGCTGCTGGGATCGACGCAGCCCCTGGCGCAGATGTACGGCATCGACAAGGTCGAGGGCGAACGCCTGCCGCTGGTGCAGGTGCCGACGACCGCGGGCACCGGCTCGGAAGTGACGCCGATCGCGATCGTGACCACCGGCGCGACCACCAAGAGCGGCATCGTCGCGCGGCAGCTCTACGCCGACATGGCGATCCTCGATGCGACGCTGACCACCGGGCTGCCCGCGGCCATCACGGCCGCCACCGGCATCGACGCGATGGTGCATGCGATCGAGGCCTACACCAGCCGTCACCTGAAGAACCCCCTGTCGGATCACCTGGCGCTGCTCGCGCTGCGCCTGCTGGCCGATCACCTCGTGCCGGCGTGCGAAGACGGCCGGAACCTCGCGGCACGCGAGGCCATGCTGCTGGGCGCGATGCTGGCCGGCCAGGCCTTCGCGAACTCGCCGGTGGCGGCGGTGCACGCGCTGGCCTACCCGCTGGGCGGGCATTTCCATCTGCCGCATGGCCTGTCCAATGCGCTGGTGCTGCCGTACGTGCTGCGCTTCAACGCAGCGCACGCCGCGGCGCACTACGCGCAGCTGGGCGAGGCCCTGCGGCCCGGCCTGCGCGGCAGCGACGGCGAGAAGACCGAGGCCTTCATCGCGCACATCGAAAGCCTGGCGGCGGCCACGGGCCTGCCCATGCGCCTGCGCGACCATGGCGTGGGCGAAGCCGACCTGCCGCTGCTGGCGGCCGATGCCATGAAGCAGACCCGGCTGCTGGTCAACAACCCGCGCGAGCTGGGCGAGGCGGACGCGTTGGCGATCTACCGCCTGGCGTTCTGAGCCGCGGCGGCCCGGCCTGGAGCCACGGCACCTGGCGCAGCGTGGGATACAGGCCGGCGCCAGGTTCGAGCGCCTATAGTCACACCAAGCCTTCGAAGCACGAGCTGCCGGCACGCCCCAGATGTCTCGTCTCTGACCCAGGAGGTCTCCATGCACCGTTTTCTCGCCAACAACCGCGATGAGCTCATCGCCCGGTGCAAGCTCAAGGTCGCGCAGCGCCCGCAGCGCGCGGCGACTGAAGCGCAGCTGGCCCATGGCGTGCCGATGTTCCTGGACCAGCTCACCCGCACCCTTGCGGCGGAAGACGACGACCGGCCCGAGTTGAGCATCCGGATCTCGGGGCCGTCCGGCGGGGATTCGCTGGCCCTGTCCGAGATCGGCGTGAGCGCCACCGCGCACGGCAAGGAACTGCTGCACCTGGGGTACACCGTGGACCAGGTCGTGCATGACTACGGCGACCTGTGCCAGGCGATCACCGACCTGGCGTTCGAGCGCGATGCGCCGTTTGCGGTGGGAGAGTTCCGCACGCTCAACCGCTGTCTGGACAACGCCATCGCCGATGCGGTGACGGAGTTCAGCTCCCAGCGCGATGCGCAGATCTTTTCGCGGCAGGCGGCGGACGAAAAGCAGCGCCTGGGCTTCCTGGTCCACGAGTTGCGCAACTCGCTGGGCACGGCCACCCTGGCCGTGCGCGCGCTCGAACTGGGCAACATGGCGATCGGCGGTGCGACCGGCGCGATCCTCAAGCGCAGCCTCTCCACGCTGGGCCTGCTGATCGGGAGGGCCATCGCCGAAGTCAGCAACACCGGCGCGGACCATGGCCAGACCTTCTCGGTCGCCTCGTTCATCTCGGACGCCGGCCTGGCGGCCCGGCTCGATGCCAACCTGAGCGGCAGCACGCTCGATATCGGCGCCGTGGATCCTTTGCTGGCGGTCCGTGCGAACCGGGAGCTCCTGCACGCGGCGCTGGCCAACCTGCTGCAGAACGCGTTCAAGTTCACCCAGCCGAACTCGGTGGTGCGACTGAATGCCTACGCCCTGGGAGAGCAGGTCTTGATCGACGTGGAAGACCACTGCGGCGGGTTGCCGCCGGGGGGCGTCGCGCGGATGTTCGTTCCCTTCAAGGACAACGACGACAGCAGGGCGGGCCTGGGCCTGGGCCTGTCCATTGCGCGGCAGAGCATCCAAGCGGAGCGCGGCACGTTGACGGTGCGGGATGTGCCGGGAACAGGTTGTGTCTTCACCATCGCGCTGCCACGCCACACGCTGGCACCGTCGCCTTGAGCAGGGAAACGTCGTCAGGGGGCCGCCAGCGGAAAGCGCCGATGCCATGGCGCGAGCCGCATCCGACCTTCCAGTGCCTCCCGGTCCGGTCGCTGCTGGCGTCGGTCCTGTTCCCTGAGCCAGTCGGCGGCCGAGGGTTGCCGCATGCCTTCCTCGGCGGAGAGTGCCTGGATGAGGGCGATGGCCAGCTGGCGTTGATGCATGTGCGCAGTGTGCTGCAGCCAAGGGGCGGTCCACGTAAGCGAAGACCACGAATCTGCGCAGAGGCGTTGTCCGACGCGGCGGATCGGCCCGGGCGAGGGCCGCGGCCCCCCAGAGCCTGAGCTGCATGCCTGCGCCCGCCGCAATCCCGTCCAGAAAGTGCGTATTTCCGACGCCGGGCCGGAGGTGGCGTTCTAGGATCGGTCCAACGTCGCGCGGTGTGCGCGGCGAAAAAATCTCCAGGACAACCTCATGCGCCGCTCCATTTCCCTGCGTTCCACCGCTGCCGCCGTCATCGCCGTGACCCTCGCCTCGATGGCCATCCCGAACCTGGCCCACGCCAAGCGCATGGGCGGCGGCAAGAGCTTCGGGCGCACGGCACCGGCCGCCCCGGCCGCACGACCGGCGACGCCTGCGCCCGCAGCGCCTGCTGCGGCAGCACCCGCGGCCGCGGCCCCGGCGGCCGCCGCGCCGGGCGCGCGCGGCCCCGGCCTGATGGGCATCGCGGGCGCGGCCGTGGTGGGCGGTGCGGTCGGCTCCATGGCCGGCAACGCGATGGCGTCCCCGCACAAGGATGCGAAGGAGGCCGAAGCCAAGGCCGCCGAGAAGGAAGCCGCCGACCTGCAGAAGAAGGCCGACGAGGCCAAGGCCCGGGCCGACGCCGCGCGCGCTTCCACGCGCTGAGGCCGCAGCGCGGCGGGCTCCGCCCTGCGTGTAGGTGATTTCGACTCCGGTCAGAATGGCCGACCCCATGAATCCGCCGCGCCTCCTGACCGCTCTGCTCCCCCTGATGGCCGACCTCGCACAGGACCTGCCCGAGGCCGAGCGTCATCGAAGGCTTCTGGAGACCCTGCGCGTTCTGTTGCCCTGCGACGCCGCGGCGATGTTGCGGCTCGACGGCGACTGGCTGGTGCCGCTGGCCGTCGACGGGCTGAGCGGCGACACGCTGGGCCGGCGCTTCCGCGTGGCCGAGCATCCGCGCTTCATGCAATTGCTCGCGGCGAGCGCCCCGGTGCGTTTCGCGGCCGATTGCGGCCTGCCCGATCCCTTCGACGGCCTGGTGGAAGCGGTGCAGGGCCACCTGCCGGTGCACGACTGCATGGGCTGCGCGCTGCAGGTCGACGGCCGGCCCTGGGGCGTGCTCACGCTCGACGCGCTCGACGTCGGGCGCTTCTCGCGCGTGGACCTGCAGGTGCTGCAAGCCTTCGCGAGCCTCGCCGCGGCAGCCGTCGCGCTGGCCGGGCGCATGCATGGGCTGGCCGAGCGCGCCGAAGACGAGCGCCTGCGCGCCGACAGCTACGCGCAGACCGCAGGACGCGGGCCGCACCAACTCATCGGCCACAGCGCCGCGCACAAGCGATTGATGAAGGACATCGCCCTGGCGGGCCCGACCGAGCTGTGCGTGCTGATCCAGGGCGAGACCGGCACCGGCAAGGAACTGGTGGCGCGGGCGCTGCATGCGGCGTCGGCGCGCGCGAAGCGGCCGCTGGTCAGCATCAACTGCGCGGCCCTGCCCGACAGCCTGGTCGAGAGCGAGCTGTTCGGCCATGTGCGGGGCGCCTTCACCGGCGCGGTGGGCGACCGGCGCGGCAAGTTCGAGCTGGCCGACGGCGGCACGCTGTTCCTGGACGAAGTGGCCGAGCTGCCGCTGCAGGTGCAGGCCAAGCTGTTGCGCGTGCTGCAGGACGGGCACTTGCAGCGCCTGGGGTCCGACCGCGAGCACCGCGTCGACGTGCGCGTGATCGCCGCGAGCAACCGCAACCTGGCCGAGGAAGTGCGCGCGGGCCGGCTGCGCGCGGACTTCTACCACCGGCTCAGCGTGTACCCGCTGCAGGTGCCGACGCTGCGCGAGCGCGGGCGCGACGTGCTGCCGATCGGCGGCTTCTTCCTCGAGGAGGCGCGCTCGCGCATGGGACTGGGGGCCGTGCGTCTCGACGCCGGTGCCCAGGCCGCGCTGCTGGCCTACGACTGGCCGGGCAACGTGCGCGAACTCGAGCATCTGCTGGGCCGCAGCGTGGTGAAGGCGCTGGGTCGGCATGCCCAGCGCCCGCGCATCCTGACGCTGGGCGCCGAGGATCTCGGGCTCGGTGCCGCGGCCGTCGTGGCCGCTGGCGCATCCGCGGCGCCGGACCCGGACGCACGGGCCTCGGGCCCCGGCCTGCGCGATGCCGTCGCCGACCTGGAGCGCCGCATGGTGCTGCAGGCGCTCGAACAGCACGGCCAGCAGTGGGCCGCCGCCGCGCGCGCCCTGCGCATCGATCCGGCCAACCTCGCCCGCATGGCGAAGCGGCTGGGCATTGCACGCGGCTGAGGCCGCACCTTGCGGCCTTACTCCAGCGCCGAGGCCGGCCCGAAGAACTCGAAGCGCGACTGCGCGTCCGGCAGGCCCCAGGCACGGAGCCCGCGGCGCACCTGCCGCATGAAGGGCTTGGGCCCGAGAAAGTAGGCGTCGACGTCGCGCGTGTGCGCGGGCAGCCAGGCCTGCAGCCGCTCGCTGTCGAGCCGGCCGACCGCGTGCGGCACGGGCGCGGCATCGGCGGCCGCCTCGTCGTAGCAGTAGAAGCGCTGCAGCTGCGGATGCCGCGCGGCGGCGGCCTCCACCTGCTCGCGGAAGGCGTGCACTTTGCCGTTGCGCGCGCAGTGGATGAACACCACCTGCCGGCCCGTGGCCAGCGCCTGCTCGAGCATCGCCAGCGTGGGCGTGATGCCGACGCCGCCGCTGATGAGCACCAGCGGGCGTTCGCTCGCGGCCAGCACGAACTCGCCCGACGGCGGCAGCAGCTGCAGCGTGTCACCCCGCTGCACCTGGTCATGCAGGTGGTTGGACGCCACGCCGCCGGGCTCGCGCTTCACGCTGATGCGGTAGGTCTTGCCGTTGGGCGCGGCCGACAGCGAGTAGTGGCGGCGGATCTGCGTGCCGTCCACCTCGAGCTGCAGGCCGATGTACTGGCCGGGCGCAAAGTCGCTCAGCGCGCCGCCGTCGGTCGGCGCGAGATGGAAGGAGCTGATCTCGGCGCTCTCGCGCACCTTGCGCAGCACGGTGAATTCGCGCGTGCCGCGCCAGCCGCCGGGCGCGGCGGCCTGCGCGTCGTACAGCTGCTGCTCGGCGCCGATGAGGATCTCGGCGAGCTGTCCGTAGGCGGCGGCCCAGGCATCGATCACCTCGTCGGTCGCCAGCTCGGCGCCCAGCACCTCGCGGATCGCGCGCAGCAGGCAGGCGCCGACGATCGGGTAGTGCGCGGGCATCACCTGCAGCGCCACGTGCTTGTGGACGATCTGCGACGCCAACGGGCCCATGGCCTCCAGCCGATCGATGTTCTTCGCGTACATCAGCACGCCGTTGGCCAGCGCGCGCGGCTGCGCGCCGCTGGCCTGGTGGGCCTGGTTGAAGAAGGGGCGAAGCTCGGGGTGCTCGGCCAGCAGCAGCCGGTAGAAGTGCGTGGTCAGCGCCTCGCCACCCTGTTCGAGAAGGGGCACGGTGGACGAGACGATGGCGCGTTGGGCGGAGGTGATCATGAAAGCTCGGTGAGGCGTCGAGGCCGATGGAATGGAGAGGTCTTGTCCATCGCAATGGGCGTGCCGCGTGGCGAGCTGTTTGAAATCAAGGGGTTGGGTGGCGTTCAGGTCGAATCGACATGGACGTTATGCCGTCGATTCGACATTTCATGGTCGAATCGACGTGCCCTGCATCGCAGGTCAGAAGCTGTGCTTGACGCCGAGCATGTAGCCCGTCGAGCTGCCGCCCGCGGTCGGTGCCGGCGCGTTGACCGACGCGCTCAGGTTGGTCAGTGCCACGGTGCCCGTGCCCTTGTTGCGCAGCCGGGCCAGGTCGCCGTAGAGCTGGGTCCGCTTCGACAGGTAGTGCACATAGCCCACGCTGTACTTGTCGAAGTCGTTGCGGCTGTTCGACTGGCGGTAGCGCGCCACCTGGGCCCGCCACAGGCCGGCGCCTACCGGGGCGGTGGCGCCGAGGGCCAGGGTCTCGAATCCGAAGTCGGCCACGGCGTTGCGGCCGTCGATGCGTTCGCGTTGATAGAGGAGCATGGGCTTGACGACGCCCGCATCGAAGGACGCGCCGACGTTGGCGATCCGGTAGTCACCGGCATAAAAGGCCGTCCCCACGTTGCGCACCGCGTCCTGGAACACGCCGTACGAGGCCGACACGTCGAAGGGGCCGCGCGCATAGCCGATGCGCCCGCCGTGGTAGTTGCCGGTGCGTTCGGTGGCTGCGTTGGCGGCGCTGTTCGAGAGGCCCGCCGCGTTGGCGATCACGGCCTTGTTCGACAGCTGCTCGCCGAAGGCGTATTGCACCGAGCCGTACAGCCCGCCCAGGTCGGCGGGCAGGAAGTAGGCGATGGCGTTGGAGCTTCGCGTGTAGCTGCCCACGCCGCCGCGTGAGGAACCGGTGGTCTCCACCGTGCCCAGGCCGCGCTGGCCCCAGACGTCGAACTGGTTCATGTTGAGGTAGGTGGGGACGTAGTCGCGGCCCAGCCGCAGTTCGCCGAAGCGGCCGCCGAGGCTCACCGTGGCGCGGCGCGCGAAGTCGAGGCCCGTGTTCTGCGTGGCGCCCGCACCCACGTCGTTGTTCAGCTGGCCCTCGAGCCAGAAGCCCGCGCTGAATCCGCCGCCCAGGTCCTCGATGCCGCGAAAGCCCAGGCGCGAGGTGCCGTTGCCGCCCGACCCCAGGCCGGTGGCGTGCGCGCCGCCCGTGGCGCTCAGACGTGCCACGCCCGCATCGATCACGCCGAAGAGCGTTGCGGAAGAGGATTGGGCGCCCGCCACGCCGCAGGCCAGCAGTGCGAGGGTCGAGAGGATTGCTTTTCTTTTCATCGTGTGTGTCTCCGGTATTTTTTTAGGGCATGGCTGCGCCATGCGCGGACCGGTTCCTTCGGTCCGCGTGGCGCCGTGCGCGGATGCGTCCGCGGCGATCAGTTCATCTGGACGTTGGCGTGCTTGATGACCTCGGACCAGCGCTTGGTCTCCTCGTTGGAGAGCCGGGCCATGTCCTCGCTGGTGCCGGGGAAGGGGCGCGCGCCCAGGTCGGCGAGGTGCGCCGCCATGGGCTTCTCGTTGGCGATGGCGAGCACCGTGTCCTGCAGCTTCTTGATGATCTTCGGGTCGGTGCGCGCGGGCGCCATGACGCCGTACCACGACTCGACCGTCGCGTCCTTGACGCCCGCTTCGGCCAGCGTGGGCACGTCCGGGATCGCCGCGTTGCGCTTGTCGCTGGCGATCGCCAGCACCCGGACCCGGCCCGACTGGACGTAGGGCAGCACGTTCGGCAGGTTGGCGAACATGAGCTGCGCCTGGCCGGCGAGCAGGTCGGCCGTCGCGGGGCCGGCGCCCCGGTAGGGCGTGTGCGTGAAGTTCACGCCCGTGCGCAGCATGAACAGCTCGCCCGTCAGGTGGTTCACCGAGCCGATGCCGGCCGAGGCCATGTTCAGCTTGCCGGGGTTGGCCTTGGCGTACTGCACCAGCTCGGCCACCGTCTTCGCGGGCGTGTCGGGCGACACGGCCAACACGTTCGGCACCGTCGAGAACAGCGCGATGGGCGCGAAGTCCTTGATCGCGTCGTAGGGCAACTTCTTCGACAGCAGGGGCTGGATCGATTGCTGGCCCTGGGTCGCGAAGACCAGCGTGTAGCCGTCCGCCGGCGCCTTGGCCACGAAGGAGGCGCCGATGCTTCCGCCGGCACCGGCCTTGTTGTCGACGATGACGGTCTGGCCCAGCAGCTCCGACATGCGCGTCGCGAGGATGCGGCCCATCAGGTTGACGGTGCCGCCGGGCGCGAAGGGCACGACCAGCGTGATGGGCTTGGTGGGATAGGTCTGGGCACTGGCGCCCAGGCAGGCTCCGAGGGTGATGGCCAGTGCCGCGGCAAGTTTCAGCATCGCTTGACTCCTGTGGGTTCAGCCGGCGAGGGCGCCGAAGGGGGTGGGAAGCGCTTCGGTGCCGGGCGCGGCAAGCGCATGGGCACGTCGTTGCAGGGCCTCGCGGGCGGCGCCGACGCGCGCCGTGGTCGCCTCGAAGCGTCTGGCCCGGTCGCCGAGCGCCAGCTTCTGCGCCTCGATGTGCCGCAGCACCTGCTGCGGCGCGGGGCCGCCGGGGGACTGGCGCGCGGCGACGTTGGCCGCCGGGTCCAGGCATTGGCTCACGTCGGCCTGTTGCAGCGTCACGGGGCGTCCGAGCTGCCGGGTCGCCGTCGTGTTGACCATCTCGGCGTCGATCCGGTGCGCCGGGATGCCGAGGTCGAGTGCGTGGCGCACCACCGCGCCGATCACATGGTGCGCGTCGCGGAACGAGATGCCGCCCTTGCGCACCAGCAGGTCCGCGAGGTCGGTGACGGCCGAGAAATCCTCGGCCGCCCGGGCCGCCATGCGCTCGCGGTCGGGCTCGACCTGCTCCACCAGCAGTCGCATGAGCTCGAGGGCCTTCAGCGCTTCCTCGCAGCTCTCCCAGCAGGTCCGGGTGCTCTCGCGGCTGCTGTCGCCCGAATGGGTGAAATGGGTGGACTTCACGGTCGAGAAGGCGGCCGAGGTCAGGCCGATCAGGTGGCCGGTCTTGCCGCGCAGGTACTCCAGCACCACCGGATTCTTCTTCTGCGGCATGATGCTCGAGGTGCTCGCCACGCTGTCGGGGAAGGACAGGTAGCCGAACTCCGCCGTCGACCAGATGTAGAAGTCCTGCACCATGCGGCTGCAGGTGATCATCATGATCGAGAGCGTGGCGCTGAGCTCCAGCGCGAAGTCGCGCGAGGCGACGCCGTCGAGCGCATTGCCCAGGGGCCGGCTGAAGCCCAGCATCGCACTGGTGCTGGCGCGGTCGATGGGAAAGGACGTGCCCGCGAGCGCGCAGGCGCCGAGCGGCGAGCCGTCGGCCGTGTCCAGCACATGCAGCAGCCGGTCGATGTCGCGTGTCCACGCATCGGTCAGCGCCGACAGGTAGTAGCCGTAGGTGATGGGCTGCGCGGCCTGCATGTGGGTGTAGCCCGGCATCACGCAGTCTGCGAACGCGCCGGCCCGCGTCAAGGCCGCGTCGGCGAGCGCGATCAGCGCCTGGCCGATGCGCGTCGCGAAATCCCGCGCCCGCATGCGGTCGATCGTGGCGCCGATGTCGTTGCGGCTGCGCGCGGTGTGCAGGCGGCCGCCCAGGTCCGGGCCGACCTGCCGGATCAGATGCGCTTCGTAGTTGAAGTAGGCCTCTTCGCGCGCCGGATCGAGTTCGACCGCATGGGGGCCCTCGGCCTGCATCTGGAGCAGGGCCCGCGCCAGCGGCACCGAGGCGCTCGCGTCGAGGATCTTCTGCTCGTGGAGCATCAGCAGGTGCGCCAGGTTGATCTCGTTGAGCAGATCGAAGTTGGCGAAGAACTCCCGGTTCAATCGGGGCAGGAAGATGTACTGGAGGACCTCTTTGGCAAGAGGCTGCTTCAGGCGTCGGCTGATCTTGGATTCCATGGCTCTGTCTCGTGTAGGAGCGCTCAGTCTCTCGCCGGGCCTGTCATGCGTCAAATCAGCGTCTCGCTGCGATGCATGCATTTTTGATATGCTGGCGCCGCCCGTGGAAAGCCGTGTGACGGCCTTGGGGAAAGGGCTTCAGGAGCGCGAAAGAGATGAACTTCAAGCAGGTCGAGGCCTTCCGTGCCGTGATGAAGACGCGGTCCATGACCACGGCCGCGGGGCTGCTCCACACCTCGCAGCCCAACGTGAGCCGCTGGATCGCGCTGCTCGAGCGGCAGGTGGGCTTCGCGCTGTTCCAGCGCAACGGGACCCGGTTGCTGCCCACGCCCGAGGCCGAGGCCTTCTACTCCGAGGTGGAGCGCGCCTTCATCGGCCTCGAGTCGCTGGGCGCGAGCGCCGAGTCGATCCTGCAGCGCGGCACCGGCCTGCTGCGCGTGGGCGCCGTGGGATCGATCACGGAGTTCGTGCTGCCCGAGGCCATCCGCCTGTTCCGCGAGGCCTTCGCCGACGTCCGGATCGTGGTCCGGATGGGCGGCTCCGACGTCGTCGCCAAGTGGTCGGCGAGCGGCTTCTGCGACATCGGCTTCTGCTCGATCCCCACCGACCTGCCGGGCCTGCGCTACGAGCGCATCCACACCGCGCGCGGCGTGGCGATCGTTGGCAGCGGGCACCGGCTGGCTGCGCGCAAGACGCTCAAGCCGGCCGACTTCGCAGGCGAGAACTTCATCTCTCTGCCCGCGGGCAGTTTCAACCGGGCCACCATCGATCGCCACTTCGTCGACGATGCGCGGGTGCTGTCGATCGAGACGCCCTACGCCGCGACCATCTGCGCCATGGTGGGCAAGGGGCTCGGCGTGTCGATCGTGAACCCGCTGGTGTCGCGCTCGCTGCGCATGCCGGGCGTGCGCGAGATCCCGTTCTCGGCCAGGACCGAGTTCCACAGCTATTGCGTGAGTTCCGACCATTTCCCGGCGGGTTTCCTCGCGAAGCGCATGGCGGATTGCGTGCGGGCCGCCTTTGCATCGCTCGGTTCGTTGCGGCGTTGAACCCGGACGCAGGGCGCTCGCGCGAGCGGCAAACGCGCGGCCCGCTCCTCAGGTCGAATCGCGCAGCACGATCTGGAAGGGCAGTTCGAAGCCGCGTCCGGGCCGGTTCGCGTCGGGGCCGTCCAGCCGCGCGAGCAGCAGTTCGGCGGCGAAGCGGCCCATGGTCTGTTCGGAGCGCCGCACGGTGGTCAGGGTCGGATGCAGGAATTGCGCGGCCGGGATGTCGTCGAAGCCGGCCAGGGCCATGTCCTGCGGGATGCGCCGCCCCGCCGTGCGCAGCGCGGCCATGGCGCCGATGGCCAGCAGGTCGTTGGCCGCGAACACGGCGCTGCAGTGAAACTCGCCCGCCAGCTCGGCCGCCATGGCGCGTGCGCCCGCGGCCTGCGTGAAATCGTCGGCGACGATGATGCGGGGGCTGAGCCCGGCCTTCTTCATCGCGGCCTGGAAACCGCGCTGGCGCTCCTTGCCCGGGCCCATCGGGCAGGAGAGCATGGCGATGCGCTCGTGCCCCTTGTCGATCAGCACCTGCGTCATGGCCCGGGCCGCCGCCGCGTTGTCAATGTAGACCTTGTCGATGGCGTGCGACGGCTTGCTGGCCTGGCTCGTGACCTGAACCATCGCGAGGCCGCCACGCACGGCCTCCAGCAAGGCCGCGTCGTCGAGGTGGAAGAAGATCGCCATCACACCGTCGACATGCCCCTGCGCGAGCCACTGGAGCGCCCTGCGCTCGCGTTCGGCGGTGCCGTCGGTGTCGAAGATCATGGTGTCGTACCCTCCCGCATCGGCGGCCGACTGGAAGCCCCGGATCAGGGCCGGGTAGATGGGGTTGGTGATGTCCGGCACGATGCAGGCCAGCGTGCGCGTGCGCGCGGACTGGAGGTTGCGGGCCATGCGGTTGGGCACGTAGCCCAGCCGCTGCGCGGTCTGCAGGATGCGTTGCCGCGCCTCTTCGGACACGGTGCAGGGCTCCACGCGATTGAGCACCAGGGACACGGCGGTCTGCGACATGCCGGTCGCAACGGCGATGTCGCGCTGCGTGGGGCGTCGGGTCGGCGCGCGCTCGGCCACGGCGGCCGGCGGCCGGGCTTCGGCGGGCGAGGGCGGTGGACTGGCTTTTGGATTCTTCATGCTCGGTATCGATCCACAATACGTATTGCTTTGCGCCTGACGCGGGCGTTGTGGCATCGGATGGGATGATGCCCGGAAAAAGCATCGAGGATCTCCCCATGAACATCTCGCGCCGCGCATTCGGCCGCACCGGCCTGCACGCGGCGTCGCTGGTGGCGGCCCCTTACCTGCAGGCCCAGTCCCGGGCCGGCCCGCTCACGATTCTGGTGGCCCAGCCGGCCGGCGGCATCACGGACGTCTTCGCGCGTGCCGTCGCGCCGGCGCTCGGGCGGGGGCTTGGACGTGCCACGGTGGTGGAGAACGTCACCGGGGCCAGCGGCTCCATCGCGGCCAACCGGCTGCTGGCGGCCGCGCCCGACGGCTCGACGCTGTTCGTGGGATCGCCCTCCGAGGCGGTGCTGGCGCCGCTCACCCTGCGCGCGGTCCACTACAAGCCCACCGATTTCCGGCTCCTGGGGCTGCTCAACGATTCGCCGCTGGCGCTGTACGCGCGCAGCAGCCTGCCCGCGAACGATTTGGACGAACTCGTCGCCCTGGCGCGCCAGCGCGCCGACCGGCCGCTGAGCTACGGCAGCACGGGACAGGGGTCGCTGTTCCATCTGGTGACGGCCTTGCTGCTGGCGGCCACCGGGGTGCAGGCCACGCACGTGCCCTACCGCGGCGGCTTGCCCCTGCTGACCGACCTCCAGGGCGGCGTGATCGACTTCACGATGCTGCCCGTGGACGCGCTGCTGGGCGGCATGGTCGCCGGCGGCCGGATGAAGGTGCTGGGCGTTTCCTCCGCGCGGCGTCTTGCGCGATTTCCGGCCGCCCCGAGCTTCGACGAGAGCCGGTCGGCCCCGCACCTCGGCCGGCCGAGCATCTGGGTCGGCCTGCTGATCCCGGCGGCGACGAGCGAGGCTGTGGGCCAGCGTCTGCACAGGATCGCCGCGGAGGCGCTTGGCGATCCGGAGGTGCGCAAGGCCATCGATGCCGCGGGCGGCAGCGTCCCGCCCCCGATGTCGCTCGCCGAGGCCGCGCGTTTCTATGCGGCGGACGCGGCGAAGCTGCAGGCCCTGGCAACGGCCGCGCGCATCGAGCCGCTGTAGGCAGCGGGCCGCCGCGGACCTACCAGCGCCGCGCACGTCTTCCGCTGCGCCTCGACGCCTGGCGTTCGGGGCGGTGAGAGGGTGGCACGTCCGTCTGGCGCCGTGGCGCTTCGCGCGCATCGACCTGCAGGGCCAGGGGCCGGGCCCTGTACGCCAGCAGCGCGCGTCCGGCGCGGATGCGAGGGCGCGTCGGCCGGATGCCGATCGGCGGGGCCGGAGCGGCATGTGTCGCTTCGAAGCGCTGTTCCTTCTTGCGCAGGTAGTGCATCAGCACATGCGAGGCCATGTTGATGCCCAGGGTGCCGAAAGCCGCCGGCAGGATGTACAGCGCGATCGAGAGCTCCGAGGTGAAGACCCGGTCGTCGGCCAGGGAGGGGGTCGCCAGGGCGGCGCTCGACAGCGCACGCAGCAGCACCAGGTCCACGCTGGCCATCGCCACCAGCAGCAGGCCGAAGACGAGCACCGTCGTCTTCGAGAACGCGCGCCGCACGAACAGGGTGAAGAAGATGGCGCTGGGCAGCAGGACCGAGAGCGAGACGAGCGCCCAGAAGCGGAACTCCGTGAACACGGAGGCGCTCGCGCCGCTCAGCATGGGCGTCTCTCCATGCCGTGTCGGAAGGCGACGCGCCACTGTGCAGGCGCACCGGGCGGGCAGGGGCTTGGGTGCATGCAGAGAGTGGGCCACCGGGCGGGCGTTCGAAGTTGTCCGCGCGGTAAATGGGCTGTAAACGAAAGCATCCGTTGGTGACGCAGCGGGCCTCGCGATGGCGGGGGGCTGCCGCTATAGTGCGCGGATTCCAGATTGATTCATTCAACGGAGGAGACCCATGCCCGACGACCTGACCGCCGTGCTCACCGACTACTACGACGCGGTGCCCTACGACTCGCATCCGTTTCCGCAAACGGCCGCGGAACACCTGGAAGCGCTGGCCTTCCTCTTCGGGCTCGAGAGCAAGCCGCCAGCGCAGGCGCGTGTGCTCGAGCTGGGGTGTGCGTCGGGCGGCAACCTGCTGCCCTTCGCCGCGCGCCATCCGCAGGGCAGCGGCCTGGGCGTGGACCTGTCGAGCGTGCAGGTGGCCCAGGGCGTGCAGGCGATCGGCCATGCGCGGCTGGGCAACGTCGAACTGCGGGCCTTCGACATCTCGCAGATCGACGTCTCCTTCGGCCTGTTCGACTACATCATCTGCCACGGCGTCTACAGCTGGGTGCCGCCTTCGGTGCAGGACGCGATCCTGCGCGTGTGTTCCGAGAACCTCGCGCCCCAGGGCGTGGCCTACGTCAGCTACAACGTCTACCCGGGCTGGAAGGCGCGCGAGATCGTGCGCGACGCGATGATCCTGCGCGGCGGGCCGCGCGAACTGCCGGCGGAGAAGCTGGCCTACGCGCGCGGCATGCTCGACTTCCTCGAGGAATCGGCGCGCCCCGACAGCGTGCTCAAGAAGACGCTGGAGGAAACCCTGCCGCTGGTGCGCACCGGCAACAGCTCCTACCTGATCCACGAGTTCCTCGAGCCCTGCAACGCGCCCTGCTATTTCAAGCAGTTCGTCGAGCGCGCCGGCAGCCACGGCCTGGCCTACCTGGCCGATGCCGAGCCCTCGACCATGTACGTGCAGAACTACGGCGAAAAGGTGCGCGAGCCGCTGCTGCGCGAATGCGGCGGCAGCCAGATCATGATCGAGCAGTACCTCGACTTCCTGGTCAACCGGACCTTCCGGCAGACGCTGCTGGTCAAGCAGGAGCGCGCCGGTGGCATCCGCTACGGCACCGACCTCGCGCGCCTGCGCGCGCTGTCCTATGCGGGCGTGTTCCGGCCCGACGACGGCGCGGCGATCGCGCTCGACGGGCCGGAGCAGCGCTGCACCGCGATCCGCAACATCAAGGTCAGCCTGCGGGTGCCGCTGCACAAGGTGGTGGCGCAGGTGCTCGACCGCCACTATCCCGCCGCGGTGCCGCCCGAGGTGCTGGTCGCCGAGGTGTGCCGCCACACCGGTGCGCCGGCGGCCCAGGTCGAGGCGCCGGTGATGGCGCTGCTCGAGGAACTGCTGATCCTGGGCGCGGTGCGGGTGCGGCTCAGCCCGGTCGAGCTGGCGGTGCAGGTGTCGGCGAAGCCGCGCGCGCTGCCGGCGGTCCGCCTGGACCCGGGCCTGCCGCTCTCGGCGGGGCCTTCGGCCTCGGCCTGCAATCTCTGGCACGAGCAGGTCGCGCTGTCGCCGATCGAGCGCTGCCTGCTGCCCCTGCTCGACGGCGCGCACGACCACGAGGCGCTGGCCGAGCACCTGGTCGGCGAGGCGAGGGCGGACCGCCTCAGCTTCCATGCGGACGGCGCGCCGCTGCGCGACCCCGGCGCCCTGCGCCCCTTCGCCGACCAGCAGGTGGCGCGCGCGCTCGAAGACCTCCGGCGCAAGGGCCTGCTCACCGCCTGAGAGGTCCCGGTTTTTTGTGACCCACCCAGAAGGAAGAGACAACATGACGACACGCATCTGGAATTCCCCGCTGCGCCTCACGGTCGCTGCCGCGGTCGTGCTGGCCGCCGCGGCGCCGCTGCACGCGGCCTCGGTCGCGCCGGTCGCCGCGCCCAACGGCATGGTCGTGACGGCGCAGCACCTGGCCTCGCAGGTCGGTGTCGACGTGCTCCGCAAGGGCGGCAACGCGGTCGACGCGGCGGTCGCCGTGGGCTACGCGCTGGCCGTGGTCTACCCGGCCGCGGGCAACCTGGGCGGCGGCGGCTTCATGACGCTGCAGCTGGCCGACGGCCGCAAGACCTTCCTCGACTTCCGCGAGAAGGCGCCGCTCGCGGCCACGGCCAACATGTACCTCGACAAGGACGGCAACGTCATCAAGGGCCTGAGCACCCACGGCCACCTGGCCGTGGGCGTGCCCGGCACGGTGTCGGGCATGGAGTACGCACGCGAGAAATACGGCACCCTGTCGCGGGCCGCGTTGATCGCGCCCTCGATCGCGCTGGCCGAAAAGGGCTTCGCGCTCGACCAGGGCGACATCGACATGTTCCAGACCGCCACCGCCGACTTCCAGAAGGATCCGGTGTCGGGGGCGATCTTCCTCCACAAGGGCCAGCCCTTCGCGGTCGGCCAGAAGCTGGTGCAGAAGGACCTGGCCAAGACGCTGAAGGCGATCAGCGCCAAGGGCACCGACGGCTTCTACAAGGGCTGGGTCGGCAGCGCCATCGTGGCCTCGAGCCAGGCCGGCAAGGGCATCCTCACGCAGGCCGACCTCGACCAGTACAAGACGCGCGAGCTGGCGCCGGTGGAATGCGACTACCGCGGCTACCGCGTGGTCTCGGCGCCGCCGCCGAGCTCGGGCGGCGTGGTGATCTGCGAGATGCTCAACATCCTCGAGGGCTACCCGCTCAAGGACCTGGGTTTCCGCTCGGCCCAGTCGGTGCACTACCAGATCGAGGCCATGCGCCATGCCTATGTCGACCGCAACAGCTACCTGGGCGACCCCGACTTCGTGAAGAACCCACTCGAGCGGCTGCTCGACAAGGGCTACGCCGAGAAGATCCGCGCGGTGATCGATCCGAACAAGGCCGGCGTGTCGAAGGACATCAAGCCGGGCGTCGCGCCGCATGAGGGCAGCAACACCACCCACTACTCGATCACCGACCAGTGGGGCAACGCGGCCTCGGTGACCTACACGCTCAACGACTGGTTCGGCGCCAAGGTCACGGCCGCCAAGACCGGCGTGCTGCTCAACAACGAGATGGACGACTTCACCTCGAAGATCGGCGTGCCCAACATGTACGGCCTGGTGCAGGGCGAAGCCAACGCCATCGCCCCCGGAAAGCGGCCGCTGTCGTCGATGAGCCCGACCATCGTCAGCAAGGACGGCAAGCCGGTGATGGTGGTCGGCACGCCCGGCGGCAGCCGCATCATCACCGCGGTGCTGCACACCCTGCTCAACGTGGTGGACTACGGCATGAACGTCCAGGAGGCCGTGGATGCGCCCCGCTTTCACCAGCAGTGGCTGCCCGACGTGACCAATGTCGAGACTTTCGCGCTCAGCCCCGACACACGCAAG